>Ga0182027_10005205_pt1 | contig 19851 bp, 24 predicted proteins | sample 712E1DmetaG_FD_121300 | JGI IMG/M metagenome (GOLD analysis project Ga0182027, IMG submission 121300) | Permafrost microbial communities from Stordalen Mire, Sweden - 712E1D metaG (Illumina Assembly) | ecosystem: Environmental > Terrestrial > Soil > Wetlands > Permafrost | place: Sweden...
AGTAAGACATGAAGCGATAAACGATTACAAAAAGCAACTTAACGATAAAACAATTTCCGAGGATGAAATGTACCACGCCGAAAAAGAAGTGCAAAGAATTACCGACGAAACAATTGCGGAACTCGACGCTTTGGGCAAGAAAAAAGAAGAAGAATTAATGCAAATCTAATTTCCCCGCGAATTCTATAATCTTTAATCCTCAATCAGATTCTGTTATACTTTCTAAACTATGTTGGTAACGATTTTGGCATTCATAATTATCTTAAGCGTTTTGGTTTTGGTCCACGAGGCGGGGCATTTTATAATGGCTAAGCTTTTTGGCATTAAAGTTGAAGAATTTGGTTTTGGGCTTCCGCCAAGAATTGGCGGCATTAAATTTGGTGAGACTTTATATTCCATAAATTGGTTACCAATCGGCGGATTTGTAAAATTATATGGGGAAGACGAGGCAGGTTCGGGTTCGGTAAAAGTGAGTAAGAAAGAAATAAAAGATGATTTGGGCCGGGCATTTTTTGCCAGACCTATTTGGCAAAGGTTTACAGTAATTTTTGCCGGAGTGTTTATGAATTTTGTTTTGGCAGTGGCGCTGCTTTCTTTTCTTTTTGCAGTGGTCGGCGTGCCAATTCCCGGAAATAAAGTAAATGTCGATGTGGTTGTAAAAAATTCTCCGGCCGATAAAGCAGGGTTAAAAGTAGGGGATACAATCGAATCAATCGGCGGCACTCCCATAACCAGCACGACACAATTGATTGCAATTACCAGAAAACATTTGGGGGAAAAATTGATATTCAAAGTTGAAGACCAAAAATCAAAAATCAAAGAGATTCAGATTACTCCGCGAAAAGTATATCCACCAACCGAGGGTGCGATGGGAATTGCAATTTCACAAAATGACACAATTAAAAAATATCCGTGGTACGAAGCACCGTTTGTCGGAACAAAAGAAGCAATTCATGAAACCTCACTTATTGCCAATGGGTTAGTAATGATCGTTGTCCAAATATTTACCAAGGGTTCAGTCCCGTCGGATGTTGCTGGCCCGGTTGGTATTGCTCAGTTAACAGGAGTCGTGGTTAGTAACGGAATTTATGCGGTGTTGTCGTTTGTGGCGCTTTTATCGCTTAATTTGGCGCTAGTAAATGTTCTACCAATACCGGCGCTTGATGGGGGACGGTTACTGTTTATTGTAATTGAGGCAATTTTTAGGAAAAAAGTTAATCAACAGGTTGAAGGTTATGCGCACATGATTGGTATGGCGGTTCTTTTGGGATTAATTGCACTAATTACATTACACGATTTATACAGAATTTTTACCGGTCAGCCTCTTTTGCCGAAGTAGGGAAAGATTGTCCTGATTTTGTTTGTAGCGCGGAAGCAAGCTGTGCTTGAGCATCTTCAACACGCGTTTTTAATACTTCATCAGATAAACTTTCAACAGATAGTGTTTGTAGAGTTTTAATGCCTAATTCAAAGAATGTAACTTCTTCTATTCTTGGGCCTGGATTTCTTAATCTTAAGGCAAGCCTCCAATTCCCGTCGTTAAAACCTCCCAGAAAAAGTGTTATAACACCGGGTTTCTGCAAAAAATTCAATAAACCCGCCTGCTGCTCGGCGGCGGAGGCAGCATCTTCGCCAATTCCTGAAGGACCTGTTTTACGGTCTACCATAGGAAAAAGATTATAAAGTTTTAGAGAAAATAAATCAAGATAGATTTTGGTAGAATAGGAAAGTGCAAATAATTAAAGTCGCAGATTCTAAAGAGGGTGTTCAAATTTGTAAACAACTACTGTACGAAATGGTTTCCAAGAATACGGTTTTGTTTTTGTCGGGTGGATCGACCCCAAAAACTTTATATGAAGTTTTAGCCAAAGAGAAAAAACTTAATGCCGGAGCAGTGGCGATGGTGGACGAAAGGTATATACCGAGTTCAAAGTTCCAAGTTCAAAGTTCCGAGTTGGGGACGAATGAATTTATGATAAAAAGTACTCATTTGCTTTCATTCCTACGCAATCTGAATACAAAGTTTTACTCAATTTTACAAAACGAAAAAATGGAAAAAACAGCCTCAAATTACGATGAAACCGTGCGGTTTTTATTCAATTATTTTGCAAAAAGCGTGGCAATTTTGGGGGTTGGAAAAGACGGACATACAGCCGGACTGCCAGCCGGAGTTAAAAGTTTAAAGTTGAAGACTGAAAGTGAGACGGATTTGGTAACAAGTTTTAATAATTTTCCGGGAGAATTTAAAGATAGAATTTCTTTAACTTTTTTAGGGTTATCAAAATTAGACCAAATTATCGTGATGGTTTTTGGAGAAGATAAAAAACAGGCATTGGATTTAATGTTCAAACCCGGTTCAATCCCTGAAATTCCGGCGCGGTTTTTAACTCAGAAAGAAATTGCGGAGAAAGTGATTTTAATTACCGACCAGGAAATTAATGCATAAAAGGTGGCCGAGGTCGGGAAACAGTTCTGGAAGCCATAGCAGCTCTTAGTTGATTAAGATTAGGAATAGGTGTTATTTCGAGTCTGCGCTCGGCTGTTTTAATTGCCGAAATAACATCTTTGATAGCCTCTTTTCCTCTTTTTTCGTTACCTTCCGAATCCGTAATTTTAATGCCCGGCCTATGAGATATGGATCCGAATGAAAATCCGTCAATCGTAAGATTATCTAAGACGAGATGAAAATTAGTGTGTAATTTTCCGTCGGCCCACCAGTTTTTTATCACTTCGCTTTCATTAAGAACATTAGTCTTAGAACTTAACGACATGCCGTCTCTTGTAGAAAGCGTTTTAGACCATCTGAGGGTTTGGTCTTTCTTTGTAGGGGACTCAGGTAATAATCCTGAGCCAATTGTTTCAACCAAGTAAAGAACCATAGCGTCTTCTCTTAATTGTTCCGGCGTTAGTGCCGGTTCGGTTATAGCGCCTCGTTTTTCCGGTGGTATCACAATTTTGGAGTTTACTACCGGATAACTTTTATGTCAAGAAGAAAAATCGCGGAGAAAGTGATGTTAATTACAGATCAGAGGATGTAGGTTTAGGTGTAGTTATTGTAGGTCTTTTTTGCTGGAAAAAATCCTTGAATCCCGGGAAAAAACTTTCGACAGCTGATTTGGCGTCAGCCAACGCGTCAATTCCGCCTCTTTGAGTTTCTTTACCACCTATCATATCGGTAACACATAAGTCGACACTTCCATCCATTTCTACGTTAGCTCTAACTGTTCGCGTGTCAAATCGGCTAATGTTAACAGTAACTACAACTTCAGTTGGGGAGGAGTGCAGGGTTTCTTCCGGAGGATTTTTAACGCTTCCTTTAGTAATATCTAAAACTTGGGCGTCCGGCATGTGGAGCAATTTAGGAACTGCTATTAGATATTTTACTCCTTGTTCTAAGACTGCTTGTTCCATTCTGTTTCTTTCCGTTAAATCGTCAGGGCTTAATTGTGCTTTTTCTTCAAATTCTAATTTTGCCGGAATAATTGGAAACTCCGGCAGACTTTCAGGATTTCTAACACGGCCTAGCCCTAGAGATTCGGACGGGTCATCTACAGCGGGTCTGGTCATTGCAGGTAAATCAGCGGTTGCAGGATATATTTCAAAAGTGGGCGCAATGTGTAAATGAGCTTTTTCACTTGCTATGGCTCCGTCAGAGTCAGTAGATTTCCAAACCGCATGAAGCTCCCGTGGTTCTCCAAGCACCCAATAGGTTATATGGCGGAATTCTCTTATATTGTCATCTTCTTGTGGAGCTGTTTCTGCCGCTGCCGCTCCTGCTGCTGATTCTTCCGGTGTTTTTCTATCTGCTGTTGCCATTTGGATACTATATCGTTCGAATAAAATTTTGTCAAGCAGCAAATGGGGCTTTATATTTGACGAGTCAAGTTCTATAATTTCTTAACAATGAACAGTCCATTCATAATGATCATTTTTGGAGCAACCGGTGATTTAGCCCAACACAAATTAATTCCTGCTTTATTCTCGCTTTTTAAAGAGGGTTTTTTGCCGGAGCAGTTTTTTATTATCGGGTTTTCCAGACGCGACTTTAAAGAAGAGGAGTTCCGTAATTATTTCACCGACCAAATTCAAGATCCAAAGTGGAACGATTTTGCCAAAAATCTTTTTTACCAATCGGGAAGCTTCGAAGAAGCGGATGGATATTTGCAGCTTTCAAGCAAATTAAAAGAAATAGATACAAAAATAGGCGCTTGTGTAACGCGCTTTTTCTATTTGGCAACGCCGCCGGATCACTATCAAATAATTTTGGATAAATTGGTGGAAACTAAATTGTCAGAGGGTTGTGGTTATGAATCGGAAAACTTCGGTAAAAGTAAGTGGACAAGAGTAGTTATTGAAAAACCGTTTGGCAAAGATTTGGAAACGGCCAGAAATTTAGACCGAAAGTTGGCGGAGATTTTTGAAGAAAAACAGATTTTTAGGGTTGACCATTATTTGGGCAAAGAAACAGTGCAAAACATGCTGGCTTTTCGGTTTGCTAACGGCATTTTTGAGCCGGTTTGGAATAAAAATTTTATTGACCATGTCCAAATTACCTTCGCCGAAACTGATGGGGTGGGCACCCGCGGTAAGTTTTTTGACGGCATTGGCGAACTTCGCGATATTGCCCAAAACCATTTAATGCAGCTTTTGGCAGCTGTAGCAATGGAAAGCCCCAAAAGTTTTACCAAAGAGGATTTAAGAGATGCCCGGGCAAAAGTAATTGATTCAATCAAATGCGTTGAGGGGAAATCGGTTGTTAAGGGACAATACGCAGGGTACAAAGACGAAAAAAATGTTGCGCCAAATTCGCAAACAGAAACATTTGTCGGAATGAAATTGTTTATTGATACAGAAAGGTTTAAAGGCGTGCCGTTTTATGTTAGGGCGGGTAAGAAAATGCCTAAAGAAGTTGTCGAAATTTCCGTTGTTTTTATCCAGACCTGCCACATTTTGTTTAAGGAATATGGTTGTCCGGAAATTGGCAATGTCATCACTTTTAGAATTCAGCCGAACGAGGGAATTAAATTAAAATTCATAGCTAAAAAACCGGGGGCAAAATTAGGGCTTGGCTCGGTGGATATGAAATTTAATTATCAAGAAGATTTTGGAACGAGTGGGCTTGAAGCATATCAAAGAGTGCTTTTGGATATTTTTGCCGGAGACCAAATGCTATTCAATAGGTCGGATGAATTGGAAAGTTCATGGAGGTTAATTACAGAAATTCTTGACAGGTGGCAAAGTGAAAAGGAAGATGTATTAATTTATGAACCTGGTACATGGGGGCCTAAAAGTGCGAACGAACTTATTGAAAAAGACGGCCGGAAATGGATAGAATAGAAATATGAGCGATCAGATAACATTTGAAGATTTCAAAAAAGTAGAAATTAGGATCGGGAAAATTACAGCCTGTGAGAAAGTGGCGGATGCGGATAAATTGTTAAAACTGCAGGTTGATTTTGGCGAGTTTCAAAGACAAATTGTTTCGGGAATTGCCGAAAGCTTTACGCCGGAAGAATTAGTAGGCAAGAGCTTACCGTTTATTGTCAATCTGGAATATAGAAAATTCAAAGGTGAAGAATCGCAAGGAATGCTAATGGCAATTGATGCAGATGGCAAAACAGTGCTTTTGGAGCCCTCAGTAGAAGTAACCGCCGGAACGGAAGTTGTATGAAAATTGGAATAATTGGTCTTGGAAAAATGGGCAGCAGGATCGCCCAAAAACTTTGCGAAGAGAAACATGAGATTTTGGTTTGGAATAGGTCGTTTGAGGTGGCGCAAGAGTTTGTTCAAACGGCGCTTAAGGTCGATACGAAAATTTTCTCGCTTCCAGCTCAAGATTCAAAAAAATCAAACCTGAAGAATGAAGGTTCGAATGAAAGCAGCGAAAATTTTGTATCTCCCCGCGCTTTTAAAACAATAGAAGAATTAATGGTTGGGCTTTCAAAACCGAGAATTCTCTGGTTGATGCTGCCGGCGGGGGAAGCGACGCAAAATATATTAGACGAAGTCGAAAAATATTTACAAAAAGGAGATATTGTAATTGATGGTGGAAATGCGCATTTTGCGGATACGGAAAAAAGATATCAACATTTTAAAAAATTAGGAATTGAATTTTTGGGAATTGGAGTTAGCGGGGGAGTGATTGCCGCAACAAACGGCTATCCGTTAATGGTTGGCGGATCGAAAATAGCCTACGAGTTCATTACGCCAATTTTAGATTCTCTCGGTAAGCCTAACGGTGGGCATCAATATTTTGGTGAGGGCGGTGCAGGGCATTTTGTAAAGATGATACATAACGGAATTGAATATGGGATTATGCAATCAATCGGAGAAGGTTTTGCGGTTTTGGAAAAATCAGAATATAATTTCGATCTATTAAAAATAGCTAAGCTTTATCAAAAGGGAAGTTTAGTTTCCGGATTTATGTTGGACAGGACAGTTGACGCTTTGGCTCAAAATCCAAAATTAGAAAATATGGGGGGTCCGATTACTGCATCGGGTGAAGCTAACTGGACAGTTGAAGAAGCGAAAAAAGAAAATGTTCAAGTTCAAATAATTGAAGACTCGTTAGATTTTCGGATCCGCTCTCAAACCGATAAAAAAATCCAAAACTCATTTATAGCCAAAATGCTTAATGCTTTGCGCAATGCTTTCGGCGGCCACTCCATTCGGCGAGCTCAGGATGAATCAGAGATTAAGAAATAATATGCTATACTTTAAGAAATGAGATACGCAAAGTTTTTCGGTAAAACATTAAGAGAAGCGCCTAAAGATGAAGTGTCTAAAAACGCTAAGCTCTTACTTAAGGCTGGGTTCATCGATAAAATGATGGCCGGCTCGTATACGCTTTTGCCGCTTGGGTTTAGAGTTAAGGAAAAAATTGAACAAATTATCAGGGAAGAAATAGATGCAACCGGCGCCAACGAAATGTTAATGCCGCTCTTACACCCTAAAGCAATTTGGAACGAAACCGGCAGATGGGATACAGCAAAAGAAATCATGTATCAATTTAAAAAAGACGATAAGGAATTCGTGCTTTCCTTTACTCATGAAGAAATTGTCATGGACTTAATCAGAAAACATGTTAATAGTCCGAAAGATTTCCCGATTAAAGTTTATCATTTTTCCACCAAATTTAGGCATGAACCAAGAGCAAAATCAGGAATTTTAAGAGGCCGCGAATTTTTAATGAAAGATTTATACAGCGCGCATTTAACTGAAGAGGACATGTGTAAATACTATTGGGAAGTGGCGGACGCGTATCTTAAGATTTTTAAAAGAATCGGTTTGGAGGCAAAAATTGTTGAAGCTGCCGGTGGAGTATTTACCAAAGCGCATACTCATGAATTTCAAGTTTTGTGTGAGCAAGGAGAAGATACAATTTATTATTGTGACGCCTGCGATTTTGCCCAGAACAAAGAAATATTTGAAGGTAAAACGGGTGATGAATGTTCGAAGTGTCATAAAGGTAAAATTAAAGAAGCAAAAGCAATCGAGGTGGGTAATATTTTCCCGCTTGGAACGATGTATGCTGAAAAAATGGGAGTTACTATCGATGGTAAGCCAATCTGGATGGCGAGTTACGGAATTGGCCCGACACGTCTTATTGGAACTTTGGTAGAAATATATGGAGACGATAAAGGCCTCAATTGGCCAAAAGCAGTGGCGCCTTATCAGGTTCATTTATTAGCTCTTAACAATCAAAACGAAGACGTAGCAAAAGCCGCAGACAAGGTTTACGAAAGATTATTAAGTGAAAATATTGAAGTTTTGTATGATGACAGAGTTGAAGCATCGACCGGCGCAAAATTTAACGACGCCGATTTAATTGGTATTCCGGTTAGATTAGTAGTTAGTCCAAAAACCCTTCGACAAGACTCAGGGCAAGAAGCAGGGGATAAAATCGAATGGAAAGAGAGAACAAACGACAATGTAGAGGTTTTAGATTTAGAAGAAGTTGTAAAAAGACTTAAAATTTAAAACAGGCCGAAGATTTTGGCCCAAATTACCCCGTAGACTACAAAGAAAACTATTCCACCCGCGATTAAAAGGACAACTTTAGAGGATTTTTTCTTTTTGGTTGTTGTTGCATTTTTCATTAAGTTGCCGGTTGACGGAATTTGAATTTCCGGAACAGGCGTAGGTTTTGTTGATTGTGGGGAAGCGACCATTACGGGTGCCGGTTTTACGCTAGGTCCGGGAATAGGACTTGCCGCAACAGTTGCTTTAATCGGTGGGCTTTGTGTTGGTATTGAGCTTCCGGCCGGGGTAAGAGATGTTCCCATTACTCTTTCGTAGGTTTCCTTAAGCTTCGGGTCTAAATCGTTGACGGTTTTAGGATTCATAGGCAGTAATTTATTATAGCTTCATGGGGCGTATTGTTGTCAAGTTTTAATTATTTTGCAGAGGTGACTAATTTTTCAAGCATTTGATTAAAATCTAATCCTGCTGCAAGAGCTTGTTTCGGAAATAAACTTCCGGGAGTTAAACCGGGAATAGTATTAACATCCAATACATAGGGAATTTTATCAGCCACCATAAAGTCAATGCGGAAATATGTCCCCAAATTAAAATGATTTTTAATTTTAAGAAAGATTTTTTCAATTTCTGCTTGTTGTAATTTAGGAAGAGATGGAGCAAAAGGAATTTCTTGGGTCGTACCCGCGTATTTATTTTCATAGCTAAACCAACTATTTTTTGGCGGGACAATTTCGATAAATGGTAAAATTTTTCCATCCAAGATTCCAACTGTGACTTCGGTGCCCATATAATATCTTTCTACAAAAAGTGGAAAGTGTGATTTGATTAATTTTTTAAAATCATTCTTTTGCATATCTTCTGCTGTCTTAAGAATTACGACTTCACGTGAAGATCCGCCGTTTGAGGCTTTCAAGACACTGGGAAATTCAAACGATGCAACGTCTTCTTTATTTTTAACGATTGTCCATTCCGGGGTTTGAATTCCATTTTTGTCGCAATATTTTTTAAATGGAATTTTGTTCCAAGCTTCACGTAGTCCTTTATAGTTTCTGGTTCCGACAATTGGTTTGCCGATTGTTACCAAAAATTTGTGCAATTGTCCAGCCTCGCCCTCTTCACCGTGTAGAACAGGGAAGAGAACGTCAAAAGCTTTTGCTTCATTGATTATTCTCTTATAACCATTCCGGAGATCGTAAAGTTTTACTCTGTGCCCGTTTTCTTGTAAGGCCTTTTTAACAGTCTTGGCTGAAGTCAGTGATACGGGTCTTTCCGAAGAATCTCCACCTGATAAAATTAAAATTTTCATAATAATTTTTTTGCCCTTTTTTCTATCCAGAATTGTTCGCTTCGGCATAGTTTATCACGGTCATTTTTATTTTGCAAAAGGCGTTCAATTACAGTTTCCAGTAAAATTGACTGAGAGGCTTTAAACAAAATTGCTTCCTTGCCTTTTAAATTTTCAGTAAGATAATTTAAAACATCAGTCAATTTGTTAAATTTTTGTAGGTTACTATTATCAATTTTTCCACTTAGTTTCGGGTAGGTATAAAGTGAAACCAAATTGCCAATTAAAATTACTTTATCCGGATTTAGAGAAAGAATCGCCTCTGCTAATTTTTCATGTTCCTCTTTTTCAAACCGCCCCTGTTCGAGCATGTCTCCCAATACTACCCATTTTTCTTTTGCCGGATAGTCTTTAAAAAGATTAATAAGAGCTATAACGCTTCCCAAATTGGCGTTGTATGAGCTGTCGATAATCGTAGTGTTTTTTATTCCTTGTAAAATTGAGCTTCTTCCCGCAGGCATTTTGAATTTTGAAAATGTGTTATCAGGCTCGATTTGTAGGCAATCCAACAGTTTAAACACAGATTGAATAGAATAAAATATCTCTTTGGGTAGAAGATCTTTAAATTTATAGGCGTTACCATTAATTGTAAATTCCGTGGAATCTTGGTTTAATTTAAAGTTTTCCAAATCCTTGATCTGTATATTTTTGGTTTTAGCTTTTGTTCTTTGAATTTGGTCCGTAATTAGTTTGGAATCGGAATTTACAATTACTAAAGATTTTGTATTTTCTAAAAAATATCCAAATTCATGAGCAATCGCTTCGTCAACGGTGGGAAATGCCGAGGGCACTAAATTTTCAAAATTTAAGCTGTGGGTTCTACTTACATTTGTCCAAATTGTAATATCGGGACATAAAAATTTAGACAGGAATTTTGCCTCATTCGGTCTGTCGGCATCGGCTTCGGCAATGTAGATTTTTTCCGGAAACGGTTTTTTATAAGCCATTAGCGGAGCTATAGCAAAAAGCGAGATCCACTCGGTGGGCGAAAAGGTTTTACGTGATAGTCCCAAAATGTCAAAGGGAATCCCCAAAGCGCTGTTTGCATGGTGGGAATATTTTGCTTTATCTTGTAACTGTGATTCAATTAAATGGAAAAGGGTAGTTTTGCCGCTTGAGCCGGTTACAACTATAACTTGGGGATTCCAGCGTTTTAGCCTGATTTGTGCAAAAAATTTAAAATAATTGGCAACCGGAAAGAAAAAGATAACTTTTAGTTTTTCAAGCATTAGACTTCTATTTTAGCACGTTTAAGCTTTTGATTAAAATTAACATCCGGGCTTTTTTTTGAACTTCAAAAAAGGTATACTTAGAGCAATAAATTATGAAATTTGTTGTTACGCATACATCGCCGGATATGGACGCAATTACGTCCAGTTGGCTTATCAAAAGATTTCTAACCGGTTGGGAAGACGCGGGGATTAAATTTGTGCCTGCCGGGGAGAGAATTGGCGGAGCGCCAAAAGGGCAAAGTTTTGCTTTTGCAATTGAAAAAATCGGTCAGGATGAATATATTCAGGTCGATACGGGAATGGGGCCTTTGGATCATCATCAGATACAAAGCATTAAGGTTTGCGGTACAACTTTAACTTTTGATTTTGTTAAACAGGATCTGAATCTTCGTCAACCGCCATTTAATCCGGAAAAACTGGAAGCGTTGCAGAGAATGGTCAATTATGTTTTACAGGTAGATCATTTTCAGGAAATTTATAGAAGTGACATTTTAGCCGATTACCACGATTTTTCGGTTGTTAATATTTTAGACGGTTTAAAATTAGAAAAGCCAAATAGCGACCAGTTTTATTTTGATTTTATTTCTCAGTGTCTGGATGCACTGTTGCACGATTTTGAAAATAAAATTTGGGCGGAAAAAGAAATCAAGGAAAAGGGAATCGAGTTTGAAACACGTTGGGGGAAAGGTTTGGGTTTGGAATCAATTAACGATTCGGTCGTCAAATTAGCGCAGCTAATGGGATATGTTGTAGTTGTAAGACGCGATCCCCGAAAAGGTTATTTAAGAATTAAAGCCAAGCCCAACAAAAGCGACGAGGATAAAGGGGTAGATCTTACATTGGCTTCGGAGAAACTTAGCAAAATGGATCCGCAGGCCACCTGGTTTTTACACGTTTCAAAAAAAATGCTTTTAAACGGCAGTCCGAAAAATCCCAAAATGAAACCGACCAAATTACCACTGAGTGATATAATAGAGGTGTTAAAAACCATTTAATTATGGATTGTATTTTTTGCAAGATTAGGGATAAAGTAATCGCGAAGGAATTTGCATACGAAGATGACGAAGTGATGGTTTTTCCGGATATCCACCCGGATAAGCCCGTCCATCTTTTGGTAGTTCCCAAAAAACATATCGAAGATTATTTGGAATTTAACGATTCGGACTTGTCGGCAAAAGTAAAATTAGTTATAAATAAAATGATTGTTGAGCAAAAATTAGAAGACGGTAAAGGATATCGAATTTCCGTAAACGGCGGAGGCGCGCAGGTTATAAGACATGTGCACTTTCATCTGTTAGGACCAATGTCAAAAACGGAATAAAACCCGCCTAAGCTTACTTTAAAGCTTTTCAGAACTATTCGTTCACGCTTTAAAGAGCGCTTGATCGGCGGGCAAGAGGGAGGTGTTTTTATTATGGTAGTTGTTAAAAAAATGCCGGGAGATAGCGATGATGCACTCATCAGAAAATTTTCCCGAAAAGTAATGTCAGAGGGTATTATTCAGGAAGCAAAAAGGCGGGATTTTTATCTAAAGCCTTCTCAAGCACGTAAGCAAAAAGTGCAGGACGCCAGAAGAGCTAAGAGGATGCCAAGCGCTTAAGGAATAAAAAAATAATATGGATAAAATTTCGGTTTTAATTTTTGTGGAGAGCCGGTATAAGGTTAGCCGGAAACGCATTAAGCAAATTATTAAAAATACGCTTGATAAAAATGACATAAACGGCGCAGTTGAAGTTTCGGTGGCGATTGTCGGCGACCGGAAAATGCGCGAGCTTTCCAAAAAATACAAAGGAGAAGATAAGACGAGAAATATTTTGTCATTTTCTCAAACCGAGGGAGAAGAATTTAAGATGCCCCGCGAAATTTTGCGTTTGGGTGACATAGTGCTTTCTTTTCCGCAAGTTATTAACGATGCTGTCCGGGACGAAATGTTGGTTGATGATAAAGTTGATCAATTGGTTGAGCATGGTTTAATGCACTTACTTGGACTGCACCACGAGTAAGGTAATTTGCTGAGGTCGATGCGAAAATTTTCTCAACTTTTGAGCTCAAGGTTCTAAAAAGTTAAACCTGAAGTTTGAAAGTTCGAGCGAAAGCAGCGAAAATTTTGCATTTCCCCGCAAATTAAAAAGGAGTAATAGTTTATGGTTTTTTACAGAAAATACAGACCACAAAAAATAGAAGAATTGGATAACCAGGAGATTAGGCAAAGCCTTTATTCTATTTTTCAAAAAGGCGGATTTGCGCACGCATTTTTACTTACCGGGCCAAAGGGTTTAGGTAAAACTTCAGCGGCCAGAATTATTGCCAAAGTTATAAATTGTGAAAAACACATAGGTCTTAAAGGTCAACGTACGGAAAAGGAGATTGAGCCATGTAATAAATGCAGTCAATGTTTATCAATTACCAATGGAAATAATTTGGACGTTTTGGAAATCGACGGCGCATCAAATAGGGGAATAGATGAAATTAGGGATTTAAGGGAAAAAATAAAATTGGCCCCATTTAAGGCTTCCAAGAAAATTTATATTATTGATGAAGTCCATATGTTAACAACAGAAGCATTTAACGCGCTTTTAAAAACTTTGGAAGAACCACCAGCTCATGCCGTTTTTATTCTTTGCACAACCGAGCAGCATAAAGTTCCGGCAACAATTGCCTCAAGATGTTTTAAGTTTAATTTTACCAGAGCAACCGATGAAGAGTTAGTTCGTTCCATGCATAGAATTGTTAAGGCGGAAGAAATAAAAGCAGACAAGGAAGCGCTTTTGGAAATTGCAAAACTTGCCGACGGAAGTTTTAGGGACGCAACCAAGATTTTGGAAGAAGTGTCGGTTTTCGCCGGCAGAAAAACAATAACGGCAGACTTAGTTAATGAAAAATTTAATACGTTAGGTATTTCGGAGAACCTTGCGAGTATGCTTGAAGCGTTTTCTCAAAAAGATACGAAAAAAGGGCTTCTGATTTGTAAGGAATTGGTAAAGCAGGGAATGGATTTTAAGTTTTTTATAGAGCAATTAATTGATCGGTTACATTTAATGCTTTTGCAGGAAGTTGGAGTTGAAAAAAAAGAAAAAGAAATCCCGTTTAATCTTTTGGAAATAGAAAAGTTGTTTGAAATTTTAAGCACTGCTTATCAGGAAACAAAAACAGCAGTTATTGCGCAAATGCCTTTAGAGCTAGCGATTCTTAAGTGGGGAGAGCAACAAGAGATCGTAAACGAGATTCAACTAATTACTCCCCGCGAAGAGATAAAAGATCAAGCTCAGTCATCAGTATCATCTGGTTCAAGTGCAGGCCAACAGACTACGCCTCGCGCAAGTGGTGAAGAAAATAAAGATAATTCAAGTTCAATTCGTTCAAATGCGAATGATCTTAAAGAGGGGTTATTTCATCCCGATGCTAATCTCAAAGTCAGCTTCTTTAATAAATTAATTGATAGAGTTAAACTGGAAAATCATTTGGTGGCAGGGCTATTAAGAGGTTGTTTGGCAGAGGAAGTTGCCGATAACACGCTAAAGATTGTTACTAAATCTAAATTCCATAAAGAGAAATTGGACGAGGCAAAAACGCATAAGCTTTTGGAAGAATGCGCGGAAAAAATATTGGGTAAACAATTAAACATTCAAGTTATTTTGCAGCCCGCCTAAGCTTGCCGTTTGCCTTTTCAATTCTATTCGAATACGGTTTACGGGGCGCTTTTTCGGCGGACAAGGGAGGTGATATTTTATGAACAATCCATTCTCACAACTTGGGGAACTTAACAAGATGAGACAACAAGCTATGCAAATTCAAAAGGAATTGCAGGCAGAGGAAGTAAACGTTGACAAAAACGGAGTACAAATCGTTATTACCGGAGACCAGAAAATTAAAGAAATAAAAGTTAACGGAAGATCCGATAACGACGTTAAAGAAGCAGTTAACGAAGCAGTTAAAAAATCTCAAGAAGTTGCAGCCAAGAAATTGTCTACAATGCAAGGCGGTCTCGCAGGTCTTTTGGGGGGAGGCCAGTAGTTTTTAATCAAAAGGGAAAGGTATCTTGATTAAATTATAAGTTCCTGTTAAGATCAAAAAGTTATTTCTATGGCAAAAACACAGATTAACAATACAGGATTCCCAAATTTTGTTCTTCTTACAGGTAGCGCGAACGAACCGTTAGCGAAAAAAATTGCCAAGCTTTTAAAATCACCGCTTAATAATCCGGTCAGCATTTTTGCCGATGGCGAAATCAGGATTAAAATTGCGCCAAACCTAAGACGGCGCCACGTATTTATAATTCAACCAACCTGCGCGCCGGTTAATGATCATATTGTCGAGTTATTATTAATGATTGATGCTGCCAAAAGAGCCTCTTCAAGTGAAGTTATCGTAATCATGCCGTACTTTGCGTACTCAAGACAAGACCGGAAGGAAATGGCCAGAGTACCGATCAGCTCGGCAGTAATTGCTTCAATGATTGCCCATGCCGGAGCAGACAGAATTTTGACTTTGGATATTCATTCGGAACAGGAAGAGGGATTCATCCAACAGCCATGGGATAATGTTTATGCAAGTTACGCATTAGCTCCGGCAATAAAAAAGAAAAAGTTAAATAATTTGGTGGTTGTATCCCCGGACAAAGGCGGAGTTTCAAGGGCGACTTTTTATCAGGGACTTGTGGGCGCAGGAGAGCTGGCAATTGTTTATAAAGAGCGTGATTTAAGCGTAAATAATAAATCGGAAGCTTTGGCAATGGTTGGAGACGTTAAAGGTAAAAACGTATTATTGGTCGATGACATGATCGATGCCGGCGGGACAATTGTGCATGCGGCAGATTACTTAAAAGAAAAAGGAGCGAAAAGAATTTTTGCCTGCGTAACACATGGGCTTTTTTCCGGAGAAGCGCTTTCAAGAATTAGTAAGTCCGCGATAGAAAAAGTAATAGTGACAGATAGCGTTAAGCACAGGGTGGAGGTTGTAAAAAATCCAAAAATTGAAATTGTTTCGGTGGCGCCGCTTTTGGCAGAAGCAATTAAACGAATTGAAACGGGCGATTCCATCAGTAGCCTCATTATCCACTAATGCTTTTTGTCTTTGATTGAAATAGAGAGTGTAGTACAATGGTTATATGCTGATTTTTAGCGGTTCCTCAAATATCCCTTTGGCACAAAAGATTGCCAGGTATTTTGATAAAGAAATTTCTCCCGTTGAAATATTTACTTTCCCGGATGGAGAAAAAAGAATCACGCTATCGGATAGAGTAGTCGGGGAAACTACGGTTTTGATTCAATCAACTAATTCTCCGGTTGACACAAATTACATGGAGCTTTTTTTAATGACAGATGCTTTAAAAAGAAGCGGCGCTAGCGAGATAAAACTAGTAATTCCATACATGGGATATCAAAGACAAGATCATATTTTTAGAGACGGTGAGGGGGTTTCTTTGGAAGTGATGGCAAAAATTTTGGAAGCAGTTGGAATAAATGAAGTATTTTCTTTTGATTTGCATTCGATAAAGATTCCGGAGATCTTTACGATTCCAACGCATAATCTTTCGGCGTTGCCAATTTTTGCTCAAAAAATTAAAGAAGATTTTTCAGGAAAAGAGCCGATTTTAATATCCCCGGACATGGGTGGAGTAAGAAGAATCAAGGAAATTTCGGAAATGCTAAATATTCCTTTTACAACTATCGTTAAAGATAGGGATTTAAATAATGGAAGTATTTGTGACAGTAAATTAAATGGAGAAGTTGGCGGCCGTCAGGCGATAATGGTTGACGATATGATGTCCACAGGCGAAACAATGATTAAAGCAGCCGATCTTCTTTTGGAAAAAGGCGCCACGGCGGTTTTTGCTTTTGCAACTCATGCGGTTTTATCGGGAGACGCAAGTCAAAAACTGCAAGAGTCAAAAATAGAAAAAGTGTTTGTTACGGATACGGTGGAAATTCCCGAAGACAAAAAGTTTGCGAAACTGGAAATTTTGTCTATTGCAAAAGTTGCCGCTGACGCTTTAATATCATAACTCTATGACAATTCCTAAGGCTATCCAAAATTTAATTGAATCTTTTGAAAAACTTCCCGGCGTGGGACCTAAAACCGCGCAGCGGCTTACTTTTTATTTGTTGCATGTTCCCCAAAATGAGTTGGATCACTTTGCCAGTTCGTTAGAAAATCTTAAAAAGAATACCATTCTTTGCTCAAACTGTTTTATGATCGACGATAAAGATCCTTGTAGCATTTGTTCGGATTTGCAGCGTGACCGTTCAATTCTTTGTGTAGTTGAGCAGCCTTTGGATGTTCTGGCTTTAGAAAAAGGCAGGGGATTTAAGGGTTTATATCACGTTTTGCATGGAAGAATAGATCCCCTAAATAATATCGGACCGGATGAGATTTTTATTAACCAATTATTGCTAAGGTTAAAAGGAAAAGGAAATGATGTTAAGGAGATAATTTTAGCAACTAACCCAACTATGGAGGGCGAAGCCACGGCAATGTATATTGCCAAGCAAATCAAAGTTCAAAATTCAGAAGTCAAAATCACCAGAATCGGCAGAGGACTTCCTGTTGGCGCGGATTTGGAATATGCCGACGACACAACTTTGCAACGGGCAATGGAGGGAAGGAGTCAATACTAATGGATAAAATTGGATTTTTTGGGGAAATGCTGGAAAAAGGACAGCAGACAGTGCAAAAAACAGCTAAAAGTGTGGTTTCCGATGTTTCGGATTCGGTTGCGGGACAAATTGGAATTGGGGGAAAAAGCGAAAGCAGTCCGGATAATCAAGGAAATGCTGCAGGTCAAGCTCAAACTGCTGGAGTTCAAAATCAAGCTTCCACGGAAGCCCCAATGCCCCAAGCCGCTAGCACCGAAGACACAAAGCAATTGGTCAAGGAATTTTATGCGCCGTCTAGCGATCTTCCGGAAAATCTTACGCCCGAATTATCACAGCAAATGCAGCAAAAAGCGCAAATGGAAGCGCAACAAAAATTAGCAAATCTTAGGCACGAACTGCATAGAGGTGAATATTACGATCCGCTGATTGCTCACGAAACTAAAACAGAAGAACAAGAAGAAGATGAAAGCGCGGCCAAAAGAGTGGAAAAACAAGAACAGGAAGAAGAACAGAAAAAGCAACAACTGGATGAGAAAAAAGCTAAAGAAGATGATGATATTGCTAAGACCCGTGCTCAAACAAAAACAGAAGCAAATAGGGGAGCAATGGGGTAAAATAACATTAAAGATATGAAAATTTACAATACATTAACACATCAAGTAGAAGAATTTAAACCTCTGGTAGACTCGGAAGTTAAAATGTATGCTTGCGGCCCGACTGTTTACGATTTTTCTCACATTGGGCACATGCGTAGGTATGTTGGAGACGATATTTTGGTCCGAGTCCTCAAAATGGATGGATATAAAGTAACGCATGCCATGAATATCACCGATGTCGGGCATCTAACGTCGGATTCCGACACAGGAGAAGACAAAATGGAAAAAGGCGCTAAGAAATTTGGTAAAAGCGTTTGGGATATTGCCAAAGAATTTGAAGAGCAGTTTTTTGATTCGGAAAAATTATTAAATATCATAAAACCTAACCCCATAATGCATGCGACGGATTTTATTAAAGAACAAATTTTACTGATTCAACGCTTGGAGAAAAAAGATTTTACTTACATCATTGAAAATGACGGAGTTTATTTTGATACCGCAAAATTTCCGGATTATTTTAAATTGTCCCGCCAGGATCCTAGGGAGCTTAAGGCGGGTGCGCGCGTTGACTTTGTTGAGGGAAAGAAAAACGTTACGGATTTTGCCTTATGGAAGTTTTCTCCTAAAAATGAAAAACGCCAGATGGAGTGGGAAAGTCCTTGGGGAATTGGTTTCCCGGGATGGCACATTGAATGCTCTGCGATGTCAATGAATGCCTTGGGCGAGACCTTAGACATTCATACGGGAGGTATTGATCATATTAATATCCATCACTCTAATGAGATTGCTCAAAGCGAGGGCGCAACCGGAAAGCAGTTTGTGAAATATTGGGTTCATTATGCATTTTTACAAGTTGATAGTCAAAAAATGAGCAAGTCTTTGGGAAATTTTTATACAGTTCAAGATATTGTTAAAAAAGGTTATGATCCATTGGCTCTCCGTTATTTATATCTTCAAACTCATTACAGGCAGGAAATGAATTTTACTTTTGAAGCATTAGAGGCTGCACAAAATGCGCTAAACCGGTTAAGAAAAGAAATTTCTACCTATGGCCAAGCTTCAAATCCGATTCAAGAATACGAAGATCAGTTTAAAGCTGCAATAAATGATGATTTAAATATGCCAAAAGCGCTGTCTGTGCTTTGGGAGGTTGTTAGGTCAGATAAATCAAATTCAGAAAAAGCAGCAACGGTGCTCAAATTTGACGAAGTCTTCGGGCTTTCTCTTGGAGACTCAAGATCAATTATCCAAGAAGAAACAAAAGTGCCTCAAGAAGTTAAGACAATGTTAAATGAAAGGGAAGCTTTAAGGAAAGAAAAGAAATTTGCCGAAGCCGATAAAATTAGGGAAAAAATAATTGAAATGGGTTATAAAGTAGAGGATAAAACTTAGGAAGAGGATTTTTGTCTGCTGATAAATCTTTGTCTTTCCGCCATTTGTCTTCTGGTTGTTAACATTCTCATTCTGGGAGTTTCGGCGGTGCCTGATGATGGCGAGGTAAACGCAGAAGAATTATTCGTAGATCTATTTCCATAAAGGGATAGGAAATCTCTAAAACTCATTGTATATTTAAGCGTAGTGGAATCTATATAGGCTTGTCAAGGACTAAATAATATTGACAAAAGCATATCTTTTGTGAGCATAATAAGTAGGGAGAAGAAAATGGCAAAGAAAAAAATTATCAAAAAGAAAAAGACAACTGCAAAAGTCCGAAGAGGGTTAAACATCGAATTTCATTCTTGGACATTCTTTATCTTCTTACTGTTTATTTTAGTGGCGACTATAATTTTGGTTGCCCAACAAAAGGGAATAAATCTTTTAAGATCCTTCTAGGAAAGCGTTGACAAAATTCTTAAATTTCGTCAGACTGAATATATGGATATTTCTAAGCTTGGCTATACGAAACCTCTTTACATTCTTCCATTTGATCATCGGGCGACTTTTGCCAAGAAAATGTTCGGACTTGCTTCGGAAAAAGAGTTAAGCGGAGAGCAAAAACACCTTATTAAGGAATTTAAAATGCTTGTTTATAAAGGTTTTAAGGATGCGGTCGAAAAATTAATTCCTAAAGATTATGCGGCGATTCTTTGCGACGAAGAATA
>Ga0182027_10005206_pt1 | contig 19847 bp, 14 predicted proteins | sample 712E1DmetaG_FD_121300 | JGI IMG/M metagenome (GOLD analysis project Ga0182027, IMG submission 121300) | Permafrost microbial communities from Stordalen Mire, Sweden - 712E1D metaG (Illumina Assembly) | ecosystem: Environmental > Terrestrial > Soil > Wetlands > Permafrost | place: Sweden...
AACCAGACACTTGGGACTCCAGGCCACGAAGCCTGCTGTGGAACTGGAGCAGGAAGCAGCCGTCGTGTTGGCACAAGGCGGCGCTTTTCAGATTTACTACGTTCCAAGCCGGGCGGGTTGGATTGATGAACGGATCGTAAAAGAGGCTGCGGAGGTGGGGAGATTTTGCCGGCAGCGCCAGCGCTGGTCTCATGGTTCTGAAAGCCTGCCGGAAATCGGCGTCCTGTTTTCGAGCCGTACTCTTTACCGCACGGCCGGCCGCGTTTTTGGCTCCTGGGGAAATGCCGAAGCACCGGCCGTGGGAGCGATCGATTTGCTTCTTTCCTGTGGATACTCTGTCGATCTCATTCCGGATTGGCAGGCGGCGGAGTGCGCCGCCCAGTACCCACTGATTGTCGTTCCCGACTGGCAGGACGTGGGAGACGAAGTTGCCAACACTCTTGCGCACTATGTAAGCGGAGGAGGAAAACTGTTGCTATGCGGGGCGGAGAATGCCCGCCCTTTTTCAGGCATCTTCAATTTGCGGGTCGCAGCCCGAGCGGCGAACCATACTTATTTCGTCGCCGATGACAGCGGTTTTGCTGAGGTAACAGGAAGTTGGGTTGAAGTCGAAGCTCCACAGCCAGAGATCGTTGCTTTTGCTTATCGCGCAGTTGATACGCGAAAAAATATGTTGCCACTGGCCATTCGCCTGGATCACGGAAAAGGATCGGTCCTGGTGTGCCCTGGCCCGATCTTTTCAACGTATGGAAATGACAGCACCCCCATCATTCGCTCAGTTGTGCGGCGGCTTCTTGCGTCCCTGCATGCGCCTATGGTTAGCCTTGAGGGGGACTACGCGAATCTGGAAATCGTACTCAGGAAGAAAGATGGCCAAACCCTGATTCACCTGGTCAACTCAGCGGGAACTCCCGTAACTGGCGAGTTCCGTCACACCGGCGTTGTTCCGCGAACCGGGCCAATCCATTTGCGGATGCGCCTGCCGGCAGCACCTTCCAGCGTGGTCCTTGAGCCGGAGGGAACCTCGCTTGCGGGGGAATATGAAGCCGGCGAATGGCGTGGAATACTGCCGGATCTGCACGTGCATTCGATCGTCAGAGTGGGCGGCGAATCCGCATGAATTAGAGCCCTGTATAGGATTTCTTTTAAAGGCGGCTTCAGCAGCCCGTTCCGCAATCAACACGGGAATCCCGTCCACGATGGACTACCCGTGCCCGCAGCCCGCGTAGACCAGCCTGTCTGGCTCCAAACGGAGCGGACCCAGCCAGGCTGGGCAGGCCAGTTGCTCCACTACAGTTGAATCGAAAACGGAATTACTGCTGGAATCGCTGGGCATTGGGGCTACTACTGTATCGTCGCATCGGGCTTGTTTAGAGAATCGGCAGAATCGGAAGAACCGGCAGCCGGGTCCTGGCTGGCCGCTGCATTGGCACGCCCGGGGCGGCCGGCAAACTCCTGCTCGATGCGCTGGATGGTGCCCGCCTTGGCAAACTCATAAGCCACGCGAATGCCGTTGAACAGAGCGCGATCGTTCGAGGAGCCGTGGCCGATGATGCATACCCCGCGAACCCCCAGCAGAGGTGCTCCACCGTACTCCCGGTAGTCCAGTCGCTGTCGAAAGTCGTTGAAGGCCCGCCGCGATAGCAAAGCACCCACCTGCGCGGTCACCGTGCGGGTCAGCGACTCGCGCAGTACGTCGCGCACAAACCGGCCCACTCCCTCGCTGGTCTTCAGCGCCACGTTGCCCACAAATCCATCGCAGACAATCACGTCGGCCAGGCCGCTGAAAATGTCGCGGCCTTCCACGTTGCCGATAAAGCGGATGGGCAGAGCCTTCAGCAGCGGATAGGCCTCGCGGGTCAGGTCGTTGCCCTTCGTCTCTTCCTCGCCAATCGAGAGAAGCCCAACTCGCGGCTCGGCGATCTTGAGCACGCTGCGGGCATACATCTCGCCCATCACGGCAAACTGCGCCAGGTTGTGCGCTTTGCAGTCCACATTGGCGCCCACGTCCAGCAGCACGCACGGATTCCCCGTCGAGCTGGGCATCGGCGTCGCCAGCGCCGGACGATCCACGCCGGGCAGCGCGCCCAGAACCATCTTGGCCGTGGCCATGGCCGCTCCGGTGTTGCCCGCAGTCACAAATCCGGCGGCGTGACCATCGCGCACCAGCTTCAGCCCCACACGTAGGGAGCTGTCCTTCTTGGTCCGCACCGCATGCACTGCCTTCTCTTCCATGCCAATCCGTTCTGAAGCATGGTGGATGACGATAGGCAGATCTTCGTTTCCAAGATGTTCGTCCAGAAGGTCGCGCAACTCCGCCTCCGGCCCAACCAGGTGGACCCGCACAGGCAAAGCACGGCAGGCGAGAATCGCCCCCCGGATCTCCGGCTCAGGAGCTTTGTCGGTACCTACGGCGTCAAGCGCTATATCAATGAGCATGGGCGCTCAGGCTACTTGGCTGCTTCTTTAACGTCCAGAACGGCGCGGCCCTTGTACGCTCCGCACTTGGCGCAGGCGCGATGGGGCAGCTTCTTCTCGTGACAGGTGGGGCACTCCGACAGCCCCACGGCAGTCAGAAAGTCGTGAGAGCGGCGTAATGCAGTGCGGCGCGTCGAGTGGCGCCTTTTCGGATTAGGCATGACAAAAATTCCTTTCGTTTCTCCGCTAGTCTCAAGTCCCGGCCGGCCTTAGGCCATACCGCTCCTTGGCCGCCCTCCGGCACTTGGCGGACTTCCCTCCATCGATCCTGAGGCTCTCTGGGGGATTGATTTCTCAGGACTTGATCCGGCCGCGGAGCCCAGACAGCGCTTCCCAGCGGGGGTCGCTCGGACCCACTTCGCACTGGCACGCCTGGCTGTTGCGGTTCTCACCGCAGCGCGGGCAAAGTCCCTTGCAGTCCGGCTTGCACAGTGTCCTGACCGGCAGAGACAAAAGTACCTGCTCCCGCAGCACATCTTCAAGCCAAAGACTGTCCTTTTGATAATAACCGATTTCCGTCTCCGGCGCTGTAATTGACCGCTCCGGCGCCTCGGCGTCCGCTTCCGCCGGCCTGAAGATCAGGTCGAATTCGGCCGCCAGCGGAATCTTCACCGGCTCCACGCAGCGCGCGCACGGAACCTCAAAATTCCCCGCAAACCGCCCCTTCAGCCGGATATCGGCCACAATATCCCTGGGACCGCGATGCTCGTGCAGCACCTCAGCCTGGCCGGCCGCGGCCAGCGGCCCCAGTTGCCCGGCCTCCTCGCCAAAATCTACCTCTCCCTGAGCCAGTTCCAAGTCAAAGTCGATCGGCTCCCGCTCCAACTCGCTTACCTTGAATTCCATGCTATGAGCCTAAGGCGCAGCCACCCGCCCGTCAATGCGCCAGACCGCCCCCGTAGCCCATCCAGAGCCCCCACCTAGCCCGGCTGCGTCGTTTCTGGTCGCAGTTTTGCGCAAAGCAGCGGAGAATCCGCTGCGGCGGTCTTCGACCTGCCGGTAATCTCTCCGATGTGATCAATACTGTATAGTTGGCCGATAAGATAACCAGCTAAATTAGCCCGTCTTCCAATCGCGGGACACAAGGCCGTGGCCTACGTCCGCGCCGAAAGTTGAGAAAAATGGTTTCAATGCGAGTTCTACGTGGACTTATTTTCAGTCTGCTCCCGGCATTCGTTCTTCTCTCCGGGTGTAGCAACAATGGAAATAGCATTACGGCGCCCTCCGCTCTGAGCTACGCTACTCCCTCGCCGGTCTACACCAAGGGTGTGGCGATCACGCCTGACGTTCCGACGAGCAGCGGCGGGCCTGTGATCGCGTACAGCGTACTCCCTGCGCTTCCGGCCGGCCTGGTCCTGAGCGTGACCACTGGCATCGTAAGCGGAACCCCCACCGCTGTGACGGGCGTGGGCAGTTACTTGGTTACAGCCTCCGGCTCGGCCGGCAGCACTTACGTTGTCCTGTCTATCACGGTGAACGATCAGCCGCCTGCGGCGCTCAGCTACTCGATGAACCCGGCGATCTATGCCGTGCAGGCTCCGATTACGCCGAATAATCCAAACAGCAGCGGTGGCACTGTAACCGCGTATACGGTGAGCCCCGCTCTTCCAGCTGGCCTTGATTTGAACGCAACCACAGGCGTGATCAGCGGGACTCCAACCATCGTCACCGCGGAAGCAAACTATTTGGTGACGGCTACCGACTCGGGCGGCAGCGCCACGGCGACTCTTGCCATTACGACCCAGAAGGTAGTGCCCTCACAGCCGGCGATCGCATGTGCCAAACTTCAACAACTTGACTTTCCTGATACGCAAATCACTGAAGCGGTACTGGTGCCCGCTAACTCCACTCCGTACAGCTCTTACGGGGACTTGCCGGAGCACTGTCTGGTTCAAGGCATCGTCGGGCTTCGTACGGGAGCCCCTGCGCCGGTAATGAATCTGTATGGTGTGATCAACAATTCATTAGCGCCGGATGCGGCATACGGCATCTCGTTTGAGCTCCGTATGCCCACCACGACCTGGAACGGCGACTTCTTCTTCACCGGGGGCAGCGGCAACGATGGTGTGGTCGGCGAGGCCGTCGGAACTCCTCTCGGCGGGGGTACGGCTCACCTCCCGGCTCTCTATCAGGGCTTCGCGGTGGTCACGCAAAACTCAGGGCATGTCGCAATCGAGGACCCCTACGGCAATATCCTGGATGTGCTGGGGGATCAGAATAACGGCTTTGGCTACGATCCCCAGGCGAGGAACGACTACGGCTATCAACAGACCGGGACGATCACCCCGGTCGCAAAGTCGATCCTGACGGCGTTTTACGGCGCCAACCCGCTCTACTCGTATTACCTCGGCTGTTCCAATGGCGGCCGGGAAGCCATGATGGCCAGCCAGCGCTGGGGCGATATGTTCGACGGAATCGTCGCCGGCGACCCTGGCTTTCGGCTTCCACATGCTGCCATCGCCGAGGCCTGGGACACACAACAATTTGCGGCTGCTGCCCAGGCAATCGATGGCGGAGCCGATCCCCTCGATCCCAATGGCAATCCCAGCCTTGTTGCCGCCGCGTCCCCAGCCGATCTGGCTCTGGTGACAGCGCTGGTCACTCAGAGCTGCGATGCGATGGATGGAGTCGTTGATGGAATGATCTTTGACACGGCCGACTGCAAGAAGACCTTCGACCCGGCCACCCTCAGCCAATTGCAGTGCGCTGGCGCGAAGACTCCAACCTGCTTGTTGCCGCAGCAGGTCACGGCCATTCAAAATGTCTTCAAGGGCCCCGTCGATTCCACGGGAAACTCGCTCTACTCCGATTGGCCTTACGATGCGGGGATCGCCGACCCTAAATGGATGATGTGGACCATCGGCGCCACGTTGAACATTCCCGGCATTCCTTTCCCCATCCCGTATGTCGCTCAGAATACGACCCAGGGTGCAACCTCCGCGATGTATCTGTTTTCCACACCGCCCGATCCCTCACTGAATGTTTTCACGGCGTCGATGGACAGCTTGAACACTGGAATCAATGCTGCGAATTCCACGTTCACGCAGTCCGCGGTTGAATATATGGAAGCTTCCTCGACAGACCTTGACACATTCACTGCCCACAATGGAAAGATCATCTACTTTCACGGCGAAAGCGATCCTGTTTTTTCCATGTATGACACCGTGAACTACTATGAGAGCCTTTCCTCCCGCTATGGTGCAACTACGCAGAACTTTGCCAGGCTCTTCCTCGTTCCGGGGATGAATCACTGCTCTGGCGGCCTTCATACGCTCGACAGTTTCGATCCGCTTACCGCCATCGTCAATTGGGTTGAAGACGGCGCCGCTCCCGCCTCGATGATTGCAGGCAATTCAAATCCGGCTTCGGTTCCCCCAACTCCCATCTATACATACCTGCCTGTGACCAGGACTCGCCCACTGTGTCCTTACCCGCAGTTTGCGCAGTACACGGGCACAGGGAGCAGCGAGGATGCAGTCAACTTCACATGCGCTGAGCCCTCTGTGGGCGTGATACTCTCCCAACCCAAGGCCACAGCTCCCCAACATTAACTGGGATCGCTTTTACGCAAGGTTCGTGAATATTGATACTTGGTGCAGGAGAATAATCAAGTGGCGCTTTTCCAATTTCTGTGAAAAGTTGGTTTGCTTCTGACTCCGGCATTCGTCTTTCTCTGCTGGGGATGCGGTGGCAATTGCAGCAATACTCGAACGGCGCCCGTTTGGGCGCCCACTGATTACGACTCCCTCTGGACGCTGATACTGGACGCTCAAGGCAACCTGACGGCGGACTTCACTCAGTGCGAAGGCATCGACTCCGCTGCGCTGCCCGCCGCGGCTCCTCAGTTTTAGTCAAGCTCAAAGAGCGAATCGGGAGCAGATTCCAACGATGCTTTCCGCAAGTTCGAAATGCCGCAGGATAAGTTGTGCGCGGCAAGGTGGGGCTCTGGCGGCTCAAACATACAGCAACCCCATCAAAGACAGTTGATTTGAGCCTCAAAAGCGAAATCGGCGCTGTAAAGTCCGCCAGTGTTTATCTAATTGCCCACAAACGAATCTCAGTTGATGACAGCAGCCCACGCGCTCAGTGAGGCAACCGGCCTCCACCTTCATATTCTTCCCGGTCTTGTAGAAAATGATCCTCCGATCGTTCATGCGAAAATAACCCTCAAGGCCCACTCACCCATGACCACCCCGCCCTCCCTCGATTTATCCGCGCTGCGCGTCCGTCCCGCGACTGCCGCCGACAGTCCCCGCCTGATTTCGTTGATCAACTCCGCCTTCTCTATCGAGATCTTCTTCGATGGCACTCGCACCGACGGCGAGCGCCTGGCGGCCATGATGAGCAAAGGCAGCATTCTCCTCGCCGAAGACCGCTCCGGCCGGTTTGTCGCCTGCGTCTACACTGAAGTGCGCGGCACGCGCGGTTATATGGGCCAGCTCGCCGTGGACCCCGCCCATCAGCGCGCGGGCCTGGGCCGTTTCATGGCCGAAGCCGCCGAGAATCATCTCCGCCGCCATGGATGTGAGGCCGTGGACATCACCGTCCTCAGCCAGCGCCCCGAGCTGCCGCCCCTCTACCGCAAGTTCGGCTACGTCGAAACCGGCACTCAGGAGTTCAGCACCTCCCGCCCGCTCAAGTCCGGCGTCGAATGCCACTGCATCGTCATGTCCAAGAAACTCTAATGTGCCTTTGTCTCCGCCGGCCCGTGCAGGTACCGGCTGGCAAAGTCGAGAAAGACAGGCCAGTTCGGCGCCGGCGTGTGCCCGCCGGAATGCTGACGAAAGCCCAGATTCCCCTCCACCAGCGCTGTTCCTATAGGCGGAAACTCATTCGTTTCCAACCCCTTCCCGCCCAGCAACCGGTAGACCGGCCCGGCTCCAACTTCCGCCAGAAACATTCCCCGTGCGTCCGCCCATGCATCCCCTCGCGGATCGGCATATCCATCCCCTGTACTGGCTCCCGCGCCGATAAATATCGGCCGCGGCGCGCATACAGCGATCAACTCGTGGTTATCCACCGGCAGATCCCCAGGCGTCAGCGATCCCGCATATTTCAGAAAATTTCCCGCCATCCAGTGATACTCGCTCACTGAAGCCAGGTTGGCCAGTTCCTCGCCGAAGATGTGCCGGTAGAGCTTGGCGCCGCCCTCGCCGGAGGAACTGATGTAGCCGATGGCGAAGCGCGAATCGTAGGCCATGGTCACCAGCACGGTCTTTCCAAAGCGGGAGTGGCCCTCAAGCCCCACCTGCTTTGCATCGATGGATTGATCGGTCTCAAAGTAGTCCAGCGCACGGCTGGCGCCCCAGGCCCAGGCGCGCAGCGTGCCCCAGTCGTCCAGCTTGCGCGGCCGGCCCTTGTTCATCAGGCCGATGATGCCCTCGGCCAACCCCGCGCCGTCGTCTGCCTGGAAGCTGGTGGGCGAGAGCATCGCGTAGCCCCACCCCCTGGCCAGCACCTGTTGTTGCCATGGGATACCCCCGTCTCCAGGGCGGCCGCCGGGCCCCCCGGGAATCGCCTCCGGCATCCGCTTGGCGAGGGCCGCTATGAACTCCCGGCTGAAGGCCATTTCCATAATCACCGGCACCGGTCCGGCGGCATTGGCCGGGGTGGTCAGTATCAAGTCGATGTTGACCGCGATCTGCGAATAAGCCCGATTGTCCACGTGCCCCACCAGTCGCTTGGTTACCACCGGCACATCGCCGATCTTTTCAGGCGTGGTACTCACCACCTCCCAGGTCACCTTGGGTAGCTTGGCTGGGGCGCGGCCCAGGATCTCGCGGTCGAAATCCTCCACGATCTCGGGTCGGCGCTTTGTCCACCAGACCCTGGCAGAGGTCACCCGCTTGCCGTTTTTGAGCGTTAGCGGGTCAGGCAGGTTCGGGTAGACGTTGGCCTTCGATTCGTCGTAGTTGGCCGCATGAGGCGATTTCGCGTCCGTGTCCGCCCCGCGCCGAAGTTCCTTGATCCCCAGAAGGTCCATGAGCCGCTGGTGGTCCGCCTCGGCAGTCATATGTTCCGGCATGGGTGTGAACTGGGGCGGAGACGGAGCATTCGCTGGCGCCGTCTGCGCCGCAAGCCGGCCCCAGGCCGGGCCGGCAAGAAGAACCAGCCCAATCCACATAAATCTGCCAAACCCGATCGGCCGCAATTCGGACATGGAGAACCTCAATTCCAGATCATCTCCCCGGCTGGAGACAAATGAGACCCAAGAATATCGATCCACTCCAAAATGAGCAAGGGCAAGCGTTCCTGTCGACAGGCCGGCCCGGGCAGCTTCCCATTCTCCGCCGAAAACAAATCCGCTCAAGCTCAGCCGGATTCCGCCGATGAATTCAACGAATCGTTCAAGAAAGGGCTCTTCGCCATGCAAGCGATCCGCAATCTCTCTATCTCCCACAAGTTCACTTACGCCTTCGGCATTGTCTGCGGGCTCTGCATTCTACTGGGGATCTATTCTTTCATCACCTTCCATAGCATCGCCCAAAAGAGCACGGAGGTGAGCGAAAACAATCTGCCTGCCATCGTGCATCTGGCCGACATGCGTAGCGGCATGCTCCAGAGCCGACGCGAAGACTTGAACTTGCTGCTATGCCTGACGCCGGCCTGCTCGACAGAACACAGCGCCAAGCGCCAAAATGCGCTCAGCGCTGTCAAACAGGCTGCAGCAGCCTATGAGCCGTTGATTCGTACCCCGCATGACCGTGAAGTCTTTCAAGATATTTCGGTGTCGTTCTCAAAGTATGAAGAAGATAGCGATCGCGCCATAGGATTGGTCGCGGCCGGCAAGGTCGGCGATGCGCTCGATATTCTGCAATCCGAAGGTACAATGAGCAAGGTCAATAATGCGATTGCATCCGCATATCAGGCCTTGGATGAGAACGTCAAGACCGGCATGGAGAACGCGCAGAACGCCGCCAGCGTCAGCACTCACGCCACCTGGATCAACGCCGCGGTCACCCTGTTCATCGTCGTGCTCTGTGCGCTCATCGGCGCCATGCTTACGCGCGAGATCGCACCCCGCATCGGCAGGGTGATGACCGCGCTGGAACATCTGGCGGAAAAGGATCTGACGGTGCGCGTCCGGGTATCTGGAACCGATGAGATCGGCCGTCTTGGCGATGCGCTCAACACCAGCGTCGCCGCCATGCGAGCCGTTCTGCAATCCGTGGCCCAGGGCGCTGACACTCTCTCCGCCGCCACCACCGAGATCAGCGCCCGCTCTGTGCAGAGCGCCGGCAATGCCAACACCCAGTCCAGCAAGACCAACCAGATTGCCGCCGTCGCGCAGGAGATGACCGCTACCATCGGCGAAATCAGCCACAACGCCGAGGGTGCCGCAGGCTCCAGCCGCATCTCCGCCGAGACCGCCGACCAGGGTGGCGCCGTCATGCAGGCCGCGGCTGCCACCATGGAGAAAATCGCCGCCGCCACCGGTTCAGTCTCCGAGAAGATGACCTCTCTGGCCCATCGCTCCGAGGAGATCGGCAAGGTGGTCAACGTGATTCAGGAAATCAGCGAGCAAACCAACCTCCTGGCCCTGAATGCGGCCATTGAAGCCGCGCGCGCCGGTGAGCACGGCCGTGGCTTTGCCGTGGTCGCCGGCGAGGTCCGCCGCCTGGCCGAACGCACCAAAGGCGCTACTGAAGAGATCGCCGGCACCATCCGCAGCATCCAGGAAGAAACCCGCGAGACCCTCCAGGTGATGCAGGATAGCCGCAACGCCGTCGAATCCGGCATGGGAGAAACCGCTCACGCCCGCAGAAGCCTCGAAGCCATCATCGAGTCCTCCAAGCAGGTCGAGCACCAGATTCACCTCATCGCCACCGCTGCCACTCAGCAGACCTCCGCCTCCGGCGAAATCTCCGAGTCCGCCAGCCAGATCTCCCAACTGTCCGTCGAGAATGCCCAGGCCGCCGAAGAGGCTGTCGAAGCCCTCAAGAATCTCGCCTCCCTGGCCATCGACCTCGACGGCCTCATCCGCCAGTTCCGCCTGGAAGGGGAGGACGGTCAGTCCGGCGGAATGTTTGCAGGCAATCGCCAGTCGGCATTCATGCCCTCCTTGCGGCCTGTGCATTCGTAGTCCGCGCGCGTCGCCCTCATCCGCCCGTCCCACCGCCCCAGCGGCCACAAACCGTCGCTGGGGTCCACCTATCTACCGCCGTTTTCCTTTCCCAACTTTCCTGTTCCGCAATCCTCTCCTGCGCAATCTCCATCCTTGCGCTTCCCTGCCGCTCTATCTCCAAGAGATACAATTTACTGGTTTGAAGGGAGATTCGAATTGAAGTTATCTATCCAAATGATGGCGCTCGTCCTCTCCATACCGGCCCTGGGCATGGCCCAGCAAGCCTCCTATGACGGACTCGACAACCACCTGGGCAATCTTTACCGCCTCTCCGATGCCAAGACTTTTTCCATAAGTCCGGAGAATCCCACCGGAGAAAAGGGCAAAGGCGGCATGGCCACCGAAGGGACCGGAGCCAAGGCAGCGCGCGACCTGGGCCAAGGCTGGAAGGTAAATCCCGCAGTTGTCATCGAACCGGGGACGACTTATACAGTGGCCGAAATCAACGGATCGGGAACGATTGAACACATCTGGATGACGCCGGGAGGCAACTGGCGCCTCTCCATCCTGCGCATGTATTGGGACGACGAGAAGACACCTTCGGTGGAAGTGCCTGTGGGCGACTTCTTTGCCATGGGCTGGGGAAAGTATGCCAGAATCTCGTCTTTGCCGGTTTGCGTCAATCCGGGAAGCGCTTTCAATTCCTACTGGCCCATGCCATTCCGCAAGAAGGCCAGAATCACGATGGAGAATCTTGACAGCAAACCCATGACGCTCTTTTACCAGGTGGATTACACCCAGGCGTCCGTGCCCGCCGATGCCGCCTACTTCCACGCCCAGTTCAGGCGCACCAATCCAGTCCCTTCCAAGCAGGTCTACACCATCGTTGATGGCATCCAGGGAAAAGGCCAATATGTTGGAACCTACATGGCGGTGGGAGTGCATAACAACGGCTGGTGGGGTGAGGGCGAAATCAAGTTTTATATGGATGGAGACCAGAGTTTCCCCACCGTCAACGGCACCGGAACGGAAGATTACTTCAACGGCTCTTACAATTTTGAGAATCAGGAGAAACACCAGTATGAAGAGTTTTCCAGCCCCTACTCTGGACTTGCGCAAGTCATCAAGCCGGATGGGCTCTATCAGTCGCAGCAGAGATTTGGCCTGTACCGCTGGCACATTGGGGACCCCGTCCGATTCGACCATGACTTGCGCGTAACCATCCAGGATCTGGGATGGCAGGCCGGCGGAAAGTATTTGCCCCTCGGCGACGATATGTCCTCCGTGGCCTTCTGGTATCAAACCGAGCCCCATGCTGCATTCCCCAAGCTGCCGGAAAGAGAACAACTGGAGATCAATTGACAGCGATTGCAAGCCGTCCAGATGACGGTCCCGTTAACGCAATGGCGCAGAGAGTCAGCCTGCCGGGGCCTTTGGCAAGAGGGCCAGGGTCCCGGCCTCTCCACGCTATGGTAGCCTCCGGTTAAGGACCATCGCCGTATCTTCTTTTCACACACAGCGGCCTGGACCGAATGCGATATTGGGGAAGAGACACTCGCATGAGCGCCGTCAAATATGACCTGATCATCATTGGTTCCGGACCCTCCGGGCAGCGCGCCGCCGTGGCCGCCTCGAAAATGAAGAAGCGCGTGGTCGTGGTCGAGGCCCGTACCTTCGTCGGCGGCGTCTGCGTCAACACCGGCACCATCCCCTCCAAAACCATGCGCGAAGCCGTCCTCCACCTCTCCGGCTACAATTACCGCTCGCTCTACGGCGTGAATTACCGGGTCAAGGAAAAGATCACCATGGCCGACCTGGCCTTTCGCGTTCAGGCCGTGATCAAAACCGAGGTGGACGTTACCGAGGCCCAGCTCTCGCGCAACGGCATTGACGTGGTGCATGGCGTCGCCCACTTTCTCGATCCCCACCGGGTGCGCGTCGAGGGCCCTCAGGCCGACACAACGCTCGAGGCCGGCCGCATCATCATAGCCGTCGGCACCCAGCCGGCCGATTCGCCCACGGTGCCCATCAACGGCCGCACCATCGTCAACAGCGACCAGATCCTCGACCTGCCGGAACTGCCCCGTTCGCTCATCGTGGTCGGCGGCGGCGTCGTCGGCGTCGAATATGCCTGCATGTTCGCCGTCCTCGGCGTCCGCGTGACGCTCATCGAAAAGCGCGACCGCCTGCTCGAATTCGCCGACCGGGAGATTATCGAGGCCCTCAGCTACCACCTGCGCGACAGCCGCGTCACCCTCCGCCTGGGCGAAGAAGTGCAAAGCGTCGAAGAGCTGACTCTGGGCACCGTGGTGGCCAACCTACAGAGCATGAAGAAGGTCTCCGGAGACGCTCTGCTCTACGCCGTTGGTCGTCAGGGCGCCATCGACGAGCTCAACCTGCCTGCCGCCGGCATTGAAGCCGACAATCGGGGCCGCATCCCCGTCAACGAGCACTTTCAGACCAGGGTCGAGCACATCTTCGCCGTCGGCGATGTGGTCGGCTTCCCCTCCCTCGCCTCGGTCTCCATGGAGCAGGGGCGCATCGCCGCCGCCCGCGCCTTCGACGACCGCGCCGCCACCTCCAACCCCAGCTTTTATCCCTACGGCATTTACACCATTCCGGAGATCAGCTTCATTGGCAAGACCGAGGAGCAGTTGACTGAAGAAGACGTGCCCTACGAAGTCGGCATGGCCTACTACCGCGAGACCGCACGGGGACAGATTCGCGGCGATACCACCGGAAGATTGAAGCTCCTCTTCCATCGCAACACGCAGAAGATTCTCGGTGTGCACATCATCGGCGAGGATGCCACGGAATTGATTCACATCGGCCAGGCGGTCATGATCCTGGGCGGCACGGTCGACTATTTTATCGACACTGTCTTTAACTACCCCACCTTCGCCGAGTGCTACAAGGTCGCCGCCTTCAACGGCCTAGGCCGCCTCCACCGCTATCAGGTGGAATAGCTCTTGTCAGGTCCAGTTTTCGATGGTGAGGCCATGAACCCGCCGAAATTCCCGCGTATTGTTAGTCACCAGCGTCAGCCCGAGGCAGCGGGCGTGGGCCGCAATCAGCAAATCGTTCGCGCCAATCATCTTCCCGCTGAGCTTGAGAGCGGCGCGAATCTGGCCATAGTCGAGGGCAGCTTCGCTTGGATAATCCAGCACGCCGATGTGCCGTAGAAATATCTCCAGAGACCTCTGATCCCTCTGGCTTCGCGGTGATACCTCGACCCCGTACATCAGCTCGGACCGGGTGATCGCGGAAACGCAGACATCTCCGACCGCAACTGCTTCAAGTCTCCGCATCGCATTCTCGCTGGAGCGGTTCATGATGAATGACGAAATGTCTGTGTCGAGCATGTAACGAAGCATCAGAATGTCCGCTCTTGAACGGGCAATTTCTCAACATTCTTCATGAACTCCTCGGAGGCTGCGGCATCCGGACTCAAAAGTTCCGACCAATCCATGGGCCGCGCGGAGAGAATCACCTCGTCCCCCTGCTTCCGAATGAAGACCTCGGTGGTAGAAAACTGAAATTCCTTCGGAAGCCTGACCGCCTGACTCCGGTTATTCATGAATATCTTCGCTGTTCGCTGCATTCCGCCCTCCTGCAACCTTGGCATATACATAAGTATATGCCAGGCAAAAAACATGGCAACAAGCGCGATTTGCAAATCAGCGCCGCTTCCGGCCATCAACCAAATTCTCCTCTCCCGCGCCCACGCAACCCATCGTTGTACGATGGGCACATAGGCCTTTTTGCATTCGAGGAGGGAAGAAAAATTGGCTGGATTTTCGAGAGGAATCTTTTGCGCGGTGGCTTTGGCGATGGCGCTGACCGGTGCGGGTTCTCAGGCGGCTTTAGCCCAGTTGCCGGAGCCGGGCAGCCAAGACGCGAATGCTCTCAATCCGCTCACCGACCCTACGGCTAAGCCGGGCAAGATTCTGCTCTTCGACCTCGAAGCGCGCTTCGCTAAAGACGTGGCCGAGCGGGGTGGCGCGGCCTTTGCCGAGTGGTTTGCCGAGGACGGCGTGGCGCTGGGCAACGGAGTGGCGCCGCTGGTGGGCCGCGTGGCCATCGCCAAATCCGCCAACTGGTCGCCCAAAGATTATCAACTCACTTGGACTCCGACCGATGCCACCATGGGTCCGTCGGGCGACGTTGGCTATACCTGGGGCCACTTCGAGGGTCACAGCAAGGACGCCAACGGCAATCCCGTCACCACCACCGGCCGCTATATCACCATCTGGCGCAAGCAGCCTGACGGCGCTTGGAAGGTGGTGCTCGATGCGGGCGCCAATGAGCCCGCCGCGGCAGGAGACTGCTGCAAGTTACCGGGCCACTAAAAATCGAGGGTGGTTTCTTTAGTAACACAAAATTTTATCTTTCGTTTACTCCATGGAATTACTTAGGTTGTATTTCATCGTCCCCGAAATTCCCCCCTTTGTGTCAGAGTCAACTTCTCCCAATTACCGGATACTGAAAATTGGACGAGTGTCCCCGGGTATCCAGCGATGCCCCGACCTTGGAGTGTACCCCCGGCGCCCGCTACGTTGCTGGCGTGGAGTTCCTTATGTGCGCGATGCAGAGTCAACAGCTCCGAGAGCTCCATGCAATGGCTTCGCGCTCGGAATTTGACCTGTTTGACCGCAACCCAGACCCTGCACTAGACGAATTGACTGAGCTTTCCGCCGTCTTGTGTGTCGCGGACTACGCCTACACGGGTTGGATGGACTTCAACCGCCTGTGGTTTAAGTCGCGCTTTGGATTCAAGGGGTCCGAGCAGCCGCGTTCGTCCACCGCCTGCCAGTGGATGCTGGAAAAGGGCGAGCCCCTGCTGATCCGGGATGCCGCGCCTGATCCGCGCTTCCCTCCTGAAGGAATCCCCCTGATCGGTGCAAAGCCTTGCCGCTCTTACGCCGGAGTGCCGCTCATCACCAGTACGCAGCAGGTCATCGGCTCGTTGGCGGTGCTGGCTCAGGAGCCGGACCGGTTTAACCAGGAACACATCACGCTTTTGGAGATTCTGGGCCGGCAGGCGGTCACGCGGCTGGAACTCTACGCCCGCATCCGTGCCCAGGAGCATGCGCAGCGTGCACGGCAGCGTACCGAGCGCGCGCTGGCCATCGAACGCTGCTTTGTAGCCGCGACGCTGGACTCGGTCCCCGCTCTGGTTGCCGTGCTGGATACCGCCGGCCGGATGGTGCGGCTGAATTACTCCTGCACGCAATTGACCGGGCTCAGCATGGCCGACGCCGCCGGCCGCCCCTTTGTCGAAGAGGTTCTGGAGGCCGATGACCGCTCCTGGGCCGCGGAGAAGCTGCGCCAGGCCGCGTCCGGACAGGTCTCCGGCCCGCATGAAACTCCCTGGCGCATTGTTGGAACTCCGAATTCAACCACTCCCTCCCGGCGCGTCAGTTGGACTCTGCGCCCGTTGCAGGGGCCGAATGGCGAGATCCAGTACCTCATCGTCAGCGGCCAGGACGTGACCGATCAGCGGCAGGCGGAAATGGCGCTGCTCTCCAGCGAAGAGCGCTACCGCGAGATGGTTGAAAACTCGCTGGGCTTCGTCTTTACCTGCTCGATGGAAGGCCGCCTGACCTCGCTGAATGCCTTCACCGCGGAGACTCTCGGCTACCGCGCCGAGGCCTTGACCGGCCGCGCCGTTGCGGAACTTCTCGATGCCGGGGGCGCGGCTACCTTCCAGGACTGCCTGCGGACGCTGGAAACCAAAGACGAGTGGCAAGGCGCCTTGCCGCTGCGCCGCAGCGATGGCGTCTACCGCCGCATCGCCTTCCGCAGCCGCCGCATGCAGTTGCCCGGCGAGCGGCCCTTTGTCCTCAACCACGGCATGGACGTGACCGAGCAGCACGAGGCCGAGGAAGCGCTGCACCTGGCCACGCGCCAGCGCGAGTTGATCCTCGAGTCGGTGGCCGACGGCATCTACGGCATCGACCTCGACGGCCGGCTCACCTTCATCAACCAGGCGGGCGCGCGCGTCCTGGGCTACTCCCCCGAGCAGTTGACCGGCCGCGACATCCATGAGGTCATCCACCACAGTCACGCCGACGGCACGCCCTATTCCCGGTCCACCAGCCCCATTCTCCAGGGCATGCGCCGCCGCGAGGCCATCCGCATGAGGAATGAGGTTTTCTGGCGGCGCGACGGCTCTTCGATTCCCGTTGAATACAGCGCCAACCCGCTTATTGAAGACGGCCAGATCTCGGGCATGGTCGTTGCCTTCCAGGACGTCTCCGAACGCCGCCGCCTGGAAAAGATGAAGGACGAGTTCATCTCCACCGTGAGCCACGAACTGCGCACCCCCCTTACCTCGCTGCGCGCCTCGCTGGGGCTCATCTCCTCAGGAACGCTGGACAAGCGGCCGGAGAAACAGCGCCAGATGATCGATATGGCCATCGGCAACGCAGACCGGCTGGTGCGCCTGGTCAACGACATCCTGGACTTCGACAGCGTGGAAAGAGGAAAGCTGGCGCTCGATCGCAAGCCGGTCGAGGCCACTGATCTGCTTCGCCGCGCGGCGGACGTAGCCCACGCATCGGCTAGCCAGGCTCGCATCAGCTTCCGCATTGATGCTCCGCCGGTGCAGGTTCTGGCCGACGAAGAACGCATCCTGCAAGTGCTCAACGAGCTGGTGGCCAACGCCATCAAGTTCTCGCCGCCTGAGACGCAAATCCGCCTGGCCGCGCAGCCTTCCGGCGAACGTGATGTCTGTTTCATCGTCGAGGATCAGGGACGCGGCATCGCCCCGGAGAAACTGGAACATATCTTCGACCGCTTCCAGCAAGGCGACGCATCTGACTCCCGCGCGTTGGGCGGCACCGGCCTGGGCCTGGCCCTCTGCCGCAGCATCGTCGAGCAGCACGGCGGCCGCATCTGGGCTGAAAGCACGCCCGGCCAGGGGAGCCGCTTCCAGTTCACGCTGCCTGCCGCAGCAGCCAACGCACAGTAGCATCGCTCGCCTTATGGAATGTCTCCCGCCGGAGTTACGCCTCTCTGCCGAAACGCATTTGAACAATCCGGATCGATGCACATGTTTTCGACTGAGCTGCTGCTCTCAAAGTTATATTGGAAATTGATGTAATGGCCCGCCGTGACAGTAAAAACGCAATTGTCCTTGTTAGGCGGGGAACTGTAGTTACCTTCGCACTGCCGGGGATGTTCGCCCGTCGGCGGCGAAATCTCCGCTTGTCCTTCGTACTGGATAATGAATCCCGCTCGGTTGCGATCCGGATGCTCCGTTATCCACGGATTTTCCGAATTCAGTTCGCTGAAGGTGCTGTCGATTCCGGAGTAAACCACGAAGTTTGTGCCGCGAAATCCAAGATCGCCAACCGGCAATTTTATATTGACATTTTCATGCTTGACCACCTTCCCGGTGACCCAGCGAAAAACTCCTTTGCTGAATTCAATGGCGATTTTGGTGTTCGATGCGTTCTTCGGGTCATAGACAAATTCGTCCAGCGTGATGTCGGAGTTCGGACCCACGCTGAAGATGGTCTCGTCAGGCAGCAGAAGGTGAAACGTGCCGCTGCTCCCAGTTGTCAGGTGCGCATTCGCCAGAGATACCCGCGCGATCTTGTCCGGATTCGCCTCGGTCACCACGTTCCCATCCGTAGTCGTGATTTGGAACGAGCCTTCCGATGAAACCTGCCCCGTCCATGATTTGCCTTCAATCCATGGCGTCGGCGGCTCATGAATAGAGAACCCCTTTACCTTCTCTATCCATGCCATCGCCTGATACATCCGCTCGGTCTTGTCTTCGAGCAGAAAGTCTCGTATCTTCTGCGCGGATTGCCTCTCCGCGGTAACATTCACCCCTGCCGCTTCAGTCGCTGCGGCTTCTCTGTCGAATTCATCCAGCGCCGCCAGCGCCTCATCGTCCCGGCGCAGCGCCATCAGCATCGCCGCCCGCTGCAGCGTCCAGTTGGGCCAGTTGGGATAAAGCGAAGTCGCAACGTCGTATTTCGCCAGCGCCTCGTTATAGAGTCCAAATCCCTTGTCCGTAAACTCCCAGTAATTCGCTTTCTGCGCCAGCGCCCAGCCCTCCTGCACCAGCGCGTTGGCCCGGCTCATGCGGTCGGCAAGATCGCGCGCAGCTGCTTCTCTCTTCTTCAAGTCGGCAACGGATGGCCCTTCCTCGTAGTTGTATTCGCCGGCCTTGCAATGCGCCTTGGTGCTGTGGCAGGCCGGCTTCGCAGGCTGCTGCTGCACCTGGCCACGGTTGTTCGTGTTGCCGCGATTGGCGCTGGGGTGCTGGTTATAAAACGGAGAATCCGGAGGCAGAACCGCAGGGCTGTATGCCGGAGTTTCCGACGGCCGCTGCTGTATTTGAGGGTGACTGCAATCCACATGCGTACCCGTCATCGCCCCCAGTTGAGCGCAGGCACTTTGAGCCATGACAGGCAGGCCCGGCACAAGAAAGACAAGTGTTATGCCTATGATACATTTCATGATTTTCATCTTTTGTCTTCCAGGTGTTTCTCGTTGCGCTGTGCGAGCGCCTCGTCCAAAGCATGCCGTAGCGGTTCCCAATCATGGCACATTCACCGGACCCTGCATAGCGAAAAGCAAAGATTATGAATGGCCGGCTGGCCGGATTCAGAACCGGCAGAATGGCAGCACGGTCAAGGCATTTCCACCGGCGCCATGAGACAATGCCCTCGGCGGCAATTTCCCTTCCTGACTCCCATGCTGCCGGACAAAACCGCACATGGCTTTATCCACAAACGCAATGAATCTCCTCTTCGGCCGCCCGCTGGCCACCAGCGAGGAGCGCGCCGAGCACATCGGCCCCGTCACCGGCATTCCCGTCTTCGGCCTCGATGCCCTCAGCTCCGCCGCATACGGCCCTGAGGCCGCGCTCACGCTGCTCATTCCGCTGGGCCTCATGGGCGTGAAATATATTGTCCCGGTCAGCGCGGCGATCGTAGGCCTGCTGATCATCGTCTACTTCAGCTACCGGCAGACCATTGACGCATATCCCCAAGGCGGCGGCTCTTATACCGTGGCCTCGCGGAACATCGGCGAAGGCGCGGGCCTGCTGGCCGCTGCCGCTCTCATGATCGACTACACGCTCACCGCCGCCGTCGGCATCTCGGCCGGCGTGGGCGCGCTCATCTCCGCCGCGCCTGGCTTGCAGCCCTATACCTTGCAACTCTGCCTGGCAGTCCTCTTCCTTCTCACCATCGTGAACATGCGCGGCGTCCACGATACCGGCGTGGTGTTCATGATTCCCACCTACCTCTTCACCGGCACGCTGCTGATCGTCATCGCCGTCGGC
>Ga0182027_10005207_pt1 | contig 19845 bp, 19 predicted proteins | sample 712E1DmetaG_FD_121300 | JGI IMG/M metagenome (GOLD analysis project Ga0182027, IMG submission 121300) | Permafrost microbial communities from Stordalen Mire, Sweden - 712E1D metaG (Illumina Assembly) | ecosystem: Environmental > Terrestrial > Soil > Wetlands > Permafrost | place: Sweden...
CCAACCATTCGGGCAGGTCACTTGCAGTTTGATCGGGGAACCATCTTTATTGGTGACGAAACCGTCTGACCCGGTTTTGTACCCGGCGGCGGCCAGCATCTTCTTGGCCGCTGCGGCATCGAAATGGTATCCCAACTGCGCTTGCACGGCCGTGTCATCGTACTGGCTCAGGGCCGGCAGGAGGCCGCCCGGGGTGGAAGGACTGACCAAGTTGGCATAAGCGGTTTTTACAATGGTGGGAACATCAATGGCATAAGCAAGCGCCTTCCGGAATGCCGGGTCATCCAACGGCTTCATGGAAAGGTTCATTGCCAGATAAGCCGTATTGGCAGCCAGCATGTAGGGGGCTTTGGGGAAATAAGTGGTGGCGTAACCATTATCCACCAGCGATGCCACGCCCGGGAGGAAGTTGTTGCTCAGATCGAGTTGGCCCTGGAGCACCATGCCGAGAGCGACGTTGTTGCTGGAGGTGCGAATGTCGACGATATACTTGGGTGCGGGCGTACCAAACACTTTGATGCCCCACCAGCTATCATTCCTCTGCCAGACGTTGCGATCTGCGCCGGTCGCCAGGTACAGGTAAGCGCCTGAACCAACCGGGTTGGCATTCGCGCCGTTGGCGAGATCATCAGCAGTCTTATCTTTCCAAAGGTGCTGGGGAACGACCGCGATGTTATACAGGTTGTTTGTGAATTCCTGGTAGATCGGATTGGTGAAGGTGAATTCCACGTGCGTTGGGTCAACCGCCTTAACGCCGGTCAAACCTTCCGTAGTCCACAATCCGGTGAAATAAACCGCAGGATTCGTCTTGCCTTGCATGAAGGTAAACACGACATCGTCGGCTGTCAGAGGCTGCCCATCCGACCAGGTCAGGCCATCCTGCAGGGTTACGTCATACGTGGAGGCATTGGTCCATGCTCCACTCTTCGCCAGCCAGGGGGTTAATTGGCCGGTAAGGGGATTAAAACCAAACAGGGTCTCGTACACAAGACCGATTGTTCCCGTCGTATTCGCCAGGTTCCCGACTTGGAAAGGATTCCAAGTTGACGCGGGTCCCCATGCTGCACCACTGATGAACAGGGTTTGGTTACGAGGAAGATCTGTCGGGACCGCAGCAGTTGCAGCGGCAGCTGGCGCGGGCGCTTGGGTCGGCGCAGGGGCAGTCGTAGGCGCAGGCATCGCGGTAGGCGCGACCGGGGCCGGGGTGTTGGGGGCAGCAGCAGGAGCGCATGCGCCGAGCAGCAGGCTTACTCCAATTAAGATCGATAAAACAGCAATTATGCGTTTCATCTTCAATCTCCTTTATTTGTTTTGGGTTATTTCGCATCGGAAGTCTCGCAAACCTGTGGAGGATGGCAAAGCTTCCATTTTTTGGGGCGTCCGGTGTCTGGTACAATGCCGGACGTCTTCTTTCTTTGTTACCAAAGGAAGGAATGGTTTTGTTTCAATTTTATAGCAGGCACCTCCTTATGAATTGGATCTGCGTCTGAAGTGAATTAAAGGAAAGGCCACAAAATACAAGCTGTGACATTCTTTCCTACTTCCTTATCCCGGCGCCACATGATTCGCGAATGACTAGCTCGGTATCCATGACGATATGGCGTGGAGGGTTGATCCCGTTTTCAATTAAGTCAAGCAAAATCTCAACTGCCTTGGCTCCGAACTGGGCGACCGGCTGGCGGACCGTGGTCAATTGAACTCCAGAGAAGATCGCGAGGGGTAGATCGTCAAAGCCGACAAATGCAATATCCATGGGGACATTTAATCCCGCCTCTCGTGCGGCACGCATCGCACCGATGGCCATGATGTCGGAAGCGGCAAAAACGGCATCCGGTTTTGCCGGCAGCATTTTTTTCATGGCATAATAACCGCCATTTTCCGTAAAGTCGCCTTCCACAATCAGCGCTGTATCCATTTTTAACCCGCGTTCCGAAAGGGCTTTCAGGTATCCCGTTTTGCGATCCAAACCCGCCGTACTTTGACCAGGACCGGTGATGGTTCCAATGCGTTTATAGCCCATGCGGATCAAGTGTGTGACCGCATTAAAGGCTGCGTTGATATTATCTATATCCACATAACTGACATTATCTTGACGAAACGGGCGGCCGACCACCACTTGAGGGATCTTCGCGTCAATTAGCTTCCCGATCACTTCCTGATCCCCATGATGGCCTGATTGAACAAGGACACCATCCAGCAGGCCCTTGCGTGTTATGCTGGTAAAAATCTTTTCCTCACCCTCCTTGGTATCCACCAGGAACAAGGCTAACGTGTAATTAGACTGGTTGCATGCCTGGGCAATGCCTTTGGTAAGATGAGGATAATAGGGGTCTGTGAAGAAGTAGGAAACACTATGCGGATAAACCAGGCCGATGGTCCATGAATGCTGTGAGGCCAGGGCACGGGCGGCTGGATGAGGGCGGAAGCCGGTGGTCTCGATCACAGATTGCACTCGATTCCTTACATCCTTGCGCACGTTGGGTTGATCGTTCAACACACGTGAAACTGTCGAGCGGGAAACACCTGCCTGTCTTGCGACATCTTCAAGAGTTAGGTCCGGCATCCAATTTTCCTGATTTTGGTACCGCTCCCAATAATATCATGAAATAATCCGACAATATTAGTAGTAATTGTGCCCATTTATGCCGTTTTGATACTTTTTTTGGGAGCGCTCCCAAGCATTTTCATTATATAGGGGTTTCATCCGGGTGTCAATCATTTTCAGTCACAAAAAATGATTGACACCCTTCCTCTAAACAATGGCTAACCTGTCGGTGACGAATTGAAATCAGGAAGGTGCAATATCTCTGTAACGGCCTAAAAGCATCCAAAGCATCAAGATTAGCCTGGAAAAACAAATTGAGCCTACTACCTCCCGTCCCGTTTTAGCGTGACTCCTCTGAAAGGTAAACCTAAACCGGTGTGATACGTTAACCCTGAATTAAAGAACTGATGTTACGCACCGTCCCGATGGTTTGTACAAAAATCAGGCTCGAATTACGGCAACCTTCGGGACGTTTTGCGCAAGGTGAGTTAAAGAAGAGTTCGAGACTTTCACTAAACCGCAGTGTTATAATTTTCAAAATCCGATCGTCGAAGCCCAGGAGAGCAGCATGGTCGCAGATTCACAATCAGCCCAAAATCAAAAAAGTAATTCGGTGAATGAATACAATAAACGCGTAAGGTCATGGGCCTGGTACGACTGGGCCGATCATGCTTATATCACCGTTACCGCGGCGACCTTTTTCCCGCCGTATTTTATAGCCATCGCCGCCCCCTCGTTCATTGCAGCAGGCGCGGCGGCGAGCGATCCGGCCGCGCTGGCGCTGGCACGTGATACGGCCTCCAATATTTTCGCGTTGAGCGTATCCCTGGCGCTCTTTGTTGCCGCCCTACTGGCGCCCATCGTCGGCGCGTTCGCAGATATCACCGGTAGGCGTAAGCAATTGCTGGTCATCTCCACGCTGGCCGCCGGCGCGTTTTCCTCCATGATGTTCATCCTGGTTACCGGCATGTGGCAGATGGGGTTACTGCTCTATTTCCTCTCGCAAGTGATGATGAATTTCTGCCTGGGATTCAGCAGCAGCCTCCTGCCGCACGTGGCGCGTCAGGACGACATGAACCGCGTCTCCAGCCTTGCCTACGCCATGGGCTATGTGGGCGGTGGTTTGCTTTTGGCTTTGAATACGGCATTGTATTTGTTCTCCGACAAGTTGGGAATGGATAGCGGCATGGCAGTGCGCATCGCCTTCCTTTCAGTCGGAATCTGGTGGGTATTGTTTACCCTGCCGGTCGCGCTGAATGTGCCTGAACCGGCCGCCACTCCACTGGCGCATGACAGCCGCGGCAACCCAATTCTCGATTCATTTATCCGCCTGCGCAACACGTTAAGGGCGGCACACCAATATCGTGAGCTCTTCAAAATGCTGATCGCGTTCTGGCTATATATGGAAGGGATCGGGGCCATCATCCTGCTCGCCACCTCCTACGGGGCGGCCTTGGGGTTAAACACCGCCATCCTGATCGGCACATTGTTGATGACGCAGTTCGTGGCCTTCCCGTATGCGCTGATCTATGGAAAGATTCCAGCGGCCGACAGCAAATGGCGCAGCGCGTTCGTTTCGATGTTGATCTGGACCGGCGTTACTTTTCCTCTCATGGGAATTTACGCCAACACAGTTGGAAATATGAGTGTACCGGTTACTTTCATATTCATTCTTGCAGACCAACTACTGGGCGCGTTGTTCTCCTTCTTGATCGGACGGCACATCTTTGCAAAGTTCACCCAGGGACTGGACGCTAAGAAAGCGGTCATACTTGGGTTGGTCATCTATACGATCATCCCGATCTGGGGATTCTTCCTTAAGACGCAAGCCGAATTCTTCATGATCGGCTGGCTGGTGGGAACGGTGCAAGGCGGAACACAGGCTTTGAGTCGTTCGATCTACGCCTCCCTGACGCCGCGCGCCAAATCCGGTGAGTTCTTTGGACTTTACGGCCTCAGCGAAAAGTTCGCCGGTATCCTGGGCCCTCTGCTTTATGGGATCGTAGGCACGATCACTCACGACCCGCGCGCCAGCATCCTTTCGATCAGCGTATTTTTCGTGGTTGGGATTTTCATCCTTTGGCGCGTGGATGAGCAGACCGGTGCACAACTTGCCGCGGCAGAAGAGGCCGAAATCGAGCAGGTTCATGCCGCCGATTAGAACCCTGATCTGGGTTCAGTCCGGTCCTTCCCGTTGAACGAATATAAGGCCACTGTAATTCGATGCAAGAACGAAGGTACAGGGGTGCATTGATTATGCAACTCATGGAAGAAGTTCAACTCATCAGACTGCTCTTGGCGCGTCTCGAACGCGTCTCGGTCGATTCGTATTGGGCGCATCGTGCCAGCGGTGTGCGCGGCGCGCTATTGAGGTCGCTGGAAAGGATCGAAGCCGGGCAGAACGTTGACAGCTTGGGATTGAAACAATTGACCGATAAGGGATTCCAAATCCTGGAACGGGCTGCACAGGAGAGAAGCAAGTAGGCCGCCTCCGCGGCGAAGACCATTCGGGAATATCGAAAGTCACTGAGGTCCTGATGGCAACCTCTTCGGGTCTCGACATGCTCCACTTCTCGACCCTCCTCAATGACATCATAATATGAGCAGTTGACTCAGCAAAGGGACAGGATACAATAAGGCCATGAAGGAGTTGAAGATGAAACGCCTGATCTTCGCCTGTGTTCTAATCGCGTTTGCTCTCTCGGGCTGCAGCGGCTGGACGATTGAACCCCTCCCCTATATTTCCCCATCACCTTTTCCCTCTTCGACGCCGATCATCCTAAGCGCTACTCCCATTATCCTGCCTCCACCGTTTACAAGCACCGCAATCACCGTCACTCCTAAAGCGACTCAAACCGCAGGGACATCCACTCCGAGCCTCACGGTCACACCTGGCCCTACCGGAACCATGACCGGTACGCTGACGATCACACCCATGCCGGTAACCCGTACGCCCTCCAACACGGCAACGCCTTTCACAGCGGTCAACACGGAAATCCTCAGCTGCAACACTTCCATTGATGTCACTCACGGCATGGGTGAAGTGACCAATGCGTATGTCACCATCCAAAACACCGGCAATACGGACCTGTCGGACGTCTGCGCCACGCTCAATGCGCTGGATGAAGGCCGCAACCATCCCGATAAAACCAAATGCGCCGCCTCGCTTCCGGTTGGTTACCAGGTCACCGAAAAGCTCACCGTGGATTCGACCCTCGGACAATCCACGCCCATCCAGGTGGATGTACTCTCGGGCAGCACCCTGCTTCAACGCGTGGCCCAGAATGCCTGTACCAGTTTCGACCTGTTGCCTCCGAACACCAGCGGCTTGGGAACCGTCACACCCATGCCAACACCTTAAGCATACATAACTTCACAGCAAGCCTTGCGGTTCGTTCTCTAACTTTGGTAAAGCCATGTTCGCGCTCCGGGCTTGCACGCATGGCTCAAGCCGATACGATTGTGCCATCAGGCGTGCAGGGGTACGACCGGTATGCGTACAAATAACAACCCTATTAAGTATAACGATCCCACAGGACACAGGAACTGTGAAGAAGATGGCTATGATTGTTATGATGAACCATCCGTAAAAACGAATGCGCCAAAACTGGCAAAATGCTACACCACTGCAGCGTACCGGAATGGTTGCTGAAGGAGTATTAGCCATAGGAATCGCAGCGCCAATAGTTGCGTTTATGATTGCTCCTTAGGGCTATAGCGAGATGAGAGATCAAACTACCCCACAAACTATGAAAAGCAAAAAATCAAACACCTTGTCCCATACTATCGAAGCAAAAAGTCAGGCTAAGTTAAGATTGGCAAGGAAGTTTGTCATTTTAATAGTTTTGTATGCTTATTTAGCCCCTATCATATTTGCACTGTTTGGAGTTGATGATGCGAACTATCGATACCTGGATGCTATTGGTTTCTATCTACTAGTTGTAGTGTGTATACTCATCTTCGGCTTAAATCAGTTGGAGACATTTCGCGATAAATTTTCTCTTGGAATGATCGTATTATCTTGCTTTTTAGCCGTTATTGACCCTAGAGAAAATAATGTGATTTACAAAATCATGTTTATTATTTTAGGCGCAACGATTTCAATTTACTTAATAATTAATCGAAAAGAAATAATGACGCCGAGTTTGAAATCGTTTCTTGTTGGATTATTGTGGTCTATAGGCGCAGTTGTTGTATTAGCTTCAATCTCTGTATGGCTAGGACTGCCAGAAATCAAATCCTTCCCGCCGAATTTATTAGTTATTGTTGCTAGTGTATTTTGGTCTCAATTGGCCCTCATTTCAATTGTCGAAGAAGTCGCTTTTCGGGGATTAATTTTCAGTCTTTTAATCATGATCGGTTGGAATGAAAATAATGCCCTCATTACCCAAGCTATCCTATTCTGGGGATGGCATTACGTGGACATAGGCACCCCCAAAGTTTTTTTTGTTATCGTGCCCCTCGGTACTCTTTTCATGACTTTGATAATTAAAAAATATAAGATGGTATATATGTCCGCATTGATGCACACTTTAGCGAACGTTTTTGTGGCGATCTTATCCACGTTCGTAACCTACTATTTATTTTAAAGTAAAACAGAAAATCGTAGTGGCTGCTCACTGCTGGCGCGTAGTTTTCGACCTGCGCCGAGAACCGAACAAAAAGACGAACCTGACTGAAACCAGCCAAGTCCGTCTCTCTGTGGGGGGTGCCTCTTCCTGCTCGGCAGGGGTCTTCGCGAAGCACTCCCGAAGGGAGCCCGACCCCGCCAAACACTGACCGCCTGTCCGCCGTTCTAGGCCCTGCGTTCTTTCAGGGTTGCGGGCAAGGTCTCTGGCTCTTTGAGACACAGCTTTGGCGTTTTTAATCGTTCAATACGCTGAAATAGTATTTCAGGCGCTAGCAAACTGTGATTACGAACTACATTGGCTACACGCATTGTATTTCGCGCCCTCTTTCCCACCAACCCGGTTATCTCAAAGTCGGAAAAGAGTCCGCGAATTGATTTTGAATTAGCAAATATTCGCGTAAATTCGTGGATGAACCCGGTGTTCGTTTGGAACTTGAGAAAGCCTAACCTCGCCGAGTCCGCACTCTTCTCAAACATAAAGTATAATGGGTGTCATGACTGATGAACAACTTACAAATTTACCGCGGCAAAAGATCGCGATGTTGATTGACGGCGATAATGCCCAACCCTCCCTGCTGCCCCAAATGCTGGTGGAGGCGGCGCGCTATGGACAGGTGACCGTGCGGCGCATCTACGGCGATTGGACGACCGTCAACATGAATTCGTGGAAGGAAGTGCTTAATTTTCACGCCTTCCAACCCATCCAGCAATTCCGCTACACCATCGGCAAGAACGCCACAGATAGCGCGATGATTATAGATGCCATGGATATTTTACATACGGGTGTCGTGGACGCCTTCTGCCTGGTCTCATCCGATAGCGATTACACTCGCTTGGCTACGCGCATCCGAGAGACCGGCATTTTCGTGATGGGCATTGGCGAAAAGAAAACTCCCAAGCCTTTTGTGAATGCCTGCGATGTCTTCGTTTACACCGAAAACCTTGCGCCGGAAAAGAAGAAGCCGCGCGCTTCGCAAAGGAAAACCAATTCCAAACCAAAGAGCGAAGCCGACCCGATGCCCCTGCTCGAGCAAGCCTTCGACATGGCGGTTCAAGAGGATGGCTGGGCACGGCTGGACCATATGGGCAATGCGCTCTACCAACTCGATCCCGGCTTCGACCCGCGCACCTATGGCCAGCGGCAGCTTTCGAGGCTTGTCAAGAGCTTGAAGGATCAATTCGAGATGCGGACACAGGAAATCAGCGGAGCGACGTTGTTATATGTGAAGATAAAAGAATAATGCAGTTTACTTATTCATTGGGAATAAGCTGATACAGTCAAGCGGCAGTCGGTAATCAAGGTAAATAGCCCATAAACATATGCCCTAAAGGGGGCATACGCAAAAGGTTCTTCGTCCCCTAAACTTCTCCCACACAATTTTTTTGAAGGAGAAGCAATTCAATGAATCCTCTTAAGCAATATCGTTATCTTGTATTTGCACTGATCCTCATCTTTTCCATCGCGTGCAGTGCGGCAAACTCGCTGTTCAACAACTCGGGAGCGCCCAGCCAGCCGTCCGTGCCAACCGCCGCGCCGGTTACCACTTCCAGTTCAAACGGAAGTTCCGCCTCATCACCCCTGGCAGGTAAATGGATTGCCGCCTCTGACCTCGGCAAGTTCCTGCTCACCATCGATCCCGCCGGTGAAAATGTGACTGCCGTGGCTATCGAACTCAACAACTGGAAGTGCGGCGGCACACTCCTAACCACACAGATGACCGTACAGGATACCTGGCCAGTATCCGATAACCAGATCTCGGTTGACTTCTATCTCGACTCAGACCAGGTGATGCCTTTGACCATTGAAGGAAGCTACGATCAACAGCAAAAAGCGTTCTCCGGCATCTGGAGTGTGGACGCCTACGGCACCACCTGTTCAGGAACCTGGAAAGCGACGTGATAAAGCAAAACCTTGCGAAGGTTTAAAAACCTTCGCAAGGTTTTTTCATGGAAAACGTGACAATCGTCACTTGATATCAGCGCGCCTATCCCCTATTATGTGAATAATCGCCGAGACAGGAAAGTCATTGTGACAGAAAGGCAGGAAGCTCATGACACTCGACAATCTCAAAAAAAGGGTTTCAAGCGCAACGGACAAAGTCATCAACCTGACTTTGGAATCGAGCCAGGAAATTTCGGTGGCGATCAATGAATACAAACAAGCCGTGGAGGTCCTCAAGACCTTTGGTCTCACCGTTGGAAAGATCCATGTGGCGGCCAGTCCCCTGCCCGAGATCAGCACCACGATCAAAGGCTCATTTCACGACCTCGATGAGAAGCGACTCTGCGAATTGCTCGATGCCAATAAGGAACAAAAACTGTTGGCGGCAATTCTGTCAGCCTTATTGACCGTTACCAAACTTCAGGAGGTAGTGGATCTGGCCGGCCTGCGCAACATTACGATTCAAATTACCCTGGGAATCCCTCCCAGAATTCTGGTGGACATCGAATAAAAGTAGAGACGTTGCGTGCAACATCTCTACATATTTGATTTCAGGAAAAACCTCAGCACATCCGCCACCGCCTGCGGATTCTCCATCATCGCCATGTGACCTGCGCCTTTCAATTCTGCGTAATGTGCGGAAGGAAGCGCGGCTTTCACCTCGCGTCCGCGTTCGAGGGGGATCAACGCGTCTGCATCACCGTGAACGACCACCATTGGAAATTTGAAAGTTTGCACGAGATCGGATGAGTCAGAGCGTCCGGCCATGGCTTTCAGCGCATTAGACAGAGCCAATGGCTTTTGCTTCGATATCAACCCGCGCACAAAGGCTTGCACCCGCGCATCGGCAGAAAGTTTCGGCGTCATCGCCTCGACGACCAGACCCACGCCGTGAGCGATCACCTGGCGGGCGGTTTCATAACGTCCTTCTTTTCCTTCAGGCGTGTCGGCCCGAAGCTGGGATGAGATCAACCCCAACCCGGACATGCGTTCAGGGTATTCGCGCGCAAAGGCGAGAGCAACATAACCGCCCATCGAATGTCCAGTGAGGATGGCTCTTTTGATCTTAAGCTGTGTGAGCAAATCGGCAATATCTGAAGCGAAATCAAGGATGGAACTATCGGCCTCCATCAAACCAGATTCTCCGAAGCCGCGCAAGTCTGGCAGGATCAGGTCAAAGTCGCTTTCAAGCAATGGAACGACTTCATCCCAAATCGTGTGATCCAATGGATAACCATGGATCAGGACCAGTGGAACGCCCCGCCCTCGGCGTTCATAAGCAAGTTCTATACCGTTCACTTTTATTTTATGCATTCATAACTCCAATAAATATGTCATTCTCCCGAAGGATACCGGGATGGTGTAAGCGAGCAAAGGAAGCTAAGAGAATCCCGCCTCTGTGCGGCGGAGACCCTTCGCTGCGCTCAGGGTGACATCTGCGATGTCATTTCCAATTTACATTCACCTTCAATTTGCTTCCCAGCTTTGAATAATAATAAACAAACCCGTTATCGCGCCCAAACTCGTAGACGCGGCGCGTGATGTCCACATCGGCTTTGCAGTATTCGGCCACCTTATCCAGCTCGCCGTTGCGGAACCATTCCACCGATTGGATACCGTCGGCGGTTTTCTCCGTGCCGAGGCAAGCCCTGGCGAGTGCATCGAGCGGCAGGCGAAAGTTGAGAGTCCGGCTAAGGTCGAGCAACAAGTCCAGCGTTCGCAAGGACGCAAAATTAAATGCGGGCGCATATGGGCGTAAAACTTCGTAGTCGAATTCCCGGATGTTGAAGCCGATCACTTTATCCGCAGATTTGAGTTCCTCGATCAAGGCTTGTGCGTCGCGTTCCCAATAAACTGTGAAGTCGTTTTTGCCGGTTGAATACGTTACGCCGCAGGCCAGGCGCAACTTACCCGCCTCGCGTCCCCCCACTTCCTGGAACAGTTTCTGCGTTTCCAAATCAAAGAACACAAGGCTCATTTTTGGTTCTCTTCCAACCAGGTGTGGCCAAACGCCAGCGCCTCTGCGCGCGTCGCTACTTTGCCACTGGCTTGCGCTTCATAGATCGCTTCAAGCAACTGACCGACAAGCGGCCCCTGTCCGAGTTTGTATTCATTCATCACATCCTGTCCATTAACCAGACGAGGCGGCGCAACCGTTTCTTGCGGCTTCTCCCAATAATTCTCGAGCAGAATTCGGGCCACATCCAGGGCCGCACTCCAGGATTCCTGTGTCAAGGTATGCCCGCGTGTGCCGCGCAGGTCGGCGAGGCCGAGTAGGACCAAATCCACGCCGCCGCCGCCCGCCGCACGGAAGAAACGATAAATGGCTTTACGCGAGGGTTCCTTTTTTTCACCTTCCATCCGGCTGGTGAAATAATGAAAGCGCATGTGATTCTCGATGACGACTTTCAAGCGCGTGATCTCATCATTGCTGAGATTCAAGACCTGCGCTCTTTCGACCGCAACCTTTGCGCCAGAGACATCGTGCTCGAAGAATCGAATCCTGCCCGTCTCATCCACGGATTTAGCGGAGGGCTTCGCAACATCGTGATACAGCGCGGCGAGAAACAATAAAGCGCGCAGAGAGCGATCGGCGTTGAGCGGCTGGACAAAGTGCGCCGCCAATTGTTTGCGGTAACGACCCAGGCGCAGGTTAAGCAAGCCGGTGAATAGATCATTCTTCACCTCACTACCTTGCCCCTCATGGGTTGGGGTGAGGGCCGCGAGAATGCCTTCGAGATGGCCGATTACGCTCAAGGTATGTTCCCACACATCGTGCACGTGCGGCGCAGACTGCTCCACGTTCTTCATCCCCGCAAGCTCAGGCAGAAAATATTGAAAAACTCCGAGCATTTCCAGGGCGCGCAGGGATGCATCCGGTCGCGGCCCTTCAAGAATTTTAAACAATTCATCGCGTTGGCGTTCGGGGGAAATATTCGGGAGCAGGTGCGCGGCTTGTTTCATGGCATTGCGCGTATCGGCTTCGATCTTGAAATCCAGCGCGGCGGCCTGACGCACTGCCCGCAGGATTCGGATGGGATCATCGTTGAGGGAGGTATCAGAACAGGCGCGGATCAGCTTGGCGCGTAGATCCGATCCACCGCCCAGCGGGTCGAGAATGCTCTGATTGCGAATATCGAATGCAATGGCATTGATGGTGAAGTCGCGCCCGCGCAGGTCAGCCTCGAGGTCTGCGCCGCGGAAGGAGGCAAAATCCAAAATATCGCGCCCCCCATCCTCGGCAAGCAGAATGACGCGGGCCGTATCGAAGGATTCGTCCAGCACATAAAAATCAGCCTGGAGCGCATTGGCTGCATGCCGGGCAATGGATATGGCATCCTTCGCGACCGAAAAATCCAGGTCATGAGAGGGGCGATTGATCAGCAGATCGCGCACCGCGCCGCCGACCAGGTAAAGTTCTACATCCGGCAGTGCCGAGCGAATGGAATCCAATAAGGGTGGAAATTGAAATGGGAAAGGCATATAACTGATTTCAGGCTTTTCCTTGTGGCGGCTCATCTGCGCCGCATGCAGGGCTTGTTCGGGAGTTCCGCCCTGCCCCACGATCCTGCCGCGCACTTTTGCCACCCAGCGTCCTGCATAAGCGTCCTGATCGTCCATGGTCACTTAAGTGGGCGGCTTGTATTTATTGAGGTCCACCACCCCCACGAAAGGCAGGTTGCGATAATACTCATCGAGGTCGAGGCCGTATCCAAAGACGAATTTGTTCGGAATGCGGAAGCCGCGATAATGGATCGGTACAACAGCCTCGCGCCGCTCTTCCTTATCGAGCAGGGTGCAGACTTTGAGCGAGCGCGGCTGGCGTGTTTGCAGGAATTCGAGCACCGAAGCAATGGTATTGCCGCTGTCTACAATATCCTCCACCAAGAGAACATCCTTGCCGCGTATATCGGTTTGAAGGTCGTAGGTCACCCGCACACTGCCGCCTGATTCGCGTGCACCCACGCCGTAGGAAGAGACCGCCATGAAATCCATCGTATGCGGCACCGTGATATGCCGCATCAAGTCTACCAGGAAGATCATGCCGCCGCGTAGAATACAGATCAGGATCAGGTTACAGCATTCGTAGTCGCGGCTGATCTCTGCACCTAATTCCGCGACGCGCTTCTGCAGGGTCTTTTCGTCAATCAAGATTTCAGCTAATACTTCTTTGTAATCTTGCATAGTTTCTCACCAGTCTAACAGGTCTGACAGGTCTAACAAGTCTGACAAGTCAAAAAAGTCTGATAAGTCGATGAAATGACCTTTTAGACTTTTAAGACCTTTGAGACCTGTTAGACTACCTCGGAACTTCGCCCCACTAGCGTGGGACTTCGTGATGAATGCGGCAGCGCGCTTCATACATTTCCGAGGCGCCCACAATGACGACGGGGTCATCATAGCGCGCCGGCTTGCCGTTGACAAACCTTTGCGTGCGCGAGGCCTCGTCACCGCACACCATGCAAATGGCATGTAATTTATCCACGCGCTCGGCTTTGGACATCAATATAGGCATCGGGCCGAACGGCTCGCCGCGAAAATCCGTATCCAACCCGGCCACCAGCACGCGGACGCCACGGTCAGCCAGTTCCTGTGCAATGCTTATCACTTCGGGGTCCATGAATTGCGCCTCGTCAATGCCGACCACCGTCGTGTCTTTTTCAAGCTTGCTGCGGATCTCCGCCGCCTTCTCGACCGGGATGGCCTCGAAATTCGTGCCCATGTGTGAGGTGACCTTCTCCACCGCGTAACGTACATCAATGGCCGGCTTGAAAACCTGCACTTTCTGTTTGGCGATCCTGGCCCGGATCAGGCGGCGGATCAACTCATCCGTCTTTCCGCTGAACATCGAGCCGCAGATCACTTCGATCGAGCCGTGAGTATGGCGCATACATTCTCCTTACCCCCACCGGCCGTGTTTTCTTTCGGAAAATAGAGCAGGATGAGAGCGGGGTATTATGAAAACAGGCAGACACTTTCGTATCTGCCTGTCAAGTTTACCTGATAATACTTCTTCTGCAAATCCTAGGCGGAAGCATCCGCGGCGGAGGCTTCGGGCAACTCATAACCCAGGCCGCGCAGTTTCTTCTTGGCGTCAATCAAAGACTTCTGACCGAAACCTTCGATGGCCAGCACACCTGCATCACCCTCGGATAGCTTCCTCAGTAATTGATTGACTTCAGTGATGCCGGCTTTTGTGAGGGCCTCGGTGGCACGCGTCGAAAGCCCAAGTTCGGCGATCGGCCGCTCTGGGGATTTCTTGGCGGCCTCGCGCGCCTTTTGGGTTTCCACATAGGTCTGGCGGGCGGATAGTTTCTTATAGAAGCGGTCCACCTGGCCTTCGATGTCAACAATGCGCTGGTACTCGCCGCTGAAGAACGGATGGCAGTTCGAGCAAATGTCGACGCGCAGGTCTTTCTTAGTGGAACCCGTTATCCAGGTGGTGCCGCACGAGGCGCACACCACTGTGGCGTCGGTATAGAATTTCGGATGAATGTCGGCTTTCATGTTATTCCTTTGCCACAGGCATCACGTTGACGCGCTTGCGGCCGCGCACCTGGTCGAACATCACCACGCCGTCTATCGTTGCGAACAGCGTATCATCCTTGCCCGCATCCACGTTCAGGCCGGGTTTGATCTTGGTGCCGCGTTGGCGGATCAAAATATTGCCTGACAAAACGAATTGACCGCCATAGCGCTTGACGCCAAGTCGCTGGCCGTTGGAGTCTCGATTGTTGCGGCTGGAAGCGCCGCCTTTTTTATGAGCCATTTCTACCTCTCACTTTACTTGCTCGACTTCTTGGGAGTCGAGGGTTTCTTCTCTACGGTTTTCTTGGCCGGCGCCTTCGCGGGTTTCTCGGCCTTCTTGGGGGCGGCTTCTTTCGCCTTGGCGGGAGCGGGCTTCTCAACCTTCTCCGCTTTAAGCTTGGGTTCCGCCTCGGGCTTTTCGGCTTTCTTCACGGGCTTCTCTTCCACTACTACTGGCTTCGGCTCCGGTTTTTCCACTTTACGTGTCTCGCCGGGCTTGCCGATGAAATCCACCATCAGCCGGGTATATTGCTGGCGATGGCCGCCGCGTACACGAATGCGCTTTTTGGGTTCATATTTGAAGCGGAAGATTTTTTCGCCGCGGAAGTGATCCACCACGGTCGCTTTGACCTGGATGCCGCTGACGGTCGGGGTTCCAACCATCACATCGTCGCCATCCGCCATCAACAGCGTCTTGAGGTCGAGCTGATCGCCTTCCTTGTCAGAAAGGCGATCCACTTCGATCGGCTGTCCTTCGACGGCTTTATATTGTTTGCCGCCGCTTTCCACAATTGCGTATCTCATTTTTTCTCCAGTCATTCACTTCACCGGGTTGCTCGCGGGTGCCATTTTGGTCAAGCACCTTCGCCAGTGTACGGGGAAGCTGGGTTATCAAGCAACCGCCCCGGCAAATCCACTGCCAGGGCAGAAGCGGGCAATATTATAACGGCAGGACATATTTATGTCAACCGTATTTTTGAGTAAAAAATCTTGAGGAACGAATACCCTGGTCTACTACAAGATGAAGGGTTCCCCAACACACAGGATTCTAAAACAAATGCGGGAATTTGGGAAGGAAATGGGGAATGGTAATTGAGGAATGGTAAATGGTGAATGGTGAATGGGTGATGGATCATGGAGGATGGACGGAGGGAGACCACGTGAAGACGCAAGCTCGCAACCTTCAGACCCTAAGGGTTTCGGAAACCCTTAGGGTCTGAATCTTTACTACGATCAATCAATCAAATCTTGCGGTTCTGTAACAGCCTTCGTCAACGGTAAAACACTGATGCCCTCAGCGAGTGAATAAGGCTGCGCTCCCGGATATACGACAACCAGCTTATCCAGATTCAAATCCGTCATTGCCGTTCGCATGGAGGGAGTTATCTTTGGCGCATCCATACGCTTGCATTCGATCCCAATGCGTTTGGCATCTTTGATTAGAAGCAAATCCAGTTCAGCACCGCCGTGAGTTGCCCAGAAATAAACCGCATCCGGCCGCGTGGATTTGATGATCTCTTCGATCACATATCCTTCCCACGAAGCGCCCAATTTGGGATGTAAATTCAGCTCACCCTCCGACTTGATCCCGGACAGGTAATGCAGCAAACCTGTATCTCGAAAATAGATTTTCGGGGATTTGACCTGCCGCTTGCCAAGATTGGAATGCCACGGCTGCAGTTGGCGGATCATGAACAGGTCTTGCAGCAAATCTATATAACGACGAGCCGTGGATTCGTTGATGTTCAATGTCCGTGCCGCTTCGGCGGCATTCCAAACCTGACCATGATAATGAGCCAGCACACTCCAAAAGCGGAACAGGCTGGTGGATGGGATCTTCACGCCAAATTGCGGCACATCGCGTTCTAGAAAAGTGGCTACAAAGTCCTTGCGCCATTCCACGCTGGTTTGATCCGTGTCCGCCAAAAACGAACGCGGGAAGCCGCCGCGCACCCAATGCTGATTTTGGTTTTCAACTCCCACCTCGCTTAAACTAAAACCGCTCATCGTTATGATCGTAATCCGTCCCGCAAGCGACTCTGATGATTGTCGCAGCAGCACAGGGGAGGCGCTGCCCAGGATCAAAAACCGCGCAGGCAGTGGCTCACGGTCCGCCAAGACGCGCAGGATGGGGAATAGATCAGGCCGGCGCTGAATCTCGTCAATGACGATCGTCCCGCGCAATCCTTGAAGAGCAGTCATGGGTTCCTCCAAGCGCGCCAAGCTGACCGGATTTTCCAAATCAAAATAATTGGAAGACCCGGGCAGGACAATCTCGCGGGCCAGTGTCGTCTTTCCACACTTGTGCGGACCGATAAGTGCAACCACACGGCTCCGTTTCAATGCCGCATTGACTTCCTGAAGCAGGCCAGTTCTCTCTAGCATGCCCCTATATTACCTTGAAAATCGTGCTTTTACTGCGGGATTTTCAAGGTAAATACAAAGTGTTTCAATCCTCTAACGAGGCATAGGGAGGCAATCACATCGTTTCCATTTGTGATGTGCCGTCTGGGTACGACAGGTTTCAATCCTCTAACGAGGCATAGGGAGACAATCACGTTTGGAATACGCGAATGCGGAAAGTAACTTCTGCCAGTTTCAATCCTCTAATCCCCGAAGTAAAAGAGCGGGGACTTCGCGAGGCATAGGGAGGCAATCACGCTTGAACACCGCCCCCGCCGCGCCCGCAGCTGATAGTTTCAATCCTTAAACGAGGCATAGGGAGGCAATCACAATGTCCGCAAAAACTAGTCTTGTTCGATCGGTTCAAGTTTCAATCCTCTAACGAGGCATAGGGAGGCAATCACATGAACCGAAAACTGTTCTACCTTTTGTTCATTGCAGGTTTCAATCCTCTAACGAGGCATAGGGAGGCAATCACCAGACCCTTATACAGTAGCGAATGCAAAGGCATCGACAGTTTCAATCCTCTAACGAGGCATAGGGAGGCAATCACTAAAGGCGGATGTGTAGATACATTTAGCCCTAATGAATGTTTCAATCCTCTAACGAGGCATAGGGAGGCAATCACGATGCGAAAGGCCACGTGGAAGTGACAATCGAACTGGGAGTTTCAATCCTCTAACGAGGCATAGGGAGGCAATCACGTTTGTCCTCGACACCTGCGAAGTTATCCAATACCAGAGTTTCAATCCTCTAACGAGGCATAGGGAGACAAGCACTTTGGCTCTGAGTAATTGATTCAATCCACTTTTTGTTTGTTTCAATCCTCTAACGAGGCATAGGGAGACAAGCACTGGGTTAACAATGATGTCACGCTTATGGCCAGAGAATTTGTTTCAATCCTCTAACGAGGCATAGGGAGACAAGCACAAATGGGTGCAGCGTATACGGTAACAAGCCTGGTTGAGTTTCAATCCTCTAACGAGGCATAGGGAGACAAGCACTTACGATGAAGCTGTTGCAGTTGCGTTGGCTGATTTTGGTTTCAATCCTCTAACGAGGCATAGGGAGACAAGCACCAACTACACCAGACGAACAGTGCATCAAAGTCTATGCGTTTCAATCCTCTAACGAGGCATAGGGAGACAAGCACTATGACATACAAAATGATTCTCTGCAACGGAATGGTGTGTTTCAATCCTCTAACGAGGCATAGGGAGACAAGCACCTCGCTCGCAACTGCGCTGTAAAAGCGTGTTGCCGCAAGTTTCAATCCTCTAACGAGGCATAGGGAGACAAGCACTCCTCTCAACGTCTTGTTGTTGCTTGACCGTCTGGATGTTTCAATCCTCTAACGAGGCATAGGGAGACAAGCACCTAATACTCGGAGTTGCTGCCAGACAGAATCTCGGGCGTTTCAATCCTCTAACGAGGCATAGGGAGACAAGCACACAGAACTTTTGTGGCTCCAGCCCTAATAATTCCTATCGTTTCAATCCTCTAACGAGGCATAGGGAGACAAGCACTTGGTGCGTAGGTCCTGGGAAGTGAGGATGCCATGAGGTTTCAATCCTCTAACGAGGCATAGGGAGACAAGCACCCTCTGGCGCAGGTGGTTGGTCAAGGTGGCTGGTTCATGAGTTTCAATCCTCTAACGAGGCATAGGGAGACAAGCACACTACTGGCTTCTAGCTGGTGGTATTGCCCAGATTTTGGTTTCAATCCTCTAACGAGGCATAGGGAGACAAGCACCAACATATACTGCCTATGGATCATCGGCAGGTATTCAGTTTCAATCCTCTAACGAGGCATAGGGAGACAAGCACATAGTACACTCACTTTCTTTTCAATTAGTTCCTTCAAGTTTCAATCCTCTAACGAGGCATAGAGAGACAAGCACACCCTGACTGATCAGGAATATAAGGAACTAGTTGATCTAGTTTCAATCCTCTAACGAGGCATAGGGAGACAAGCACGATCAATGGCACTTTCCATGTGTTTAATGGGATGTTGGTTTCAATCCTCTAACGAGGCATAGGGAGACAAGCACCGAAAAAACCCTTCAGATTCCTGTCCAACAACCCTAGGTGTTTCAATCCTCTAACGAGGCATAGGGAGACAAGCACAACGGCGAGATGTTCTCTGCCCATGGTTGGGACGCTTGTTTCAATCCTCTAACGAGGCATAGGGAGACAAGCACCAAGTCGCCGAGAATGACGACAAAATGATGTATTGCAAGTTTCAATCCTCTAACGAGGCATAGGGAGACAAGCACTAAATAAATTAAAGGGAAACACTGCAATTTATGTCTCAATGTTTCAATCCTCTAACGAGGCATAGGGAGACAAGCACTTGAGCGCCACGCCGACATTGACGAGCCCGACCGATTCGTTTCAATCCTCTAACGAGGCATAGGGAGACAAGCACTACTAACATGATGATAGACGCAAATGGCAATGTCACCACGTTTCAATCCTCTAACGAGGCATAGGGAGACAAGCACGGCAATATGATGCCCAGCGTGTTTTATGCTGTAGTTGCGTTTCAATCCTCTAACGAGGCATAGGGAGACAAGCACCACTGCTACAGGAAATGGCGGCAAGTATACGGTCTCTGATGTTTCAATCCTCTAACGAGGCATAGGGAGACAAGCACCACCTGCTTCGACGCCTCGACCGACGCATACCCCAACAGTTTCAATCCTCTAACGAGGCATAGGGAGACAAGCACGGGTGATGCAATCCAGTCTTACATGTACTGGACATGGGTTTCAATCCTCTAACGAGGCATAGGGAG
>Ga0182027_10005208_pt1 | contig 19845 bp, 15 predicted proteins | sample 712E1DmetaG_FD_121300 | JGI IMG/M metagenome (GOLD analysis project Ga0182027, IMG submission 121300) | Permafrost microbial communities from Stordalen Mire, Sweden - 712E1D metaG (Illumina Assembly) | ecosystem: Environmental > Terrestrial > Soil > Wetlands > Permafrost | place: Sweden...
CCCAGCGTACGCTTTGACGCTACACATCCAAGATAGGAGCCTCATGCGGTAATGCCGCTTGTGGGGATCTGTGCGGGGGGGGCCGGGCAACCGACATCCCTACCGCGACAGGTGGAACCGGTACACCTTCCAGAGGTTTTTGAACGTTCGCATCCATGTGCTCAATGGGACTTTGGAAGACGCATTCCGCCATTGGCACAAAGGCTTCCGGCCTGTCGCAGACCAAACCCAGCAGGTCATGCCAGCATGACCTGCACACAACTTTGCACACTTTCGCCGCCGACTCCCTCGTTCCCAGCCAGGTGTCCAGCCAGGTCGGCAGCCGCATTTCGCAAGTTGCCGGGATTTCGTAACTCTCCATCAATCCTGTGCTTGCCAACAGCAACTCTCAGGGGCCTGTGGGAGCAAACAGCACCGTTCAGCAGCGCGTCACTCGCAATCTACTCAAGACGTTTTCCAGCAACGTTACAACCACGCAGGGGCAGACGATCCAAGGCCAATACCATGTCTCTCCGCGTGTCGCAGCCAGCGCCACACGCGACCCCAACGGAGGATTCGCACTCGACACACTCATCAAGAAAACCTGGTGAGGTAACGCTCACGGAACTCGATTGATTCGTCGACGTGAATCCCTCTTGTTCCATGCCCGATGCATCTGCCTGCATCGAAACCCATGCTATCATCTGATTATTTTCATGCGAATAGAGCCACGTGTGCGGACATTTGGTCGGATGCTTCTTCCAGGGATGATTCTTGTGGCCTGCCTGTGGATCTGTGCGCGGTGCTCGGCGCAGGAGCACACCGAACCGCCGCCGGTTTCGACGGCGGCACAAGTCGGGATGGGGAGCCAGATCCAGACGCAGGGCGAAGATCGGAATCTCACGCTGAGCCAGGACGAAGTCCGTGACGTGAGTCCGGTACGCATCGCGCCTTTGCCGCATGGGGAGGGCGCACGGCGGATGGGTGAGCGGCTGCGCGAGAAATTCAGCGGCTTCGACTGGAAGAGCGACCCGAGCAAGCCCTTCGAACGGATTGCATACTACCAAACGCTGTTGAGCCGGCAGCTTCCTCTTCGCGACGAGATGGCCGTGCGCATGGAACTGGGCAACGAGCAACTGCGCGCTGGCCGCAACGAAAGAGCGGTGGAGACACTGGAGGAACTGATCAAGCGGATTGAGCCGTCCCTGGACATGGTGCCCCGCTCGATTCAGGCGCAGATTCACCAGGAACTTGCGCTGGCCTACCTGCGGCTGGGGGAGCAGGAAAACTGCATGGAAATGCACAATGCGCTTTCCTGCAACTTTCCGCTGTGGGGTGGTGGAGTTCATCAGAAAACGAGGGGGGCCGAAGGGGCTGTGCGGGAGTACACCCGGGTGCTGGAACTGAGCCCCGGCAGCAACATTGCGCGCTGGCTGCTGAACCTCGCGTACCAGCAACTTGGGCGTTACCCGCAGGACGTGCCGAAACAATGGCTGGCGCCGCCGGAGTTGTTCGCCTCCGAGTACGACATTGGATTCTTTCCAGATGTGGCGGGGCTGGCCGGGATAGCGAACATGGAGCTATCCGGCGGGGCCATTGTGGAGGACTTCGACGGCGACGGGCTGCTGGATGTGATGGTGTCGTCCTCGGGGCCGCTGGACACGATGCATTTTTATCACAACAATGGGGATGGAACGTTCACAGACAGGACAAAAGAAGCCGGGCTTGCGGACGAGATCGGCGGACTCAACATTGTGCTGACCGACTACAACAACGATGGGCACCCGGATGTATTGGTGCTGCGCGGCGCATGGTGGGGGAAGTTTGGCGAATATCCGCTTTCGCTGTTGCGCAACAACGGAGATGGAACCTTCGACGATGTGACCGAAGAAGCGGGGCTGCTGACGGCCGGTCCTACACAGACCGCGGCCTGGGCCGACTACGACGGCGATGGCTGGCTGGACCTGTTTGTGGCTCACGAATCTAAGCCGGGAGACGTACATCCGTGCCAGTTGTTTCACAACAACCGGGACGGCACGTTTACGCAGGTGACGGCCCCGGGAGCGGCGGTGGGCAAGCTGGGCACGAACCTGGGGTTTGTGAAAGGCGTGACCTGGGGAGACTACAACAACGACGGACGGCCTGACCTGTATGTATCGACGATGTCCGGGCAGAGCTTTCTGTTTCGCAACGACGGGCCACGCGATCCAACCCATCCCGAGACCGGCGAGTGGATCTTCACCGATGTGACAACACAGGCGGGGTTGGGCGAACGGCGCTACACCTTTCCAACCTGGTTCTTCGATTACAACAATGACGGGTGGCTGGATATCTTTGCCGGGGGATATGCGACTGCATCGATGGAGGACGTAGGCCTGTTCGAACTGAACAAGCCTCATCATGCTTCGGTTTCGCACCTGTTTCGCAATAACCGCGATGGGACGTTCACGGATGTGCCTCAGGCGGCCGGCCTGAACCGGGCGATCACCACGATGGCCGCTAACTTCGGGGACCTGGACAACGACGGCTGGCTGGACGTTTACCTGGGTTTGGGTGAGTCTTCCTACGAGTCGCTGTTGCCGAAGCGGATGTTCCGCAACGACCACGGGCGATATTTCCAGGATGTGACGACCTCCGGTGGCTTCGGCAACCTGCAAAAGGGCCATGGGATTGCGTTTGCAGACATTGAGAACAACGGGAACGAGGACGTGTTTGAGGAGCTTGGAGGGGCCTTTCCTGGCGACCGGTTCGTGCCCACCCTTTATCACAATCCGGGGCACGGGAATCACTGGGTCACGATTGTGCTTGAGGGGGTAAAGACCAACCGCGCCGCATATGGGGCCCGGATTAAGATCACGATCGAAGAGGCGGGGCGGCAACGGTCGATCTATCGGGCAGTGGGCTCGGTCTCCAGCTTTGGCGGCAACCCGATGCGCCAGCATATCGGCGTGGGTCAAGCCGCATCGATCAAAGAGATCGAGATCTGGTGGCCAGTTTCAGGGTTGCGGCAGAAGTTCCGCGATGTGCCAGTGGACAAGACATTTCACATCGTGGAGGGCCGGGACGTACTTGATCCGATCCTGTGGAAGCCGTTCGAGATTGGAAAGACAAAGATTGCCCAATCCATGCATGAGCACGACCATTGAACTCGATGTGCGCTGCGTCAACCGCTATACTCAACCTTCGGGGCGCGTTGGTGCAGGCCAACAGAGCACCCAGGGAGATTCCTGTCTTGTCATTTAGCCGCCGTGGATTCCTGAAGTCGCTATCGAGATCGGCACTGGTTTTGCCTCTGGAAGAGATTCTGCGGTTGTCGCGACCGGCTCTTGGTCTTGTGCAAAGCGCCGATCAGCAAACCTCCCACGGTACGATGGGCAGTGAGCGCCAGTCCTACGATGCTCCCGCGCGGCCGGCTCCAAAGGGCCTGCCTTCGCCAGTTACGGGTACGCCACTCGGCATCCAGTACGTCGATGTTGCGAAGCAGGCCGGCCTCAACTTAAAAACAATCTTCGGCGGCGAGCACCGCAACAAGTATCTTCTTGAAACCACCGGCTGTGGAGTTGCCTTCTTTGACTACGACCAGGATGATTGGGTGGACATCTTTCTGGTGAACGGCTGGCGGCTTGAGGGCTTTCCCAAGGGCCAGGAGCCGGTTTGCCATCTCTTCAAGAACAATCGCGATGGGACGTTCACCGATGTTACAAAGCAAGCCGGTCTTGAGCGCTCCGGATGGGGCCAGGCATGTTGTGTGGGCGACTACAACAACGACGGATGGAACGATCTGTTCATCACCTACTACGGACAGAATGCGCTCTTCCGCAACAATGGCAACGGCACGTTTACCGAGGTGACGAAAGAAGCCGGACTGTTACAGGACCGCCTCCGCTGGAACTCAGGCTGCGCGTTCCTGGACTACGACCGCGACGGGCATTTGGATCTATTTGTCGGTAACTATATTGACTTCGATATCAAAACGGCACCCACCCCAGAGGACGCTAACTGCACTTACAAGGGCATCCAGGTAGCCTGCGGCCCTCCGGGCCTGGCGAGCGGCAAGAATCTCCTGTACCGCAATAACGGGGACGGCACTTTCACGGATGTCAGCGAAAAGGCGGCCATGTGGGGAGAGGTGGGCAGCTATGCGCTGAGCGCGGCTGTGGCAGACTTTGATAACAACGGCTGGCCCAGCATCTATGTCGCGAACGATTCGACCACTTCCACGTACTACCAGAACCAAAAGGACGGCACTTTCAAGGACCAGGCCATCGAGTCGGGAATTGGCTACTCTCCGGATGGCAAGCCCCAGGCGGGCATGGGGGTGTCCATCGGCGACTTCAACCGCGATGGCTTCTTGGACATTGTGAAAACCAACTTTGCCGGCGATACCGATACCCTTTATATGAATTTGGGCGATGGCACCTTCGATGATCGCACCTACCAAGCCGGACTGGGCATGAACACACGCCTGCTGGGTTGGGGGGTGAGCTTTCTGGACATGGACAACGACGGCTGGCTCGACATCCTGGTTGCCAACGGGCACGTTTACCCCGAGGTCGACGGAACACAGGTTGATGCGGCCTATGCCGAGCGCAAGTATCTCTACCGCAACCTGCGCAACGGTCAGTTTGAAGACGTGAGTTTAATCGGCGGCAGCGGCATCACGGCCGCGGTACCGGCCAGGGGCTTCGCCGTGGGCGACTATGACAACGACGGGAATCTGGATGTGGTTGTGAACTGTGTGAATGCCGCGCCACAGCTTCTCCGCTGCAGCTCCACATGGAAGAGGAACTGGATCAAGATCCGCACCGTGGGGACCAGGAGCAATCGCACGGGAATCGGAGCGCGGCTCAAGGTTGTGGCCCAGACGAACACGCCGGCTGTGGGCGCCAAACCGGGAGCACCGATGGTCCAAATCGACGAGGTCCATTCCTGCAACGGCTACTACTCGGCAAGTGACCTCAGGGTACATTTCGGCCTGGGCGACGCGAAGAAGGTGGACCTGGTGGAGATCCGCTGGCCATCGGGCGCGGTAGACACACTGAAGGACCTGGATGTGAACCGGCTCTATGTGATTCAGGAAGGTGGCAAGATCCTCAAGACCGACGATTTTGCCTCATCGAAGAATCGGTGATAACTCAAACATCAGTGGATTTGCCAATACGCAATTCGCTGGAATTCTCAATTTGAATTTGGGCAGAGAGTGTGCAAAGTGCTGGCAAGGCGTTCGATTGCGATGGGCAGGCTACGCGCTTTGCCTTTGTGCGGACCGGAGGTTCTGAGGCCGCGAACACGATCGGTCTTGCACTCCGGCATTGCGGCGTCACCGAGCAGACCACCGAAGAGCAGTGCATCGCTCTCAAGCTGCATGAAGACGATCCCGACGGCTGGAACAACCTTGGCGCACTTTAGGCTCGCGCCGGCAAAACCGATGCCGCTCGCGCCGATTTCCAGCATGCCCTCCGCTTGCAGCCAGGCCACGCGCAGGCCAAGGCAAACCTGGCGCGGCTCGATGGGAAGAACTGATCGGCAGAGGTTTTGGAGATAATAGAACCAGAGCCGCAGAATCGAGGTAATTAAGACTTGTCCAGCTACGATGCCAAGCGTTTGAGAGCACTCGGTGTTTCTGTTCTCGGAACATCACTCCTGCTGTTGTCTTGCTCGCTTTACGAAATTCTATTCCGCGCTCATAGCACGCTGACTGCCAGCGTTCTTGCTGCCTCGCAATCAGCCGGAGCGGTTCCAAGCGGGCCAATGACGCCCCTTGACCTCACAAGCGCCTGGATCACGATCGATTATCCCGAAGATGGCTCCATTTTTCCGCCCGAGATTACACCGCCCACTTTTATCTGGCGCGACGCCAACGCCGCATCCGCGAAATGGCGTATCGAAATCCGCTTTGCCGATGGTTCCAATCCAATTGAGGCAATCTCTCAGGGGGAACCGATGCAAATCGGCGAGATCGACCCGCATTGTATCTCCAGCACCAATCAACCTCCTTCCCTGACTCCGGAACAAGCCGCCGCACACACCTGGAAACCGGATGCAGAGACTTGGGCGCTGTTCAAGAAGCGTTCGCTGAGGCATTCCGCCATCGCGACAATTACCAGCATCGACAATTCCAGTCGCACCTTGTCGAAAGCAAGCGTGATCCTGTCCACATCCACCGATCCGGTGGGCGCGCCCATCTTTTATCGCGATGTCCCGTTGATGCCCTCCGACGGCAAGAAGGGCATCGTGCAGCCGTTGTCCCCTTCCCTGCTCTATTTGATCAATTGGCGCATTCGCGACGTCGGTAAAACGGAGAGCCGGGTGGTGATGCATGACCTGCATACCTGCGGCAACTGTCATTCCTTCTCGAACAACGGCAAGACCATGGGCATGGATGTAGATGGACCCGGCAACGACAAGGGTTTGTATGCCATCGTTCCGGTTCAGAAACACATGTCCATTGCCAGCAACGATATGGTGTCCTGGAATACCGACTTGCACGTCGGCCAGTCGCGCGTCGGCTTCATGTCGCAGGTCTCGCCGGACGGTCAATATGTTCTTTCTACCTTTGTCGGGCAAGACCAGAGCATTCCCAGTTCTTACTTCGTAACGAATTTCAAGGATTATCGCTTCCTCCAGGTCTTCTATCCAACCCGCGGCATCCTTGCCTGGTATAACCGGGCCACGGGTCTCAGGCAGCCGTTGCCTGGCGCCGATGATCCTCGCTACGTGCAAACCGATGGCGTCTGGAGTCCTGATGGAAATTACATCGTCTTTGCTCGCGCAGAGGCAAAGGACCCCAACCCCGAAGGTCAGAAACCGCCGCTCCAGGCCAATGACCCCAACGAAGTGCAAATTCAATACAGCCTCTACCGTATTCCATTCAATGGCGGACGGGGCGGCAAGGCTGAGCCCATCGCGGGTGCTTCCAACAACGGAATGAGCAACAACTTTCCCAAGATATCTCCCGACGGACGGTGGATTGTCTTCGTCAAGTGCAGGAATGCACAGTTGATGCGCCCGGACAGCGAGTTATACATCGTGCCGGCTGCGGGCGGAGTCGCGCGTCGGCTGCGCGCGAACACCTCAAGGATGAACTCCTGGCACAGCTTTTCTCCGAACGGGCGGTGGCTGGTCTTTTCATCCAAGAGCCGTTCCCCCTATACGGGCATGTTTCTTACCCACATCGACAGCAAGGGGAATGACAGTCCTGCCATCTACGTTGAAAACTCGACCGCCGGGAACCGGGCCGTCAACCTTCCCGAATTTGTCAATATCCCGACCGATGGCATTGAGAGCATCGATGTGCCTGCGTCTGACTTCTATCGCGTCATCGATGAGGCTATGGATCTGCAGGGAAAGGGAGACCTCCCCTCCGCCCTGACCAAATGGCAGAGCGCTCTCACGATGGACCCTGAAGACGCGCGGACCAATAACGGAGTAGGAGTGGTCCTGGGCATGTTGGGAAAACCCGATGCCGCCATTCCATACCTGCGCAGGGCTACTCAGATTGATAGGAATTTCCTTGAAGCGTACTACAACCTGGGGGTCCTGCAAGCTCGGGCACACAGGCTCAATGAAGCCGTCGATGCCTGGCAGAATACGGTTCGCATTCGCCCCGGATTCTCTCAGGGACATGAAAATCTTGGCTATGCACTTTATCTGCAGGCGAAGTTCTCCGATTCGCTCGCCCAGTTGCGTCTGGCTCTCGAAAAGGAACCCAATCGCCTCTTCGCGGTCAATCTTGCCGCCAGCCTGCTCGCAACCTGCCCGGATTCATCCATCCGCAATGGCGCCGAGGCCCTGGAATTGGCCGAGCGTGCGAAGCAGCTTACTGCTGGAAGAAACCCTGCCATTCTCGACACATTATCGACAGCCCTTGCCGAGAATGGGCACTTCGATCAGGCAATCGAAGTCGAACAAGAAGCTCTGGCGCTTGCTCAGAAACACAATAACCCAACCCTGGAAGCCAGGCTGAAGACGCACTTGGCCAGCTACACATCCAATACTCCCGTCCGCGAAGCCCCGAAAGACGCATCTTTCTGAGGCCGATTTCAACCTGGCCCCGAAACCGGATTCATCCCGATCCCTTCCAATTCCCTGAAGGCCATGCTACCTGGCCGGTGAAAGCTCCTTCGCCTTGGCCTGTTCCACTGCCGCATCGTCCGCGCGCCCCTGCTGCTCAAAAGCGACGGCCAGCTGGCTGTGGGCATCCGCGAAAGTAGGATCGGCTGCGATCGATTCCTGGTAGCGGGCCACCGCATCCGCAATTTGGCCGCGCTGCAAGAGTTGATTGCCCGCATTCAAGGCAAACGATGCCTTCTGGCGATTCACAGCCGCGCGGCTGAGTTCGGCGGCCTGCCGGCGATACTCGGCAGCCTGGCCGCGCAGTTCCTTCGCATGGCTGCGCTGCTGATCGGCCTTCTGCTGGTCGCCCGCCGCCTCGCTGGCATCGGCGGCTGAGGCCGCTGCGCTGGCCAGTTCAGCCAACACGCCAGCCAATGTCACGCGCGGACCGGGCTGCCCTGGTATCAGCGGAATAGCCTTTTCAAGCGCATCCCTGGCTTCTTCAAGCCGGGAGTCCTGTTTGAGCGTGCTGCCCAGAATCGCCCACGCATCGCCATTCTCCGGACGAAGAGCCACCGCCTTCTTCAACTCGTTGACAGCCTCATCGAGCCGCCCGATCTGCATGTAGAGGATGCCCAAAGTGTAAGGGGGATCCTGGAGCGCCGGATCCATCTGCCCAGCGCGGGTGAGCTCCGCGATGGCATCATTCACGCGGTCCTTGAATTTGCAGGCCATGCCGAGGTCGTAATGCAGTTGAGAGTCGTCGGGGTCCAGCACCAGGGCTTTTTGAAAGTCCTCAATGGCCTCGTCGAATGCGGAAAGCTGTATATGGGCAACGCCAAGGTCTTTGTAAATGACCGGGTCTTTGGGAGACAATGCGAGGGCTTGCTGAAAGTCGGCCTGAGCTTCGTTTGCTTTGCCGGTAAGTGTCAGGGCAAGTCCCAGGTTGGTCAACGCGCTCACGTTGTGCGGTTCGCGCTCGATCGCCTTGCGGAACCAGGGAATTGCCTCCTGCTGGCGGCCCTCCCGCTGCAAGGCCATGGCCAGCTCGTCCTGCACCTCGGGTATTTCAGGGTCCAGCTTGATCGCCTCTTCCAGATGAGGAATGGCAGCGTCATCCTTGCCGGCCGCCTCCAGTGTTCGCCCGAATTCAAACTGGGCCAGGGCGTTGGCTGGTTCTCGGTTGACCGCCGTCTCCAGATTCAAAAGCGCAGCATCGTAGTTATGCTGCTGGCGGAGCACGATGCCGAGATGAATGCGCGGCAGCACATGGGAGTCGTCCATCGCAAGGGCGCGCTCAAACTCGGGCCGCGCCTCGTCCCACTTGCCTAATTGAGCATAGAGTGAGCCGATGTCGTCGAATAGGTCCGGGCGGTTTGGCTCCCGGTCAAGTGCCGCCCTGAAGATGTCGATCGCCTGGGCCTGTTTGCCCGCCGCCGCGAGCGCGTGCGCATAGGCCTCGCAGAAAGCGGCGTCGACCGGTTCCCGTCCCGGTCGGCCTGCGGTGTTGAATGCCTCGCTGAAAAAAGTCAGCGCCTGTTCAAGGTTATTTGCCTTCACAAAGGCCAGGGCAAGATTGGTTTCGATTCCCGGGTCGTCTGGCTTGAGTTTGAGGGCGGCTTTCAGTTCCTGAATTGCCCCGGCGGTTTCGCCCAGTTCGATGAGAACTGTGCCCAGGGCCTGATGGGCCTCCGGAATCCGGGGGGCAAGACGAACAGCCTCAGCAAAGCGCGCGCGGGCCAATTCCAGGTTCCCCGCCTGCTGGGCGGCATATCCGGCATGGAAGGCGGCGTCCGCGCGCTTCAATGCCTCCGGTTCCTTTGCCTTGGGCGCCTGTGCGGCAAGGCACGAAAGCTGGCTGGCGAGCAGGCAGACAAATACAACATGGAATGCGCCGCGATCGATTCCCATGCCTATCTCCCCGCCGTCTGCGGCATGTCCCTGTGCTGCAAATCAGCGCCCATTTTAAACTCGCGGTTCGCCTCCGCCAGTTGCCCGGTGGCCTTGTAAGCCTGGCCCAGCAGGTAATGCGTAATGTAATTGGACGGGTCCATCTTGGCTGCGTAGTCAAGGTAATGCAAAGCCTGGATCGGATTCTTCAGCTTCAGAAAGGTTTGACCCAGCAGAATATAGGGTGCCGTCGCGCTTGGCTCCAGCAGCACTGCCCGGTTCAGTGCCAGCTGCGCCTCCTCATATTGCTCGTTGCGCAGGTACGCGTCGCCGAGCCGGTCATACAGGGCTCCGTTCAGAGGGTTGAGCTTCCGTTCCGCCTCCAGTTGCCAGATCGCCGCAGGGATGTCACCTTTGGCCAATTCCACTTCGCCCAGTAGCTGGTGGGCAAGCGGGAGCGCCGGGTTCAATTCGAGCGCCTTGCCCGCTTCCACTGCGGCCTGGCTGGCGAACTCGTGCCGCAAAAAAAGCCGGGCGGCCAGCAGATGCGCCTCAGCCGAGTCAGCGGCGAACCCATACTGCGCCGCGAACGCATGGCGGGCTTCGTCATAACGCTGCAATTCGGCATAGCAGAGGCCGAGCAGGTATTGCGGGTCGATGTTGGCCCGTTCGACCGCGGCATGGGCCTTTTCCAGGAAGGGAAGAGCGTCCGCAGGGCGGCCCGTCCGGAACAGGATCACACCGTGCATCTCCACTGACTCTCGATCGCCCGGATTCTGCGCCGCCGCCTTGCTGAATGCCTCGATTGCCTCTGGAAACTGCTCTTTCTGATAAAAAATAATGCCCCGTAACCGCTCCACGCCTGAGGGTTCGGGTGTCTGCGCGGCCAGTTGATCGAGAACGGCCAGAGCTTTGTCGAGCCGGCCGCGCCCGGCCTGATCCTTGGCCTCTTCAAGTGTCGGAGCGGTGGGCGCCGCGGCGTTGCCCTGGGTCACGGCGGGATTCTGCGCCGGCTGCGCGTCCGCGGTCAGCAGAAGAGCCGCGAAAATGGCCGGAATGATTGCGTAGTGCATGAGGCAAACCTTGCCTTAAGTGTAGTCTGTCCTGTCCGGAACTCAAAAAAGGAAGGAGAGCCGAAGCGCGAGAGTGTGCAAAGTTGCGAGCAGGTCATGTCAGCATGACCTGCCCGCAACTTTGCATACTCTCCTTGACGTCTTCGACACTGAAGTCGTAGTCCGTTATGATTTCAGACCCCAAATTGGACGGAATTTGGGGTCAGCTCAGGGACACGAGTTCATTGCGGAAGACAAATCCATGTGCTTCAACCGCTCCAGCATAGTAACCATCGACACCATCCCAATCCCTTCACCATCCAGGTCAATGGAGGCCAGCGGCAGCAGGCTCGCGTACTTCGCTTTGTCCATGCCTACAATACGCACCTCGCCGGGAATACCCACGTTCATGCCAGGCAGCGTCTTCATCAGGCGAGCAGTATTTAGAGTCGCCTATCGGGGATGGGTAAACCCCACGCCTTCAGGCGGCAATAGCACTTGTTCTTGCCTTTTAGCCCTCTCCAGGCCACCAGGGACGGAGTGAACACAAAGGCGTTCAAGGCAACAGAGCTGAAGCAGCAATATCGGCCGCATGGCCGATCAATCCGGCTTTCAGCCGTAACTCCGAAGCCACCGGCTTTTAGCCGGTCGGTCAGTTCACATCGTTGGCGCACACCACTCCCTCCGGGCGGGCTGTAACGAGCATCTGGCGAACAATAGCTTCATCTTCTGGGCTGGCACATTGCAAGATGCCAAGAGCACACATTGGCGCCGCCCGCTACAACAGTTGTTTCAATCGTTGCAAGCCGTGCGGGAAGCCGGTCGAATCAATTCCGCAAGGGAGGCAAGACGACCGAACATGGCCTTGTCAAGTTGGATGTTCAGGACCTGTGCGATTACCTCTGTCCAGCCGTGCAGGAAATACACCCAGCCATCTTCGACCGTCAGATTCCGCTCCTCACGCTGTGCTAGAGCCTGGTTCAGAAAATGAAGTTCGCCCCGGTAGTTCAGATCCCACGCCACGCCTTTGACCGGGAATCGGCCAGCATCCGTAATCGGCGAGCCAGGATGATCCTTACCCATTCCAGTCGCGTTGATCACCACGGATCCCGGAGGCAGCGCCTGCATCAGTTCATCATTCCGCCGTGGGTCGTGCTGGCAGTGGTATTGGAATTCGAGCCCGGGCACCTTGGCGTTGAACATCTGGCGGAGCGTTTCGATTCGTTCAATGGAGCGATTGACGATGACCATTCGGACTGGTTTGTCACAGGTCTCTTTTTTCAAGCTGAAATGCGTCATCAATGCTGTGGTTGATCCGCCCGCACCTAACGAGAGCACATGCCCGCCCGTGCGCCCAAAGTAACCCGGTCCGAGCAGCGCATCGAGGGAAGCCCCGCCTGTTATCGGGTCCTTTGCATGTCCTTCCAGCCGGCCTGCGCGCTTGGAGATGCATGAAGGGCAATGGCTTCGATGGGCAGGCAATGCTGAGCTGGCTTGACCCAGTGGAGATGGGCGGCACCCTTTTGCTGGAGGCAGTTGGCGTCACGCTCTCTCCCGGCAGCACCGGAATTTTGGCGGGCTTCTTCACCGGAGGGGTGAATGCCGCTGCTTGTACCACCGGTTTTCAGGTTACAGCCCAACAAGGAACAGGGGCTGTAACCTTACAACCCTTCATTCAAGGAACGCCAGCCGGAACAACCTTTGGGTGAATCCAGCCAACCAATATACGCTCCGGGCGAGGGTACATTGCGCAGAGAACATACGGGCGCTGGCAATCTATCGTTCCTTCGGCGCCAGCGGGGCAATTACAGCGGGCGGCGAATGGAATCTATGTCCGGGTAAGTTACAACTCGAGGTTCAGGAGTTTGTGAACGGAGTGGGTGCGATGCCGGTAACACTCTACCTGGAATCTCCTTTTTTGACCCAGAATCGCTGCAATTGTATCGCTCCTGAGGCAGAATGCAAGGGCAAGAGGACAATCGCACCGAAAAGGCCAGCGTTTGTGGCAGAGAAGCCGGGCAATTCGCTGCCGTCCTTGCCTGGGCCGCCTCATAGAGAACTCTCGTCGTCAATTTTTCCGACACTCGTCCCTCCTCTCTCCTTCCTTCATTGGGATTCTGCTCAGCGCCGCCAGCCGATCAGTTTGCTGGAAGCCGCAATAACGCAATCCTTCGCAACATCGCCGAGAACCGTACTCTCGTCAGGTGTCCTTCTGCCAGCATAATCCAGTAATACCGCGCATGTTTTACCAGTCGTCCGCCCGTCTTCACCAACCACTGCTGCAAACTGGTCAGAGACCAGTCTGAGATGCCGGCTGGAAGAGCCAGCCTCCGCCACAGGTTTCCTAGGTTGTAGGCAAGAATGCTGAGCCACAATCGGACCTCATTGCTCCGAAATCGGTGGCAACTCAGCCGCGTCATCTTTACAGCCTGCTTGCCCTCCTTGATCCACTGCTCCGCCTTGCCGCGCTGGTTGTAGAAGTGGACGACCTTCCGGTTCGCGAGCTGCGCGTTGGTCACGATGAAGCCCAACCGAGGGAACAACTCCCCGGCATGAAACTCCACCTTGGCAACCACGTGCCGTGCCTTCGTCCAACTGGCGGCCCGATAAAGAAAACCCTTGTACCACACAAGCGGCTTATGAGCCGGACGGCCTACCGGCCGAATGAGCAACTCTGCAATATCCCGCAACAGACAGTCATTGGCAGGAATCCGAATCGCGTACTTCGCCCCACGTTCTTCGAGTGCTTCGTAGATGTCTGGCTTGGCAAAGGCCGCGTCAGCCCGGAACCAGACTTCCTTGCCCAGCTTCTGCAGCCGCTCGATCTCCGGCATCAGGAGCTGCTTCCAATCGTCGGCGCTGTGAACGTTGCCCGGTCGCAGCTTTGCGGCTACGCAGTCGCCTCCGCTATTGAACAGCAGCAACGGGTGATAGCAGGTGGATGCATAGTGCGTGTTGTAGGCGCTCTGTTCCTGCTCACCGTAGACCGGGATTTCGGTCGAGTCCATGTCCAGCACTGCCCGGGATGTCCGCTCCTCTCCTTCGGCCCTTGCAATCAGTTCCCGGTTCATGGCCGCAAGGCCGCTGAGGTTCGCTGCTTGCGTCAACACCTGAGTTTCGAACCAGTGCAGCCGTGACGGCAGGGCCGCACCGCGATCGCGGATCTTCTCCGAGCCAATCAGGCGAAAGGTCGGGTCTTGGGAAAGGCGCTCGGCATCGTTGAGGTCTTCATAACTAGCCAGGCGGCTGTAGATCGACTGGCGCAACATATCCGGTAAAGGTAGTTGCGTGTTCTTGCCGCGACGGGCGTCGGTCAGGTTGTTGGAGATGAGCTGGCTCAAGCCGAGCCTCTCATCCAACTCTCGAACCACTAACAGGCCAGCGTCGGAGGTGATTCGTGATCCCTGAAAATCAATCTTCAGAGAGGAGTTGAAGGAAACCTGAAAAGGCCGGTTTTGTATCTCACCCATTGGGTTCGTATCTCCAGAACGCCGTCACCGTGCTCTTACCCTCATAAACATTAACGATTCATACGGTCTGAGGATTCAGAATTATCATTCAAAAAGGAGATGCATGAAATCTCTCCGCAACGCTGGGCGAGTGGATCCAGGTAGTCGAAGAGGTCGCGTGCGGCCTCCAGCAGGTTTACCTTGTGCGCGGTGATGAGCGCTCCTAGGCACGTCGGATCCTCTTTAATTTGTGCCACGACGCGTCGATAGGCTTCTGCTTGAGTTCGCTCATCTGAATTGGGTTCTTCCGCACATTTGGTGAAAAGCGGCAGGAAACAACGAAAAACGCGCACACTCCTGCATCAGCGCGTTCGGGAAGAAGAACATCGAGCCGCAACTTCTGCCAAATCAGTGTCAGCTTACCGGAATTTATTGGAAATGGGGAGTATCACCAAATGTGACGAAGAACCCACGCCGGAATAGCGAACTCACTGCTTCGTCATGGAGCTTCAGGTCCTTTCCTTCCAGTGCGACATCCAACCTCCCGAGTTCCTTCATCCAGAGAGGAAACACCTTCATGATCGAAGAGTGTTGAGTGCTAACACCGATAAAGAACATGCGTTTGCTACTACTCAGATTTGGAGATATCATGCGAAAGCTCCTTGTGCCAGTACGGAATGGAGGGGCGATTCCCCACAAAGCACCGCCAGGCAATCCTGGACTGCCTCTCTCCCCATACAGTTGGCAGCGCCGTCGGTGTGGGCTCCGCAATGCGGCGTTGAGATCAGACGGGGATGCCGCCTGAGAGGGCTGTCGGCTGTTGGCGGTTCTTGCGTATATACATCCAATGCCGCGCCTGCCAGCTGACCGGAGTCGAGTGCGAACAGAAGCGCTTCTTCATTCACAAGCTCACCACGTGCCGTATTCACCAGTGAGGCTCCTCGTTTCATGCGCAATAGAAATTCTGCATTTACCATGTGCTGCGTCTCCGCAAGCAATGGCGCATGCAACGATATGAAGTCCGATTCGCGAATCAGTTCTCCGAGTTCCACGAGCTGGACATTCAATGAGCGTGCAACGTCTTGGTCACCGAACGGATCAAAAGCCAGGAGGGTAGAATTCCAAAACTGCAGCCTGCGGGCTACCTCTTTGCCGACCGTGCCGAATCCAACCAGTCCGATAATCTTTCCCTCCAGCGTTTTGCCATGGAGTCGAGGCCATTTCCCTTCGCGCACCAATCCGGCCGCCTCTGGAATTGAGCGCGCCAAGGAGAGCAGCAGACCGATCGTGAGTTCTGCCACGGAAGCTGCATTGGCTTTCGGCGTGTTCGTCACCTTGATCCCCTTTTTCGCGGCTGCCTGCAGATCGACGTTGTCCACACCAACTCCGTAGCGCGCAATTACTTGGAGCCGGTCCGCCGTTTCCAGTGCTGCACAGTCCACGCGGTCCAAGCCTGCGATAAACCCGTTGCACCCAGGCAGCAGTTCCCTCAATTCGTCCGATCTGAGTGGCCGTCCAAGGCGGTTATAAATCACCTCTCCTACGGCTTCCTCCAGGTCCTTGCGTAGCTGCTCGTCATAGAATCCAAAAGTCGTGGGTGTCACAAGGACACGGCAGTTCTTGAGATCATGCTTCATTTCTCATCACTCCTTGCCTTAGCCCTTTCCCGGGCTGTCAACGATGGTGGCGTTGCCTTCCTGGTCGAAGATACGTTTGTGAAAGCCAGCAGAATCAATCGCCTCATAGTCGTGCCCCGCATGGCCTGGATATACAAAAAAAGTAACTAGGTCTTGTTTGCCTGTATTGATCGATCGATGTGCCCATCCAGGTGTGACATAGATTACGCGTCCCTTAGAGAACTGCTCAGTGGCAGTTTCTCCCGCTTCGTTCTGCATCAGCAGATAGCCTTCTCCGTGCAAGCAGTAGTAGATTTCAGCGGTCTCCCGTACGCGATGATAGTGCCCCCTGGTCATGAAATACTCATGACCCACGCGTCCTGGATGGACAATGGATAGACCGCATAGCAACTCGCCGGCTATTTCTGGACGGCAGTTCTCGTAGACTTCATAAACTATGGGATCACAGGAAATCACCATCTCTTGATACGCATTCCCGTCCGCGAACACGTTTCGCAAGGTCGAGAGCCGGCGTTGAATATGGTTGTCGAACGATGTGCTTCTTTCGCTGGGTTGGGACATTTGGAATCCATACGGTCGCAAGTTAAAGGTCACTCCTTTTGCGGCATCGATAATGTGGAGAACAGTTTCAAGCACAGTCCGGTTCAGGTCCCCTCTTCGTGCTCCGTCCAGACCGGCAGTGGACCGTTCAAGCAAACAATCGCCCTGCTATACGGTGGGGATAGCGCATTCACACCAGGAAGCTCCTTCTTCCCAGTTCTTCATACGTGTACCTGTATCATGCTATAATCATAGCATACAGCCGGTACAGTGGCTACGACGGCGCACTTGAAGTGTTTCATCAAGTGGGAATTGAGATCGAACTTGGCTTGGTGGCTTTCTAACGGACCGGCACTTGCTGTTCTGAGGTGCAAAAATGCCAAAATGAATATAGGCTTTGCTCCGGCACGACTGTAGGAGAGAAGGCATTGTGTCAGGGCGCGACTTTAGTCGTGCCGTAAGTGCCACAGAATCAATGTTGGTTTTAGCCCCTGAGGCATGCTTTTCGGGCATTTTACCGAGGAACTGGCCTTTTTCCGCAGCCTGTTCAGCCCCTGAGGAATCTTTCGTTCCGCTTCGATCATTTTCGCCCCCACAGCGCTGTTTGCCGGAACAAGGTTGATATTCATCAATGCCAATTAAGAGTTTGAAAGCAACTCACCACTCAAGTTCCTCAGTTGAAAGGCATTAATACTGTTTATATGTTATAATGATAGGAGGATAGAATGTTGAACTGCAAGAACAAGGGCGACATGCTTGCTGCAAGGCGATTGTGAATGCTTTGTGCCACAATCGCCCGCCGGTAAGCGGAATGAGGGAAAAGGACATGGAGAGAACTGCAGTCTACACTCGCATCGGAAGCCTAGGTGTCATTCCAGTAATTGCCATCGATAATGTGGAAGCTGCCCTTCCATTGGCGGATTCTCTTCTCGAAGGCGGCCTGCCGGTTGCCGAGATCACCTTCCGCACAGCAGCTGCCCCCGCGGTTATTGAGATGATCGCCAAGCACCGCCCAGGTATTTTGCTGGGCGCTGGTACCTTGGTCAATGTTGAGGATTTGCGCCGGGCGGAAGAATGTGGCGCTGTTTTCGGTGTCGCCCCCGGATTCAACCCCGAGATCGCTCGTCTGGCTCTGGAAATGGGATTTCCTTTCTCACCAGGAGTCATGACCCCGAGTGAGATCGAAGGCGCGATTAGCCTTGGCATCCAGGTGCTGAAGTTCTTTCCCGCTGGAGCGGCAGGTGGCGTGAAAATGCTCAGCAGTATTAGCGCACCCTACATGCATTTGGGCGTAAAATTCATTCCCACCGGCGGTGTCAACCTGGACAATATGCAGCAGTATCTCCAAGAGAGATCGGTGCTAGCTGTCGGCGGGACTTGGATCGCCACGCGGGACGATGTTGCCGCTGGCCAATGGAGCACCATCCGCGACAAATGTCGCAGTACCGTTGCAGTTGTAGAGGAAACAAGAGCTACGGTACAGGCAGCACATTAGCACAGGGAAAGCCGTGAAACACAAAGGCTGCGCTATCCACCGCTCATTCGTTGGTCCAGCGCGAGCCTTGGAGTGAGCCTGTGGTGCATACATCGTGCTGACACGCTGTCGGCGTCTAAGGCAACCGGTTCGATAGGCTTCCCAGGGCAAACGCATCTTAATTTCCGAGCAGATGGAGCAGGTAGTCATTGTCCCAACCGGCTTTAAGTCTTTTTCCGTGGATACCGCGTTTTGAGGTTTTGTCTTGTTTGAGCAGGTTGAGGGCGATGCGGTTGAGTACGGAGAAGTTCTGCGCCGCATAGCCGGCGCGTTTGCGGTCGAGGTCTTCGCCGAAGCCCACATCGAGAACCCAGTGCAGCTTGTTTTCGATGCCCCAGTGTTGACGAATGCATCGATTCAGCCGCACCGCATCGGGTTGGAGGCTGGTGATGTAGTAGCGGGTTTCGGTCTCTGTCTTGCCCGTGGCCTTGTGATACCGCTCCGCCTCAATACGCACCAACGCCTGTAACAACGCCCATTCTGTAGCTTCCTCGATCAGCCCCAGGTCTGCAATCACCGAGCAGCGGCGTTGCTCCACCCGCCCGTGGCCGTAGTCGATTTCCTCGGCAACCGCATCGGCGGCCAGCATCTGGAACGAGTCTTTGATCTCTTCCAGAAGATGGCCCTGATTCTCTTTGACCGCCAAAATGTAGTCGGCCTTTTTGTCGATGATCTTCTCGGCGATGGCCCGCTGGCAGCCCATGGCATCGACGGTCACTACCGTTCCGCTCAACTCCAGTGCATCAAGAAGCTTTGGAATCGCCGTGATTTCATTGGACTTTTCATCGACCCTGCGCTGGCCTAGCACCAGGCTGTTGGTGTTAGCCCAGGCCGAAACCATATGCACGATGGCCTTCTTGTCCGGCCCCTTCTTACTTGGCTCCTGGGCGCCCCGCAGCGTTTTGCCGTCGATGGCCACCACTTCGCCCGCCGCCAACTTGGCAATCGACGATACCCAGGCCACGAAGCCCTTCTCCAACTCCTCCGGATCGAGCGCGGAGAAGACCCGATTGATGGTATCGTGCGAAGGGATGCCGCTGGGAAGAGTCAGAAAACCCTTGAACCACGCGTGTTTGGAATGAGCATAGTCCTCAATCTCGTTCCAACCGTTGCACCCGCTCAAAATCGCAGCGATGCTCATCAACAGAATCTCTTCCAACAAATGTTCCCGCGTTCGTTTCACCCGCGGATCACGCAACTCTGCAAAATGCATCATGGGGCTGTCCATCTCCCCATCTCACCGCCCCAGGCCCTTGTTGCATATGGCAATTAAGATGCGTTTGCCCTGTAGAACTGCCGAAGGAACTCGGGCGAAAAGAGGGGCATCCTATAGACTGATTGATTAGCGGCAATCACCTTTACACACACTCGATTGCTTCTATCATCGGGGTGGTATAGGCAATGCAGTAATAACCTGAAAGCGAGGAGAAAATAGACAAGCAAATGTTCGATAGGTTGAGCAAGATCGTCCTGCTTGCCGGTGCATCTGGTGCTGGACGGCCTGCCCGCTCGCAAGACGAAGTTGGTAAAGACTTACGTCGCCGCAACCGAGGGGCGGCTGACGCTTCATTTCCGGCCGGGCTACGCTCTGGAACTGAATCCCGACGAATTTGTGTGGAGTCATATGAAGCGCACTGGAGTTGCCAGTACACCGCTGCGCGAAGGGGAAAAGCTGCTGGAGAAAATCGATGGGCAACTGTCTTCAATCA
>Ga0182027_10005209_pt1 | contig 19841 bp, 27 predicted proteins | sample 712E1DmetaG_FD_121300 | JGI IMG/M metagenome (GOLD analysis project Ga0182027, IMG submission 121300) | Permafrost microbial communities from Stordalen Mire, Sweden - 712E1D metaG (Illumina Assembly) | ecosystem: Environmental > Terrestrial > Soil > Wetlands > Permafrost | place: Sweden...
ACCGGAGTCAGGATCACCGACAAGGAGCTCTCAGCGGTGCCCCTCACCCGCCACGAGTTCCAAGGCGCCTGGAACTATACGGTTCACCCTCAACCGCTCAAATAATTTTCGCGCGGGCCCTTACCGGTGGGTTGCCCGTTGCCGTCTTTCCGTGGGAACACACTCCCTTCACCCTTTGCCCGCTGTGCCGTCCGTGTCTTCAACGCTGTAGCCATTTACTCTCATTCCTCCTCAATCCTCGCTGCTGGCTGAGACTCATTCGTCAGCAGGACGGGTCTGTTCGCGAATCCAGCTAGCAAACCATGCTTCATCAACCTCGTGTGCGGCCACCGAGAGGATGACTTCCTGTGCCTCGTCGACGTCAGGTGGGTCGGGATCCCAGACCACACCGTTTAGATCGAGGAACATCACGAGACATGCCCAGCTGGCTCTCTTGTTCCCGTCGGGCAGGGGGTGATTCCACGCCAGATGACAGGTGAGCACGGCGGCCTTGTCGAGCAGGCCAGGGTAGAAGTCCTGGTCGCCGAAGCTGGCTTGGGGCGCGTGCAGCGCCGAATCGGCGAGGTTGATGCTGCCAGAGTTCGCGAGGACCTCGGCATCGATTCCGGTGACCTGTTCGGCGAGCCAGAAGAACTCGGGTAGCGAAATGAACCGGGTCAACGGGCGAGTCGGTCCAGCAGTTCCTTGTCTCGCTTGAGGAGCCGGTTGGCGCGGGTGGTGAACTCCTTGTCGGCGCGCACACGCGCAACCTCCGCGGAGAGGGACTCGATGATGAGCGCATTCACGCTTGTGCCCTTGACACGGGCAACGGCCTCGGCCGCTTCGGCCAAGTCCTCGGGAAGTCGCACGGTGGTCTGCTTTGCCATGACATCATGATATCACGATGTCAGCGGCCCGATGTCCAAATCGGATAGGTGGGGCAGATTCCACCCTAACCAGCATCGAGTGCTCACTTTCGAGACCGGAATACCGCGCTGAATTCCGAAGCGCCCTTGAATCGAACTACAGCGCCTCTCACGCTGCCTGCTGTTCGGCGGGGGAGTAGCCGCGGCCACTGGCATAGGCGATGACCTCGGACTCGCTCAGAAGGACCTCTTTGAGGGGCTTCCAACTGTCCACCCGGGCGAATGTCCGAAGGTCGCGTAACCAGCGGATTGAAAGATATGGGTGTTTGGCGTGCAGCTCTTTGTAGGTGGCGGCATCGGCTGGAATCAGCCGGGTGGTTGGTGTCGTCACCATCGGTAATACCCCCTCGGCGGGGCGGCGGCAAGACCCCCCATCGGGGCGGCGAGGACTGTGAGCCGAATCCCGAACTCCGGGCCTCTGTGGACTCGAATGCTGTACGCGAGCAGAATGCGCCACGGACGGTCCAAGATGACCCTGACCCCCGAGCGGGGCTGGGCTGGCTGTAGCGGCGAGGAGAGGCGCAAAGCACCGGCGCCAACGACCGGTGTCGGTTCCTGGCCGGGCGACGTCCCGTCACTCCGCACGTCAGCTCGGTGCTCACACACCGGGTATCTTGGTCCGCCGGCGTGCGTGCTCTTCCTCGCGCCGGAGCTTGGCGGAGAGAGCCTCGGCTCGTGAAGCGGCGGCGGCAAACATCCGGGCGGCCTCGGGGTCGGTGATGCAGAAGAAGCCCGAGGCGTAAGCGGCGAGCTCGACGAGATGGGTGAGCTGGCCTGCGGTCACGGGGTCGCTCCTTTACGGGGTGGGAAGATGTTCGGGGCCGAGTCGGGACCCATTCCGGCATCATCGGGCAGGGCAGGATTTCCACCCTCTTGGTGGGGTTGGGGTACGCCAAATCCGGACCAGGGTGAGCTCAGACGGGCAGCTTGGGCGGTGGGCGAACCTGACGGGTCGGCTCTGCTCGTACTCGGCCGGATCGGTTGACGTGCGTTTGGGTGCACGTCAAGCCACCAGGAGGTCGATGGCGATCCGCCGCCGGCGCCGGAGATGGCCGGCGGGGAGTCCGGCGAGCTGGGCCACCTCGGTCAGGGACATACCGAGGACACTCGTCGCGTAGAGCACAGCGGCGTCGGCGCCCTTGAGGCCGTGTCCGGTCGCTTCAGCCAGGGCACCGGCCAAGAGCTCTTCACCGGTGCGACCAATCGATGCCGGGAGGGTGTCCAACGCAGCGGGGCTGCCGCTCTGGCGGGAGCGGTGCCGACGTTCACTGCTCTGGAGGGTGCGGAGCCGGGTGCGGACCCCTGACAAGAGGTCACCGGCGGCGTAGAGGCGGTGGGTGCCCGACCATCTGGTCGTGAGCTCCCAGAGGGCAGAAACGGCGTCGGCATGGAAGGCGTCGAGGTCGCACCATGGCCCCTCGGCCAGATCAAAGCGCCGGGGGAGGGCGAGGAGCCCTGGGATGAGGGCTTCGATGATGGCCCGGGGAACGAGGGTGTGGACGTCGGCACTTCTAAGCATGGCCGTGATCACCTCGGCGGCCTCGTTGCGCGACAGCCGGCCCGAGGAGAGGGAGAGGGCAGCGACCAACTCGGCCAGGTTGTCGACCTCGAGGTCGGCGACCACCGGTTCGCACTGAGCCAAGCGATGACAAGCGGCTCTCGATTGGGGAGTGGTCCCGATGGCCAGCCATTCGCTTCGGAGACATCTGATCGTCGGGGAGTCCATGGCCGCCACGATGAAGGAGGGCCGTAATGGAAACCTTCATGGTTACCTTCATGGTGGAAAGAAAATCGAAAAATCTTTGCTGCCGGACAAGCCATCATCTCAGGGAGTCGGAGAATCAGGGGACCGACAAAGCACCAGCTCAGAGGGTTCATGGTTCCAACCATGAAGGGTTAATGGTCGGAGCCGGGTTCTTCGGTGTCGGTGAAAACGGTGGCATTGGTCAAAGGCCGATTCCCACAAGCAACGCCGACGCCGTTCGGCGCTCGGCGTCATGGGACCGGCGCGCCGGCAAGGTTGGTGGGCTCTTCTTGATCCCCTCCCGCTTCGGCATCACACCGAGATCAGCCGTCAAAGGTCACTGCGGAATACGGCTCGACCCCCGGAGATCGCCGGCACGCCGGCGCCGGGGTCGGCCTTTATGTCCTCGTTCGGCCTCCGGCCGACCCTTGACCGCTGGTCTCGGTGCGGGCAATGCGCTTCCAGCGATTGATGACGCACCAGGCGGGGCGAAAAGCGCCCCGCCTGTCATCAACCATAAGGAGAAGAAAACCATGTCAAATGCCATCACCATCACGGGCAACCTGACCCGCGAGCCGGAAATTCGCTACACCAAGGAAGGCCAAGCCACGGCCCAACTCGGCGTGGCCGTCAATCGGCGCTGGCAGGACCGCACGACCCAGGAATGGCAGGAGGCCACGGCGTTCTTCGACGTGGTGTGCTGGCGGGATCTGGCTGAGAACGTGGCCCTTTCCCTCTCCAAGGGGATGCGCGTCATCGTCACCGGTCGGCTGGATCAGCGCAGCTGGGAGACCGAGGATGGTGAGCACCGTTCCAAGGTGGAAATCACGGCGGATGAGATCGGGCCGAGCCTTCTCTTTGCCACCACTGACGTGCAGCGGACCGCGCGCCGCCAGGAGGTGTCCGAGCCTGAGTCCGAAGCCCCTTCCTGAACCGTTGGCAACGTCGGCAGCCTTCCTCGGAGGGCTGCCCGCGGTGTTCACGGTGAGCATCATCGAAGGAGGCACGATGCACCACACGACAGATCTAACCTATTCAGACCGGGCGGACCTGGCCCGGAGCGCAGTCGGCGCATTCTTGGGAAGCGATCTCCGAGGAGAATCTGCACCTGGCTGACCGATCAGTGTGGTCGACGCCTGGGAGAAGGCCATCCGTATGGGCGCTGGCAAGACCGCACTCGTCGATCTGGTTGCCGACTTGGTCCTGGCGGATCGGCTGGGCTTCGGCCGGTCCGAGATCACGTGCCTGGCCCAGGAGCACTACTACGCCGAGATTCTTGAGGAGCGGTGATGGCCTACAAGCTGAGTTTTGGCGATGGGGATGCGGACGCCGCGTTCTGGGAAAGGTTGTCCGGCTACTGCATCCAGATCATCTCGCCCGACGGCTCCGGCGCCGACTACGAAGTGGTCGGCGGCACCACGTGGAACGAGGAGCTGGGACTGGCCACGCTCCGCGTGCGGAGGTGGGACACCGAACTCGATGGACCGACGGGCGAGCCGTTCGAGCTTGGTCTGACCGGCGACGAGGAGGTGCACGTCTATTGAGCCTGACGACCCCGCCCAGGCACCTCGTGGAGGTGCCTGGGCGGGGGGACGCGACGCCGGCGTCGTCGCGAGGGCGAGCCGTTCGATGCGGAGACCTCTAATGGTGGGGAGTCAATGTCGCACCGTGAAAACCGTAATGAAAACCTTCATGGTGGACAGAATCGACGAATTCTTTTGGCGTCCCAAGAAACGCCAGCTCGGAGCGCCCTGGTTTCGGACGACTAACAAAGAACCAGCTCACGGGGTTCATGGTCGGCACCATGAAGGGGTTCATGGTGAATGAAGGCCGAGTTTGCTGGCTCAGCTCCGCTTTTGGCTCTCAGCGTGAGCGCCGCGGCGAAACGCCAGCTCACGGGGTTCATGGTTGGCACCATGAACCCCTTCATGGTGCGCTCGGGGTTGATGGTGGGGGCCGACGCGGGCTGACTGACGGACCCATCGGTGAAACCTGGTTCGCGGCTCGCCTACTCCGTTCGCGCCGAGGGGGGCGAGCTCGAGATCAAGACCGGGCGCCATCGGACTGACGAGTCAGAGGAGTTGAGGTGGGCGACCTGAGTTTCCGATAGCGGGATTTCCCGCAACGGGATGCTCGCCGCGGGATTTGGCGACCCAGTTCTTATGGTGAGACCTCACCTGGCGCGCCCGCCCGATCGCTCTGGTCGAACGGTCGGCAAGAGGCGACCAACCCTCGGGCATCCGCTGGCCTACACAGTGAACCAAGCAAGGGCTTTCACCGGAGGATCGGCTTCGATTCACTGTCGGACTCTGCTCGGTGGCGCGCAAAGTAACTCCCGATCTACAGCTCACGGCTCTACAGCTCACGGCGCGCCGCTGTCGTTCCGGGCGGCCGAATCGAGGATTCCGTGCCCTTTTGGAGTCGGCGACGTCCTCTGTATTCCATGCCGATGGCTGCTGCCCGTTCTCGTTCCGGCACACGGTCACGAACACTCACCTACATGCGATGCGGGAACCCTGCACCGGCGACGGCCGGATCAACTGCAGGTCCCGGTTCCCTTGGCCACAGATCTTGTGCGGTGTTCGCTGTCCCGCTCTCTCATGTGGCTGGCTGTCTTCAAGATGATGCACCGGTCCGGCGGGCGTCAAGGCTGCGGACAACTTCTGGCGGCGTTCGCTGCGCTCACTGACCGTGAACGGTCCCCCCACAACTTCTCCTCGGCCCTTTGGGCACCCCTGACGCTCCGCCTTTCCCCCGGAGCCGCCTCTTTCCAACACCAACCCACAAGAGAGGAAACAACATGAACACCGTAACGATCACCGGCCGTTTCACCGCCGACCCCGAGCTCAAGATCACTTCGGGACATGGCAAGGCCGTCACCACCGTGAGGGTGGCCATCAACGAGCAGGGACGGGACAAGACGGTCTTCATCGACCTGCAGTCCTGGGAAAAGACAGCTGAGTTCATCGCCAGCTACGGCACCAAGGGTCGACTCTTCGAAGCCACCGCACGCCTGGCCCTGGACCAGTGGACCGACGGCGAAGGAGCCCAGCACTCCAAGCACTACTTGGTCACCGGGCCCTACCAGTTCCGGTTCTTGGACAAGTCCAGCGGCACCGACGAGCCCGAGGCTCCAGCCGAAGATGGCTGAGCCAAGAGCAGAGAAGAGGGGGACCTTTCGGGGTCCCCCTCTTTTTCGTAGTGCCGGCGATGGTCGCAAGGGGCACAAGTCGCCGACGCACGGAGTCGCCTTGTTCGTTGTCGCGCGAGAGGACAAACGCGGCTTCTTGGCAAGCGCCACAACGACCGTGAGGCGCGCGAAGGCATTCACCGTGGCGCCGCTCATGGCGTTATCGACGAAGGAGAGAGGCATGCACGACATTTATGACCCGCAAAGAACCAGAAATGCGCATCGCTACAAAACACCAGGCCAGAGGGTTCATGGTTGGCCCGGTGGGATTCATGATGAACGAACGGCTTCACTGAGCCTGCCTCACGATCAAGACGCAAAGCGATCGGCCGAAGCGACAAAGCACCAGATCAGAGGGTTCATGGTTTCCGCGAGGAGGGTTCATGGTGGCGACGGAGCTGTCGTCCCTACTGGCCCGGCGCCGAATGAATTGACCGCGGCACGCTCGGCGGAGGGGTCCCCGGCTCCTTCATCGCGAGGAACTTCGGGCGCACCGACTGCCGCCGCACGGCGGCCAAAGCGTAGGACGCTCATCGGGATCGCCGTCCCCTCGCCCTATCGTACCTGGTGGGGGAGCCATTCGGTCACCTCGCTGAGGATAAAATCTCCCGCTACTACTGGTGCGACTTGTCCTTGTCCCTCTCGCCGTGGTGCGATGAATCTGTCGCACTCCGATCGAATACCAGGGAAAGATCGAGAGCCCGTAGGGCTTACTGTTTCTCCCGCCAGCGCGACGATCATCAAGGTCGCCGCGCGTCATGAAGGACAGAGCAAGATAGGAGATCAGTATTACTGATCTCGTGGCCGCAGGCGCCGTGCCCACCGACGGTGGTCCCCGAGATGTTCTCGGGGTCGCTGCGCTGTGCCGATCGACGCAAGGCGTAGAACCGCAAGCGAGGACAGTGGGTGCTGAAACGGGCATCGTCGCGGTGCAGAATCGGCTTCGTCGCGTGCCCGGTGGCCGTCCTCGCCAGGTGATCGTGCGGCTGAGTATCGATGAACACGTTGCCCTTCAACGGCGCGCCGCGGACGCCAACGTAACGGTACAGCGCTACCTGCTTGAGGCGGGTCTCTCCGGTGTGGCCGGCGATGGCGCAGCCCGGCGCCGAGCCCAACGAGAACTGGTCTCGACCAGAGGGGTCCTCCGGGCCGCTGGGAACAATCTCAATCAGTTGACCAAGTGGCATCTACCGCCGTTAGGTTCGCTCAGTGCCCGGGAAAGTCTGACGGATGTGCATACGGCCCGCTGACAGGCGGTGCCCGAATACTTTCGAGAGAGCCGGACGAGCTAGGAACAGAGGCGGGGGCTCATGCGTCACGGAGTCGTAACACCATCCCCCCGACGAGGAGGGACACGGCTGCCCATGCGGCGAGGACGCCCAGCCCGGCCCACGGTGCGATAGGAAGGGAGCGGAGGTTGGTGGTGGCTTGGACAGCGAGGCCGGCGGTCATCGGGGCGATCTGTTCGAGGTGTCGCCGCCAGGTTGGATCGCCTACGAGTTGTGCCGCGATTGGGGGTAGGTAGAGCAGGCCGAACACAGCTCCGACTGATGTGGCCGTGTCGCGGATGGCGGTGGCGACGCCGAGGCTGAGTAGTCCGATGAAGACGAGGTAGAGCACGCTGCCGGCAGCGGCGCGCAGCGTCGGGGCGTGGCTGAGCGAGATGAGTTCGTACCCGTGGGCCGGGTCGATCCCGGCGCCCGGGAGTATGAGGCGTCCGGCGAGGAGACAGCCGGCCACCGCTATAAGGCCGACCAGCATGGTGAGCCCGGCCAGGTTGGCGGCCTTGGCGGCGAGGAGGGTGAGGCGGCGCGGAATGGCGGTGAGAGTGACGCGGATCATGCCGGTGCCGTATTCCTCGGAGACGGCGAGGACGGCAAGAACTGCGATCAATGCCTGGCCGATCTGGACGCCGGCGAGGCTCAACTTGGTCGGGTCCTGCGGACTGCCCCGATTGACGTGCAAGACGGATGCGGCAACGGCGCTGACCGCCACGGTGACGCCGACGGTGACGACGAGCAGCCAACCGGTGGAAGCCACGGTGCGGAGCTTGGTCCACTCGGCCCGCACCGCCGCGGTCACGCGTCCCTCCTGTTGAGCAGGAGGGACGCTGCGGTGAGCGCGATCACGGTGTAGCCGCACAAGACGGCAAAGCCGGCCAGCGGGGTGAGCGGGTAGTAGCCATTACTGAGGGTGTAGGCGTAGTTGACCTGGCTGTAGTGGGGCAGGGCTTGCAGCATCGACAGCCCGGCAGCGGGGGTGAGACGCAGCAACCACTCGGACGCCCCTCCGCCTGCGGCCGTAGCGAGGATGAACGGCAGCACGAAGACGGCTGCACCGGCCGTGATCGCTGCGGCGGCACGCCGCACCATCGCGGAGAGTGCGATGACCGTGATCGCAGCCATCGCGACAACGGCGCTGGCGCCGATCGCGATGCGGGCCTGGGTGAGGGTCGTGGCCGGAAAGACGTAGTTGCCGTGGGCCCGGAGTAGGTGCTGGCCGAGAGGAACGATCACCGCCATCACGACAAGCGACAGCGCGAAGACGATTGAGCCGACGACGACACCCTTGGCGGCGATGACTCGTCCTCGGGCCGGGATCGCGGTGAAGGTGGTGCGGATCAAGCCGCGGCGGTACTCGGTCGTGACGAACATCGCGGCGACCACGATCACCACGAGGAGCCCGACAATCAGGCCGAGCAGGAGGCTGCTCGACGCGGTGTGGGTTCCCTCCAGGCCCTGGACAACGGCGGGGGCGATGTCACCCGAACCGCTGACGACAACGGTCGTGCCGGAGCGGTGGTAACTACCGGATGCGAGCGTCGGGTAGAAAGAGGTGCGACCGATGCCGATGTCTTGTCCGAGCCACGAGTTCGAGGCTGGTCTGCCGTCGAAGTTGAGATGATCGAACGTGGCCGTAGCCAGGGTCGGGTACCCGGTGCCGCCCTGGAACGTGAGGGGCGAGGTGGCGAAGAGGCCGACCTGCACTGTGGCCGGGAGTCCCGATAGGTCGGCAGAGCCAACTTCGGTCCAACGCTGCCCGTTGGTGGAGGCGTAGCCGATGATCGTGTCGCCGGATCGAACCAGGCGGAGCCAACGCGGCGTTGACTTCGTGACCGTACCCGCGACGCCATGGGTGTCGTGCGTGTAGTTGTACTGGAAGTGGATGGCGTGGTTGCCCGTGGCCATCACCGCGGCGTAGGCCGATCCTTGCGTGGTGCTCGGGGTGAGCAGGAGCCCAGCCTTGGCCCATGACGCCAGTCCCGGATGGCTGGCCGACGGCGATCCCTGGACGTTGGACGCGTTGGTGGCGGTCACGCCAGCAAGCGAGGTGATCTTGGCCGTGACGGTTCCGTCACCGGTGAGCGTGTGATGGACGAACTCGTAGGTGTCAGCGACCCCCTCGCCGCCAGGACCGGTCGGCACGACGGTCGGTGGTGCACTCGTGCATATGGCACCCGCCGGTAGGCCGGAGCAACCGCCCGTGTGCGGTCCGGCCGCCGTCTCGTAGCAGAGGAAGAAGGTGGCCGCTGCGGCGAGGACGAGCGCGACGATCCAGCCGCGGACCGTGCGGAACTTGGTCCACTCCGCCCACAGAACCGACCGAAAGCTGTTGCTCGCGGGCTTGTCGGTCGGGCGCGGCGGTGCACTGGTGACGCTCATCGTCCCGCCTGTCCGTCTACAGCAGCGCGGAACTCGGCCTCGCCGCCGGTGAGCTGGAGGTAGACGTCCTCCAGGCTCGCCCGCTGAGCTGTGACCTCGGAGAAGGCAACGCCCGCCTGGCCGAGGATCGCCACGACACGTTGTGCTTCGATCCCGGTCACGCTGAGGGTGTTGCGGTCGATGACCGTCGCCGCGGCGCGGGCGCGTTGGAGTGCCTTGACTGCGTCGTCTGGCGCTGGCGTGCGGAGTAGTACTTGGTCGCCCGAGGCGCGACCAACCAGCTCCTCGACGCTCGCGTCGGCGAGGACCTTGCCGCGACCGACGACCACCACCTGGTCGGCCATGTCCTCCAGTTCGCCCGTCAGATGGCTGGACACGAGCACCGACCGCCCTTCGGCGGCGAGCGAGCGCAGGAACCAGCGGATCCAGATGATCCCTTCGGGATCCATGCCGTTGAACGGTTCGTCCAGGATCAACACCGGCGGGTCGCCAAGCATCGCGGCGGCGATCCCGAGACGTTGACGCATCCCGAGCGAGTACCCGCCCGCCTTGCGCCGCGCCGCGCTGGTGAGGCCGACCAGCTCGATCACCTCATCGACCCGGCTGGCGGTCATTTTCTGGGAGCGGGCCATCCAGAGCAGGTGGTTGCGTCCGGTGCGACTGGGTTGGAGGGCGGCGGCGTCGACCAGCGCGCCGACGTAGCGCAGCGGGTACTGCAGGTGCCGATAGACCTGTCCGCCGACCAGCGCCCGACCCTCGTCGGGGGCGTCGAGGCCGAGGATCACACGGATGGTGGTGGATTTGCCGGCCCCGTTGGGGCCGACGAAGCCGGTCACCGTTCCGGGCGCGACGGTGAAGGTCATGCCGTCGAGGGCCTGGGTGGAGCCGAACCGCTTGCGCAGGTCGGAAACTTCGATGGTCTGTTCGATCACGTCGTTGTCCGTTCTTGGTCTCTGGGACGGGTCGGAGATCGTTGTACGACGTGGCCGGTTCCAACGAGGTCGCAGCCGTTGATACCTGGTTGCGACCGGCCACCCGGCATGCTTGAGCCCATGGCACGTCAAACCGGCAGCCCCCAACGCCGCACTTTCCACACGACGAACGGTGGCGGCCAGTGAGAGTCCTGGTGGTCGAGGACTTCGAGGTCCTGGCCCGCTCGATCGGGACCGGGCTGCGCCGCGAGGGCATGGCCGTCGACGTCGTCCTCGACGGGACCGACGCCCTCGGCCACCTCGCCACCACCCGCTACGACGTCGTCGTGTTGGACCGGGATCTTCCAGGCGTCCACGGCGACGACATCTGCCGGCAGATCGTCGCCGACCGCTCAGATGTTCGGATCCTGATGCTCACCGCTGCCGATACGGTCAAAGACCGCGTCGACGGTCTCGGATTGGGTGCGGACGACTATCTCCCCAAGCCGTTCGCGTTCGCCGAGCTCGTTGCCCGAGTCCGGGCCCTCGCCCGTCGAGCGACTTCGCCAGTACCCCCCACCCTCGCCTGCGAGGACATCACCCTCGACCCAGCCGGCCGAGTGGCCTCCCGAGCCGGGCAGCGCTTGGAGCTCAGCCCGAAGGAGTTCGCCCTGCTCGAATGCCTCCTCGCCTCGCCCGGCCTGGTCCTCTCGGCCGAGGAGCTGCTCGAACGGGTATGGGACGAGTTCGCCGACCCCTTCACCAGCGCCGTAAAGCACGCCATGCACCGGCTGCGAACCAAGCTCGGTGACCCCCCAGTCATCCACACCGTCCGTGAGGGCGGCTACCGGATAGGAGAAACACGATGACCGCCATCAGCATGACCCCAGCCAGGCCTCGCCTGCGCAGACCCCCGCTCCGCGTCCAGCTCACGGTGCTCTACGCAGGACTGTTCGGCCTGCTGGTCGTCGCCGTCCTCGCCGTCAGCGGCTTGCTGGTCAGGCAAGGATCGACGAACGTCAACGGTGGCTCGACATCACACAACGCCCTCTTCGGTCACCACCTCGACTTTGGGCCGGTGATCGTGGGCGTCATTGCCGTTGCGATCGCATTGGGAATGGCGTGGTGGATCGCCGGCCGATTCCTTCGCCCGCTCCGCACCATGAACGCTGCCGCACGCGAGATCTCCGCCACCAACCTCCACCGCCGCCTCGGCCTGGCGGGCCCACAAGACGAGCTCACCGAGCTCGGCCGGACCCTCGATGACCTCTTCGGACGCCTCGAAGCCTCGTTCGAGGCCCAGCGTCATTTCGTGGCCAACGCCTCCCACGAACTGCGCACGCCGCTCGCTGGCCTACAGACCCTCCTCGAAGTCGCCCTCGCCGACCCGGACCCCGACACAGACACCCTGCGGTCGGTCTGCCAAGAGGCCCTTGCGCTCGGTGAACACCAACAACGACTCATCCAGGCCCTCCTCACCCTGGCCACCAGCGAGCGCGGCGTCGAACAGTGGGGACCATTCGATCTTGCTCACATCACTGAGACTGTTCTGACCGGACGTAGATATGAGGCCGAGCGCCGAGGGATCGACATCAAATCCACCCTCGTCGCTGCCCCCGCAACCGGCGACCCCAAACTCATCGAACTCCTGGTGGCAAACCTCATCGACAATGGGCTGCGCCACAACACCAGCGGCGGGAGGATCGAGGTCACCACCATCTCGGCCTCAGGACGAGCAACCATCACGGTCAGCAACACCGGCCCGACTATCCCGCCCAGCGAAATCGACCGACTCTTTGAGCCGTTCCAACGGGCAGGCAGCGAGCGCGTCGGGCACACCGACGGGCACGGCCTCGGCCTCGCCATCGTCCAAGCCGTCGCCCACGCCCACCACGCCAAGATCACGACACACCCTCGACCCGAAGGCGGACTCGACATCGGCGTGACCTTCGACTCCTCGGGCAGGTAAGGCACGTGACCTGCAGTCTCCGTCGCTGACCAGCGAACCCGTTATCCAGGCACGAGCCCGAATATCCGTTTCCGCAGCTCAGGAAAGTTGGCGCGACCGACGTGGTCGCTATCTCGTCTCGATGGGGGATCCCTTGCGGACACCCAAACTCGACCCTCTGGGATGAGCTGGGCAGTGCCGTATCCGGTTCCCCTATCGGTGAGGACCAAACGCTGTCCAAGACGATCCAAATCGATTCGTAGGTCGTTCGGCTTGATGTAATCATTGGCGGACCAGAAGCCACTTGAGCGCAGAGTCAGAGTCGGCTCGCGGGGCCAGCGACTTCGGCGGACGGCTGTGAGGGGCGCGCCACGAGTCGGCGAAGGTGAACCTCCACAGCCACATTTCGCTCGACTTCTGGGGGCACCTGCGATCCTTGAAAGTGGACTCAATCCCAATGGCCGTCACCCCGGCAACGACGCTCACTATTCCGTCGTGACCACCGGTCGCAATGGGGGAAGTTCCGCACGCCGTGGTCTGCATGCGATGGGAGTATTTCAAGGTCAGGGCAACTGTGTGCTGCTGTTTTGCGAGCGTGAGCTGGCGCTGGCTACCGGCTACACCGCGTCGGTGGACGTGACGAACATACTGTCCGCCGTCGCAGGCGGTGGCCATCAGACCAAAAGACGCAAGTGCGACGATCACGATGGCGGTCCGGGAACGTCGTGCACGCCGTTGTCCGAGGGCTGCGAAGCGGAGCATTTCCAAGGGATTGGTCATGCTGTCTCCGCCTGGAGCACCTCGGCGACGGGTCGACGTGCGCCGATGCGGGTGGGGATGGCGGTGAGCACACCGATGACGAGCAGCGTCATGACGACCATCGCCACAAGCCACAGCGCAGAGGGAAGAGTCGTCGTACCGCCGCCACTCCTGGCGCCGTCGTAGATGCTGATCCCGCCTGGGATGCCGAGCAACGCTCCGAGGAGTGCCGGCGGCAAGAAGGCCACGGACAGGCCGGTGGTGATTTGCTCTGGTGTAGCTCCGAGCGCTCGGGCGAGGGCGGCGGGGTGCCGTGCTTCGAGCGCCGTCGTCCAGGCGATGAAGACGGCGTTGACGGCAGCGAGGACGATGAGCATGACCGAGATGATGGTGGTCGCCTGGATCACCTGGGGACCGAGGGACCAGGTCGCTGACCTCGCGTGGATGATCAGGACGGCGACGAGACCGCTCGTGGTGACGGCGACGCTGAACACGCTGAGGAGCAGTCGTCGCGGTCGGCGAACGACAAGTCGCGCGCCGAGGAGGAGGGCTGCCGGCAGATGCGCCGACAGGCTGATCACCGCTGCACTGCGCCGCGGCGGCCGGGCCGAGTCTTCGAGCGCGGCGACCGTGCTTTGACGAGCGGCACGGATGGCGGGCACGAACGTCGCCACGATCGCCACCGCGAACGCCACTGCGACCACCAAGGCGACGGTGGCCCCAGTGAGCGACGGGGCGCTCGCGGCACCGAGGAGGCCCGCTCCCGGCCCGTCGATCAAGGGCGCCACCAGCCATCCGACTAGTAGCCCCACTCCGGCCGCGCACAGGCCGACGAGCACGTGTTCGAAGAGGAGCACGACGGCAACGAACCGCGGCGTACCCCCGACCGCCTTCAACAGGCCCACCCGGCGCGTCTGTTCGGCCATGCGACCACCGACGAGCACGGCCACGCTCGTGACCGCCAAGAGGGCGAGCAGCCAGCTTCCCGTAAAGAGGACCTTTTGCACCTTGGCGATCACCTGCGCGTCCCCGTCGCGGATGTCTTGCCAGGAGTACAGTGTCGGAGCGCTCGATGAGGCGCTGGCGTCGTAGCGGTTGACGAACGTGCGTGCCTCGGCTGGGTCGTTGAGTTTCAGGTTCAAGAGATAGGCCTCGGGTCCGGAGCTTCCCGCAATTTGCTCCGCGTCCGCTTCAGTCGCCCAGACGAGGCCGGGGTTGTAGGAACCGATGTTCCCCACCAGGAAGCAACCAATGGGACGGCCACAGGTGCCCGGGTAGGCCGGAATCGCAGCGGTGACCGCCGTGCCCACCACCCGAAACGCCGTTCCACCGAGCCTCAGCGAATCGCCGACATGGATACCGAATGCGCTGGCGAACGCTGCCTCAACGACCACCCCGCCGGGCCGGACCCAGGTGCCTTGCATCAGCCTTGGATGATCGACTGGCGAGGACCTCGAGTTCCGGCCTTCAACCTCGGCGCTTCCGGTGGTGTGCCCTATCTGGAGCAAGGTCCACGTGACGGGATACGGCCCGCTGTGCGCAACCACGCCCGAGGCGTGCTCAAGGGGAAGGAGCGGGGTAGCCGCTGCCTCGCCGGCCCCCGCCCGAGGGGTATTCGAGCCGCCTGGCTTGACACTTGCTGTTGGCCCAGAGGCATTCGAATTGCCTGGGAAGACCGACGCGACGACGTCCGGTCCGTTGGTCACCGCTCGGGTCCTCGCGTAAGGGTTGTCCGTCGTACCTCGAAGCGAGAGGCCGAGGGTCAACGTGGCGGCCCCCGCCGCTATCGCGAGTAGCAGGAGCACCGCCTGGGCTGGCCGGTAACGGAGGTCCTTCACCGCCAGGCGGTAGACGAGGAGCAGGCGCCCCATAGCTCAGCCCCCTAGTCCGGCGAGGTCGGCAAGGTTTCCCCGCGTGCCGCCAGCGAGATGGGTCTCGTCGACGAAGGCACCGTCACGCATCGAGATCAGCCGGTCCGCCGTCGCCGCGATCCGCTCGTCGTGGGTGACGATCACGAGCGTGAGGCCAGCGGCGTGCAGAGCCTCGAATAGCCGCAGTACCTCCAGGGTGGCGGTACTGTCCAGGTTGCCGGTCGGCTCGTCCGCCAGCACCAGCTGCGGCTCGTTGGCCAGCGCCCGGGCAATCGCCACTCGTTGACGCTGGCCGCCCGAGAGTGCCGAAGGCAGATGATCAGCCCGCGCCGCGAGTCCCACTTGGTCGAGAAGCTGCCGGGCGCGCCGTCGAGCCTCACCCGGTGAGCGCCCGGCCAGGAGCGCGGGTAGCTCGACGTTCTCTTGTGCCGTCAGCTCGTCCATGAGGTGGTACGCCTGGAAGACGAAGCCGACCTCGTAGCGACGAAGCCGGGCGAGCGCCCGCTCGGAGAGCCGGTCGACTCGCCGTCCCGCCATCCACAGCTCGCCCGCGCTCGGCCGGTCGAGCCCGCCGAGTAGGTGGAGCAGCGTCGACTTCCCACAACCGCTCGGCCCCATGATCGACAGCGTCTCGCCGCGTGCGACCTCCAAATCGACCGCATCGACGGCTCGCACCAGCCCCTCGCCGCTGCCGTATTCTTTGCGCAGCCCTCGGGCGCGCACCAGCGCCTTCTCCGACTCGCCCATTACTTGCTCCTTCGATCGGTCCAGATTCGTTCGCAGGCCTCCAGCCAGCGCAGGTCGGCCTGGAGACGAAGCGCGATGCCTTCGAGCAGCAACCCGGCGTCGGAATGATCCGGTTCGGCCATCGCCGCACGCTCCACCTCTCGCAGCCGCCGCAGTAGCTCTCTGCGCTGCATGTCAACGATGCCGATCGGGTCAGCCAACCCCGCGGCCGCCGCGGCGATGAGCTTCAGGTGGAACTCGGCCAGGTCGGGCTTCGGCCAGCTCACCTCACTCAGCCACTCGGTCACTCGCTCCTGGCCAGCCGGTGTGAGTTCGTAGACTTTGCGATCCGCCGATGAAGCCCCCGCTAACTGGCGCGTGATGAGGCCCACCTTCTCCAACCGGCCAAGGGTGACGTAGATCTGGCCATCGTTTATCGCCTCGCCCAAGGGGCCGAGCGCCCGGTCGAGACGGAAGCGGAGCTGCGAGCCCTGTGAGGGTTCCTTCGCCAGCATCGCCAGCACCACTTCCTGCTGCACTAGATCTCCGATCTAACCGTTAGGACTACCATAACGGTTATGTACTGGGGGAATCAAGTCACTCTGGATTTAGATGTGCGCAAGCCTCTGCCGTGTTGATCGAGGCGAACTGTCCCGTCACCCGCGCCGTATCGAGCGCTTGAACCGGCGCGACCACCGAAGGCTGTCGAGCGAGACGCGCAGTGTCCCGCACACGGATCGCTGACCGGGCATGGTGGATGAACTCCGCAAGGAAAGGACGCCGAGTACGGCACTTCTGGATCAGCAGCCGGGACATCTTGGTCGAGCATTCGGGGCGGTTTGGCCCCGGCCTTGTTCCTATCTGGTTGTCTCTCGGGTAGATCTCGACTTGTCGGGCGTGGGTGAGGGAGTGGCCAGGATTTGGCGTGTGTGTCGTAGGAGTTCCCGAAGAGCCGGGGTGTCTGTGGTCGCCCAGATGAAGGCCAGGACGGCGAGCGCTGTTGAGTCGTGGAGGGGCAGAGCTTTCAGCCGGTCGGCGTGGTTTGCAGCCATGGACTCGGTAAGGATGGCGATGCCGAGTCCGCGGGCGGACAGGTCGGCGACTGCTCCGGGTGCGCTGGCTTGGAGGGCGATGTAGGGATGTATGCCTTTGCGTGCGCAGGCTTGGTCGAAGACGGCCCGAACCCCGGTTCCCTTCGGCATGCTCACAATCGGATGGGCACTGATTTCGGCGAGGGAGATCCGGTGCCGTTTGGCCAGAGGGTGGTTGAACGGGACGGCAGCAACCAGTTGTTCGCTGACGAGGGGGAGCGATTCGAACTCGGGGAGTGGCGAGTCAGCAGTTCCGATCAACGCCAGGTGGATCTCGCCGGATCGGACCCGCTCGACGAGTCGGTCAGAGCTGTCCTCGATCAGAGTGATCTCGATGCCCGGATGGGCAACGTGGAACGACGCCAGGACGTCGAACAGTGGGGCGACGGTGCAAGCCGTGACCATCCCGACCGTGAGGCGGCCTCTGATCAGCCCATTGATTTCGTCGACGGCTTGGCGCATGGCGTCAACAGAGAGCAGTGCGGCCCGGGCATGCGCGAGCGCCGCCGACCCTGCGGTGGTGAGGGTGGCGTGGCGGCCGGAGCGGTCGATAAGCGTGGCACCGAGATCGGTCTCGAGTTGGCGGATCTGGGCGCTGACCCCGGACTGGCTGATGTGTACACGTTCCGCAGCGCGGGTGAAGTTCGCTTCCTCGGCTACCGCCACGAGGTACTCGAGTTACCTCAGTTCCATGACTGTAGATTCTAGACACCAGTAGCACGATCTGTTGGACTTATTGACTGACGGGGCGCAGACTGGATTCAGGAAACACCCAGCCATAGGGAGAAACTTCGTGTCGACCCAGGAACTAGCCCACAAGCCCGAAGATCTGACCCGGCTTTTCGTCGAGCGGGCGAACGCAGGCGATGCGGCAGGGGTAGCGGCCCTCTACGAGCAAGACGCTGTCATGGCCTATCCTCCCGGTGGGATTACCGTCGGTCGCGACGCTATCCACGCGCTGTGGGAGAAGATCCTGCTCGGCGGGCCCCACTTCGAGCAGGAGTCACCGCTGCCGACTCTGATCAGCGGCGACATCGCCCTGACCTCCACACCGCCGAGAGACGCTGCCGGTGCTCGCGCCCAAGTATGTCGTCGGCAAGGCGACGGCACCTGGCTACGCCTGCTCGACCAGCCCGAATTCGTCTCGCTGGCCAGAGCTATCCCGTAAATCCCTCAAAGGAGAGCCGTGCATCTGCGAGTACTGGCCATAAACACCTGGAACACGACAGGCGATCCTCGTCGTGTCGAGCTGATCAATGGAGAGCTGCGACGACTTGCCCCCGATCTCATTGCGTTCGAGGAAGTCATTCAAACCTCTGAGCTGGACCAGCTTGATCAGCTCCTCATCGGAACTGGACTCCACGGTACGCATCAAGTCGAGGCGATGTCGTCTACACCACCTTGGGTAGAGCGCTATGGGGGATGTGCGGTCGCGACACGCTGGCCCCACCGGGTCGCCGAGGTGCTCGATCTCAGGCTCTCTGATGCACAGGACGTCCCGTGGGCCACGCTTGCGGTGTCGGTTGCAATCCCCAACGTCGGTGAGCTCCTCTTCGTTTCAGCATCGACGTCATGGCGGCTAGAAGCTGAGTCTGCCCGTGAGCGACAGGCGGTCGCGCTCAGCGACCTCGACGCTCGTCACCGCGGCGAGCTTCCGACAATCATCGCCGGCGACTTCAACGCAACTCCGGAAGCATCGAGCATCCGCTACCTCACCGGTCAACAGTCGATCCACGGGCGAAGTGTGCACTACCACGACGCTTGGGCGGTGGCTGGCGATGGTCCGGGCTACACCTGGGACATAGACAATCCCAACGCGCGCTCCGAGATGCAGGCGATCGTTCGTCAGCCCAACCATCGAAGAAGAATCGACTACGTATTCGTCGGTTCGTGGTACGCGCATCCGAACGCGCACTGCTACATCGAATCCGCCCAGCTTGCCTTTGACGAGCCCGTCGACGGGGTTTGGGCGAGTGATCATTTCGGTGTGCTCGTGGACCTCGATATTGGAATGGAAGTCGATTCTGGCCAACAGATCGATGATCGTTCGAGTTGACGGCGGCGCGGACGCTGATGGCGATTCGCGCTCAATGCGTTCTGGCCGAGCGCTCATACTCCAGAACGGGCGACCAGGCGACTGTGGCAGAGACGACGCACCGAGCTACGCGAGGCCGAAGATCACCAGGCTTCGGGAGGAGTTGATGAGGAGTGGAGCGCTCGCGTCAGGCCAGTTGGAATGGCGGCTCCGACAGCGGCATGCCGGGAGCCGACACAGCCAGGCGCGAGCTCGTCCTCGTAAGGGGATCCTCGACCGGCCACGGGGCTTCGATTCTGGCGACAGTTGCATGCGCCCGCTCCGACAATTTGATGGCAACAGGCGCAGCCATCGTGAGTCAGGAAACGAGCGCTAAGACCTCCCAAAGTTCTCTCTGCTCAACCCGGAACTGGAGGACCGCCTCGGTCACGCCGGACCCGTCAACCTCCCGAGTGAAATCGGTCAGAGCCTGCCGATAGGCATCTACCACCGCTCCGTCCGGGTTTCGTTCTAGATAAAACGCATAGTGCAGCAACGCACCGATTGTTCCGAGCGGCCCGGGCTCTGGTCCGGTGACCCGAGGCATAAGGCGGGCAGTGTGCGACCAGGAGATCCCAGCCCTGCAGAGTAAGCACCGGAAGGACACCGAAAGATTCCGAAAGGAGTTCGGGGGAGCCGCATAACGGACCGTCAACGACTCTTGGTCAGTCGGCGGGCTTGCCGAGGACCGCCGTCGTCCGCTGCCACGGTTCTCCCGTCGGTCCGTGAGTCGTCTCCTGACCCACGTGGAGAACCTGGTAACCGTGGCCGATGAGGTGGTTCGTCCGTTCAGCGAGCCAATCTGATTGCCAGTCGACGTGCTCATCGCAGAATTCAGGGTCTTCCGGCATAGATGTGGGTGACCACACTGGTTTGAACAGGAGTTTCTCGTTGCAGGGCAACGGTTGTGGGCGATCGCTGACCGTCTGCTAATCCGTACCCGTTTCGCGGCAGTGGTTC
>Ga0182027_10005210_pt1 | contig 19837 bp, 19 predicted proteins | sample 712E1DmetaG_FD_121300 | JGI IMG/M metagenome (GOLD analysis project Ga0182027, IMG submission 121300) | Permafrost microbial communities from Stordalen Mire, Sweden - 712E1D metaG (Illumina Assembly) | ecosystem: Environmental > Terrestrial > Soil > Wetlands > Permafrost | place: Sweden...
GAGCGCCAGCTCCGCTTTGGCTGTCCAAGCGGTCAATCTGAAAGGCAGACGGGGCAGACCTCGGTTATGCGGGACCCCGTTCCTTTCCATGTTCGCCCAACGGGGAATGATTCACCGGCCTTTTGAGGAGGCTGGAATAGTTGCAAGACGTCCGAATTCGTCAAAGCGTAGGATCTTGCGAATCAATAACTTCCATGGCAACATGAATTGGCGCGGGAAAATAGGCTCGAAAAAAGGCTTGCGCACGGGCGGATCGCTGGTAGGTTGTCGGCCCTTGATTTATGAGATCTGACATTCATCCTAAATATGTGGAGGCGGAGATCCGGTGCGCCTGCGGCAACGTGATCAAAACGCGCTCCACCAAACCCCACATGATGCTCGGCATTTGCAACCTCTGCCACCCTTTCTACACCGGCACGCAGAAATTCGTGGATACGGCCGGTCGCGTGGACAAGTTCCAGCAGCGCATGGTCAAAACCCAGGCCGCCCAGGCCGCCCAGGCCGCCAAATCCAGCCGAAAGAGAAAGTAGCCCCTTTCCGCCTGACCGCCCGCAGAAGCCGCAACTTTCGCGGGCGGTCGCTTTTTTTGCGGACAGCGCCCCAGGGGCTTTCCGCAAGACCCAATCTGTTCTGCCCGTGGATTTGCGCCCCTACATTGAGAAATTCGCCCGCCGCCAGGCCGAGGTTGAGGCCGCCCTGAGCGATCCCAAGTTGTTCAATATTCCCGCCAAGGCGCAGGAGCTGGCCCGCGAATACGCCCGGCTCAAGGAATTGACCGCCGCCGGCGCGCGCTATTTGAAAATCCTCGCCGATCTGGCGGAACATGCCGCCACGCTCAAAGCCGAGCCGGCTGACAGCGAGATGGCCCAGTTGGCCCGGGAAGAAATCACCCAACTCCAGGCCGAGGAAAAAGCCCTGGCCCGCAAAATCTGCCAGGGCCTGGCGCCGCCCGACCCGGCGGATTCGCGCAACACCATCATCGAAATTCGCGCCGGGGCGGGCGGATCGGAATCGGCGCTGTTCGCCGCCGACCTTTACCGCATGTTCACGCATTATGCCGAGAAACGCGGCTGGAAGGTGGCCAGCATGGATAGCAGCCCTTCGGACCTGGGCGGGTTCAAGGAAGTTATTTTCGGCGTGACCGGCCAGGATGTTTTCAAGCGCCTCAAATACGAAAGCGGCGTGCATCGCGTCCAGCGCGTGCCCGCCACCGAGGCGCAGGGCCGCATCCACACCAGCACGGCCACCGTCGCCGTCCTGCCGGAGGCGGAGGAGGTGGACATCGAGATCCGGCCGGACGAGTTGGAAATCAACGTTTGCCGGGCTTCGGGCAAGGGCGGCCAGGGCGTCAACACCACCGATTCCGCCGTGCAGATCATCCACAAGCCGACCGGCATGATCGTCCGTTGCGCCGACGAGCGCTCGCAGCAAAAGAACAAGGTCACCGCCATGAAAGTGCTGCGCTCGCGCCTGCTGGAGCTGAAAGTCGCCGAGGAAAACGCCCGCTACGCCGCCCGCCGCAAGGACCAGGTTGGCACCGGGGAGCGCAATGAGCGCATCCGCACCTACAATTTCCCGCAAAACCGCGTCACCGACCATCGCATCGAACTGACGCTCCACAATTTATCCGTGTTTCTGGAAGGCGACATGGATTGCCTGATCGAGCCGTTGATGGCCCACGACATGGAACAGCGCCTCGCCGCCTTGACTCTTTGACCCCTGCGAATGGTGAATTGTGAATAGAGAATAGTGAAATGAAAACCTCCCCTTTTCCCAATTCAAAATTCAAAATTCAACATTCAAAATTCCATGCAATCCGCAATCCGCAATTAACCCATGCCCATTGAAGCCCTCATCTTCGACTGCGATGGCACGCTGGCCGACAGCATGCCTCTGCACTGGCGCGCCTGGCAGCAGGTGACCCAACGCCACGGAATCCATTTCCAGGAGGACCGTTTTTACTCCTTGGGCGGCGTGCCGGCCCGCGACATCTTGAAAATGCTCAGCGAAGAGCAGGGGCGCGCGATGGACTACGCGGCCGTGGCCCGGGAGAAGGAAGCCGCTTTCGAGCGAATGATCCCGCAAATCCCCTTGGTGGAACTGATTGCCAAAATTGCGCGCGACAACCATGGCAAACTCCCCATGGCCGTGGCCTCTGGCGGAACGCGCCGCGTCGTCAACCAAACGCTCCATCATTTGGGCATCGCGCATCTCTTCCAGGCGGTGGTCATCAGCGAAGACGTCGCCCGCCAGAAACCCGCTCCCGACATTTATCTGGAAGCCGCGCGCCGCCTGGGAGTCCCGCCGCAAAACTGCCGCGCCTACGAGGACACCGATCTGGGCCTGGCCGCCATCCGCGCCGCCGGCATGGAAGCCGTGGACGTGCGCCCCCTGCTGGCGGCGGGACAGCTCCAGGCCGGCCCGGCGCGTCAGGGTTAATCGTGCCGATCGGTCTCCGTTGGCGAGGTGTCCGGCACGGCTGCCAGGTATTTCTCGAAATCCTCACGCCGTCCGGCGTCGGCTTCGCGGCGCAAATAGTCCATCGTCATCACCACCGCCAGCTTTTCACCTGCGGCGCTGGCGAGGAACTGATTGACCGAGTACCCTTCGCGCGTGGCGAGCGCCTCGATGCTTTTCTTCAATGAATCCGGCAGTTGGATGGTCAATGTGCTCATGGATTGCGTTCTATCAGTCTCAGAAATTCGCGGGGCGTGACGGCCTTGACTCCCAACTGCTCCGACCCATGAAAATCTTTCACATTATGCGTAACAATATAGCGGCAGCCGGCGGCAAAAGCCAGTTCCAAAACCATGTCATCATCCCCGTCCCGCAAGAATGGCCGCCACAAGAAGTGGATTTCCTGCAAGGATGCTTGGGCGGCGAGAAACCGGATGTAGCGCAACGCATCATCTGCCTTTAGGCCGGGCGGCAAATTCTCCGGGCGCGTCAGGACATCCTGCCACTCACCATATAACCCCACCGAAAGGCACAATTGGAATTTTGGCGTCGGAATCGAATTGACAAGAGCAAAGCTCGCGCCCTCGCGGGAACGGGCCGCTGCAACCAGCACGCTCGTGTCGAACACCACTTTCATCAGGGCGAGAGTCTCGCAGAATTAGACCAAGGATTCAAACCTCTTCCTCGCGCTCTGTCCAGCCGCCCCCATCGTCACCCGCTGCATCACGAGATCCGCGAATTACGCCAGCACGGCTTTCTTCATTGCTCATCATTCCACAGGACAAATTTTAAATACTGGTCTTCAGATTTCATTTGGCCGCCGTTCTCTTTGCGCGGGCGCACAGGCGCGCGCGGGCTAACAAATCCTCGGCAATTGCTCGCCGCTGGGCATGTCAAGGATACGGCTCGCGCCGATGGCGCTCTTCAACACCACCAGCGGCGGGTCGCCGTCTTCCACCGCGCCGATCCGCGCGGCGCCCGCTCCGCCTTCGGCCGTCCGCATCAGGCTCAAGGCCCGGCCGGCGTCCCGGGCGGGAACAAACGCCACGAAGCGCCCCTCGCACGCCACCTGCAAGGGGTCCAGCCCAAGCAGTTCGCACGCGCCATGAACGTCCTCCCGCACCGGCACGGCGTTCTCGTCAATCATAATTCTTCCCTTCGCCTCTTCCGCGATTTCGTTCAACGCGCTCGCCAGCCCGCCCCGCGTCAAGTCCCGCAGGCAATGGATTTCCACGCCGGCGGCCAGGAGTTTTTGCACCAGATCGGAAACCGGCGCGGAGTCGCTCTCGATCTTGCCCTGAAACTCCAGGCCTTCGCGCACGCTCATGATCGCCATGCCGTGACGGCCCAAATCTCCGCTCACCAGCACCGCGTCGCCCGTCCGCACGCTGCCCGGCGCGATGCAGAGGGAATGTTCGATGACGCCAATGCCCGCCGTGTTGATGAACAGGCCGTCGCCCTTGCCCTTGTCCACCACCTTCGTATCCCCCGTGACGATCCGCACCCCGCAGCGCCCCGCCGCGTCGCGCAGGGAACAAACGACGCGCCAAAGCGTTTCCATGGGCAGGCCCTCTTCGAGGATGAACGCCGCGCTGAGCCAAAGCGGGCGCGCCCCGCTCATCGCCAGGTCGTTGACCGTGCCGTGGACGGCCATCGAACCAATGTCGCCGCCCGGAAAAAAAATCGGCCGCACGACGTAGGAATCGGTGGTGAACGCCAGCCGCCCGGGCGGAAACACGGTAGGGCGAGACTCTGTCGAGCCGTCGCTGGCGAGGGCCGCACGCCCTGGCGGAAATTGCAGGACGGCGGCGTCGTGGCGGCCTTCGGCGGGCGCCGGGCCGAACGCGGAAAAGAACATCTTTTCCAGCAGTTCGTGCATCAATTTGCCGCCGCCGCCGTGGGCCAGCAACACGCGCGGATACTGGCGAATGGGAATCGGGCAATTCACTGGATTGGGTATCCTCTCCTAATCTTAATCCTAATCTTAATCTTAATCTCCATGGTTCAGCGACTCGTTGCGGCGGCCGGCGCGCGGCTGCGATAGCGATAATAAGCGGCGCACGCGCCCTCGGAGGAAACCATCGGCGCGCCCAGCGGATGCTCGGGCGAGCAACGCGTGCCGAAGGCCGGACACTCCGCCGGTTTGATCCGCCCCTGCAACACCAGGCCGCTGAGGCATTCCGTGTTCTCCGGCGTGTCGTGGTCCGCCAGCCCAAACTTCTTCTCGGCGTCCCAGGCTTCATATTGACTGCGCAGGCGCAGGCCGCTGGCCGGGATTTCGCCCAGGCCGCGCCATTTGCGCGGGACCACTTCAAAGACGCGGCGGATCAGCTCCCGCGCGTGTTCGTTGCCCCCCGGTCGCACGACGCGCGCGTACTGGTTCTCCACCTCGGCCCGGCCTTCCTCCAGTTGCCGCACACACATCAGCACGCCCTGCAAAATGTCCAGCGGCTCGAAACCCGTCACCACAATGGGCACCCGGTATTTGGCCGCCATCGGCTCGTATTCCGCGCAGCCCATCACGGCGCAGACATGGCCCGCCGCCAGGAACCCTTGCACGCGGCACTCGGGCGAGGCCAGCAACGCTTCCATCGCCGGCGGCGCCAGGACATGCGTGACCAGCATGGAAAAATTCTTGACACCCCGCTCTGCCGCCTGGTGCGCCGCCATCGCCGTCGCGGGCGCCGTCGTCTCAAAGCCCACCGCGAAAAACACCACTTCCTTCGAGGGGTTCTCCACCGCCAGCTTCACCGCGTCCAGCGGCGAATAGACCATGCGCACGTCGCCGCCGCCGGCCTTGACCGAGAGCAAATCCGTCGCGCTTCCCGGCACGCGCAGCATGTCCCCGAACGAGCAAAAAATCGTGTCCGGCCGCGAGGCGATTTCGATGGCTTTGTTAATGAATTCCAGCGGCGTGACGCAAACCGGGCAGCCGGGGCCGTGGATCAAGGTGATCAGTTGGGGCAGCAATTCATCAATTCCAAACTTGACGATGGCATGAGTTTGCCCGCCGCAAACCTCCATGATCGCCCACGGACGGGTAGTCGCGCGCGCGATCTGCCGCGCGTATTCGCGGGCCTGCGCGCCGTCGCGGTATTCGTCCAGGTACTTCACGGGCTGCCTTCCTTGAGTTCCAGCAACTCGTCCATCTGGCGCAGATACTCGAAGACCGCGTTGGCCTCGCTCTCGTCCACCCGGCTGAGGGCGAAACCGACATGCACAATGACGTAATCGCCGACGTTCGCCTCGGGCACGTAGGCGAGGTTGACATCCTTCTGGATGCCGCCGAAATCCACCTTGCCCATGCGCCAGAGCGGGTCATCGCCCGCGACGCTGAGGATCTTTCCTGGAATAGCCAGACACATTGCCCCAGATTCTACGGCCTGAACGCGCTCACGGCAAGGGCTGCTCCCTATTCTTTCGCGGCCCATTGGAAGGTCCTGGGATTCCCGTATGCCCAAATTGGGGCTGGCTTTCAACCGGGAATACGAAAACATGACTGAAATGGTATAGATAATGGCCTAATGGATTTACGGGTTTTGCGGTTCAAAAAATGCCTTGATTTACCTTGATTAGCCTTGATTCAGCTTGATTGAAAATGCTCTGTATTTCGCGTAAGTTGTTCATGGACAGCAACTTGAGTTGATTTTGCCCAAGAATGGCCAGAACTGGCGGTAAAAGGCGTGCTTGCAGCGATGGAAGTATAAAGCATACTAAATAGGTAATGTATCAAATGATTAGAAACTGCGCATGCGATTCCGTCGCAGTCCGCGTTCTGCCTGAAGAATCCAACGCAGAACTGATTTGAACAGCAAACAGAGAGAACAGAGTTCTTTTCTCTGTTCCCTCCGTTCCCTGTTCCAAAAGTCCATCTGCGTGCATCCGCGTGATCTGCGGGTCAGGGTCTTTTCCTGTTGTCGCCAAATCCGCCGGTTGCCCTTCTTCGCCGGGCCTTTGGCGGGCGGGCCATCCGCCATGGGGGGCGAAGCCCGCCTTCGTCCCGTCGCCGTCCGGCCCTATATGCCGTGCCTTCACGCGCTAAGGATTAGCATATAAGCTCGGATTGTCAAGGGAGAAATGCCAGAAAAATGCCGCAAGCCGCTTCCACGCCGCTGACCCGGCAGGGCGAGACTCCCGTCGAGCCGTGGACGAACGGCCCCACCGGCCCGGGTGCGTTTCACGTTCTTGGTTTTTTTTCCTAATCTCATACAGAGGAAACCGCGAAATACGCGAAACCAGGGAAAGTGTAGAGTCGGCAGCCCGCTCAGCGGGCCAACTGGATGTTGTTCACTCTCTGCGCGCCGATGGGTCGAGCCGCAGGCTCGACGCTACACCCTTTTCGCGTGTTTCGCGTATTTCGCGGTTCCCTCGGTCTTCTAGTTTTTGAAGCGAGCAGGCAACGGCAGGGTGACGGACAGCGGTTTCAGAAAAACTGGAAAACTCACCCCAAAGGCGGGGCAGTTTCGGAGGAAAGATTCCGCCGGCGGGACGCCGACAGATGCGGCCGGGATGACCGCGCTCCAAGAAAGAGAAGGCGGGCCGGATTGTGTTTGGCGGGACGCCAAACACTGCGCGCGAGACGCACGCGCTCCCCGAAATCACGGTTTCCCGATCCGTGGCGTGAGGCTGGCCGCCCGATGATCTGGGAATCTTCGCGAAAAAGAAGAAGTTTGTTCTTGTGGAAAGGACGGTTCTTTGCCACAACTGAATGGCACTAAACCGTCAACTCGACAAAATCAAAAACTTGAACTGCATGAAAAGACCACAAATCGGCTGCGGGATCGCTTTGTTCTCCTTGTTCTGCGCGCTGGCCAATCCGGCCGCGCTGTTCGCCCTGGGCATCCGGATGCCGGACCAGGATGCGTTTGCCACCGCCCGCGGCAATGCCTTCGCCGCCACCGCCAACGATCCATCCGCGGTGTATTACAACCCGGCTGGCATCACCCAGTTGGACGGGGCCAATTTGTCGCTGGGGATGTACGGCATTACGCTGGCCTCGCGTTACACCAGCGCCGCGGGGCCTTCGCTCAACAGCCAGCAGCAATGGGCCGCGTTGCCTCAGGGCTTTTCCACCTTCAATTTCACCAATTGCCATGTCGCCCTGGGCCTGGGAGTTTATTCCCCCTACGGCCTGTCCATGGAATGGCCCTACGGCGCCCCGTGGGTTCAAGCCGGGCTGCCCAGGAGCGGGGAAATTGATTACATCCGCGCCAACCCCGTCCTAGCCTGGCAGCCTTTCGACACCTTCTCCATCGCCGCCGGGATGATGCTGGATTATTCCGAGGCCGAACTGCAACTCAGCCCGCCATTTCCGCCGGGCGCCCAGGTCCGCCTGCGCGGGCGCGACAGCGATGCGGGCTTCAACCTCGGCCTGCTTTGGCATCCGTGGCAACAACATTCCTTCGGCGTGACCTACCGCAGCGCCACGGATATGAATTACCAGGGCCACGCCATGACGACGGTGGGCGGCGCGTCGGCGTCGCAGGGGACCACGCTGAATTACCATTTTCCTCAAACTGTGACCGTGGGTTACTCTTACCGGCCCACCACGAGCTGGAATTTTGAAGCGGACGCCGACTGGACGGATTGGACCAGCCTGCGCACCCTCGCCGTCAGCGGAACGCCGCTGGCGTACCCTTTCAACTGGAAACCGAGCATGATGTACGAATTCGGCGCGACCCGCTATTTTGGCGGCGGCTGGCGCGCCAGCGCGGGTTACATGTACAGCGAGAATTCCGTCCCCACCGGCTTCTTCAACGCATTGGTGCCGGATTCCGACCGTCATTTGTTCAGCGTGGGCGTGGGCAAGAGCTACAGCCATCTCAGTTGGGACGCCGCCTACCAGCTTGGTTACGGCCCGTCGCGCTCAGTCTCGGGAGACATTTACTCACCCAATGGCAAATATGAATTCTTCAGCAACGCTCTCTCCATCAACCTCGGCTGGCATTTCTGAACCTGCCGCCCTGGCCGGCCCGCCCCGCCTAACCCTCCTCATCGTGGATGACGAAGAAGGGCCGCGGCAATCCTTGCGCGTCGTCTTCAAGGAAGATTACAATCTGCTCATCGCCGGAGACGGCGCGCGGGCGCTGGAACTGGCGCGCCAGAACAAAATCCATGCCGCCGTCGTGGACATCCGCATGACCGGCATGACCGGCACGGAAGTCCTGGAAAAACTCAAGGCCATTCAGCCCTCGGTCGAAGTCATCATGCTCACGGCTTACGAGACGGTGGACACCATCCGCCGCGCCCTTCGCCTGGGCGCGTGTGATTATCTCAACAAGCCCTTCGATATCGCGACCATCCGCAAGGCCGTCGCCACCGCCATGGAGCGGCACTCCCTGTCCGACGAAATCCACAGCAACAACGAGAAACTCCAGGCCCTCCAGGCCGAGCTGCACAACCAGAAACTCCAGGAGGAAATCGCCCGCACCCGCGGCGAAATCTACGCCAGCATCATCCACGACATCAACGGCCCGCTGACCATTATTTCCGGCTTCATCCAGATTATCAACCAGCGCGTCGGCGACTCCAAGCGGCTGGAAGGCGAGGACCTGGAAATGGTCAAGGACCGTCTGCGGCGGATCACCCGGCAGGTGAGCAACTGCATTGACATCTCGCATCGCTACCTGAATTTCATGCGCCAGCAGGGCAGCACCGCCTCCTGGGTCAGCGTCAACCAGATTTTGGATGATTTGCGCGAATTGCTCAACGTTCATCCCAGCAAGGGGAGCAACCGGCTGAAAATCCAGGCCGTGGCCGAGAACATCGAACTGCAAATCAACGGCACCGACCTGATCCAAATCCTTCTCAACCTCGCCATCAACGCCCTGCAAAGCACGCCCACTCCCCATGCCGTGGATGTCGTCGGCAAAGTCCTGCACGCTCCCATTGACACCGCGCAATTTCGCGACGGCCCCCACGAACGCTCCCTCAACGCCGACGGTTTCAAGAATGCCGCCCCGATTCTGCACCTATCCGTGTGGGATGACGGCCCTGGCATTCCCCCGGAAGTGATGGCCAAACTCTTTAAGCCCTACTTCACCACCAAACCGCCCGGCAAGGGCACCGGCCTGGGCTTGGCGATAGTCCAGCGCCTGCTCAAAGAGGCGCGCGGCTGTTTGCACATCCAGTCCCAGCCCGGCCAGGGCACCCGTTTCAACATCTACCTCCCCGCCTTCCTCAAACGCTGATAAATGAAATCCATGACCGGTTATGGGAGGGGCGAAGGCGCACGGCACGGCCTGAAAATTACCGCCGAGGTCAGTTCCGTCAACCGCAAGCAAACCGAGGTTGCTGTCAATCTGCCCCGCGACTTGGAAGTCTTGGAAGCGCAAATCCGCGATGAAATCAACCGGCGCGTTTCCCGCGGGCGCGTCACGGTGCGCGTCGGCCTCCAGAGCGCTCCGGGCGTCGCGGCGAAAACCCGCGTGGACCTGGCCCTGGCCCGGTCTTATGCCCGCGACCTTCGCCGCCTGGGCAAGGACCTCGGCCTGGACGAGGGCATCACCCTGGATTTGCTGGCCCGCCTTCCCGGCGTGGTCCAGCCGCCCCAGGACATTTCCGAAGCGGAGGAGCTTTGGCCCGCCACCGCCGCCGCCTTGAACGCCGCCCTGGACATGATGCTGCAAATGCGCCAGCGCGAAGGCGCCTTTCTGGCCAGGGATTTGAAAGGGCGCATGACCCAAATGCGCCGGGGCGTGGCGCGCATCCAGCGCCTGGTGCCGGGAGCCGTCAAACATTATCGCGCCCAGTTGCTGCAACGCATCCAGGAGGCCGGCCTCCCGGCCCCCGGCCTGGACGAGGAGCGGCTGATCAAGGAGATTTTCTATTTCGCCGACCGCTCCGACGTGACCGAAGAATTGACGCGCCTGCAAAGCCATTTCCAACAGTTCGACGACTGCCTCAAATCCGCCGAGCCGGTCGGCCGCACCCTGGATTTTCTGTCGCAGGAAATGAACCGCGAAATCAACACGCTGGGCGCCAAGGCCAACAACAGCCGGATTTCGCGCGAAGTGGTGCTTCTGAAAGCCGAGCTGGAAAAATTCCGCGAGCAAGTTCAAAACGTCGAATGACCCTGTCCCCGCCAGAATCCGCCCCCCGCAATCCGGCGGCGCCCCTCTTGATCCTGATCTCCGCGCCTTCCGGCGGCGGCAAGACCACCATGTGCCAGCACCTGCTGGCCAGGCATCCGGAAATGACCCGTGCCATCACCTGCACCACCCGCGCCCCCCGCCCGGGCGAGCGCGACGGGGCGGACTATTATTTTCTGGATGCGGCCGCCTTTGCGCGGCGCGTGGCGGCGGGCGGTTTTTTGGAACACGCCAGCGTCTATGGCCATTGCTACGGCACGCCAAAATCGGAGGTCCTGGAGCGGCTTCACCAGGGCAAGGATATTCTGTTGACTGTGGATGTGCAAGGCGCCGCGGCGATTTGCTCCGCCGCCGCGCAGGACCCCGGCCTGTGGCGCGCCCTGGTCACGATTTTTCTCACCCCCGCCTCACTGGCTGAACTGGAGGGGCGGTTGCGCAAGAGAGCGACCGACACCGACGCCGAATTGCAGAAGCGCCTCGGGGTGGCGCGGGCGGAGATTGCGCAGTGGCGGAGCTTTCAATACCTGATCCTCAGCACCACCATCGCCGAGGACCTGCGCCGCATGGAATGCGTCATCGAAGCCGAGCGGATGCGCCCTTCGCGCGCCCTGCCGCCGAGATGGGATTGATGGGAGTCATGGGAGGGATGCCGAGCGGATGCGCCCTTCGCGCGTGCTGCCGCCCGGATGAGTGTCGGGGCACAAACGGCAGGGCATGCACTCCGTGCGGGCTACGGCGGGTCCCGATGTGTCGGGCCCCGCCCAGCCTTCCCCGCCGGAAATCGAGAAGAATTGAGTTTCAGCTCGACGGAGTTTCGCCCGTCAAGAATTGATGCGTTGCCTTTTTGTTCGCAAATCCCGCCTAAAGCAGTAAATTGTCAACCATGAGCGCAGAACAACTCGAAAAGACTTTATTGCAATTGCCGCGTGAGGAGCGCCGTCAATTTGCCGATTGGTTTTACCAGCATGCCAACGAGATTATCGAGCCGCAGGACGAGGAGGAAATCAGCCCGGAAATAAAGGCCGGGATTCTCCGGCGGCGGGATGAGGTGGATGCCCACCCGGAACGGCTCGAGCCTTGGGAAGGAACCACCGAACGCGTCCGCGCCCGGCTTCATGAACTTCGTGGTCAAAAGGCCCAGGCCGGTTGAGGAAGACCAACTGGCCGCCGCCGTTTGGTACGACCAGCAGCAACCGGGACTCGGCGATGACTTTCTTGACGAATCGGAATCCGTGATCGCTTCGCTGTCGGCCACAGCCCCTCTTTATTCCCCCAGATTTGCCGATGTTCGCTGCGTCCGGCTGCGGCGTTTCCACCTATACGGCGCATTCTATGTAATCCGCGGCCAGGAAGTCCGCCTGCTGGCCATCCAACATGCGGCGCGTCATCCACGCTTGCTGCACAAAAGAAGGCGACAGCTTGGCTGAAGTTGTTTTCCTCTTTGAATCCATCCGATCTAGAGAGCATCCGGGGAATTGCAGATGAAACGGGCGATGGTTGCTGGCTGCATTGGAGTGAAGCGTAGAGTTATTGCTTAAAGAAAGTGTCCAGTAATGCATCCGCATCCTTCTCTTGCTGGGACGCTCCGCCTGTCCACGGACTCGACATCAGCTCGACGATATTCGTCCTCGCAAGGGAACCGTCGTGCAACTTGGACTGGATAAACGTCCTGAATTCAGGGGCGGACTCGTACATCTCGCAAAGCTGGTTCGCATGCCTGCCATCGCCGATGGCGCAACCGCTCCATATCGTGCCGAAGAGGTAGTACGGCGAACCCTGGGCATATTTCCAATTGTGGATGTGATCAGCCGGAAGAAAATCCTGGCGGAAGCGAGTCTCCGTGACGTGCTGCCATGTTGGAGTCATCGGAACAGACGCACCCATCCATAAACCAAGCCTCCACTGGAATATGTCTTTCGTCGCCCAGCACACTTGGCAACGATAGGTGTCGCGCTCCTTGTAAGGGAGCAGCAGAAGGGCGATTACCGCAACTGTCCCGATCACGGCCAGAACACGATTCCGAGCTATCGCAGTCATAGGCACACTTGTTGTCTTTCACCTCAGATCCGGCTCGGGCGTGAGGGGTTTTAGAATCTGGCTCAACAAGTCCGGCTTGGCAGTGTCCCGTTCCAGCCGCGGATACTTTTCCCCCTCGTGATAATTCACCGGGCAGGTCTTGAAGTAGTCTTCGTTTTCCACCAGTAGTTCCACGGGGGCGGCGTTCGTCGCAGCCGCTTTCACCGCCGCGCGCAAAATTTCCGGCGTCCAATGCCGCCCGTTGACCGCCAGCAGCTTCATCGTCGCGCCCACGCCGGCCTGGTCCGCGGGCGAACCGGGGATGACATCGGTGATGTAGCCGTCTTCCTTCACGGTCAGGCCCAGGGAATAACTCATGTCTGTGTATTTAAGCCCGCTTTCCCGGAACTTGAGCATGGGCGACACCGTGTTGGCGTACGCCAGCCGCCAGCCTGATCCTTCGATCCCGCCCAGCGGCGCGCGCGGCGTTGGCTCATCAATGCGCGCGCGGAAGAATTCCCGCCAATCATTGGGCGCCGTTTCATTGAGCGCCGCCACCACGTCGTCCTCCGTGTAAGGCACGACCTGGGGCGGGCCGCTTTGGCCGCCGAGGAATTTTTTGCAAAAATCGTCCAGCGATTTCGCGCCCCCGGTTTTCTGCCGGATCAGCACGTCCGCCTCCAGCCAGATCAAGTCGCCTTCATCGTAAAAATCCACGCTCCGCCGCGAGGATTCCTGCTCCTCGCGCGCGCCGTAGAGCAGTTGGGCCGCCACCGCGGTGTCGGCCAGAGGGCGCCATTGGCGTCCCGGCGTGTGGTCGAGCCGGGCGGCTTCCAGCGCCAGGCGGTCCTGGAAATTGCCGTTCGTCCAAAGCCCGCTGCGCGCTGTCAACACGATCCCCAAATAATCGGTCAGCCCTTCATAGACCCAAAGCAGCTCCCCCTTCATCGGCTGTTGGAAATCGGGCGTAGCCAGCCCGGCCGGCCGGCGGTACTTGCCGTTCCACGAATGCGCCATTTCGTGGCAGAGCAGGTAGGCGTCCGTATTGCGGTAGTCCCCATCTGTCAAATACTTCTCCCCCTCCCGGTTGTCGCTCGATTCATGGTGCTCCAGGCCGAAGTGCGCCACATGGTCGCTGAGCGTGAGCAGAAAATGATAGCTGCCATAGTGACGCGCCCCAAACAGCGCGCCGGTCTCCGCCACCAGATGGGCAAAATGCCGTGTATCCTCCGGCGTTATGTCCAGCGCCGCCGCGCTGTCCGCCACGATATTGAGCGTGTGGGCCGGCTGCCCGCCTGGTGTCAAATCAATCGTGCGCAGCCAGGTTCCCAGGATGACCGGCGAATCCACCAGCGTTTCCAGCGACACGGTGGCGAAGGAAACCTCCGGGGCCTGTCCGCCCGTCACGGGCAGCGCCGTGGCGAACTTCCACCCCGCCGGCATGCGCAGGGAGGCGCTGTACTGGACATTGCCCGCTCTGGCCCCGGCCGGATAGAGAAGCACCTGGTTCCAGCTCAAGTCCAGCAATTGCGCCGTGGCCGAGGCGCTGGAGGAGAAGGCGCCGCTGCCGGGTGGCAGCAGAAGCTCCAGGGCGACCTCCAGCCGGTCCGCCCCTTCCGGCACCCGCAGATGGAAGGCGAACATATCCACGTCGTCGCGCCGCCAGGCGACCGGCTGGCCCAGCGCGCTCATTTTCAAGCCGCTCAGGTCGGTGATCGGGCCGTCCGGCTCGTGGTCGCCCGGAATCCATTTTGGATAGAGCAGTGTGAGCGGGCCGGGCTGGACGGGAAATTGCAAATGGGCGCGCAGGATTTTCCGCGTCGCATCCGTCGCGTCCACGTCGAGTTTGATGGGCGGTTCCTGGGCCAAAGCGGCCGCCGCCGCCAGTCCGCAGGCAGCCGCGATGAGGACGCGCAGGGTAAGGTTAATTATGGGTTTTCGCTTCATAGTTTTTCACACTGCTGTCTGCGGTTGGCCATGCGGAAATCCGACGGATCGGACGGATCGGACAATCTGCGATCCGCGATCTGCGATCTGCGATCCGCAATCCGCCTTGGCTTCCGGGGCGGCGGGAATTTCCCTTTACCCTTGGCCCAGTTTCCTCGACTTCTCCGCAGCCGCGCGCACCGCGCTGATCAAGACACCCCGCAGGCCGCCCTTCTCCAATTCGTGCAACCCTTCAATGGTGGTGCCGCCGGGGCTGGTCACCATGTCTTTGAGCGCGCCCGGATGCAGGCCGGTCTCCAGGACCATGCGGGCGCTGCCCAGCGCGGTTTGCGCGGCCAGCTTGGTCGCCACCTCGCGCGGCAAACCCGCCGCCACTCCGCCGTCGCTCAACGCTTCAATAATCGCATAAAAGTAGGCCGGCCCGCTTCCGCTCAAACCCGTCACCGCGTCGAGCAGCGGCTCCTTCAACTCGAAGACGATGCCTACCGCCTCGAAGAGACGTTGCGCCAGGGCCGCGTCGTCCGCCGTGGCCGCCCGCCCGCGCGCAAAAGCCGAGGCCGACGCGCCGAGCAGCGCCGGGGTGTTGGGCATGACGCGAATCACCCGCGCGCCGCTGGGCAGGCTTCCCTCCAATTGGCCAAGGGTCACTCCGGCGGCGATGGAAATGACCAGGCGCTCCGGAGTGATCTGTTCCCGGACTTCCGCGAGCAACTCCTTCATGGATCCCGGCTTGACCGCGAGCACAATGAGGCTCGCAAATCTCACCACTTCCGCATTGGCGTTTGTAGCTTCGGCGCCGGTCTCGCGGACAAACGCCGTCCGAGCCGCCTCCGCCGGATCGCTTGCCAGGATTTGGCCCGGCTTGACCAATCCGCCTGCGATGAAGCCTTTGGCCAGCGCGGCGGCCATTTTGCCCGCGCCTAAAAATCCGATGGTGAGTTTTGCCGTCATGCCCTGTTTGATAACAGGCCGGCTGCCCCGGCGAAAGCGATTTCTTCTAGGCCTTGAGAAAGAACCGGCGCTGCTTTTCGCTGATCGGCGCGCCGAGTTTTTCCAACACCTGCATCATATCCCCACACCTTGCGCTTTTCCGTCATCGCCTGATTGCGCAGCAAGTAAGACGGGTGGAAAGTGGGCATGACCGGGACGCCGCGGAAGGACTGGAACCGGCCCCGCAGTTTGGAGATGCCTTCGCCTTTGCCCAGCAACCCCTCCACCGCGGTGGCTCCCAGCGCGACCATGACCTCGGGACGCACCAGATCAATCTGTTCCACCAGCCACGGCAGGCAGGTTTGCATTTCCCCCGGCGTGGGTTTGCGGTTGCCGGAACTTTGCCCCGGCGTATCGGGCCGGCACTTCAAGATGTTGGCGATGTACACCGTCTCCCGGGTGAAGCCCATCGCCTGGATGATGCGTGTCAACAATTGCCCGGCTGCGCCCACGAACGGCTCGCCCCGCGCGTCTTCATCCGCTCCCGGCGCTTCCCCCACAAACAACAGCCGCGCGCCGATGTCGCCCGTCCCGAAAACCACGGTGTGTCTGGACTTTGCCAAATGCGGGCATTTCACGCACGCCATCGCCCGCTCCCGCAAGGCCGCCATCGCCGCCGCTTTCTCCGCCGCGCCCAGTTTCGGCAGGGCGGGACCATCCCGGCAGGGCGGCGCTGCCGCGCTGCCCTGGTCAGCCGCCGCCGAACCCGGTAGGGCGAGACTCTGTCGAGCCGTGACTGGCTCCATGGATCCCCGATTTTGAGCGGCGATTGATGGATTAAGATTAGGATTAAGATTAGGATTAAGATTAAGAGCAGGAGCAGATTCTTCCATGGCCGCTTTTTCAAGCGCAACCGGTTCCGGTTTTTCCGGCACAGGTTGTTGGAGGGCCAGCAGCGTTTCCGCCTGGACGTTCAGGAACCTGACCCCGTTTGCCTGGAGCGCGCGCAGATGCGCTTCGGTCGCTTCCAGGGCGGTTTGGTAATCGCTCATGCAAACGATCATACCGCCCCATTCCGGGACAACACGAACGACTTGTTAATTGTTGTTCACGCGAAATTCACAGGGCAGGGGATGGAATGCGCTCCAAAGCATCCTGCGTATCTTTGCCTTTTCAATTCGGCGCGGGCGAATCATACTTTCTTTGCGCGCAGCGGCGCGTCCGTGATGACCAAGCATAAACTCCAGATCGTTCCGGCCGGAACCCATCAACCATGAACACTCCATTCCTCCAATCAAGTCTCCAAACCGCAAACTCCCGCCTCGCCATGCCGGGCCTCTTGTTGTCTCTGGCGGTTTTCGCCGGCCCGGCCTTCGCACAGCCGGTTGAGCCGGTCAAGCTCGACTGGCTCGACGGCAAGCCGCCCGCTGTCCGGCAAAGCGTCAGTTGGGGTGTGCCGTGGCCCAAGGGCAAGGTGCAGAAGAGCGATTCGTTCGTGCTCAAGGCCGCCGACGGCAAGACCATCCCGGCGCAAAGCTGGCCGCTGGCTTATTGGCCGGACGGCTCCATCATGTGGAGCGGCCACGCCATCGCCGCAGCCCCGGACATGGCCGGCCCGCTGCAAATCGCCGTCGGGGCGGCGACCGAACCCGCCGCGAAGATAGCCTGCTCGCAGGATGGCCAGGGGATCACCATTGACACCGGCGCAATCCGCGTGCGCCTGCCGAAGCAGGGGTCCAACCTCATCGAGTCCATTTTCATCGGCGAGCGCAAGATCGCCCAGGACGGCAAGCTGGTTTGCGAGTTGGAAGACCACTCGAATTTTGAGGCTAGCCGGACAATCCGCGAAGAAGAATTCATCAGCCGCATCAAAACGGTGACCTTGGAACAGCAAGGCCCGGTGCGGGCGGTCGTGAAGATCGAAGGCGATCACAAGTCCACCTCCACCGATCGCGCCTGGCTGCCGTTCGTCGTCCGGCTCTACTTCAGCGCCGGGCTGGACTCGATCCGCATCGTCCATTCGTTTGTGTTTGACAGCGACGGGCAGAAGGACTTCATCAAGGGGCTGGCGCTCTCGTTCTCCGTTCCGCTGCGCGAAGAAGTCATCAACCGCCACGTCCGTTTTGGCGGCGACGAAGGAATGTGGGCCGAGCCGGTTGAGCCTCTGGTGGGCCGGCGCATCATCACATCCGGCAACCAGGGCCAGATTTTTCCGGCCCAGCTTGCCGGCCAGCGCATTCCCAACGCCAATCAATATGCCCCGGCGCAACAGCAGTACATCCGCGACATCGCCCAGTGGGACGATTACAAGCTGACGCAGGCCAGCGCCAACGGTTTTGTGATCGAAAAGCGCACGCAGGAGAAAAGCTCGTGGCTCCACGCCGCCGAGGGCAAGCGCTCGCTGGGCCTGGCGTTCCTGGGCGACGTCACCGGCGGCATCGCGGTGGATGTCAAGAAGTTCTGGCAGAAGAACCCGTCGGCGCTGGAGATTCACGGCGCGACCTCGCCGCTGGGCGAGTTGCGCGTCTGGCTCTGGTCGCCCGACGTGCCGGCGATGGACATGCGGCACTACGACATCAAGGGACACGGATTGGACATGGCCTACGAAGACTGGAAGGAAGGCTGGGATTCGCCGCTGGGCGTGGCCAACACCGCCGAGCTGACACTCTGGGCGTTTTCCAGCGTCCCTTCCAATGCGGACCTGGTGAGCCTGGCCAAGGCCGGCGGCGAACCGTCCGTGCTGATCTGCACGCCGCAGTATTATCACGAGCAGCGGGCCTTCGGATTCTGGAGCCTGCCGGACCGGTCCAGCGCCATCCGGCGGTCGCTCGAGGATCAAAACCAGGAGGCCATAGACTTTTACCGCGACGAGGTCGAGCAGCGCTCGTGGTACGGCTTGTGGGACTACGGCGACATGGGGCGGATGTACGATGAGATTCGCCATGTCTGGCGCTACGACATCGGCGGCCAGGCCTGGAACGAGACCGAGTTGTTGCCGGATTACTGGCTCTGGTACAACTTCCTGCGCACCGGCCGGGCGGATTACTTTCGGCTGGCCGAAGCCATGACCCGGAACACGAGCGAAGTGGTCGTTCATCACCTCGGCCGGTTTGCGCCGCTTGGCTCGCGCCATAACGTCAACCATTGGGGTGACGGCGCCAAACAGCCGCGCATCAGCCTGGCCGGCCTGAAGAGATTCTACTACTTCCTTAGCACCGATGAACGCATCGGCGACCTGATGCGCGAGCAGCTTACGGCCGACGCCACTTATGCCCAACTCAAGAAGACCGACCCGCGCATGCCGGACCGCGGCGAATACGCCGGCGCCAGCTTCGGCACCGATTGGGCCGCCTATTGTTCCAACTGGCTGACCGAATACGAACGCACGCTGGACGCGAAGTGGCTGGACAAGATCAAGGCGGGCATGGATTCGCAATTGGCCCTGGCCGGGGCGCCTGGACAATTGCTTGGCGGCGGCCCGTACGATCCCGCGACCGGCAAGTTCATGGCCGGCGGGCGGGGCAGGGGAGGGGCTGTCGCCGAACCAGGCGACGCCGCCGCGCCGCCAGCGCGCGACGGAGCGCCAGACGCTGCCGCGCCGCGAGGCCGCGGCCGTGGCGGCGCGGCCGCCGGGGCGCGTGGCGGAGGCGGAGCCGGAGGGCCGACCGGCTTCGATCTGCTCTTTGGCACAGTGGAAGTGATGGCCGAGATGGAACTGGTGGTGGATCATCCCCAGTATTGGGAAGCCTGGCACAATTACGCGGTCCGCACGGCGGGCCAGCCCATGGCCTACGGGGCGTACGTGACGAAGAACGCCGAACTGGGCCGGCAAGTGGCGCAAACCCTGATCGCTGACGCCCGGCACCGGGAGATCCCCGCAGGCGCTTATGGGGTCAATTTCGACGTGAAGCCGCATTTGGTTTCCGGCCCGGATGTGCCCAGCCCCGTGTGGGAACTCCAGGGCCGGCCCGAGGCCGGACCGGATGCCCACCGGTTGCTCGTTATGATTGAATCCCTGGATTGGGCAGGGGAGTATTTGCCCAAAGAGTAACGGCCGGCCGCGCCGTCCGGCAAACGGGCGCATCTCACCATTAGCTGAGATGCGCCGCCTGGCAAACGCCGGGGCCAACTTTGCTCTTTGAACTTCCATTTCCCGCCGCCTATAATCCGCCGATGCTTGATATCAAATTGATTCGCGAACAACCCGACACGGTCCGCCAGCGCCTGGCCACGCGCGGGGCGGGGGATGAGTCCAAAATTGACCAGGTTCTTTCCTTCGACGAGCAACGCCGCAAGATGCTGGCGGAAGCCGAGCAATTGAAGGCTTCCCGCAATCGCGCCTCCAAGGAGATCGGGGCGCTCATGGCGCAAAAGAGAGCGCCCGAAGCCGAAGCCAA
>Ga0182027_10005211_pt1 | contig 19836 bp, 18 predicted proteins | sample 712E1DmetaG_FD_121300 | JGI IMG/M metagenome (GOLD analysis project Ga0182027, IMG submission 121300) | Permafrost microbial communities from Stordalen Mire, Sweden - 712E1D metaG (Illumina Assembly) | ecosystem: Environmental > Terrestrial > Soil > Wetlands > Permafrost | place: Sweden...
ACGATCTTCTTTGTTCACTGTACCTACAAAGATTTTGCTGTTGTCCATTGCATCATAAAGCAATTGTGCTTTTTTCTTGTCCATTTCTTCCATCACTTTCACTCCACCAAGAGCCTTGAGCCAACGTAGAGTTTCCATTACGGTGTATATGGCAAAACACGGAGGTGTGTTGAACATTGAACCTTCAGCTATGTGCGTCCTGTAATCAAGCATAGTAGGGATCTTGCGGCTTACTTTTCCAAGAACATCTTCACGTACAATAACAAAGGTAACTCCGGCAGGACCCAAGTTCTTCTGTGCTCCACCATAGATCATAGCATATTTTGAAACATCAACAGGGCGGCTGAAAATATCAGAAGACATGTCTGCAATAAGTGGAACAGGACTGTCGAAATCAGTTCTTATTTCTGATCCGTAAATAGTGTTATTAGTTGTGATGTGCATATAATCGACATCTTTAGGTATTTCCCATCCTTTGGGAATATATGTGAAATTCTTATCTGCTGAAGATCCGACAACCACTACTTCACCAAAACCTTTTGCTTCCTTAATTGCTTTTTTTGCCCACACTCCTGTTTCAAGGTAAGCAGCTTTTTTCTCAAGAAAGTTGAATGGAACCATGCAGAACTGCATGCTTGCACCGCCTCCGAGGAATAATACATGATATCCTTCCGGCACGCCTAGTTGTTCTTTGAACAGCTCTACAGTTTCATCAATAACAGCCTGAAATTCCTTACTTCTGTGAGAAATTTCAAGGATCGACATTCCGCTTCCATTGAGTTCAAGAACTGCTTTTGCTGTATTTTCAACTGCTACACGCGGAAGAATGGATGGTCCTGCATTAAAATTATGAACTTTTTTCATGTTATTGTGTTTTATTATTAATAATTAGACTAATTGATTTGACTGCGAAATTGCAAAATATTTTTTACATAAAGCAAGAAGAAAAAATTATTTTTTTGTTTTTTATTAAATAACTATATTTGTCACAAATAAAATAAAAGTTATGAAAAAAATTGTTTCTATTTTCCTTTCACTGATTGTGGTAATACTTTTTTCCTGTAAGAATAAACCCGCAGAAGAAAAATCAAAAATGCAGCTGGTGACAAAAAAAATCTTATCTATAGTTGATATTAAAAACCCAGATGATGATAAGGATTCAGCAGGTAATATTCCTGTTAAAGATCGTGAAGCGTTTCTGAAAACTGTATTTGATAATGTAATGTCAGGAAAAATTCCTGTCTATGCTGATGATGCATTTATCAATAAAACCACTCCTGCGGATATTAATGCCAGTAATACGGTAGTAGATACCATTGCTCTTAAAAGCCATAAAGATCCGGAAAAGGATTCAACTATTATTAAGAAAAATACTCTTGATTATAAAGCGGTCACCAGGTTAGCATTTAGCGAAGAATGGCTGATTGATCCTGTAACCCTGAAGATGGAGAAAAAAGTCAAGGGTTTTGCCCCATGCATTCCAAAATATATTATTGATCCGGAAACAGGTGAGCAAATATTAAAAGGATATATGTTTATTTTTTGGGTTAAGTGCCAATAAATGCAACTTCGCAAAACTTACTCAAATAAAATTTATTAGATAGTCATAATCGGATCGACTGCTGCATTGCCATGTCCCAATTGTTCTGCAGCAGCCCTACAGCCACCAAGACATTTTTCATAAATATTACAATCCTTGCAAAACAGAGGTGTTTCAATATTCCAATTTGCAACATAATCCGATTTAAATATTGTTTCAAAATCATTTTCAAAGATATTTCCTGCAATCACAGGGGAATGATTGCATAATCGGAGATTCCCATTGATGTCCACTGTTAGCGGCATTGTTTTCACATCTCTTGAACAGGAGCCAAATCCGATATTTGGATATTCTTCGGGATTCAAGAGACAGAAAGGTGTACACACATTAGATGTCACCGAAAGTTCTGTATCAACAGCAATTTCATTGGCTTTTTTATAAGTGTCTTTTATTTCCTGATGTGTCATACAAATATGATCAGCTTCTGCAATGCCACTACCACCATAATTGTAACGGTTCAGCATAATATTTCTGATGCCGATACTCTTCATAAACTTCATCGTTTCAGGAACATCATTGAAATTAATTTTTGTAATCACAATCACTCCTACAACCTGCGCACCATTATTTATAAGGATTTTTATGGATTGCAAACTCTTTTCCCAGGAACTATTTACTTTGGTAATTTTATCATGGATTTCAGGATTAATTGAATGCAAAGGCAACTCAAATAAACCCACTCCCAACTTCACCATCATTTCATAATCCTTTTGGCTGGCTGCATTTCCGTTTGTTATCAGAGTGACATCCTTTTTTTTCATGCGTGTAAACAAAACGATCTCATCGAATCTTTCACTTAGAAAAGGCTCACCACCGGTGAAAGTCACATGCTTTATATCAGCGATGCGAAATAATTGCTTAAGTACTTTTTTTGCTTTGAGGTAGGAATTTAATCTTACTGTTTTCTCACCGGGCCGCTTCCATGTATTATAACAATAGCGGCAGTTCAGATTGCAATCCGAAGTTATTTCCAATGAGATATAGGGAAGATCAAATTTTTTCAATGCAGAAATATTAAACTTTATCGGGCTTGTTAGTTTCAGAGGAAATCTTTTTTAAAATTTCACTATTATCAATTGAGCGAATGTAACATCTTGCCCCCCCATGAGACGCATGATGTCTGTTACATCCACTAACGCTAGCAGCAAGAGAAATAATAAATGCGCCCAGCAATAGTTTATTTTTTTTAAGAAATTGAAAATGGAACCTGTCAGTTAAAAAAAACAATAATCCGAAAATAATTTTCGATAATAAAAGAAAAGGTGCTATGAAATATGATTTTATTTTCACCAGCTTTTCATATAACACGTAGGTGGCGGATTTTTATCCTGCTTTTGATTCTTCTTTGCATCTTTTGGCTGCGGGTTTTCAGATTTGTTTTTTGATGTATCCACCGTTGCTGCACGGTCATAACACCTGACATTTCTGGTAGTATCGGCAGGAACCGGTGAATAACAAGTGTGCCTTGGCTTCACAAAACAACTGCTTAAAGTGCTGCTGATACTTATTATAGCAATTCCTATAAGTATTTTTGTACGTTGCAAACTTCCCTTATTTTTTGTGATTGATGCAGCAAATGAAATCACCGAAAAATAAACCGAAAGAAAACCTAAATGTATTGAAAGAAATATTTTTCTAAAAAACATAAATTAAATTTGAAGACAAATATAAGAAAATATTTTGAGCAACTTCAGGTGAATTCGCAATAACAAATTCAATTATGCTATTTCTTTACAGGAGCATAACAACTAGGCAGTGTATTTATCTGATTCTTTTGTTTTGTGTTTGTAGAGTTCTGTTTATCTATTTCTGAATTTTTATCCTGGCTCTTGTTTTTAATGCTATCACTTTTCTTTTTTTCCGGTATTGCATCTGGTACTGCCTTATAGCATGTTTCCTTAATAGTATCTTTTATTGCCGGCTTTTCATAACAAGTAGGTTGTGGTTTCGGCTGGCATCCTGTCAGAGTAGTTCCCAAACTAATGACTGCTGCGCCTAAAAAAAATTTCAGATTATGAAGCCTTCCTTTTTTTTGCGAAAAAGATGCTACAAATGCAATAACGGCATAGGAAAGAGTCAGCAGATGCAAATATATTGGAGCTAATATTTTTCTTTTGATCATAGAGAAAATATTATCTGTTATTCTTTATCTGTCCTGATATTTCTATATTCAAAAGTAATTCTAAAAATATGCTTTAAAATCTTTTTATCCATTTCGGATAGCACCATTTCTCTTCTTTTATATACTTCTTCAGCAACATCTATAGCTTTGCTTACCTCAAAGGTAGTCATGCCATTTACTCCGCCCCAGGAGAAGGAAGCCACAAAATTCCGTTGAAAACCTGAACCAAAAATATTTGAACTTACCCCAACAACAGTACCTGTATTAAACATCGTATTGATGCCGCATTTTGAATGATCACCCATCATCAGGCCGCAGAACTGAAGGTTGGTACTAACAAATTTTCTTTGAGGATAACTCCACAATCTCACTTCTGCATAATTATTTTTCAGGTTGGATGTATTGGAATCAGCGCCTATATTGCACCATTCACCAATTACAGAGTGTCCCATAAAACCATCATGTGCTTTATTGGAATAGCCGAAAAATACAGAGTTGTTTACTTCACCACCCACCTTACAAAATGGCCCAATGGTAGTAGGTCCATATATCTTCGCTCCCATTTTCAGGGTGGCGTCATCGCATAATGCGATGGGACCGCGCACAAAACTACCTTCCATCACTTCAGCATTTTTTCCGATATAAATCGGACCATTGCTAGCATTCAGTACGGCACAATTAATCTTAGCACCCTTTTCAATAAAAATCTTTTCAGGATGGATCAGAGTATTTGTTTCATTGGCAGTTTCAGATTTACGTCCTTTGGTCAACAATGCAAAATCTTCTTCAATAGCTTCTCCGTTATATGAAAAAATATCCCACAATTCATTGATTTTAATTTTCACATTCGCTGTTTCAATATCCTCGATAGTCTCATCTGATTCTTCATCATCAGTTTTAGTCATTTCTTCCTCAGGTATACAATAAGCGATCATATACTCTCCTAATGTTAATGACTGATGTGGCTTTAGGTTTTTTATCTCCTTCACTAATTCAGCATTCGGACAAACAGAGCCATTAATAAGCACATTTACTTTATCTTTTATCATCGGATATTTCTCAGACAAATAATCTTCAGTAAGTGTAGATGTTTTCACCTTGAGAAATTTTTCCCACTTTTCACGGATGGTAAGTATACCAATACGGATATCAGCAATAGGTCTTGTAAAAGTAAAAGGCAGTAAATTGTCTCTCACCGGTCCGTCGAATAAAATGTAATTCATAGCTTAGGGTTGATTGAAAAATTCAGTAAATTCTGTTGCCGAAATTACTATTATTTATTTTACCCACAAAAAAAAAAGCCCTCATAAAGGGCTTTTTTTAAAATAATTTTAAAATTATTGCTTTTTAGCATCTATATGTTTCTGATACCTGGTGCGGAACTTATCAACACGGCCTGCAGTATCAACCAGCTTAATCTTTCCGGTATAGAAAGGATGTGAAGTATGAGAAATTTCAAGCTTCACCAATGGATATTCTTTTCCGTCTTCCCAAACAATAGTATCCTTCGTTTGTACGGTTGACTTGGTCATAAAAACATATTCATTCGACATATCTTTAAATACCACGAGTCTGTAGTCTTTTGGATGTATATCTTTTTTCATCGCTGTTAGTTTATTATTTTTCGGACTGCAAAATTAGTACATTTATTCAAATTAGCAAAAAATACTTCCAATATTTAGTACAAATGAAATAAATAATATATTTGCAATAATTCTTTAATTGTATAACCTAAAGCTAATTACTATGCAAAATATTGAAGCATATTATCAGATGGTAGAAGGCTGCATTGCCCGCCTTGGTGTTGATCCCCTTGTTTGCCGTGGCGAAAAACCCGGTATGTGGAGTTTAAAAAAAGGTTCCGCCGATGTGTGGATCGACGTATGGAAAGTAGAAAATGATGATTATGGCTATTTTCAGGCGATGGCACCGGTGTGTGAGATCCCTGCTAACAGAACTCAGGAATTCCTGCAGGAAATTCTTGAGATAAACCATAATTTATATGGTGTGGGTATGACTAAATATGAAAACTGGATTTATATTAAAACAATCCGCGAACTGGATGGTATTTCTGAAGATGAAATGTTTGCTATGTTCAATCGTATTGGAAATTACGCTGATGATTATGATGACATCCTGAGAGATAAATATTTCGGTGGCGGCCGTAGAAGTGAATAATAAATTGTAAATTAAGTTAATTGGAATTTTTTGATAATATTGATTTTCAACATTTGCCCCTTCCCTAAAGGGTGTGTTGAAAATCAATTTGCTTACTTTAGGGTGAACACTGAGCGAAGTCGAAGTGTAGGGGCAATTGCTTTAGCAATCATGAACACCTATAAAATAAAATATGCGTGAATAAACAAATTGATTTTTATAAAAACATATAAATTATTAAGTAAACAAAATTCTAAATCCGACAAAAATGCGCAATATATTTCCAATAATATTTATTTTAATGCTTGCTGCATGCGGCAATAACAGCGGCCAGGGCAGTGCAAATAAAGATGACTCCTCCAACGTGCAGATTTGTGAAACTTATATGATGGATACTGCTATAAGTTCTGTCAGTTGGGAACATTACAAAAAAGCTGCAAATACAAACAGTAATTTTTCGCTTGGCAAAGTGAATATTAGTATGAATGTTGCCAATGTGGAATATACTTCTAATGGCAATTTTGCTGTTGTTAGCGGCGAATGGGTTCTGGAAAAAAATGCAGGAGTATCGGGAACCATTGTAGTGGATCTTTCAAAAACCGCTGCGCTTAAAGTGGGCAAGGATAAGAAACTTGAAGTTGGTAATCCGGATTATCTTGATATCGAAAAATATCCTACGGCTAAAATTGAGTTCAGCAAGATAGAGCTTAACAAGGATTCCATTGATATAAAAGCCAAACTCACTATCAAAGATACTACAGGCAGCATTGAATTTCCGGCAAAAATAAAATGGACAAATTCTGTTCCTGAAGTATTTAAAGCTAAATTCAGCATTGACGGGAAAAAATGGGGCTTGATCAATAAAAATGCTACAGGTTCTGTTATCGCTGACAAACTCACATTCGACTGCAATATCAAGGCATCAACAAAGCCTGCAAAAATAACACATGTAACAAAAAATAAGGAATAGAAATTATTCTTTTAGGAATATAGTAATCCAGAAACGATTTATAGTATGCGTCATTGCGAAGAACTCAGAGCAAAGCGAAGAGGACTGAAGCAATCTCATTCAAAATATAGATTCCTTCACTACGTTCGGAATGACGGATTTAATTTGGATTCAGATCTTTTTTTGAGCGGTATGTTTTTATCAAGGCATGCCGCTTTTTTGTTTCCAACCTTTTTTCAACAGACTGTTTGCTTGGCTTGCTCTTAATTCTCTTCTTGGGCTTGGTAAGACATTTTAAAAGCAATGCATAAAATTTTTCTATGCATGTTTCCTTATTGGCAAGCTGAGTGCGATGAACCTGGGAAACAATTCTGAGAAAGCCTTCATTATTTATTTTCTTCTCACAACGCTGTTTAATAAGGCTTTTCTCTTCTTCATCAAGCAATACCGATGAATCCACGTGAAACCGCAGTTCTACTTTTGTGGAAACTTTATTCACGCATTGCCCGCCCGGACCACCGCTCCGCGAAGTAATAAAAATAAATTCCTTGGTAAAGTTTCTTTGTGACAGGCTTGTCATCGGATCATTATCAGCGTTGAACTCATTCACTTTTTTTCTCAATGAATTTTATTGAATTCGCCACCTTCTCCTTCATCAGCGCCAGATCAATCACATCAACCATTTGATTGATGTAGTGGAAATTCAAACCTTCAAGATATACCGGTTTAATATCTTCCACATCTCTTTTGTTTTCAATGGAAAGGATAATATCTTTTATTTTTGCACGCTTAGCAGCCAGTATCTTTTCCTTGATACCACCTACCGGCAAGACTTTCCCACGTAAGGTTATTTCACCGGTCATGGCTAATCTGGGTTTCACTTTTCTTTGAGTGAACACAGAGGCCAGTGCTGTAAACATCGTAATTCCCGCTGATGGCCCGTCTTTTGGCGTAGCACCTTCTGGTACATGAATATGTACATTCCAGTTTTCGAAAACATCAGGATTTATCTGAAGGGTTTTTGTATGTGACTTTAAATATTCCAATGCAATGCTGGCAGACTCTTTCATCACATCACCCAGGTTTCCTGTGAGTGTAAGATTTCCTTTTCCTTTACTGATACTTGCTTCAATAAATAATATTTCACCACCGGCAGAGGTCCACGCAAGGCCAGTAACAACTCCCGCAATAGTATTGTTTAATTCTTTTTCTCTTTTAAAAATCGGAATGCCGAGTATCTGCGGAAGATCTTCTTCTTTGAATGTCTTTTGATATTTTTCATTGGAAGCAATCATCTTTGCTCTTCTGCGAAGGACTTTAGCAATACCCTTTTCCAGCATTCTCACGCCGGATTCGCGGGTGTAATCATCAATAATTTTTTCGATCACATTTTTATTAAAAACAGCCTGCTTCTTTGTCACTCCATGTTCGAGCAATTGCTTGGGAACAAGATGACGTAATGCAATCTGAATTTTTTCTTCAATAATATAACCGCTGATATCAATCACTTCCATCCTGTCGCGTAAAGCGGGATGCACCGTGCTTAATGTGTTGGCAGTGGCAATGAACATGATCTTCGACAGATCAAAATCTACTTCAAGGAAATTATCATAGAAAGTACTGTTCTGCTCGGGATCAAGTACCTCCAGCAATGCAGCGGATGGATCACCGTTAATATTATTTCCGGAAATCTTATCAATCTCATCCAGCACAAACACAGGATTAGCCGATTTTGCCTTTTTTATATTCTGAATTATTCTTCCCGGCATGGCACCAATATATGTTTTTCTGTGTCCCCTGATCTCCGCTTCATCCCTGAGACCGCCCAAAGAAACACGAACATAATTTCTGCCCAATGCTCTGGCAATTGATTTACCGAGCGAAGTTTTTCCAACTCCCGGAGGGCCCACCAGACAAATGATAGGCGACTTCATATCATTCTTTAGTTTCAGTACGGCCAGATGCTCGATAATTCTTTCCTTCACTTTTTCCAGTCCGTAATGATCTTCATCCAGAATAACCTGAGCGCGTTTCAGGTCAAAGTTATCAGTGGTGAACTCATTCCACGGCAATTCAACCATGGTCTCGAGGTAATTAAACTGAATGGAATGCTCTGCCGCTGCAGGATTCATGCGTATCAGCTTATTCAGTTCTTTCTCAAAAACATCTGCTACTTCCTGATTCCATTTCTTGGTTTTTGATTTTTCCTTCAGCTCATTCAAGGCCTGATCATGCGGACTGCCGCCAAGTTCATCCTGAATGGTTTTGAGTTGCTGGTTAAGAATATATTCACGCTGCTGCTTGTCAAGGTCGGTTTTAACTTTACTCTGAATCTGATTTTTTAATTCCAGTATCTGTAATTCTTTTGTCTGATAAACCAATACAAGGTTTGCGCGCTCTGTCAATGAAATAATTTCAAGTAACTTTTGCTTTTCATTAACATCAATATTCAGGTTCGATGAAATAAAATTCACCAGAAAAGCGGGGCTTTCAATATTCTTCACCGCAAAAGCTGCTTCCGACGGGATATTGGGCGATTGCTGTATGATCTGAAATGATAGATCTTTTAAGGAAGAAATAAGTGCATTAAATTTATCATCAATCACAGGAGGAACTGCCTTTTCAAAGGACACCACTTTAGCCGTAAAATAGGGCTCTGTGGAAACAAGTTCTTTTAATTCAAATCTTTTCTTACCCTGAATAATCACAGTAGTGTTCCCGTCAGGCATCTGAAGGATCTTTAAAATCAATGCCACCGTGCCTATCTTATTCAGATCATCAAAGGAAGGATCTTCAATGCTTGAATCCTTCTGCGAAATAACACCTATAAGATTTTTTGCTTTATATGCTTCCTTGACCAGCTTAATAGATTTATCGCGGCCCACAGTAATTGGTATTACTACGCCGGGAAATAAAACGGTGTTCTTCAATGGTAAAATAGGAAGTATCTCGGGAATGCTTTCAGCATTCATTTGCTCTTCATCCTCAGGCGAGAGTAAAGGAATAAATTCAGCATCTTCATCTAAAATGTTCTCGATCTGTATTCTACGGCTGTCAAAAAAATTCTCCATCATGCAATTACTGTCTTAATATTTCAAAACTTGTGCGCAGCTATTGTCAAACATTGTGCTAAAAAATAAAAAGGTCAAAATGTCAGCATCCTGACCTTATTGAGAAACATTATACTTGATTTAAATGTAAATGGTTATAGGAAAATGGATTTTCTGTGTTATAGATTTAATTAAAAGCTATAACCAATACTAAAACCGAAATAAATCATTGGAATACCGTGAAGGCCAATTGTAAATTGTGAACTGGTAAATTGGGGTGTCCAGTCGCATTTTAGAAGCAAGTGATTAAATTTTATAAATCTAAAACCGACATTACCAATAAAGTCAAAACTATTTTTATATATTGGGTAAGCCCAGACATCTTTAGAATAAATATATCTTGTACCAAGTCCAATTTCAAAACTAATCGATTTGTTTAATGAGGTCTGGTAATTAACTACAAATGGAACAATATGAGTGTAGCCTTCAGTTATTTCCAGAAAAGCGTAGCCCATTCTGCAACTTAATGATTTTCCCTGTTTGCTGAATAATATTCTTTCGTAATTTATTGAATAGATGCCTCCACAACCCGCAACTTCTGCATAAATACTATTTTTACATATTGCATTCTCTCTTAATGAATCTTTTACAATAAACTTTTCCTGATTATTACTTTTAAATACGTCAAACGATCCTTGGTTATTGGCTAACAGCTGGTAACTACAAAAACTTAGAATGATAAATAAATATTTCATTTAAAGTCATTAAGATTTAAAAAATCGATTGACCTCCAACTCAAAATCCCTTTCAACCTGCTTGCCATCGCGGGTTTTAGCCAATCCTCCACCGGCTGTTTCTTTGAAATCGGAATTAAGTTTTTCTCCGGCTTCTTTGAGAACCATGATCACTTCATCGGGCGAAATAAAAGACCTCACCCCGCTCAATGCCATAAAGGCAGCACTGATCGCCAGGGAAGAATATAATCCGTTCCGTTTCACACAGGGCACTTCCACCAGTCCTGCCACAGGATCACAGGTGAGCCCGAGACAATTCTTCAATGAAAGTATAAATGCCTGAATGATCATTTCATCATTGCCGCCTTCCAGATAAGTCAGGGCACTGGCGGCCATGGCGGTGCCCGCTCCTACTTCCGCCTGACAGCCATAATCGGCGCCGGCAGTGGTGACATCATCAAAAAGGATCATCCCTAAAAAGCCTGCAATCATCAGTGATTCCAGTATCTTTTTTTCATCGGTCTTTTTAATTTCATCATAGGATTTCAGCACACCGGGCAAAATGCCGCAGGAACCAGCTGTCGGGCATGCCACAATGACACCACTTTTAGCATTGATCTCATTCACAGCCGTGGCATAGGTGGCAGCTTTTCCGTAAATACCATTGAATAAAGGATTCTTGCTGATGTAATCCATCATCTTTCCTGAGTCCTGCCCTGTGAGTTTCAGCAAGGATAATGTTTTACTCTTCAAACCATCAGCCACCGAATTCTGCATGATCAGCCAATAGTTTTTCATCTTATTAAAGATAGCTGATTCCGTGCAGCCCTGCATCTTCATCTCCGTTTCTGTCACCACATGAACGAGTTTCTTTTTGCTGCTCTTCATATAATCCAGCAACTCTTCAAAGGTATTGAAAGGCATAGAAAAATCGGCACTTGCGCAGGACTCATCTTTAATGATCTTTCTGACTAAAGTGCAATGATCATTTACCTTTTCAGATAATATTTTATTATCGGAAAAATATGCATCACTCTTTCCATCCAGCACTTTTTCAAGCCTTCCGTTCACATAGCGCACTTCCACATTGCCGCCACCAATGGAGAATCCCGTGATCATCAGATCACTTTTTTCCGAACGGGCCGTGATCTCTACAATGTTGTGATTCTTTTCATCTTTATACTTCTCGTCTTCCTCAATGCTTCCTTTTTTAAATCCATCGAATTTTACTTTACCCGTAGTGAAATCAATACCATTTATTTCCAGAAATTCCGGATCACCGTACTTCATCATGCGTGCATCATCTGTCTGAAAGCCCCACAAACCGCCGCCGATAGCTGATGGAGTCCGGTGGCCCACGCCGGTATCACGGAATGAACCCAGCAATTTCACTTCCACAGAACTCACAAGGCAATTATCAAACTGCATCTTCGCCATAATAATATTTCGGGCAATCTGTCCTATTTTGTTGGCTCCTGCCGTATGCGAACTCGACGGACCTACCATGGACGGGCCTATCATATCGAAAATACTCATCGGCTTTATGTACGACTGGATGTATCGCTCCAGATCATTTTTCACCGAGGTAAAAATGTGTTCGCTTATGATCTCATCAAAATATATTTCCGCAGAATAAAAAGACTTTACCTGTTTGTTATCGCCTGTCAGTTCCCACATCTCAGTGTATGCGGGAAAAATATTATGCTTCAGAAATGTCTCATGCAGGTTTCTGAATAGGGTTGAACGTGAAGTATTATTACACTTCAGATGAAAAATACTTTTGCCGTTTTCCTGTGTATGTGTGAATGAAAGATTTTTTAGTTTCTCCATAACAGGAAAAGAGAATTCAGCTTTCCGCGTTGATTGTTGCAGGTTTCTGTAGATAGCCGTTAAAATAAAATCTGCTTTCCTGTTCGCAAATATCCGGTATAAAACATGATCCGATTTTGAAGAGCCCAGCGTTTTCTGAATATTCTGCAGCAGCTTTTCCGTACTGAAGTGATGAATAATGAATTCCTCTATATCCCCTTTGCTCCTGTATACGCGCGATGTATCTGATTTCAGTTTTAGCAGTGATTCATAATGAAACTTAAAATCATCCGCATCCATCTTCTCAAAATACTGATCAGGCAGGGCATCCAGAATAGCGCGATCCGGAACAGCAGGAAATTTTTTAATAAAATCCTCTTTCATTTCTTCATTTGTTTAAGAATAAAATCAATAGTCTTATTAATCCTTTTGGCACGGGTCTCTTCCTTTTTTGCATCATTGATCCAATTCAGAAGTTCTTTCCTGCGTGAATAGGAAAGTTTTTCGAATTGCCCTTTTATCTGCGGGAACAGCGAAAATGCGGCTTTTATATCCTTCGGCAGGATCACGGTTCTTACATCATTGTCCTTTTCAATACGCAACAACACATGATCTCCCGCTCTTTTTTTAATGTGTTTTTGAATAGTAAGATTCACCGTAAGAAAATGCTTTCCGTTTCCCATCGGCATCACTGAATTTCGGAATGGAACCGCATCAACAAAACCTTTCACCGGTACTCTTCCTTTTGAATTAAATTCCTTTTCCACGGAGAAAGGTATTTCAAGATAGGTCCAGTTGCCAACAATATGGCTCTTTTCGAGAAGCAGCTTGTATTGTTTCTTTATCATGATGATAAAATTATTCTTCCGGTGCAAACATAGGATCCCAGGGAGGAAGCACCGTGGCCTTCTGATTAAGGATCTGCAGGGTTTTATCATCCACATATTTTTTATTGACCACCAGGCGGAACATGTATTCATCAAACCACTGATCGGTCATCGTAAGATATCCCTTGTTTCCCTTATCTGCGCCCCAGCTGTTCTCCAGTAACCATTTCAATGGCTTCGCGTTGGCATCGAGGTCCACGCCTATCAGTGCCATGCCGTGCGAAGAGCCGCTGTCGAAGGTTTTGATGCGGGCGGCTTTATTCATGCCGAACTTCACGCCGTACAATGATTCGTAATCATAATTATTCACATCCAGAAAACCATCCGTGGAATTAAGCTGTTTGCCAACATCGCAGGAGAAATACATAGCCACATTATCGAGAATGGATTTCTTTGCAAACTCTTTCAGTTCAGCGGTGGGAAGGTTGATGTATTTCCAGGAATGGCCGTCAATCATATTCTTATCATATTCTATTTCATAAAGCTTGTAATAATCGCGCGTGGGATCATTCATAAACATCACATAATCCCGCAGATTGAGCCCGACAGCTTCCTGATAAAAAGATTTGGGTGTGTATTTTTTCAGTTCACTGGGCTTGCTGTCCTTCCCTTTATAGCGCCATTCAAATGATTCCGGCGGCTCACCCAGAGTGATCGCCAGCACTCTGTATATCTCGGAAAGCATGGCAATTTTACGGGCAGCATATTCTTCCGGTTTACTTTTTTTGACCAGCATATCGCGTAGTTCAAGGCCGTCTTCGCGGAGCTTGCGGGTGAGGACACTCGACAGGGCCGAAGTATTATCACTGTTGGCCGTTTCCTGCATAGCTGATTTCGGCACCACTCCGTACTTCTCCACCACATCCACAAAGCCTGCCCAGTTGCCGCCATCACCGATGGGATTTTTAAACAGCCAGTCCACGAGCTTATCATCCATAGGCTTTTCCTTGGTCAGTATGATGGCTTCCAGAAAGAGATTTGCCTTTTCCAGCAGATCATAGAAGGAACAATAGTTCTCCGAGAACTCAAATTCATCCAGGCCGAATTTATCAATCACCACCGGGCGGAGTGTGTTAAGCCCCGTAAACAGCCAGCATCTGCCGGACTGTTTCTGATTGGTAATGCCTTTTGTCTTTACCTGATTGGAAAACAGATGATCTACCTTCCCTGCATTGCTGCGGTTCACCACCAGGTTTTTCTGTTCATTATTCGAGGCGGCATTCATCAGGGCTTTCGTGGAAGCATCTTTCACAAAAGATGATTTGATCTGCTTAAGCACATCAGCGCTCAGGCTGCCACTACCGGTAGTCTGACCTACACAGAAAAACACCGTTCCTGTTAGGGATAAAGTCAATAGAATTTTTTTCATCATGATATATTTAATTTGAAAATGCCATTTAGAATATGCTGATTATTATTGGTTAATTAGATTGCTTCATCTTCCTTCGTCAGATTCGCAATGACGTCATTGCGAGGGAGCCACCTGCCTGTCATCCTGAGCCTGTCGAAGGAAAGCAGGTGAGCGACCGAAGCAATCTCTAACCCATTAATAAAAATTAAGAACTCCGTATTACGAAACAAAAATAGGAAATTTGTTCAGAAAAAAAAGATTAATATTTATACTTCTCTTTCCACAGTGTTTTCAGCCATTTGCGCAGCTCGCTCTCGCGGAGGTTGTTTTGCGGATCGTAGAATTTTGTTCCTTTAATTTTATCAGGCAGGAACTCCAGATCGGCAAAGTTGTTTTCGTAATCATGCGCATACCTGTAATCTTTTCCATAGCCTATCTCCTTCATCAGATCGGTGGGAGAATTGCGCAGATGCAGCGGCACAGGCAGGTCGCCCGATTCGCGCACGGCCCTTTGTGCACTGAGCAGCGCCATATACGATGCATTGCTCTTCACGGAAGTGGCCAGATAAATGGCAGTCTGCGAAAGTATCAGCTGGCACTCGGGATAGCCGATCACATTCACCGCCTGAAAACAATTGTTGGCAAGCAAGAGGGCATTGGGATTGGCATTGCCTATATCTTCCGAAGCAAGGATGAGCATACGACGCGCAATAAATTTGGGATCTTCTCCCCCTTCGATCATGCGCGCCAGCCAGTACACCGCCGCATTGGGATCGCTGCCGCGCAGGGATTTTATAAAAGCCGAAATCACATCATAGTGCTGCTCCCCGCCCTTATCATACAAAGCAATATTTTGCTGAATAACTTTCAGCACTTTTTCGTTGGTGATCTCCACCACGGATTTATTCTCAGCCTGCACCACCAGTTCCAGGGCATTCAGGAGCTTTCGTGCATCACCTCCCGAAATCCTTATGAGCGCTTCGTTTTCGGTGATGGTGATTTTAAGATCCCTTTCCTTTTCAAGAAAAGCAACCGCATGAGCTATGAGTTTCAGCAGATCGTTTAGGGCGAGGTTTTTTAAAATATACACCTGGCAGCGCGAGAGCAAGGGAGAGATCACTTCGAAGGAAGGGTTCTCGGTGGTGGCGCCGATCAGTGTGATGAGGCCTTTTTCCACCGCGCCCAGCAGCGAATCCTGCTGCGCCTTGTTGAAACGGTGGATTTCATCAATAAATAAAATGGCGGGATTTTCATCTTCCCTGGCTTTGGCAAACACTTCACGCACATCTTTCACGCCGGAACTGATGGCGCTCAGGGTATAAAAGGGACGGTTAAGCTGTTGCGAGATGATATAAGCAAGGGTTGTTTTGCCCACTCCGGGCGGGCCCCAGAAAATCATCGAAGGGATGTTGCCTGTTTCGATGGCATTTCGCAGGATAGCCTTTTCTCCCACCAGGTGCTCCTGCCCGATGTAGTTGTCGAGGGAAGCGGGGCGCAGGAGTTCAGCTAAAGGGGCTTGTTTTTGCATTTAATTATTTATTGAAACAAAAGTATGTAAAAAATTGAGTGATTCCTTTAAAGAATTTAGAATTTGAGAAGTAGTTACACAGAGGGACACTGAGAAGGCACTGAGAACCACTGAGAACGCGGATGACACTGATGCGACTGATTTACGCGGATTACATTGAATTGCAAATACAATAATTAGTCCAAGTGTAATTGAAAATTACGTTCAGTAGGCGATTTCATTTTGCGTCATTATTCATTTCCCTCTTTATGGTGTTAACAAAGTGATACCGCTTAAATCTGCTTTCCCTGCTTTCAGGAATTCGTAGGTCATTCGATCCGCCTGGCAGTCAATAAACCGGATCCCTTTTAATCTCTTGTTTTTAATTTTAAAGAAATTGTTAATAAGCGTTGCATTCTGGAAAGTTACCTTTTTAAAGGCGCAGTTTTCAAATGTGCAGTCCTCCACTGTACCTTCGAAAACTATATCTACAATCCACATAGCATTAAAAGAGGTGCGATACCAAATTGCATTAGCCATTGGGTTGTTCTGGATGCCACCGGATTTAAATACCGCTCCGGTAAAATCGGCACCAGAGAAATCGCAGCCCGTGATACAGCTGCCAGAAAATTCAGTTCCGGTAAAATTAGCGCCGGAGAAATCGCAGCCGTCGATATTGCTGCCTGAAAATTCAGTTTCTTTCAGTGAACAGTCCTTAAATAAATTGTTGGCTAAGTTAGAACTCTGAATGTGGCTGCTGCTGATTTCGGAATTTGAGAAGTCACATCTATACACATTATTGCTTTTTAGAAGAAGTCCCGACAAATCTGAACCAATAAACATGCAGCGCTGCATGTTGGAGGAACTGAATTTTTCATGCAGATTTTTCAAGCCGGAAAAGTCAGCGTCCACCCAGTTCCCACGCGACATATCCCAGCTAAGTCTTTTCCCTGCCTTGCCGGCAGGCAGGTTCTTCTTTCCGGATGACAATTCAGATGATTGCTTAACCAAAGACTCAACAGGTGCCATTTCAGTGGCTGCAGTTTGGTAACTTTCTGAAAAATAGTTAAGGTCAACACCCAGAATTTCAGTGAGTCGGTTAAGTGTAATGATGTCAGGCATTGATTCTCCACGCTCCCACTTTCCGACTGCCTGTGAACTGAGGAACAAAAGCTCGGCAAGCCGGGCCTGAGAAATATTTATTTTCTTTCGTGCTTCTGCTATTTTATTGCCAATCATCTTAGTGTTTAACATAGGTAGTATCTCCTTATTTTTTTTCGACAATGCAAAGATATTTGGATTCATTACCGGAATCAAAATAAATACAGATACTTTTAGTTGTAATGTCGCTATTTATAGTTGTTATTTGACAACTATCAGTAGTATATTTAGAGTTGCAAAATTGCACAAAGGAGGAAATCATTTGTTTTTCTCGGAACGAATAAAAAAGTATGTTCCTACTATAAAAAACACAATAGTAAATGCAGTAATGATTAACAAATTGAATGAAGGCGAATACATGACAATCTGAGCATATTCCGGTTTACCGTGATAAAATATGCCTCTTGTGAAATCGAGGCAATAGGTCAAAGGCATTAGATGACTGATAAAGGATATAAGACCGGTGGAATGATTGATCGGGAACAATGCACCACCCAGAAACATCTGGATCATGGATACCATCATTGTGAGTACACCCATTGTTGAACTTTTTTGAATAAACCCCAGTAACAGTATACCAATTGAACACCCAACAATACATATCAGCGGTGAAATTGCCAAAAGGGTTAGCAGTTTACCATCACCAACAGATACACCCATAAACATACCCATAATGATTGTTGCGAAAAATGGAACATAAGCTGTGATTGATGCCCCTATTGTTTTGCCAATAATGACTGAAAACCTCGAAATAGGTGATACAAATATCTCCTGTGTAAAATCATTTTCCCTGTCTTCGATCAGTGTGGTAATACCTTGGCCGGTCGTCATAAACAGGACATTTATGACCATACCAACCACTATGAATTCATTAAAATTAAATCCCATGTTAATGCCCATGTTTTGTGCAATTCCTCCCCCCATGAAGACCAGAAACATGAATTGCATAATTATAGTAGGGATTATTTTCTCCGGTGATTTAATTGTATTGATAATTTCTCTGAATGCAATGGTGAGTGCTGCATTAATTTCTCTTAGAAATACGGGCATTACTTTATGGTTTGAAATAACTGTTGCACTCATTATATTTGTTCTCCTTTCTGTTCAACTAAATTTACATAAGCATCTTCCAGTGTTGGTTCATTTACGCGCAATATTGTAAGGGGAGTTTGCAACCTATGTAAAATATTCATAGGTGTTGCAGCGTTGTATGAAACGGTAATGTGATTTCCCATAATCGGATCCAAACCCATTTGTTTGAGTTCCGCCTCAAGTGCCCCCCTGTTTTCGGCATCCAGAATCAATTCTTTGCGTATGAGGTGTTTTTTTATTTCATTTGGTGTACCTGAAATAATAATTTTACCATGGTTTATTATGCTCACTTTATCTACATCTTCGGCTTCATCAATATAATGGGTAGTCAAAAATACTGTTGTGCCGTTTTCTTTGCGCATTTGGTTGATATAATTCCACAATGCCCGACGGCTTACTGCATCGAGTCCCTGAGTTGGCTCGTCGAGAAATAATATTTTCGGAGTGTGTATCAAGCTTCGGACAATTTCCAGTTTCCTTTGCATACCGCCAGAAAATTTTTTTATTGGCTTCCATAAATCGTCCTTGATTCCCATAATCTCTGATAATTCCATTACGCGATTTTTGTATGCTTCCGGCATCCATTTAAAAAAAGGACGATACATGTACATTCCATACATACAGGCATGAAAACGGATATTCTGTTCTGCCGACAGGTATTTATCGAGGCTTGGTTTTTGAAAAATAATACCGATATTCCTGCGAATTTGCTTAACATCTTTTACAAGATCATATCCTGCAATGGTAACCTCACCAGAAGTTTTGCTAAGTGTTGTGGTCATGATAGAAATTGTTGTTGATTTGCCGGCACCATTGGGTCCGAGAAAAGCAAAAAACTCGCCTTCTCCCACTGACAAATTTATGTTATCAACAGCAAATTCCTTTGAATGCTTATATTGCTTAGTTAAGTTCTTTACTGTAATCATATTTGTTTTCTTATTCTCCATGTTTATTGTTTTTATCAGGATACAATGAATAAGTATATAATAATGTAATTTAATGTAACAATGTTATTTTATTATAAAAAAATTATTGGTTCTTAAACCAATAGTACATTAGAAAATGATGGTTCTTACTCATCAGGTAGCTAATGAAAATTATTCATATTTCTAGGTTTTAGATATACTTGAAATAAATCGTTCCATAAACTCAATATAAAGTTTGCGTAGTTTTTTCATATCCAATTCATCGCCATGAAATTCCATGATCATATTAATTGCCCCCCGACGTAGGCAAATCCAATTTAACACTATGGAATCAATCGTTTTCTTATTTCTCCCGGTTATTTTAGCAAAAATCTCCTTCATTAAATCCTTCCCTCTGATGGCATTTAGATTTGATGGTTTTCCGAAATTGAACATCAACTTGTACAATTCTTTATTACTTAAGGCAAAATCCCAATTGATAAGTGATAAAT
>Ga0182027_10005213_pt1 | contig 19830 bp, 19 predicted proteins | sample 712E1DmetaG_FD_121300 | JGI IMG/M metagenome (GOLD analysis project Ga0182027, IMG submission 121300) | Permafrost microbial communities from Stordalen Mire, Sweden - 712E1D metaG (Illumina Assembly) | ecosystem: Environmental > Terrestrial > Soil > Wetlands > Permafrost | place: Sweden...
GCTTTTTGGTCAGGCGTAAATTGTTTTTTCATAAGACAGGGTGGGGGTAGTTAGCCCATTATACCTGTCTAAATTTCCCAGACCATTATAAACCTCGACAAAAAGAAGCTTTGGTCAGCATCGTGGCGTATTGTCTGATGCCAAACCATTTTCATTTTCTGCTTAAACAAATTCACGATAACGGGGTCTCGAAATTTTTGCAGAAATTATTGACCGGCTACACAATGTATTTCAACAAAAAATATGATCGATCAGGCGTGCTTTATCAAGGCGTCTTTAAAAGTAAACATATAAAAGACGACCCGTATTTGCTGCACTTGACTCGATATATTCACTTGAATCCGGTTGAAGTGTGTGCCGACGGTTTGACTGATAGCAAAGCAATCAACAACGCTTTGAGTGAATATCGGTGGTCAAGTTATGCGGATTATTTAGGTATAAGAAAAGATAGCGGTTTGGCTGATGGAAAAAATATTGTTCTCGATATGTTTAAAGATAGGCGAGGATATGAAAAATTCGTTATGGATCAGCTGAATAAAAATAATGAAGATCTGTCGAGGTTTCGCCTCGACAAGAGGTAGGGTGGAGTTTGCGTCGAGGTTTCGCCTCGACGGGAGGGGGCGGCTTGACGGTTTTAAGCCGTTTTGATATATTTCGACTATTCTTGGAATTAAGAGATAGGAATTAAGAATTAAGAATACTTATTCCTGTCCTCCGCGCGCGATCTCTTAATTCCTAATTCCTAATTCTTATCTCCAAAACCATGGAATCGATCAAGCTTGAAGCCAAAAAAAGAACGTTGACCGGTAAAGCCGTTTCGCAATTGCGCGAAAAGGGCTTGATCCCGGCCGTCATGTACGGCAAGGGCGAGGATTCGCTCACGCTGGAAGTTTCGGAGCAGCCGTTCCTCAAGGCCTTTAAAACGGCGGGGGAGTCCACGCTCATCGACCTGATCGTTGACGGAAAAACCAACAAGGTTTTGATCCAAGAGGTCGCCCATGATCCGCTCTCCGATAAAATAGTCCACGCCGATTTTCACAAGGTGTCGCTTACCGAAAAAATGCACGCCAAAATTCCGTTCGTTTTCGTCGGCGAATCGCGCGCGGTCAAGGGCTTGGGCGGCGTTCTTATCAAGAACGTTGACGAGCTTGATGTCGAATGTTTGCCGGCGGCGTTGGTTCACGAAATCCCCGTTGATATTTCCAAGCTGGAAAATTTTGGCGACATCATTCACTTGAAGGATATCGTCATTCCGCCGGGAATAACCGTGAAGCACCTTCACGGCGAAGACCCGGTCGTTTCCGTGGTCGAGCCGAGGAGCGAAGAAGAATTGAAAGCGCTTGAAGAAAAGCCGGTCGAGGCGGTTGAAGCGGTCGAGGTGGTTAAGAAGGAAAAGGCCGAGGGCGAAGAGGAGGAGACCCCCGCCGCCGGCGCCAAACCGGCCGCCAAAAAGGAAGAAAAGAAATAATTTTTGAACAAGCCTCGATGGACATCGGGGCTTGTTTGTTTATGAACAAAATAATACTATTTGGGTGAGCCCCGCGCGTCGTCGAGGGGGAATTGAGAATTACAATATGCAAAAGACGTTCGATTATTTAAAAAAGCATTGGCGGCTCTCCGCGCTCATCGCGGGCGGCGTTCTCATTGTCATTTCGGTCGGATCGTTTTTGATCCTCGCCAATATGCGCGATAAGAGCATGGCGAAAGCGCCGGCGGCGGCCAATGCGAATACGAATGCGGCTGCGACGCCGGAAAGCGCCGCGACAAAGACATATGCCGATCTGTATGCCGTTTCCATCGACAATATGGTCGAGGCGCGGCCGGCTTCGGGAATAAACCAAGCGGCGTTCATTTACGAAGCGCCGGTCGAGGGGAATATCACCCGTTTTCTGGCGTTCTTCGAGCGTGGCGCCCAAGCGCCGCAGATCGGGCCGGTCCGTTCAGCGCGCTTGTATTTTTTGGATTGGATCGCGGACTGGGGCGCGGTCAAGTTCTTTCATTTCGGCGGCTCGCCGGAAGCGCTTGCGCATATCGCGGCGACCCCGGCGCTCGCGGCCGCCGACGAGGACGGGGTGACCGGCGCGGGCGGCGCTTTCTACGCGCGCGATGCAACGCGCAACGCCCCGCATAACGCTTATACCTCGTCGGACAACGCCGAAAAAGCGTTTGTTCGAAGCGCGAGCGGCGTTGCAATCGTGAACGCTTGGCTTATGGATAACGACCCCGATATTTCGGCGCGCGGCGCCGACGGGCAGAAGATCGCGCCGGAGTTGAGTAGCGATACCGCTTACGATCCGGTCTGGGTCTATTCGAGCGCGACAAATCTTTATACGCGCACCGTAAAAGGCCAAGTGGAAAAGGATGCGGATGGGGCGGCGGTTACGGCGAAGAATATCATCGTTATTTCCACCGGCGTGAGCGTGATCGACGCCGACGGGCGCCTCAAGGTCGGCACTTCGGGGAGCGGTACCGCGATCATTTATAGGAACGGCCAAAGCGAGGACGTCACCTGGAACGAGGACCCCGCCAATCCATCGCCGCCGCATTTTACCGCCGCCGACGGCTCGCCGGCGGTGCTCACAAGCGGGAATGTTTGGATAGAGGTGGTGAAAAAATAGCGGTGCAAGTAATTTTATGAACACGCGTCGTTCCGCTTCTCGGGCGGAACGCGCTACGCTCGGCCCCGCGGAGCGGGGCCTCCGCGATGTTCCTAAAATTACTTGCACCGCTATTTTAGTGGGCGGTAAGAGAAAGGACCATAAGAGAAAGGACCCTTGACCTATTTATGGAAAACGATTAAGATGAGCGGTCCCGGTTCCTTATCAACCAACCAAGAAAGGCAACGAAACGACCATGAATACAAGCGAAAAGATCACGGCCGCGACGGCGGTTCTGCGGCGTTGTATCGGGGAAAAAGGCGTCTGGGCCGACCCGAGCCGATATCGGGAGCAGTGCTGGACGCGCGACCTGGTGCTCGCGATCATGCCGGCTTTGATCGACATTGGCGAGGCCGGAGTTGTACGCAAACATTTGGAGAACCTCTCGCTGCAACAGCGGCAGAACGGACAGATCCCGATCCTGTTCCTCGATCACACGCTTCCGTTTCTGATCGACAAGGCGTAACGGAGTCTGCGCGCCGGGCGGATCTCGTTCATGCTTGGGCGCTATTTGCGCAACGAGCTTTGGAACCTGACGCCGGGCACGAAGGATTCGGAGATCTTGTACGTCATTGGCATGCACGAGTATGCCAACCGCACCGGCGACCTCTCTTTACTCGAGCGTTACCGTTTGAACATTGAACTCGCCGTCGCGTACATCGAGCATGAACTGATGCGCGATGCGCTGGTCCGCGGCTGCGACTGGCGCGACACCATGGAGCGCCAGCTTGGCGATAAGCCGCTCCTCACCAACAATTGCTTGCTCTATCACGCCTACGACTTGATGGGTGAAAAAGACAAAGCGACCTACCTTCGCGACGAGATCAATAACCATTTCTGGGCGGGTGGCTCCTATCTGGACTACCCCGGCAACGATCGGTTCGATCCGTTGGGCGGGGCGCTGGCCGTTCTTTACGGCGTGGCGCAAAAAGGACGCTACGAAAGCCTGGCGGAAAGTTTTCGCTCCGTTGATACGCCGCTCGGGGTCGCGATCAAGTGCCGGCACAATCCGATCTCGGCGGAAGAGAAGGCGGTCATCGAACGCACCGACGGCGTCGTCGTCTGGCCGTTCGTGGTCGGTTTCGCGGTGATCGCGCTCGCCAGCATGGGCGAGCGGGAAATGGCGGAAGAACAGTTCCGCAAGCTCGGCGACTTGAACGGCTTTCGCGAATGGTACGATCCGGCGACCGGCAAGGGCTACGGCGCACAAGAGCAACTCTGGAGCGCCACGCTCTTTCTGCGAGCGGCGCGCGCGTTGAAGAAAGCGTAACGAAACGACGAACGGCTAGCGAAGGAACGCCCTCGCTAGCCGCTTTTTAATTTAAACGCCTGTTTTCGTTAAGAATTTATCGGTTGTCGACGATCACGGCGCGCGGGCGTCCGGCGAGGTCGTTTTTGATCTCGGTCGTCGCCTTTGGGAAATGGCGTTTGGCCAGGCGCGGGAACGATCGCTTTTGCGACGGGTCGATCTCGCAGATGATCGTCGCTTTAATGTTGCGTTCAACGATCTGATGAAAAAGTTCGTCGTAATATTTCAAACCGTTCTTGCCGCCGTCGAGCGCGGTTCTGGGTTCGAATTTTTTAACGTCCGGCATGGCTTTTTGCCATACCCTGGTCGGCAGATATGGGAGGTTGGCGGTGATGATGGCCATCCCAGAAAAGCGCGGTCGCGACTTTTTGGGATATAGATCGGATTGTTCAAAAACGATGCGATCGTCAACGTCGTTCAGCGTTGCATTATGTTTGGCGATCTTTAACGCGGATTTTGATATGTCGGTCGCGATAACGGTCGCGTTCGGCGCGTTTTTGGCGATCGATATCGCGATTGCCCCCGATCCCGTCCCAACATCAAGGACAACGCATCTGCCCCCTCTCTTATTATAAGAGAGGGTAGGGTGAGTTATTTTCGATAGGGCCTCTTCAACGACCAATTCCGTCTCCGGCCGCGGAATAAGAACATGTTTATTGACGGCGAATTGCAGGCCGTAGAATTCTTTGTGGCCGACGAGATAGGCGATTGGTTCATGCTTGACCCGGCGAGCAACAAGCGAATTGAATTTAGCCAAAGCAAAAGCGGGGACGCGGCGCTCGTCATGCGCAAGCATTTCTTCGCGCGATATTTTAAGCGCGTGCGCCAGAAGTATCTCCGCATCGATCGGCGCTTCGCGTCCCGATGCGCGTCGGAGTTTTTTGATGCCGAATATTTTGGCTTCGCGGATGGTCATATTCACATGAAGCATGGAACATGAATCATGAAACATTCTTGTCTGGACCGGCTCCGACGAAATGCTTCATGTTGCGTGTTTTATGTTTCATTATTCGTCCAGCAGCCGCAGGGCGTCGATAACGGGGTCCAGTTCGCCGTCCATGATGCGGTCCAAGGCGTGCCAGTTCTCATTCACGCGATGGTCGGTGAGGCGGTCTTGAGGGAAATTATAAGTGCGGATCTTTTCGCTGCGTTCGCCGGTGCCGATCTGCCCCTTTCGCGCGGCCGAGCGCTCGGCATGCGCTTTTTCGATCATGTTCGCAAGAATGCGCGAGCGCAGGAGCGCCATGGCCTTGGCGCGATTCTGCGATTGTGAACGTTCTTCCATGCAGACGACGACCGTGCCGGTCGGTTTGTGAGTGATGCGCACGGCCGACTCGGTCTTGTTGACGCTCTGTCCGCCGGCCCCGCCGGCGCGCATGGTGTCGACTTCCAAGTCGTTCGGGTTGATCTTGAGGTCGACTTCTTCGGCTTCGGGCAGCACGGCGACCGTGGCGGTCGAAGTATGGACGCGACCCTGTTTCTCGGTGGTCGGCACGCGCTGGACGCGGTGCACGCCGCTCTCGAATTTGAGTGAACGGTAAACGTTCTTCCCGGTGATCGAAAAGACGACTTCTTTAAAACCGCCAAGCTCGGAATGGCTTGAGCTCATGAGCGTTGTTTTCCAGCCTTTGCGTTCGGCAAAGCGCGAGTACATGCGGAACAGGTCGGCGGCGAAGAGCGCGGCTTCGTCGCCGCCGGTGCCGGCGCGGATCTCCATGATGATGTTGCGGCCGTCCATGGGGTCGCGCGGAGCGACCAGTTCTTTTATCTCGGCGTTCTTTAAAGCGATCTTTTTTTCCAAAAGGATGATCTCGTCGGCGGCCATTTGGCGCAGATCAAGATCGGTCTCGACGATCAGGGTTTCTTTGAGCGAAGCGATCGAATCCTCGGCCGACTTGAGATCGTCGGCCAATGAGACAACGTCGCGCAGGTTGTTGTACTCGCGCGTCAAGGGGAGCATTTTTTCCTGGGACGACAAAATTTCGGGGCGCATCAGCTCCGTTTCCAATTCCGTCGCGCGAGCGCGGACTTTTTTTATTTCAGCAGGGATGTCCATATAGACCCTTGCGGGTAAGAACCAAGAACCAAGAACCAATTTCCAAGCAAACGATAAATTATAATCAATATCTAAACCGTTTTTTTTGGAAATTAATTATTGGTGTTTAACATTTATTTGGAAATTGGTTCTTGGTTCTTGGTTTTTAAGTCTGTGTTGCGCAGTTATGGTAGCGCGAAATCATGAAATACAAAAGCAGCACCAATGAGGCGCTGCTTTGTCAGTAACTACTTGGATTCTTTTTCTTCCTTGGCGATCTTCTCGGCCTTTTTGATCGCGCGCTTTGCGGCTTTCACTTTCTTGCCGGTGGCGACCGTCGCTTTTTTGGTCACGCGCTCATGGAACTTTTCCACGCGGCGGGCGGTGTCAACCAGCTTTTGCTTGCCCGTAAAGAAGGGGTGGCACGCCGAACAAAGCTCAACGTGAATTTCTTCGCGGGTCGAGCCGGCCGTATAAACCTTGCCGCAAGCGCAGATGATCTTCGCCTGGGGGAAATAGGTGGGGTGGATGTCTTTTTTCATAACGCTCAAATACTATCAAAAATCCTTTTTTCGGTCAAGTTCCGGGTTTGTTCCGGGTTTGCGCCCGGTTTTTCACGAGTTGGCACCTCGTGAAATGGGGTTAAAATCGTGATAAAGAAATACCCGGCGAGATCGGCTCGGCCGGGCGGGTGGATTGAGGGATGTGACTTAGAAACCACGGAAGATATCCTTACTTAGGCGTTTAAATGCCGTGGTTTTTATGTGGTTTTGTTTCGATGAAAAAGGCCATATCTTCGACGGGGACGCAGATGGAGCAGGTCGTTACATCGTTTTCATTCAAGATGCAAAGCGCGATCGTTGACGTCGAACCATCGTTCCCTTGAAAGCACGGATATATTTTTATGACATTCGGGATCCGGTAGCCGATCTTTTTTTGTTGAGATTCGACTTTTAGAAGGTGCTTGTACCGCGCGATCGCGATTTTACTGACCTCGTTTCCAGTCATGAGAACGACCATGATGAGACCAGCGACCATAAAACTGATTATCATTCGAATGATAATTTTGTGGGCTCTGATCGGATCAAGCGGGCTATAGAAAGGGTCTTGTTTTTCGGACATGGTGGATACTCCTTTTGTGTGAAAGAGCGGAATCCAGCCACATTATAGTCGTTTGACCGTTTTGTCAAGGTTTCGCCTTGCGGTTTCGCCTTGCGGTGGCACTAATTCCGTAATTAAAAAGGCCTCCGCTAGACGGTTTGCGGAGGCCTCGATGAGTCGCGGCCGGGCGATGGCGGACAGGTGCGTCGGCAAAGCGCGGTCGGCATCATGTTGTGTTTTTCCCCAACCATCGATCTTCGCCTGATCAAGTTGCCTCGATTAGGAGATGGTCGGGGGGCGTTAACTGCCCCAGGACCACGGCTTCCAGACGAACGATGAGGGGTTGAAGGAACCAGGGAAGCGAGAGCCTGTCGCTTCGTCCGTACATCCGCGGCGCTTAACACCGTCGTTAAGAGCCGAGGCTCGGTTTTCTTCTTCGGCGGCCAGGAACGATCCACGGAACATGGTCGGCGTGTTTGGGACGTTGAAGGCGGTTTGGATGGTGATCCAGCGGGTTTGGGGAACATTGTCCCCTATGAAATGAACTTCCGCGATGAGGAACGCGAGCAGGGCGACATACGCCAGGTGCATGCGTTTTCCTTTCCGGTTTAAAGCTCTTACGCGATCAACTTCCGCGCAAGAAAACAATTTGCCACACGGGGTAAATATTGTCAATTTCCCCGAGGTTGAACCTCGGGGAAATTCAATCCTCGGATAAGAAAAAGGCCCGGGCGCTAGGGTCGGGGCCTTGTGGTCGGCGGGGTGTGCGTGGTTGAGAAAGATCGTTCAGTAGTATCCGTAGCCCGCACCGCCGAGGATGATAGTGGCGAGGGTTTCCGCACCAATGAAGGCGAAAAAAATGATCTGCAAAATAGACATGTTCGTTCCTCCTAATTAACAATTATCACATTCACCGTTTTTGTCAACGGCTATATTGTCGAGGTTTCGCCTCGACGGAAACGTGGTAAGATTTAACTCTATGAAAAAGATCATCGCGATCGCAGTATTGCTTCTGGCTCCCGTCGGAGTTTTTGCCGCCGTTCCGCGTTCGCCGATCCTTGGCGAGGCGCAAATTATTTCGCCGACGGCCATTCGCTGGCATTTTACCAACCACGATCCGAAAGCGGTCGCTTTTGAACTTTGGAATGTTTTGAGTCGGAGCGTTGTCTCCAAGATCGATAACCCGAAAGCGACATACATTGATGAAAATAATATTGTGCCGGCGGATCCGGACATGACCTGCGGACGATATATTGTCGCGGTAACTGCCAAAGGCGAACGGTCGTTCGGACAAGTGCGAACATACCCTTGCGTGCGCACGCCCCCCGTAACGCCGCCCGCGCCCAAGGTGGAAATCATGGACAAGCAGATCATTAAAGTGACGGCATCTTCCGGCGCCAACGATCCGGCCACCTCTATTGGGATATTGGAAACTCAACGCGGCGCCTGGGTCTCGCCGTCCGAGATGTTCGTCGCCAACCCCGAGCTGCTCACGCCCGGCGGCTGGGGCACGGACATGGGCACGACGCTCATCGGCTTGCGGCCGAATTCAAGTTATTCGTTCGTCGCGGTCGCGCAATCGGTGACCGGCGAGGTCTCAAAATTTTCGTTGCCGACGGTTTTTAGAATGCCCGCGGAAAAAGGCGATCCCTTTGCGCCATCGCTTGCGCAAATAGGGAAGTCTACAGGCTTGTTAGGCAAATCGCTCATTCAAACCTTTGTGACCTATGGCCAAACGCCGACGATCGCCGGCATTGTGAACGGCAACGCCGTTACGGTTACGCTCGACGACCGGCCATATCTTGCAAAGCTCACGGGGACGGGTGAGGTAAAAAGTTTTTCTTTCACGCCATCATTTAAGATCGGAACCGGTTATCATTATATCCGTTTGGGCGCGCAACGGGACGGCACGGTTGCGTGGAGCCCGACGATAGAGTTTGTGGTGAAGAAATGATATAATACCATTGTATTTTTATGAGCAGGAATATTGGTATCGCAAAATGCATGATCATAGCCGTGGCGCTCGTTGCCGGCAGCGGCTGTTTTGCCGCGGCCGCTTCGGCGGCTAGTACATACGTGATCACGACCGGGGCGTTGGCCGATTCGACGGCCGGGGCGAATCAGCGCAAAATGGCGCGCACCTCCGACGGCGTTTATCACGTCGTCTATCATAAGTTAAATGCCGACGGATATTATCAAATATATTGCGCCGATTCGATCGACGGCGGACAAACATGGACGGAGACGCCGCTCATCAGCGGACCGCTCGTAAGTTCGATCTCCCACGATAATCGTCCGTCGATCGTTTCCGATTCGCAAGACAATCTTTATGTCGTCTGGTGGGGAAAATCCGTTGATTCGCCGACCTACAACCAAATACGTTTCCTTAAATATTCTCATGCCGCGCATGCGTGGGGAAGCATTCAGACGCTCACGAGCGGCAACTACGATCAGTCGATGTCATCGATGACCGTCGATTCCGCCGACAATGTTTATGTCGTTTGGAACGGCAAAGACGTTGCTTCGCCGAGTTATACGCAGATACGCTTCGTCAAATATTCGGCCGCGAGCGGAACCTTTGGCGCGGTCAGTGACCTGACCGCGGAGGGCTACGACCAGCAGCGGCCGTTCATTACCGCTGACTATGAGGACAATTTGCATTTGACCTGGTATGGCGAAGACGCGTCGTCGCCCAGTTTTACGCAGATCCGTTACGAAAAATATTCCTCCGGCGCCTGGGGCGCGATCTTTGACGTGACGAGCGGCAACTATACGCAGGACTTTGTTTCGCTGGCCGTCGATTCGCAGGATAACGTTCATGTCACTTGGCGCGGCACCGATGCCACATCGCCAACGGTCTCGCAGATAAAGTATGTCGAATATAATAAAGCAACGGCGACATGGGGGACTGTCGTCACCTTCTCAAACGAACAGTATTCGCGCGGTCAATACAATTCGTATATCGCGATCGACTCCAGCGACCATATACGCATTGTTTGGAACGGCCGCATCAGCAGCCCCAACAACAATTACGTCCTCCGTTACGTTGAGAATTTGGGAAGCGGCTGGAGCGCGCCCACCGCGCTTACCGATGACGTTGTTGATAACCAGTACGCCAACCTTATTTGGTACGTCAATCCGACGATCAATCACGCCAGGATAAATCGTCCAAAAGCCGGTTATGCTTTTATTTGGAGTTCCGGGACAACCATATATTTCTACAAAAGCGACGACTTGGCTTGGGATGCGCCGGCCGCGATGCTTACCTACACCGCCGGCGCGAACGGCACCGTCACCGGCTCAACGCCGCAGACCGTAAACTTAGGCGCCGACGGCACGGCGGTGACCGCGGTACCCGACACCGGTTATCGTTTTGTCGATTGGTCCGATTCCTCAACGAACAACCCGCGCATCGACACGAACAATACGGTCGACAAAACCGTGACGGCAAATTTTGTCCTTGCTCGCGGCAAGAAAATCGATACCGTGCCGATCGTCATCACGCCGTCAATAACAATTGGTATTCCCAACGCCTCTGCAAGTTATAATGCCGACGCGGTCATTGGCTTGGATTGGTCATCCGTCGACGGCGCTTTCACCAAATACAAAGTTTATTACTCATTGGACAACGGTACGGTTTGGACGGCAATCGGCGAAACACCATCAACCTCGTTTAGTTGGACCATTCCCGACGTCGGCGCAAAGCAAGGAAAAATAAAAGTCGAAGGTTATGACAATGCGGGAAATCTACTCGCCACCAGTTTATCCAACGGCAATTTCACGGTGATCGGCGAAACCGTGCCGGAACCGGAAGAGGGAACGCAACCCCCAACAACTCCGCTCGCCGTTGACCCGACCGCGACCGGAACGTATTCTCCCGCCGAAGCGCTCGAAAACAATCCCGACATCAATACCGATCTGGGACTAAGCGTCAAGAACCAAGAACCAAATTCCAACCCGTCTTGCGTCTCTGGCACTCTCATCAAAGCCTCATTTCCGGCCGTCTATTACTGCGGCGCCGACGGCCGGCGTTATGTGTTCGTGAACGCTTCCGCTTTCTTCAGCTGGTACCCCGACTTCTCAACAGTTCAGACGATAACCGATACTCAAATGGCATCAATTCCGCTCGGCGGCAACATCACCTACCGCCCCGGCAGCCGCATGGTGAAGATCCAGTCCGACCCCAAGGTCTATGTTGTCGCCCGCGGCGGCATCCTCCGCTGGGTCAGCTCCGAAGCCGTTGCCAGCCGGCTTTACGGCGCCAATTGGGCGACGATGATCGACGATGTTCCCGATTCGTTTTTTGTGAATTACAAAGTCGGCTTGCCGATTTGATCGAATCTTGCCAAAGATCGGCATTCATGGTAAAAGTAATTAATCGCCCAAAAGCGCGATTTTTTATTCAGCATTATTAATCAATCAGGCGCTACACACGGCCTTGTCTTAAATGGCTGTAGCGACCGAAGTAAAAAGGCCGGAAAAACTATGTCACAACCTAATTCAAACATGCCGACGCTTCTTGAGATGCTTAGCGCGGGCATGCATTTCGGGCACCAAAAGGCGCGCCGCCACCCGAAGATGCAGCCGTACATCCACTCGGAGCGCAACGGGGTCAATATCATCGACCTTGAAAAAACGACCGTCTTGCTCGAAAAGGCGCTCAATTTTATCCGCGACACGGTGGCCGCGGGCGGCACCATTCTCATTGTCGGCACCAAAGAGCAGGCCAAGCCGATCATCGAACGCGTCGGCAAAGAAACGGGCATGCCGTACATCCACCGCCGCTGGCTCGGCGGCACGCTCACCAACTTCCGCATGATCAAGGACAACTTGCTTTCGCCGTACTTGGATCTCAAGGGCAAGATCGAGCGCAGCGAGCTTGGCAAGTACACGAAAAAGGAACAGCTTGAATTCGTAAAAAAGACCGAGGACCTGGATATTAAAGTGGGCGGTTTCGCCAACCTCGCCAAATTGCCGGAAGCTGTTTTTCTTCTCGATCTTAAGACCGAAGCGACGGCGCTTGCCGAAGCCATCGACACCAAAGTGCCGATCATCGCGGTCTGCGACACCAATGTTAATCCGAGCGACATCGCTTATCCTATTCCCGCGAACGACGATGCGGTCAAGTCGATCGAGATCGTCTTGAACTTGGTCGCCGAAGCGATCAAGGAAGGCAAAAAGCTTTACGCCGAACGTCCGATCGTTCCGCCTACGGCGAAGAACTAAATACTAAGAACTAAATTCCAAAAATATGGGAATTGATCTTTCAACCATCAGCAAAATAAGGGAAATGAACGGCGCGGGAATTGTTGACGTCAAAAAAGCGCTGGAAGAGGCCGGGGGGGATGTTGAAAAAACCATCGATGTCCTAAGGAAGAAGGGCGCGATCAAAGCCGCCAAAAAATCCAGCGAGCGCACGGCGCGCGAAGGCATTGTTGAATGTTATGCGCACGCCGGCGGCAAGGTCGGCGTCATCGTCGAGGTGCTTTGCGAGACCGACTTTGTGGCCCGCAACGAGGAGTTTAAGGCGCTCGCGCACGACCTCGCGCTGCACATTGCCGCGACCGATCCTATTTACGTTTCGTGGGATGCGGTGCCGCAAGAAGTTGTTGAAAAGGAAAAGTCGCTCGCCGCCGATGAGTTCGCCGGTTCGGGCAAGCCGCAAAGCGTCATCGACAAGATCATCGAAGGAAAAATAGGCAAGTGGTATTCCGACACCTGCCTCATGTCGCAGGCGTTCGTCAAAGACGAGGATGTGACGATCAAAGACCTCATCAATAACGTTTCCGCCAAAGTGGGTGAGAAGATCGAGGTCAAGCGCTTTTGCCGCTTTGCCATCGGGGGGTAGGCCATTTTTGCAGCTTAAAGTTTTAAACAGGAGCCGCTCAACATTTGGGCGGCTTTTGTGATATAATAGCGTCAAGATGAAACATAAAACATGAAACATGAAACATTCCGGCGTTCCGCAGGGCGCAAATAATGCTTCATGCTGCGTGTTTCATGCTTCATTTTTCACTCTATGATTCGCGTTGCAATAAACGGTTTCGGCCGCATTGGCCGGAATGCCCTTAAGGTCATTGTTAATAATCCGGGCGTCGAGGTTGTCGCCATTAACGACCTCACTGATCCCGCCATTCTCGCGCATTTGTTGAAGCACGACTCGGTTTACCGCACATGGAGCCACGAGGTCGGCGCCGACAAGACCAACTTGGTGATCGACGGAAAAAAGATCCCGGTTTCGGCCGAGCGCGAGCCGGCTAAATTGCCATGGGCAAAATATAAAGTTGATGTGGTCATTGAATCGACCGGCCGCTTTACCACCCTTGAAGCGGCGCAAGAGCACCTTAAGGCCGGCGCCAAAAAAGTCGTTGTTTCGGCGCCCGCCAAAGGCGTGCCCACCTTTTTGATCGGCGTGAACGCCGACAAGATGAAAGCGACTGACACGATCGTGAATAACGCCTCGTGCACGACCAACTGCATCGCTCCGCCGGCCGCCGTTATCGAGAAAGTTTTCGGCATCAAAAAAGCGATGATGACCACCGTGCATTCGGTGACCGCCGAGCAGAATTTGGTCGACGGCTTGCCGCCGCCCGGGCACCCGGACCTGCGCCGCGCAAGAAGCGGCCTCATCAACATGATCCCGACGACCACCGGCGCGGCCATTGCCACCGCCGAAGTCATCCCGTCGCTCAAGGGCCTTTTCGACGGCATGGCCATTCGCGTTCCGTCGATCGACGTATCGCTTTCGGATTTTACATTCCTTCTTAAGAAAAAAACAACCGTTGAAGAAGTGAACGCCGCTTTTCGCGCCGCCTCGAAGAGTAAAGAAATGAAAGGCGTCCTCGGCGTCACCGACGAGCCGCTTGTTTCCTCGGACTTTGTGGGCAATACCAATTCATGTATCGTCGACCTGGCCATGACGAAGATCGTCGATGGAGATTTGTTGAAAGTTCTCGCCTGGTACGACAACGAATGGGGCTACTCCTGCCGCCTTGTCGAAATTGTCGAGAAAATCGGGGAGATGAAATAAATAATTTTAAAAAAAGTACCGCCCATAAAAGGACGGTGCTTTTTTGTCGCGTGGGAGAAAATTATTTGACACAAAATAATCATGATAGTAAGGTCAAGCGGCCGACAAAAACCCAAATGAGTCGTCGGTTGATAAGGACCTTGATAGCGGTATTTTTACCGCACCGCAAAGGAGAATGGCATGTTCGTACCCCAATATGGAAGTTGTTGGCTGACCCAGCCCGAACAGGAAGAAGCAATCGAGGTCGGCCTCGGCGCCGAACTCTTCAAGTGGGACAACAACCGCGGCTTGAAGCTCAAGAGCGGCGGCATGACCGACATCTACTTTAACATGCGCGAGATGCGCAACACGCCGACCGCGATTGATTTTTTTGCGGACGTCTACGCCAACGCGTTGCGCCGCTTGCGCGTCGATCGGTTGATCGAGGTGCCCGAAGCGGTCAGTCCGCTCGCCGGCGTCATTTCGGTCAAGACCGGCTTGCCGATCGTGACCGTGCGCGAAGAGGCCAAGGAGGGCCGCGTTGTGAGCGGCAAGCTCATCGGCACCCTTCGTTACGGCGATCGCGTGGCGATCGTTGACGACGTCATCACTGACGGCGCCTCGAAGGTCGCGGCGATCCTGGCCGCCCGCGCCGCCGGCGCGAAGGTCGCGGCTTTGGTCGTAACGGTCGATCGCCAGCAGGGCTGGAAAAAGAAGCTGGACGCGGCCGGTCTGGGCGATGTACCGGTTTGGCCGGCGATGACGCTGCACGATGTGAGGAAGCGCCTGATCGCGAAGGGTCTCATGCAGCGTTGCGATCCGAAGATCGAAGCCAGAAACCCGATCATCTTCGCCCTCGATGGCAAGAACTGGGAAGAGGTTTTGCCGCTCGCGGACCAGTTCCGGACCAAGGGCGTCATCCTCAAAGTCAACGATCTGCTCTGGGGGGTGGGCTTCGAACGGTTGCTGCCGGATCTTTCGGTCTACGGCCGCGTCATGGCCGACATCAAAGGTCATGATATTCCGAACACGATCACGAACATCGTGGCGCGGATGAAACACTGTCCGCCATGGGCGCTCACCGTCCACGCTACCGGCGGCGAAGCCATGCTGAAAGCTGCGGTGCAAACGGCCGCCGGAACCGGGACAAAGATATTGGCCGTCACCGTTCTCACCTCGATCGATCAAACGACCAGCGAGGAGGTTTACACGCGCTTGCCTCTCGACCAGGTCATGGTCCTCGCCGAGATCGCCAACCGCGCCGGCGTCGACGGATTCGTCTGTTCGCCGCAAGAGGTCAGCCATCTCGCCACCCGTTACCCCGGAAAGTTATTCGTCACGCCGGGCGTCCGCTCGGAGGGTAAGGACAAGGGCGACCAAAAGCGCGTCGACACGCCGAAGGGCGCGATGGCGAGCGGCGCCACGCACTTGGTCATTGGCCGCCAGATCATGCACGCCGAGAATCCGCTCGCCGAACACGATCGCGTGATGAGGGACGAACTCAGCATCGGCAACTAAGGGATATCCGACACTCGGGTCCGAAGGCAATTCGCCTTCGGACCATTTTTAATATATTAAGTCGTTTTTCCGCGAGGTGGCACCTCGAGAAAAATTTAAAAAAGCGGCGGGCCCCGAGAGGGTCCGCCGTTTGATTTCATCGAACAGCGTGCGTTCGTTACCGTACGACGAGTTTCCAAGGCAGCGTTTCGCCGCCTTTGAAGACCTCGACGACCTCGCCGTTTTCGGTGGAAAACTCGGCGGGGATCGTATATGGCTTGCGGATCAGCGTCATGGTTCTGTTGCTGGGCTTGGCACCGTAGATTTCGACGAAGTTGCGCGACATGAACGGTTCAAAATGTTCCATGGCGTTGTCTTGGTCGAAAACGGTCGCGTACAGCGCGGGCGCCGCGAGCGCGTTGAAGATGCCGCCCTTGCAGCCGGTGCTGCGCGATTTAGCCGCTTTGTCCCACGGCGCCGAGTCGCTGCCGGCGCCGAAACGCGGGTGGCCGGAAGTAACGATATTGCGAACTCGCCGCCGGTGTTCCTCGCGCTTGGGTACGGGTCTGCAGTATTTGATCGGATTCATCCCGCCGTTGTACATGGCGTTCCGATTGATCATCAGGTGGTGCGGGGTTACCGTTGCAAAAACGTTGGGGCCGGCCGAGACGACGAAATCCGCCGCCCGGCTGTCCGTCAGATGTTCGAAAACGATCTTCAGGCCCGGAAACGCTTCATGCAGCGGTATGACGTTCAGGTAAAGGCAGATCATCTCGCGATCGAATTCGTCGGTATCGGGATCGACGGATTCGAAGTGGCCGAGCAGCGGAATGCCTTCTTTTTCCATGGCGGCAAAGAGGGGATAGCGTCCGCGAAGATCCTTGACCCCGTAGCTCGAATTGCTGGTGCCGCCGGATCCGTCTTTTAGGGAAAGATAGAGTTTTACCGCGCGCCAGATGCCTTCTTTGAAGCCGCGAATAACCTCCTCGCGCGTTATTTCGTCGGTGAGGTAGCAGGTCATGATCGGGTTGAAATCGCTTCCGGGCGGGATCAGCGCTTTGATCCGTTCGCGATAAGCGATGGTATTTGCGATCGTTGAGGTTTCGTTCGGGTGCTGAAGGTTGCCCATGATAACGGCCGCGGCGGCCTGCGTGCTAAGAGTGTGAGGCAAAACCGCCTCAAGCATATCGCCGTCGCGCAGGTGCAAATGGCGGTCGACCCAGCGCGGTATGGTGATCGTGTCGGTTGTCATTATTCGTCCTTTTGCTTGATCGGTAGGTTTTTAAGGTTCATTTTAATTGTCGATGTTCGCGCGATGAACTGTTCATCGTCGGCATCGGCATAACCTTATACGATGATTTTTGGATTGTAAAGTGATTTCTTTCCGAGGTTTCGCGCCAGCTTAGCTGGGCTGTCGCCTCGTGAAAAACAAAAAAACGGCGGCCGAGGGGGATCGGACCGCCGAATGAGGGCGTTCGTTTCGCAGGATCTAAGAAGCGACGAACTTGAAGGCGTTTGTTTCGCCGACTTGTTCGATGTTCAGGTCGAAGATACGGGCGGCGATCAGGGCGCGGGTGCGGAAAGTTCCGAAATCATCGGCTTGATCCAACTTTGAATCGCTATTTCGGCCCTTTTGGAATTCGATCTTCAGGCCATTCTCGAGGAAGTACCGGATCAGGCCGCCGCCGATTGGATCCCAGCGAGCCGTACAGCCGGGCGCCAGTTCGACCTTATTTCCACCTGCATTCGTAAAGTGCATCGTATCCTCCTTGGTTCGTTGTTGTTCGTTCTTTGTTAAACTTTTTCCGTCTCGGGAAGCGCGGCAAGCGCCGGCGCGGTGGCCAAGTAGACATCCTTGGTTTCGGCGGCGATCTTGTTCCATTCAAAGGTATTCAAAACGCGCGCGCCGATCACTTTGGCGCGTTCTTTTGATCCGTCGAGGTCGCCCAGCGTTTCTTGAAGACAAGCGGCGAGTTCGAGGATATTTTTGGATTCAAAGTAAGTTCCTTCATCGCCCAAAATTTCTTTGTGCGCGGCGATCGATGAAGCGACGATCGGCACGTTCTCCCCGGCGGCTTCGAGCACGACGATCGGCATTGATTCGCATTCCGACGGCTGGACGAAAAGCGCCGCGCCGCGATAAAGGGCGGCGAGCTTGGCGCCGGTTTGGTTCCCGACAAACTTGACGTTCGCGCCGCGCGCCAGCGCCGTCAGTTCGCGGACATATTTTTGGTCGCAGGCTTCGCCGGCGACCACCAGCGGATAGCGCTCGCGGAGTTCGGCCGGAAGCTGGCGGTAGGCGGAAACGAGCGTGTGCACGCCCTTCAAGCGGATGAGGCGGCCGACAAAAAGCAGGTAGCGGCCCGGCGCCAAATTCCATTCGGTAAGCAGTCCCGGGTTTGAATCGGGGAACGAGGTGACGCCGTTGGGCAGATACGAAACGTCAACGTTGTAAACGTCGCGGCAATAATTTTCGAGCGAGCGCGAAACGGCGATGGTGCGGTCCGCGAAACGGCAGGCGGACCATTCGCCAAGGCGCAGAACAAAGCGCGCGAAACGCCCCCATTTGTCATGAGTGCGGTCGATCGAATGGAAAGTGATGACGACGCGCGTGCGCGGGCAGAGCAGGCGGGGGATCCAGGCGCAAAGCGACGGGCCGACGCCGTGGTAATGGATGATGTCGGGTTTTTCCACGAAAATGGCGTGCATGGTCGAAATAAAAGTATGCGAAATCGCGTCCAAGTGTTTGGTGTGCAGGGACGGCATGAAGATGGTGCGTACATTGGTCGCGGATTCGCGCTCATTGCAATACCAGCGGCGGCAATAAACGGCGACGTCGACGCCGGTACGCAAAAGCTCCGAGGAGAGTTCCTCGACATGGCGCTCGATCCCGCCAAAAATGGCGGGAATGCCTTTTTGTCCGATCATGACGACTTTCATATTTGCATGAAGCATGAAACATGAACCATGAAACACTTCAGCGCCACATAGGGCGCAATGATGCTTCGTGTTGCGTGTTTTATGTTTCATTCAAACAACGTCGCACCTTAACAAAAACGGGCGTTTTTGTCAATGGCTAAAATAAGCCAAAAATAAATTGAATTTTTGTCGTTGTATAGCCATTTTTTTCATTTTATTAATTTTTGCGGCGAGACGGTTTGTTAGTGAACGGTAAATATAGTAAGATTCAAAAGTCGCGGGAAAAGAATTAATCAAATGAAAAATATGGAAAGAACACTGTTAAACCAAATGGCGGAGAATGACGGGAAAAAGATATTGGTCGAGGGGCGCGTTTTAAATACCCGCAACTTGAGCAATGTCTCGTTCGTCATTCTTCAGGACCGCGCGGCGACCATTCAAGTCGTCTTTGAAAAAGAGACCGGCGTTAAGCCGGGCGAAGCGGTGTCGATTGTCGGCACGGTCAAGAAAGAGCCGCGCTCGAAATACGGCTACGAAATTCAAGGCGAAACGCTGACGGTCGTTTCCAAGCTCGTCGAGGACTTGCCGTTCGACATGACCAAAAACGAATTGAACTTGAACCTCGACACCTTGCTCGACCATCGGCCGGTTTCGTTGCGTCATCCCAAGGTCCAGGCGATCTTTCGGCTCTATGACATTTTGCTGAAGAGCTACGAGACGGTGATGCGCGAGGAGGGATTCGTCGAAATAAAGACGCCGAAGCTGTTGGGTTCGGCCACCGAAGGCGGCGCCAATTTTTTCAAGGTGAAATACTTTGAGCAAGAAGCGACGTTGGCGCAAAGCCCGCAATTCTACAAGCAGATCATGGTCGGCGTTTTTGAGCGCGTCTTCGAAATAGGTTCGGTCTTCCGCGCCGAACCGCACTATACGACCCGCCACGTGAACGAGTACATCGGCATTGACGGCGAAATGGGATTCATCAAGGATTTCCGCGACGTGACCGCAATGCTCGGCCGCGTCATGCGAAAGATGTTCGCGACGATCGCGAGCGAAGGCAAGCCGTATCTCGACCTCTACGGCGTCACGCTCTTGGACGTTCCCGATGAGATCCCGCACTTTAAACTTGCCGAAATAAAAGAGCTGATCAAGAAAGAATACGGCCATGTCGTGCCGCCGACCACTGACATCGACCCCAAGGGCGAACTCTTTGCCGGCCGGTACGCCAAGGAAAAATTCAATTCCGACTTTGTCTTCATCACCCACTACCCGTGGTCCGATCGGCCGTTCTACACCATGCCCGACC
>Ga0182027_10005214_pt1 | contig 19829 bp, 16 predicted proteins | sample 712E1DmetaG_FD_121300 | JGI IMG/M metagenome (GOLD analysis project Ga0182027, IMG submission 121300) | Permafrost microbial communities from Stordalen Mire, Sweden - 712E1D metaG (Illumina Assembly) | ecosystem: Environmental > Terrestrial > Soil > Wetlands > Permafrost | place: Sweden...
ATAATGAAGATGTGAAGGTATTTATAATTGCAATAAATAACATTGCACCGGCGAAGAAGAAGGAAGTAATTGAGTCAATGATCCAGTTTGGTTGTGAAATACTTGATACACCATCATTCGATACCTGGATGAACGGTCAACTGGAAGTCAGGAACCTTAAAAAAGTCAAATTCGAAGATTTACTTGGCAGAGATCCCATAACTCTCGATCTTGAAAAGATACAAAATGGTTTGATAGGGAAGACGATACTCGTTACTGGTGGTGCCGGTTCAATTGGTTCTGAAATAGCCAGACAACTGACACGTTTTAATACAAAACAGCTGATTATTGTCGATCAGGCAGAGACTCCATCATTTTACCTGGGGGAGGAGTTAAAGACTAAAATGCCTGGTTGCAACTTCAGGATCATCATTGGGGATATCACCCGGTCTGAATATATGGAAGAGATCTTCAGAAAATACAAACCTGAAATTGTTTTTCATGCTGCCGCGTACAAACATGTTCCCCTTATGGAAACACATCCTCACGAGGCCTTCAGAGTTAATGTAGGGGGTACAAAAATTATCTCCGAACTAGCGATTAAATATAATGCGGAAAAATTTGTAATGATATCTTCTGATAAAGCGGTGAATCCTACAAACGTGATGGGTGCAACCAAGAAGATTTGTGAATTACTGGTTCATGCATTATCGAGCCGAAAAGGAATTAAGACACAATTTATTACCACCCGTTTCGGAAATGTGCTTGGATCAAACGGTTCTGTTATTCCTCTTTTTAACAAACAGATTGCTGATGGTGGCCCGGTTACAATTACTCATCCGGACATAACCCGCTTTTTCATGACTATCCCTGAAGCATGTCAGTTGGTACTGGAAGCCGGATTCATGGGAAATGGAGGAGAGATATATGTCTTTGATATGGGGGAACCGGTAAAGGTGCTGGATGTCGCATTAAATCTGATACGCTTGTCGGGACTAGAACCACATAAGGATATTAAAATAAAATACGTTGGATTAAGGCCTGGCGAAAAACTCTATGAGGAACTTTTTTCAGAAGATGAACCAATGATTCCTACACACCATCCTAAGATCAGCATAGCTCAGGTAGCTGATTCAGATTTTGAAACGATAAACATAAAGGTTGATAAGATACTCGGGTCTCTTAACAAAATGTCCGAAACTTCAGTTATTGAAGGAATGCAGGAGATAGTGCCTGGTTATAGCAGCAAATTTGAATTGATCGACCATTAACAATTTTGCTTTGTGCTAAGTCTGAAACCGAACCCTTTTATCTTACTTAGTTCTTAAAACTATACCAAAAAATAAAACTGATCTATTGATGGTCCGGAAGAAAGTTTTTGTGAGCGGATGTTTTGATATTCTCAATTCAGTATATATCCATTTTATGAATATTTTCAGTGCCGATAAAGTAGACTTTCCTGGGTATTCTAATGAAGAATAAATCTACAATAGCTTAAGAGTCAAGATAATAATTAAAGAGTTTGCCAGTAATTCTATAATAGATAAAGCTAATATTTGAAGAGATGGAAAAAATTGCATTAATATCAGGTATAACAGGACAGGATGGCTCTTACCTTACTGAATTATTGTTAGATAAGGGATATATTGTGCATGGAATTATAAGACGATCCAGCTCGTTTAATACTTTCAGAATTGATCATATTTATAATAATCCTGAATATATAAATAAAAGGTTTTTTCTACATTATGGAGATTTAACTGATTCGAGTAACTTAAACAGGTTGGTTGAGAAGATTCAACCAATCGAAATTTACAATTTGGGTGCACAATCTCATGTCCAGGTATCTTTTGAAGTACCAGAATATACTGCAGAGGTTGATGGTGTTGGAACTCTTCGTTTCCTGGATGCCATTAAAGAAACAGGCTTAAAAACACGTTTTTACCAGGCATCAACGTCTGAACTTTATGGTAAGGTGCAGGAAATCCCCCAGACAGAAAGAACGCCATTCTATCCCCGAAGTCCATACGCCGCTGCAAAATTATATGCTTACTGGATTGTAGTTAATTACAGGGAAGCCTATAATGTTTTTGCCTCTAATGGGATACTTTTTAATCATGAAAGCGAACGGAGAGGAAAAACTTTTGTTACCCGGAAGATCACAGTTGCAGCATCTAAGATTATTCTTGGACAACAGGGAAAAATATTACTTGGTAATCTCGATTCGAAACGAGATTGGGGCTATGCACCTGAATATGTTGAAGGTATGTGGCGGATTCTACAGGCAGATCAGCCTGACGATTTTGTTCTGGCAACTAATGAAACACATACGATTCGTGAATTTGTTGAAGAAACATTCAAAGTATTGGGGGAAGAGATTGTTTGGACCGGGAAAGGTGTAAATGAAACAGGCAAATTGAAATCATCAAGGAAAGAAGTGGTCAGTATTGATCCGCGTTATTTCAGACCAACTGAGGTTGATATCCTGATAGGAAACCCTGCAAAAGCAAAAGAAAAGCTCGGCTGGAAACCTAAAACCAAATTCAAAGAATTGGTAAAAATTATGGTTAATTCAGATTTTGAAAAAGTCAAGAAGCGGATCGAATAGTTGTTATGTCGTTACGAAGTTATGTCGTTGTGTCGTTATAAAGTTTATTCTTTCTTAATATAAAAATGAACTATTCGTTTGAAAAACTTGAAATATGGCATGATGCCAGGGAATTAACAAAAATAATTTATAAGATTACCCGAGAATTTCCAGATGATGAAAGATTTGGAATCACCAGTCAGATGAGACGATCAGTAATCTCAGTCTCTTCAAACATCGTCGAAGGTTCATACAGATCAACAGGTAAAGACAAATCAAATTTTATGACTATAGCATATTCAAGTCTTATGGAATTGTTGAATCAGACCATAGTCACTTTTGATTTATCATATATTAATGATACTCAATATAAAGAAATAAGGTCCCAAATAGAAAAAGTCTCGAACAAACCTTGTTCCTTAACTAAGTATTTTAAATCTCTTCAAAACGGCACATAAATGTCTAACGTCATAACACCATAACACCAAAAAAACATGGATAAAAATTCGAAGATATACATAGCAGGTCACAATGGAATGGTTGGTAGTGCAATAGCGAGGAATCTTTTGACGCTAGGTTATACAAACCATGTTTATACTCCTTATCCGCCGTTTGATCTGACTGATCAGCAGATTGTTGCTGACTTTTTTGCAAAAGAAAAACCTGAATATGTTTTTCTGGCTGCAGCCAAAGTGGGAGGTATCATGTCTAATAATACGTATCGGGCTCAATTTCTGTATGAAAACCTGATGATACAGAATAACATTATTCATCAAAGTTATAGGCATGGAGTTAAGAAGTTATTGTTTCTGGGGAGTTCATGTATTTATCCCGGAAATTGTCCGCAACCTATAAAAGAAGAGTATTTATTAACAGGAGAATTAGAATATACCAACGAACCTTATGCTATTGCAAAAATTGCAGGCATTAAAATGTGTGAATCGTACAACTTACAATACGGTACGAATTTTATTTCTGTTATGCCAACTAACCTTTACGGACTAAATGATAATTACAATCTTGAAACATCTCATGTCCTTCCGGCATTAATTCGCAAAATGCATCTGGGTAAATGTCTGGAAAACAATGATTGGGAGGCAATCCGAAAAGATTTTAATAAATACCCGGTGGAAGGAGTAAATAGCAATGCAACTGAAAGCGAGATAACTGAGAAACTCGCAAAATACGGAGTCCAAATCTCAAAAGAAGCCGCGCACGGCACGCCGCACCCCGTATACCCCGTTTCGATTACCCTGTGGGGAACAGGAAAGCCATATCGCGAATTTTTATATGTTGATGATCTGGTTGAAGCTTGTGTTTTTTTAATGCAAAAAGTAGATTTTAAAGATCTTAAGGCTCTTCTCCCTGAGCCCTTAGCCCTGTGCCCTGTGCCCCGTGTAGATATAAAAAACACACATATAAATATTGGAACAGGTCGTGATCTTACAATAAAGGAACTCGCTAACCTGATCAAGAAAATTGCAGGATTTAAAGGTCAGCTGACATGGGATGATTCCAAACCCGACGGCACCTATCGTAAACTGCTTGACGTTTCTAAAATCAACAAGTTGGGATGGAGAGAAAAAGTCAGTCTGGAAAAAGGTATCAGGATGATCTACAATAAATATTCATGATAAAAATAGGCTCCCTTAATCTTTTGGTTATACATTATAACGCCATAACGTCACAACGCAACATACTCATAACACGTGCTGAAGAAGCCCATTGTACGTCCTTCCGTAATGTACCATAGAAATCTGATTGAAACTGCAAGCTTTTATCCGACCGATATGGTTTTAATGGAGGATAATGTGTTGTGGGGGAGAGGCATTAAAAAAGGGATTAAGGTTTGCAAATATTCCGGAGGATCTATTGAAATTCAGAATTTATAAAGATTTTATAAAAGAAGGTCAAGATTCAAATATGGTTTGAATTATTTTCATACGAAGTTGGTGGTAAACAAAATATTAAAAACTCCATTGTACACTCATCTCATCTAATCTCTTTTGAGGTTAGTTCCCTTCAACTAGGTGCGCAAAAATAATATACATTGAAAGTCACCACCTACAGCAATGGACATAAAGAGCACATTCGTCAATGCCCCTGAAATAATTACATAGCGGCTAATTCAATTAACCAATTACTCAATATAAAAGTAGTTAGTCTTGCCGGCGGATTCGGAAGCCAACTGAAGTGAAGAAAACGAAATTAACTCTGATCCTGTAGTTAAATTTGATGGAAAGCCCACACTGTTGGATTTCAAGAATTTATGTTCTAAATATTTATTATTTTTGTCCTCGGGAAATATAAAAAAATAGTTATGTTGAATAATAAAACTGTTGTAGTCGTTGTTCCAGCTTATAACGAAGAGTCTCAAATTGGGATTGTAATTCAAACGATGCCTGATTTTGTTGACAGAATTATTATCATAAATGATATGTCATCCGATAAAACAGAAGGAATTGTCAAAGACTTTATTATTTCAGCCCACAATTACACCCAATTAGAATTAAAAGAGAAGGTAATTAAGAAAACATTTCATAATGATGCAGAAATAAGTCTGCAGGAATTCAATAAGAAAGAGTTAGATTTTTTCCCAAGATCTGAGATTGTTAATCAAAATCCTGATAAAGACAGGATTATACTGATAAATAATCTCGTAAATGCAGGTGTGGGCGCTAGCATTGCAAGAGGGTACAAATGGTGCAAGGACAATCGTATAGATTGTGTTGCAATAATGGCAGGAGATGCCCAGATGGATCCGGATGAACTTGAATCAATTTGTCTTCCTGTGGTTAATGAAGGAATTGATTATGTTAAAGGAAACAGATTAATTCATGGAAGCGCCGGCTATCATATTCCTAAAACCAGGTTTATTGGTAACTCTGTATTATCAATTTTAACAAAAATGGCGTCGGGCTATTGGAGAATTTCTGACACACAAACAGGTTTTACCGCTATATCACTCAATGCCCTGAATTCAATAAAACTATATGACATTTATAGGCGTTACGGAATGCCTAACGACATGCTTGTTAAACTTAATATGGCATATTGTACTATACGTGAGATTCCAATTAAACCGGTTTACAGAATCGGTGAAAAGTCAAAAATGAAAGTTATGAAAGTTATTCCAAGAATTTCATTTTTGCTTTTCAGATCATTCTTTAAACGTCTTTGGATAAAATACTTTCTGAAAGATTTTCATCCGCTCTTCATTCTTTATAATTTATCTTTTATCCTGGGGATAGTCTGGATACATTATCTGATAAAAGTATTCAGATTAATCATTAACGGACAAAATGCATCATTCGAAACCTTGCTTGCCTTCACATTCCTTGGAGTTACTTCAATCCAGTTCCTTATTTTTGGTATGTGGATGGACATTCAGGATAACGAAAGACTTTATAAATAGAGATAGTTTATGTGTGGCATTTTTGGTTTGGTCGAACACTCAGATAATAAAACTGCAAAATTGTTTAGAGATCTCTTTCTCCTGTCAGAATCAAGGGGTAAAGAGGCAGCCGGATTTGCACTAAAGCAACCTTCAGGTATCAGGGTTTTTAAAACACCCTTCCCCGCATCAGACCTGGTGAAAAGCGAGATATACCGGTCTGAGGTTAGTCATTGGGATTCCCGCCAATTTATAGGTATGGGGCATTCGAGACTGGTGACTAACGGTTATGAGCAGTTCGATATTAATAACCAGCCTGTTGTAAAAAATGGGATGGTTGTTATCCACAACGGTATTATCGTTAATGAAAGCAGCCTGTGGATAAAATATAGCTCCCATACAAGAGTTTCTGAGCTGGATTCCGAGCTTATACCAACTATTCTGAAAGACAACATTGATAAAGGAGTTGATCTGGGACAAGCTATTGGGACATTATTCAAAGAAATCTCGGGCATGTCAAATATTGCTATATTATCAGAGAATAATAATAACCTTGTTCTGGCAACCAACAATGGATCAATTTATTATATTAACAACCAGAAAAATGAGTTTTTTGTATTTGCTTCAGAGAAGTATATTCTTCAGCAATTAATTGACAAAAATAAGCTGGATATTTCATCTGATCTGATTAAGCAATTGTTACCGCAAAATGTTGCCTGTATAAATTTAAATACTTTGTCGTTTACTCTTGCTGCTTTTGGTATTAGTCTTGACAATCTTGAACTCAGCTCTTCAACTCCGGCAATTAAGTTGTTAAAAGACAAACAAAGCTCAAAACAAACTTACATTAACACCTCGCTTGAACATACTAATAAAGAAGTTGATAATTCATTTATTAGCACTTATTATGAGAGAAAGTTAAAGATTGACAATTTAAAGCGTTGCACAAAATGTCTTCTGCCCGAAACATTCCCGTATATAATCTATGATAAGGAGGGAGTATGTAGTTACTGTAATAACTATCATAAAAAAGATTTCAAAGGAGAAGCTGCTTTAACCTGGGTGGCTGATAGTTTCAGACGGAAGGACGGAAAACCTGAATGCCTCGTGCCTTTCAGCGGGGGGCGCGACAGCAGCTACGCGCTTCACTATGTTGTGAAGGAATTAGGTTTGAAACCAATTGCTTTTTCTTATGACTGGGGTATGCTTACTGATCTGGCGCGCCGAAATCAGGCACGTATGTGCGGGAGTCTTGGTGTCGAGCACATTTTGGTTTCAGCAGATATCCGCAAAAAAAGGGATAATATCAGGAAAAACGTCACTGCATGGTTAAAGAGACCTGATCTGGGTACTATTCCTTTGTTTATGGCCGGAGATAAACAATATTTCTATTACGCAAATCTTTTAATGAAGCAAAATAATCTAGAACTCTCGGTTCTTGGTGAAAACCTTCTTGAAACTACAGATTTTAAATCGGGATTTTGCGGGATTAAACCGGATTTCAGAAAGGGTAATACGTACAGCCTGTCACCAGCTGGCAAATTAAAAATGATAGCCTATTACGGAAAGCAATATTTGCTAAATCCAGCATTTATTAACTCATCACTTTTCGATACTTTGGATTCCTTTAAATCATACTACATTATAAAGCATCGAAATCTTAATATTTATGATTATCTGAAATGGGATGAAAGAACAATTGCGGACGTTCTGATAAATAAATATGACTGGGAAACTGATCCGGGAACAAGAACTACATGGCGGATTGGTGACGGAACAGCTGCATTTTATAATTACCTTTATTATATTGTTGCAGGATTTACAGAGAATGACACATTCAGAAGCAATCAAATACGTGAGGGTGATTTGAAAAGGGAAGACGCATTTAAAATGTCTTTGGAAGAAAACTCTCCGCGCTGGGATTCCATTCAGTGGTATTGCAGAACGATAGGAATTGATTTTGAACAGGCAATTCAGACAATAAATAATATCCCTCCTTTGTATGATAATTACTAAACAGAAGCATTTCCTGTTTTTTTTCGTTCATCCTTCAAAATATTATCTGTTCAGGAACACTGTAAATACATTAAAGAAGCAAGGACATATTGTTGATATTGTTATTGTTACAAAAGACATACTTGAAGATTTAATCAGGAAAGAGGGATGGGAATACACTAATATATTTCCTGAAGGACGTCGGAGCAAAAGTAAAAAAGCTTATAGCATAATATGGAAGACGGGAATAAATTTCTTTAGAACAGTTTATCGTTTATACAAATATTGCCACGGCAAAAAATACGATTTATTTATTACTGACGATTGTTTAACTGTTATCGGATGGCTTAAAAGAGTAAAAAGCATTATGTTCATAGATGATGACATTGGTGCTATTCCGGAAAATAAATTGCTCTATTTATTTGCATATAAAATAATTTCTCCGACAAATACCAATCTGGGTAAATTCAACAGCAAAAAGATCCCTGTGAAATCCTACAAGGAATTAGCATCTTTACACCCTGATTATTTTACCCCGGATATTAAAATAGTAAAATCTTTTAATCCGGAATTAGATCCCTATGTTATTATCAGACTCGTTGCGTTAACAGCAAGTCATGACCGGAACAAGAAAGGAATAAATGATAAACAACTTTTAAAGCTTATTGATTTACTTAAAGCAAAATATAAGATTTTTATATCATCCGAGAAAGCTCTTATGCCTGATTTTGAAGAGTATCAATTAAGAGTGAGACCTGAAGAAATAGCTCACGTTCTATACTATTCTGAAATGTATATTGGTGACAGCCAGACGATGAGCTCAGAAGCAGCGCTTCTTGGAATACCGGCAATCCGTTGCAATGATTTTGTAGGAAAGATTACCGTAATGGATGAGAAAGAATACTTATATGGAATTCTGCGAAACTTTAAACCCGCAGAGTTTGACAAATTATATGAAACAGTACAGATTTTCATTAATACTGAGGGACTAAAGCAGGAATGGAGAGCAAGGCGAGATAATATGCTGCTTCAAATGGAAGATATAAATATTTTCCTGGTTAAACTGTTTACCAGTGAAACACTTTAATTATTTAAAATACTGGTTTGATTTAGCAAATATATTTGTTCAGAGATATAAATTTTCAATATGAAAGTAGTAATTGTCGATTACGGAATGGGTAATGTTGGCTCTATAGCCAATATGGTGAAAAAAGCTGGTGGAAATTCGATTATTACATCAAATCATGACGAGATTTTAAAAGCAAATAAACTTATTTTACCAGGAGTCGGGTCTTTTGATACTGGTATGAAAAACCTTAATAGTTCCGGCTTAACAGAAGTCCTGAATAAGAAAGTCATCGACGAAAAAACACCAATTCTTGGCATCTGCCTTGGAATGCAGCTTATGACAAAAAGCAGTGAGGAGGGACAGGAAAAAGGATTAGGCTGGGTTAATGCACAGACAATAAAATTTCGCTTTCCTGAGAGCGACAAGAGGCTACGCGTACCGCATATGGGCTGGAATACAATTACTAAACAGAAGGACCATGCTTTACTTGATGGTATGGATGTTGAAAGAACCAGATTCTACTTTGTCCATTCATTCTATGTAAGCTGTGGAGAGAAGCGGGACGTTCTTTTAACTTCTTATTATGGTTTTGATTTTCATGCAGCTTTCCAGGTGGATAATATTCTGGGGGTACAGTTTCATCCTGAAAAAAGTCACCGGTTTGGTATGCAATTAATAAGCAATTTTTTAATTTAATCAGAATGTTATCAGTAAGAGTAATTCCTTGCTTATTGTTGCGGAATACCGGTTTGGTTAAAACGGTCAGGTTCAAAAATCCAACTTACATTGGTGATCCTATTAATGCTGTCCGGATATTTAATGACAAGGAGGTGGATGAGATTATCTTCCTGGATATTACTAAAACCTTAGATAATGCACCTCCGAATTTTGATTTGATCAAAGATATAGCAAATGAATGTTTTATACCATTTGCCTATGGTGGTGGAATAAAAGACATTGAAACCATTCGAAGAATATTTAATCTTGGGGCAGAAAAGGTAGTTTTGAACACAGCTGCTTTTCATAATGCTGAGCTGGTCAGAAATGCAGCAAACCTGTTTGGAAATCAAAGCATTGTTGTTTCAATTGATATAAAAGTAAACTGGATGGGCAGGAATGAAGTTGTTGTAAATTGTGGCAGACATAAAACTGGAATTGACCCTTTAAGTTATGCACTTGAAATGCAGAAAAACGGTGCAGGAGAATTGTTTATAAATTCAGTAGACAGAGACGGAACCCGTAAGGGCTATGATATTGAATTAATCAGGCAGATTGCGCAGGAAGTAAGTATCCCTGTAGTTGCTTGTGGAGGAGCCGGGAGTCTGGAGGACATAAAAGAGGTTGTTAAAAAAGCAAATGTTTCTGCCGCTGCGGGAAGCTTATTTGTATATTATGGCAGCAGAAACGGGGTTCTAATTAATTATCCTGACAGAGAAGTTTTAGAAACTCTTTTTTTATGAAAAACGAAACAAGAATTTGCACAAGATGTATTTTGGATAACACTGTCCCTGATATTGCATTTGATGAAGATGGAGTTTGCAATTATTGCAGGCAGTTTGACGCAATTGCCGGAGACTCTTTTAATGATTTCAGAGGAGATGATTACCTTAATGAGCTTATCTCGAGTATCAAAAAAAAGGATAAAGGCCGGAAATACGATGTTATTGTAGGGGTTAGCGGTGGGGTAGACAGCACCTTTTTGGTTCATTATGCTGTTAAAAATGGTTTGCGCGTGCTGGCAGTAAATTTTGACAACGGATGGCACTCAGAAATTGCTGTAAGTAATATCAGAAATATTTTAGAGAAACTTGGTGTAGATCTTATTACATATGTTGTGGAATATGATGAGATGAAAGACTTGCTTTTATCTTATATGAAAGCAGGACTTCCATGGGTAGATATCCCTACTGACCTTGCATTAATGGCTACACTTTATAAAGTAGCATCTGACTCAAATGTCAAAACAATTTTTGTGGGCAACAGTTTCAGGACCGAGGGTAAACAACCTACTGAATGGACTCATGGAGATACGAAGCAGTTAAGATTTATAGCAAAGAAATTCGGGAAGAAGGAAATCAAAACTTTTCCAATGCTTTCTCCTTTTAAGCTTTTTTACTACGGTGCAGTTAAAGGTATTAAAATGGTCAGGCCTTTCAATTTTATTACATATGATAAAGCATCAGCAAGGGCGATGCTGGAAAAAGAGTACGGATGGAGAGATTATGGAGGACATCATCACGAATCGGCATTTACAAAATTTGCTATTGCATACTGGTTACCCAAAAAATTCGGGATTGATAAACGAAAGATTACCTATTCAGCTCAGGTGCGCAGCGGGTTGCTCGATAGAGAAATAGCTTTGGAATTATTAAATCAGCCACCTTATGATCCAAATCTGATGGAAGAGGATAAAAACTATGTAATTAAAAAGCTCGGAATTACAACGGAAGAATTTGAAGATATCTGGAAAGCACCCAACAAGACCATATTTGATTATCCTTCCTATTTGCCATTATTTAACAAATATCTGAAGCACGCTTTGTTCCTTTTTAAATACATTCTGCCGTTTAAACCTATGATGGGATACGAATTAGAAGTTAAATAGGATAGATGTGTGAAATATTTCAATATTTGATTTTTAATGAATACAAAATTCAAAAATAAAACGATTTTATTTCTTGTTCATAGCTATAATAGCTTTGAAAAGGATCAGATTGAACTAATTGCTGGATATTTTAAGACTGTCTATGTCCTGGTACGTTACAAGCCAATAGCAGAGATTAGCCGATTTTTTCCTGTTCATACTGCAAAAGAACATTCTTATAAAATACAGTTTAATATTACCGGTACGCCAAAAAATGTAAAAGTTATACCTATTCCATTATGGTACCTGCCGTTAGATTTCTTTTATAAAGTGTTGGGGAACTATAATTTGCGTATGGTTAAGCGGCTTATTAAAAAACGCAATATAAAGTTTGATATAATTCATTCACATTTTATCTGGACGGCAGGTTATGTTGGAGCCAAATTAAAAGAGTTTTATAATGTTCCTTTTTTTTTGTCTGTCCACGAAAACAGACCTACTTTACTTAAAGAATTAAACTTTGACTGGACGAATATTCATTTTACCCTGGGAAAGGCTGATACAATTTTAGTGGTTAATAAGAGTACAATACCAATGTTGCTTGAACACAACAAAATGGTATTGCATGTTTCAAATGGATTTCTTTCATCGCTATTTTATGAAAAAGACATTAATGAGGCAAGGGATAAATTAGGACTGCCAAAGGGTATGAAAATTATCACCACCATTGGATCATTGGAAAAAATTAAAGGGCAAAAATATTTAATTTCTGCGATTAAATTACTTAAGCAAAAAAGGGAAGACTTCTTTTGCCTGATAATTGGCATTGGCTCCATGTTTAATACATTGCAAAAACAAATTGATGATTTGAACTTAAGCAAATGCATAATATTAACAGGGAGAAAATCTCATACAGATCTGGTGGACTGGATCAATGCTTCAGATCTATTTGTTTTATCAAGTTTATCAGAAAGCTTTGGAGTAGTTCAAATTGAAGCAATGGCCTGTGGTAAACCTGTTGTAGCGACAAGAAACGGTGGGAGCGATGAGATTATAGTCTCCGACGATGTTGGTTATTTATGCGATACCTCCAATCCGGATGATTTAGCCGAAAAGATAGAATTGGCTTTAAATAAAGAATGGAACAAAGATAAAATCTCTAGGTATGCTCAAAATTATACATGGGAGGAATCAGTTGAAAAAATATTAAATATTTATAGTAATTATTTATAATAATAAGATATAAAATCCGATGGACTTTAAAAAATGGTATAATAATAAAGCAGTAGAATACACTAAAATTGATAAACAAGGTTTGTTAAGGTATAAATATGCCATCCAATATGTAAAGGTTTCAGATAAGATGAATATTGTTGATTTAGGCTGTAAATCTTTATCATTATTGATAGAATTAGAAAAATTAAAAGTAAGGTGCAATTATCATGGCGTAGATATATCGGAAGTAGCGCTAAATAAATTAGGACATTCTTTTATAAACAAACCTAAAATTAGTGTTTGCGATGTAATGGATGGTATTCCTTTTATAAACTCTGAAAGTGCAGATAGAGTGTTTTGTTTGGAGCTAATTGAACATGTAAATAAACCTATTTTTTTATTGCAGGAAATTCAAAGAATTCTAAAGCCTGGTGGTCTAGCTATTGTTTCATGTCCTAATCCGTATTATTGGGTAAATATCTTTAATTCAATTTTTAAAATACAAGTAAATGAAGGTCATATTTCCAGCTTTAGATGGCAAGAGATAAAAACTTTAAGTGAATTTGTTGGATTAAAGCTTATTGCTTCTAAGAAAACTTTCGCCACTTTCCCTCCTTTAAAATCAAAATTCTATATTTACCCAAAAGCACTTATAGGTCTATGTTCCGAGAGTACACAATTTATATTTGCTGGAGAATAATCTACTTCGAATTAAAGTTGGTTACTTAACTTCACTCCAAATTGGGATTAATAAGTATTGCAAAAAAAACTGAGATAAAGAATTTCAAGGAAATAATTGAAGACTTTATGAATAGGTCAGCTTGATCGGATAAAAATTTGCATTTAATAAAAACTGAACCTGATTGCCCCTTGCATTTTTGGAGGATAACTATACATAAAAGCTATGAGTAAATAGCTAATTTAAACGCTAAAGGTTATTAAGTTAATTTAAGAGGCGCCAGGTGAATTTACGCCAGGACATAAAAAGTCTAGTTGGATATAAATTTGTACAGGATTCTGCGTACATTTTTGTCAGCTATGTAATTCTGGCAGTTAGTGGTATTATTGCCAATATTCTAATTGGCAATACTTATGGAGCAGAAGGTTTAGGGGTGTTTAATCAAACCGTAGCCTTGTATATGATTTTTGGATTAATTGCTGTTTTTGGTCTTAATACATCTGTAGTCAAATATGTTGCGCAATATAATAAAGAGACTGATATTCAAAAGGAAATATTCACTTCTGCAAGTCTGCTTACTACAGGTATCTCAATTATTCTTACTCTAATTCTGTCGCTTTTAGCAGCCTGCTTTCCATCCCTTTATTTCAATATTGATGTTACCAGGTCCTTAACCATTATTGTATTGAGTCTGCCTTTTTTTTCGCAAAATAAAATATTTATGGCTTTGCTCAATGCTTTGCGACACATGAAGACTTATGCTATCATTCAATCGACAAGATGGATTTTAATTATCAGTTTTATTCTAATCTCAATTTTTTTAAAAAAATCGGTTTATTTTTTATCATATAGTTTCCTTTTTTCAGAACTGGTTATATTTATATACTTTTCAGTTTTTTATTCCAAATATTTTTCATTAAGATATAGACGTACTTCTTGGTATAGAACCCATTGGATTTTTGGCAGCAAATCCGTTTTACTGGGTTTTTTGTCAGAAACAAACAATAGAATTGATATTTTCTTTATCAGTTTTTTCTTGTCCAATTACTATGTTGGGATTTATTCTTTTGCTGCTGAAATTGCAAAAGGTTTTCTAAATATTGCATCGGTTATTCAATTAAATGTTAACCCCATTGTTTCGGATTTATGGGTCAAAAAGGATTTAGAAACTTTAAAAAAATATACTTTAAACATTTCAAAAATGATGTTTATAATAATATGTCCATTATTAATTGTTGCAGCTTTAGTTTATCCGTTTTTTGTTAATCTTTTTATGTCCAATAAAGCTTATTTGGAGTCTATTCCTGTTTTTTATATTTTATTGGCAGGTATTAGCCTCCCGGCAATATATTATTTTGCCGGTGCCTATCTGACAATGGCCAATTTTTTAAATACTTCTCTTAAGAATCTGATAATCATTTTAATTTATAATGCATTATCCTGTTTCTTGTTTCTCCATATTTTTGGGTTTTACGGTGCAGCGATTTCTACAAGTACAACCTATATACTTTATGTAATATTAATTCAATATTATGTTAAGAAAAAAATGGGTATTACATTGATTGTATTTAAATCCAGGCACAAAGCTCAATAATAAACTCCTGAATTTTTACAAAATAAAAATTTCATTCATTCAACAGCATACAGATGGAATATACAAAAAAGCAGATTATAGATCTGTTTGGGCAATACCGCAATTCTGATTTCCTGAAGAATGTTTTTCATCTGGTGTCAGGCACAACAATAGCCCAGTTAATCCCTATCTTATTGCAGCCTGTTCTGCGCAGACTTTACACACCTGCCGATTTTGGTGCTTTTGCTATTTATTTCAATGTTATGAGTGTTTTGGCTGTTGTTTTGACATTGAGATATGAACAAGCAATTGTGATATCAGAAAACGATGTGGAGGCTGCTAATGTAATTTCTTTAGCTGGCATCTTTGCTTTAGCATTAAGTAGTTTTTTTGCAATAGTATTATTTGTTTTTTTTAATAAGGTTCAGGTTTTTCTCAATTTTCCTCTTACACATATTTTCTGGCTCTATTTTTTGCCTCTGAGTGCTTTTTTATTTTCTATTTATGAAACTTTAAATTATTGGCTTATAAGGAAAAAAGCATTTAAGTCTTCAGCTTTGAATAAAATAAGCCGAAGATCTGTCGAAGGAGGAATTCAGGCATTTTTCGGTTTCAAACATAATGTTTTTGGACTTTTTATTGGAGATATTTGCGGGAATCTTGTTAATGTGATATCTGCTGTATTTCAAATAAAAAGAAAGAATTTTACGATGGCAAAGGTATCAAAGAGTAAAATGACTGCTGTTCTTAAACGATACTCTCACTTCCCAAAATATAATCTAATACCTACCTTGCTCAATGCTGCAAGTTTAGCTATACCTTTATTGTTGATTAATAAATTATTCGATCCGGTTCAGGTAGGTTATATTGACTTAAGCAGACAGGTCTTAGCCGTGCCACTGGCATTAATTTCCATAACAATCGGTCAGGTTCTGTTACAGCGTTTGGCACAAAAACGAAATGACAAATTAAGTATTCTATTTGACCTGAAAAGCCTCTTTTTAGGACTTGCTATTACAGCAGTATTTGAGATAATTATTATTCTCTTCTTTGGTGAATTTTTGTTTGGTATTGTGTTTGGAAAATCCTGGATTATATCCGGATCTTATTCAAAAATTCTTGTGTTTAGTTACTCTGTTAAATTTGTTATGACAACATTAAGTATTGCCTTTATTGCTCTTGAAAAAATTAAATTGATCGCCATATGGCAGGTTTCATATTTTTGTGCCATTTTATTATTATTTTTTGTAAGGAATATCTCTGTAGTGCAGTTTCTGGTTTTGTACGTTATAATAGAATTAGTTTCCTATTCAATATATTTTGGTTTATTAGTTAACACTGTGAAAAAATATGAAAAGGGATTGCTTGAGTTAAATCAGGACAATTAATCAGGAACTAATAAATAAGCTATAGAGTACAATGAAATTTCCGGTTAGTAAAGCAAGTCTGTATATTATTGGTTTGGTGCTTGTTATAAATTTTATACTGGAATATCAATATATTCATTTTCTGACGCCTGTATATTATTATATGGGTTATACATTTGATTTTAATCCTACCAAGTATATTATATCCAAAGTAGTTCTTGTCTTTTTTCTGTTTTACACACTTTTATTGTTTAAAAAGTCACAATTTATTTATATCATCTCCATTTTCATACTCCTCTTGTTCTATATACCAACTTCCATATTTTATAGCTTTAAAAATATTCCGGGTGGCCCATTCATAAGTACTACAATATTTATGATAATCTTCTTCGCAATTGCTCCTCAAAAGATTAAAATAAGCCTATTGAATATAAAGCAGAACAATTTAGATTTAATTGTAATATTGGTAGCTCTTCTTTGTATTATCCCCATTTTCATCATGGGTTCTTCACATGTTAATCTTAACACATTAATTTTTAAAGATATCTATGAAACAAGAGCAGTGCATAAAAAAAATACTGCCCCATTGTATAATTATATGTTTATGTGGGAAATAAAAATATTATTACCCATGGTTTTGGTGTATGGCATTTTCAGGAAGAAAATTTTCTTTATTCTAACCGGGTTTTTCCTGTTGCTGTTTTTATATACAATATCTGCTCATAAGTCAGTTTACGTAGCGATGTTTGCCCTGATTATGTTTTATTTTCTGGGGAAAAATTACATTTCAAAATTAATGCGTTTTCTGTTTTATTTAGTGTTACTTATGATAGTGGTTTATCCTTTGCTGGGGATGTTATTTAATATGACTCTTTTTAAAGCAATGCTATATGAACGTGTCTTTTTTGATCAAAGCTTACTTACATATTATTATTTTGATTTTTTCCAGGGAAAACCAATTTATTTTTCTGAAAGTTTATTTTTTAATCTATTTTTCACATATCCATACCATATATCATCAGCATATCTGATTGGCACGGTTTATTTTCATTCAGCAATTGCACATGAAAATACAGGAATAATTGGCGATGCTTTTATGAGCCTTGGGTATACAGGGGTGTTAATTATCTCTACGATTTTTTCAATTTGTTTTAGTTTTCTAAATTCACTAGATATTGATTCCCGGTTTTTTGGGCTCTTTTTTATTTTTCTCTTCGACTTTGCTAACAGCTCATTGTTGTCAATCTTCTTATCGGGTGGTTTTATAATCCTTCTATTATACTCCTATTTAATAATGTCCAAAAAAAGGTTTAGCTATTATTCAGGCTGACGACTATTAATTAATCACCAGTTTTATTCACAAATTGTAATTAATGAGGATAATTAAAGTTTGCCACTTTACATCTGTTCATCCACGAAGCGATAGCCGTATATTTTTTAAAGAGTGTAAATCCCTTGTTGATTCCGGATTTGACGTTTCTCTTGTTGTGGCAGACGGTTTAGAAGATGAAACTGTTGATCGTATAAAGATATACAATGTCAGGAAAGGCAACTCAGGCCGACTTACAAGAATGACTTTAATAGTTTCAAAAGTATATAGAAAATCAATTGAGCTTGATGCGGATATTTATCATTTTCACGATCCCGAACTGTTAATCGCTGCTTACTTCTTAAAACGAAAAGGGAAGATTGTAATCTACGATGTCCATGAAGATGTTCCACAGGATATAATGATCAAAACATGGTTGCCTTTTGTAATGAAAAAATTGATTTCTTCATTATACACTTCTCTTGAGAAGTTTGTAGGAAAAAGGCTTGACTATTTAATTACCACAACAGACTTTATAAACAACCGTTTTGTGAAATATCAATCAAATACCACTTGTATTAAAAACTATAGTCTACCTGATGATATTTTAGAAAATACAGACTGGAATAACAGATCCTTTGAGCTGTGCTATATCGGAGATATAACTAAAGTAAGAGGAATTCTTGAAATGATTAACCTTATTCAGGGTACCAATTTAAAATTAAACTTAGCAGGTTTGTTTGAAAATGATAAACTCTTTAATACAATAAAAAGTTTAGATGGTTGGAGAAATGTTAACTATCATGGATATGTTTCTCGAGAGGGCGTAAAAAAGATCTTAAGAACCACGAAAATTGGTTTATTAATATTACATCCAACTCAAACGCATTTATATTCATTGCCCATTAAACTATTTGAATACATGGCGGCGGGATTACCAATTATTGCTTCCAATTTTCAGACCTGGAAAGAAATTATAGAGGAAAACGAATGTGGTTATTGTATCGATCCATTTGATCAAAAAATGCTAAGAGAAAAAATAGAGTTTATTATTAACAACCCGGTTAATGCTAAACAAATGGGAAGAAATGGCCGTAAAGCCATAGAAGAAAAATTCAACTGGGAGGTTGAGGCTAAAAAACTAGTCGGTATTTATAATAATTTGTCCAAATAATACACATAAAAATATGCTGATTTCTGTAATAATTCCTTGTAGAAATGAAGAAAAATTTATCGAGAAATGTATAACCTCGGTTCGCGAGTTCCAACTTCCGGTTAATACTGAAATAGAGATTTTGATAATTGATGGTATATCTGATGATAATACAGCCTCTGTTGTTCTGGGTTTGATGCAGAAAGATTCTAGGATTCAATTAATTATCAACGAAAAGAGATATCAGGTAGTGGCACTTAATTTAGGTATAAAACATGCTAAAGGAGAATATATTCTGCGATTGGATGCTCATGCAATATATCCGGAAAACTATTTGATGCTAAACTATATTACTTTAAATAAAACAAATGCTGACAATGTAGGAGGTGTTATTATTACTTTGCCAGGCTCAGATAATTATGGTGCCCAATTAGTTCAGGCATTAACTACTCACAAGTTTGGGGTTGGGAATTCTGGTTTCAGAATTGGGGCAACTGAAGGGGAGTCAGATACTGTACCCTATGGATTTTTTAAAAAATCTTTAATAGAAAAAGTCGGGTTTTACAATGAACAGCTAGTTAGTGGAGAAGATTATGAGTTTAATGTTAGAATCAAAAAAAATAAAGGAAAAATTTGGCTTAATCCTTTAATTCAAGTTCAATATTTTAATCAATCTTCATTATTTCGTTTCATTAAGAAACAATTTGTTCGTGAGGGTCATTACAATGCATACATGTGGTATTTAGCACCCTATACTTTTACTTTCCGCCATTCTATCCCGGGTGCTTTCGCAATTGGTATTATTGGCGGCATAATGTTATCTTTTATATCGAGTTTAATATTTTATATATTCACCACAATTATTTTATTATATGCCTTATTTGCATTAATATCATCTGTACAACAAGCAAGCCGTTATAGGAAA
>Ga0182027_10005215_pt1 | contig 19826 bp, 14 predicted proteins | sample 712E1DmetaG_FD_121300 | JGI IMG/M metagenome (GOLD analysis project Ga0182027, IMG submission 121300) | Permafrost microbial communities from Stordalen Mire, Sweden - 712E1D metaG (Illumina Assembly) | ecosystem: Environmental > Terrestrial > Soil > Wetlands > Permafrost | place: Sweden...
CTCGTCGTCCCGATGCCGACGTTGCCGTCATTCCTTACTACCAAACCCGTGCCAGTAGCGCCGGATATGTTAGCGGCAAAGCTCGTTGAAAGCGAATCAGCTCCAACAACTTGCAACCTTGAACCAGGCGAAGCCGTCCCTATGCCGATGTTATTGTTTTTAAAATAAATTCCGGTCGTGCTACTGGGGCCGATCCAAGATTCGGCAAGCGTAGTCAGCGGATTGATAAGAGAAAAACTGTTGGCCGCGTTAGTGTAGACACCGTTAGTAACTGTGGCAGCGTTGCCGGTAATACCAGAATCAGTAAAGGCAATCGTCTTTCGCGACGATGCCGGAGTGAAGTAAAGATTTGTGCCGTCAAATTCCATCGCGCCCGCTTCAGGCGTTGTCAAATTACTGCCGCTGGTGAATTTCAACGGTGCGGCGCCGGTGGCAATGGCCCCGGCCGCCAAGTGAAGCCGGGCGGTCGGCGAAGTCATTCCCACGCCGAAATTGCCCGCGGTAACGTAGGTGTTGCCGGTGCCGTTGGGCGTGATGGCGATGCCACCGTTTAGAACCGACGTTGTGAAGCTGGGCGCGGAAATCCCATTGGTAAAGATTACCGCCGAGCTGTCGGAAGTCCCGAAAGTTTTTGATCCGGTTAAAACGACATTGCTTTTCAAAAGAATTTGTCCGCCGCCCACCGCCGGATTAAGCTCGATATTACCGCCGCCGGTGGTTTTCAAAATCAGGTTTTGCGCCGGATCGGCGGAAACAATGACGCTGTCGGAATCATCGGTATGCAAAACCTGCTGGCCGTTGACGTAAATTGAAGCATGCCCTACATACAAATCCTTCCAGGGGTTCGCCGCCGATCCCAACGAATAAGTTTCGCTCGCCGTCGGCACGATATTGCCCGTAACCGATATATTGCCGGCAAAAGTGGAAGTGGCGTTTGCAATTATGCCATTGGTAAAAGTCTGCGCTTGCGTAATCGCGCCGGTAACCGCGCCGGAAGCCATCAAGGCTCCGGAAGCTGATGTTAGATAAGTGTTTTCATCCAGCGCAAAAGTATTTGCGCCGGTCATTTTTACGAACGCGGGCGTTCCGTAAGAAAGCCCGGCCAAAGAAGTTAAATTGGAACTTGCGGCTTGATACGAACCGGCCTGTTGGAAATACGCCGCGTTGTGATTTTCCAGCAACGCGGAATTATCGGCGATAGCGTGCAGCCCCAGCGCATCGGTAATGCCATAACCGGCCAAATTGGTATGCGCCCAATTCCCCCAGCCATAGGCAGTCGCGCCGTGCGTCACGTCGGTATTCGCGCTCACCCCGGTATTGAAATCCGATATTTGCGAAGCGGTAATCGATATGCCGGTTGATTTATTCCAACCGGTAAAAAATGGATCGGTTTCGGTATAACTGGTTAAATAATTATTCGCATCAATCGCATAAGTATTGGCGCCGGTGCGTTTTAAAAATCCGCTGCCGGAAAAGACATTGTCCAAGCCCGCGCTGGTCAGCGTAGTGACAAAACTGCCCGTGCCCGTCCCGATTACCGCGCCCGTCAAAGTGATGGTCTGGTCGCCGGTGTTAATCCCCGAAAGTGTCGCGTTGTCGCCCACGGTTAAAGTTTTTCCGTTGGCAATCGCCAGCGTTCCGGTAGTGGGATTGATCGTCAAACCGTTGAAAGCCGCGCCAACCATATTGCCGGCAATGATAAGGTTGCCGTTTGAATCAATGTAATTTTGGGCGGATTGGAATTGCAAGACTCCACCATTAGCGGCACCAATCGTCGAACCCTTAAAGTTGAGATTGTCGGCCTGCAAGGCCGGGCCGCTGCCGGTTTGCGCGACAGTCAGCGCGGGCGCGGCGCTGGCGGCATTGAATGCCGCAGCGCCCGAGTAAATCTGCGCCCCGGCCACGGTAAAATTGCCCCGCACAGTAACATTGCCCGCGGCATCGATGTTCCCCGCGGTAGTAATGCTGGCCGCGGTCACATCGCCGCCGGTGGAAACTTGAAAATTACCCGAATCAACATGCAGGGTTTTGACGCTAAGATTATCTGGAATCACGGTTGGCTGGCCCACGGAAAAGTTGGGCCGGTCGGAATTCATTTGCCGCAGAAGCTGGTTTACTTGGTCTTTTAATCCCTGATCGGCGACAACAGTGTTGGTATTGTTAGTGACAGTATGAATGGTTTGTCCAGCTACGCAGGACCCCGCGCAGCGGGAGATTTCTTTTATCGGCTGGATGATCTGCGCAACTTGCCGCGGCGGGACGGCTTGCGCCGGCTTGCCGGCTGCCGGCTGACTTATCGGAGTCACGACCAAAGCCTGGACCGGCATTGCTGGCGTCCGGCTTTGTTCGCTTGGAGTTGATTGAGTCTGGGGTTTGGTCCGGGCACCATCATTCACCGGCTTGACAATGGACAGTTAAAACCAAAAAAACAGGTAATCCGGTTAAATGCCGATGCTAAATCAGCTTTTAGAGGCGCGGTATCCGGCCCAACAACAAAAAATTGATTTATCGCGCCAATGGTCCTGCCGCCTATGGTTTCAAAAAAATTTGATCCGGTCACGCTGGCGCTGGCAGTGTTTGCAAACAATCCGGTTAAACCAAATACAACCAAAACCGCGGTTGCTATTTTTATTCGCGCCATTTTTTGAGACTGCGTATTTTTCCGATTCATTTTTTCGCTCAAACAATGTGCATCTATATTAATAAGTATACCCCGCCCCAGACCTAACGCGCAAGCTGTAAATACTTTTATTTTATAATGTATTCCCCGCCGAGGCGAGGCCAAAGGAATAACCTCCTTATCCCGCAGAATGCGGAGCCGGGGTACCTAGAGAATCCTCGTAATTTGTTCCCTGCGGCAAAACCGCAGAGTGTAACAAATTATAAAAAATCCCCGCTGTGACGTGGATTTAACGTTATATGAATTGCCTTATTGGTCGCAGTCGACGATCAAGAATGTCACATCACTCTTGTCGCCAATGTCAAAATCACAATCCAACCCATGATCTCTGATCACTCGTTAATAACATTCGTCGTATTGTCTTGTCCAATATCCGCGCCAAAGACCAAAGATCTCAAAACCGAATTGCCGTCGCCATCGACCACAACCTGGGCCAAGGCTTGTTTCGTCCCGATCTGCGACACGACATGGGAACCCGTGCCTTCAGGTACGAAATAATTTTCTATCCCATAGGTAATATGCATTTTGCGCGCCGCGTTTTGCGAATTTGACCAATCCGTCGAAGAATAATCGTAATCGACGTAATCCACGACGCCCTTGATGAACAATTGGCCCTTGCCGGGTTTTGCACTTGTGACACCGGTTGCTTCCCAATGATCGCCGGTTTTTGTTAAAACCACGTAAGTGGTCGCGCCTTGCACAAGCTTGTCTCTGTTGTCGGCAAGGTCAACGTTTATGCTGGAAATGTCGTAGGCTAATGTAATATAATCGCCTCTTAGCGGATCGGTCGGATCATAGGGATGTATCGGCAGCAATACCTGAGTTCCCCGGATAAGCAACGATTCGTTAAACACAATCAGCCCGGCAACAATGGCCATTTGGACAATGACCGAGAGGACAAACCACGCCAGTTTTGATAATTTGATGTTCATCGCCTAAGAATTAATTGATTTGACCAGGTAGCGCCTTCCCCGCTCCATCGTCCAGCCCACGCCAAAAAGCAGGACGCCCGCGACCAGGAAAAACACGCTTTTATCCATGAAATCGAAAAACCAATCGAAATATTTTACCGCCACGAATATCAGCAGGAATATCGTGCCCATGTTGACCAACCACAGCTCCTTGCGCAGGTAGCCCGAAAATATAACGCCCAAAATTTCAAAGAAAAGCGCGAAATTAATAATCGCAGCCCAAAAGATCCCGGTCGCCGAAAGCTCGTAGTTTGAGTTAAAAAATATGTTTTGGTCCGGCAAAACCAGGAACACCCCGAATAACAGGAACAACACCGCGCAGGCGGCGACCTCTTTGGCGCTGACGCGTTTGTCGGCCCAGGCGTAAATCGCCATCAAAGTTGTCGCCACTCCGATAACAAAGATCGAAACCAAATTCTGCCAGACGTCGAAAAGATAGGATCTCTCGATCATGCTTTCCAAAGCTTCCAGCCCGGACCGGGTCGAAAAAATAAAGAGAACCGTTGTCGCCATTAATATCCCGATAAAGGTGTAAGCGGCCGCAAACCGCTTCCAAGGCGGGAACTTGGCCTGGATAAACCCGGCAACGTAAAGCAATATCGCCAGCCAGACCAAACCGACGGGAATGGCGGTCACCGCTTCAAAAGCTTGCCCACCGGGAAACGACCAAGCAATGGTTTGGTCCACCCACCACACAAGCAAACCAACAATGCCGATCACCATCGCGTAAACCGACTTGGACAAATAGCCGCAGACAACGAATATCAACCCCGCGAAAAGCAGAATCGTCTGCCACGATAACGGCGCGCCGAAATTTTGGTTGATGACGTATATCGCGTTTGACAATGCCAGCGCGCCCAAAACCAAAAACCATTGGCTCAAAGCGTCGCCTTTCGAGAGCGACAATTGCAAATACCAGGTGCGGTCGTTGGATACCGATAAACTATGTTTTTTTGACCGCACGAAAGCCCCGATCACTCCCACAATGGCGGCAACGACGATCACAACGACCGCTATGCAAATGAATATCCAATAGAATGAATCCATGTCTGTTGTTTAATATTGATCGGGCGATTCTTTCAAAAACTTCCGGCGCAACGCCTGGCCGACCGTAATGAAGGCCAAAAAACTTATGATCAGCAAAACCCAAGGCGTCAGGATAAGCGGATTGTAAAAACCGCCCATGAATATGCCGATAGGATACCAGACCAGGCCGACAAATCCCGCAAATACCGCCAGCCAATAAAGCGGCTTAAGCTCCGTAACGGCGGCCGCGGCCAGCGAACCCATTCCCCACCACAAAAATCCGTCGGGCCAATAGACCCGGGTGTTGTACATTTGCGCGGCCAAAAATACCGCAGCGCCAAAAAGCAGCGAACCCAAAAACATCAAAGATTCGCCCGACCGGGACAAATTCCTGGTTTTCAAATACCAGCCAAGCGCATCGGCAACAACCATGGAAAATAGAACGACGGCCATCCGTCCCTCGCGCGTCATGCTTTGCCAATTCGAGGCGACGAAAGAAAAAACGCCCAACCCGATAAGCAAGGCGCCAATAGTGGCCACGATCATGATGGTTTTTTTCTGGGTTTCTTCTTTTATTTCGGCTGGCGCCGTCGCTTGCAAAAAAAGATCGCGGATCTGCCACAACTTCAAACCTTTCGCCAGCAGCTCCTGGTAGAGCGCTTCCTGGGTTTTGCCCTGTTTTAGCGAATCGGAAATATATTGAACAAGCAGAGTATCCATAATTGATCGCAATATCTCATTATAACATCCGCAAAGCGCGTGATCGATCACAAACAAAACGACCTACAAGCTTTTCCGGTCCTCGCGCCAAGGTTTTTTCCGTGGCAGCCATTTCGGGACGTTCTTTTTGTAATCGCGGTATCTGTCGGCGAACCTCTTTTCGAGATTCGGTTCCTCGACCAGGTTAAAGTAAATATCGTTGGCAATGAAAAAAACGAACAGATAAACCACGATCGCAACCGACGCAAACATCAGCGCCTCGCCCACCAGCACCAAAAGAGCCCCGCCGATCATCGGATTTCGCGAGTAGGCGTACGACCCCGAGATCACCAGCTCTTCGGCGGGATACCATAGCGCTGAACCTTTGCCAATATTATGTATCGACCAGGTAGTTTCCACCAGCAAATACAACCCGGCGGCAAAAAGCACGATACCGGGTAACATAAGCGGTGAGGATATCCAAAAATTAAAACTCAAGGTTTGAAAATTGAACAATAAAAACGCCGGAATTATAAAAAGCCCGGTAATCGGAAAGATAAATGTCAGAAGTTGTTTCGTTTTCATATCTGATGGTTTTATTATAGTCGAAGCGCCCGTCAAAACAAATCGGGATCGCAAGATCAGTTATCGCGCTCATTGCCAACTTTGTCATACCCGAACCGATATTTGAAAATATCGCTGCGCACCGGCCCCTTGACCATCATATAGGCTTCGCAAAGCAAATATTTGATCGCGATCCGAAACCTGCCGTCACGGTCAAAACGCCGCACCGAAACAATTATCGGATAGGATTTCAAAATACCGAATTTGGAAATCTTGGCCGCGCGGCACGCATAATCATGATCCTCGGCCAATAAGATCGTTTCGTCAAAGCCATTGATCTCTTCATGGAGGCTCCTGCGCACAAAAATGCAAAAACCCGGGGCGCGGGCGATGATGGGCCGCACAGTCTTCAAATACGCGTTGTAGGCGCGGTGAAACAGCTTGTCAATCATCTTCTCCGAGATCGGGATGACGGGGCAAGTGGCGATGCCGAATTTTTTCTCGTTGAATTCCGCCAGCGTCGCTGACAAAAAATCGCGAGCCGGCAAAATGACATCGGCATCCAAAAACAGGATCACCTCGCTTCTAGCCATGGCTGCCCCGCAATTGCGCGCCTTCGCAGGCAAGCCACCGGCAACAACGCGCGCGCCGCAAGACCGGGCAATCTTGCGCGTTCTGTCGGACGACGCATTGTCAGCCACGATGATCTCGTAGGCAACGCCCTCCTGGTCCTTGATGGATTCCAAAAGCCACGGTAGATTTTTTTCCTCGTTGAAGGTCGGAATAATAATGCTTAAATCCGGTTTTACCATCAATTTTTATTTTATATTTGAAGTTTCGTCCGGCGTGGTATGGACCACGCCTGCCAGCCAAAGGATGTTTCCTTTGGAATCCTCATTAATTTTGTTCCACCCCGCCAAGGCGGGGTGGTCTAAAATTAATAAATTATCTTAAGGGTCTTTTACGTGTCCCCAGTCTCATTCAGATAGTGCCGATTTTTTTGGTATTTTGCAAGCTCAAACTACTTTTGCGAAACGCTTAGCGTCCCAATTGTCCCGCTTAGCGGGACGACAAAAGCGCCAATAATCGGACAAGTATGGATTGCAGGCTGACCATGTGCTGCTCGAGCGTATCGACCCTGGCGGACAATTGCGCCAATTGCGCATCGCCTGCCGCCGTCGAAGGCGTTGCCGCCGCGGCCAAGCTGGCGGAAACATTAGAAACGGTCTGGCCATTAAGCGCTTCCTGTTGGCATTTGTTATCGGTAAAATACGAAACTCCATCGGTGAATTGCATTCTTGAGGAATTGTAGCGGCAATTGCCGTTACCCGTACTTATATATGCAGTCGCGACCGTTGTACCGGCGGCCGGGTCGGCGGAGGTCATTTCCTGGTGGCAGGCGGAATCGCCAAACAGACTGACCCCGTCGGTGTAATAAGTGTGCCCGCTGACCAGCCGGCAATTATTATTGACCGTGCCCGAAGATGAAATCGTGGTCGCTGAAGCGGTAGCCAAGCCGGCCGAAGTCATTTCCTGATGGCAGGCAGAATCGCTAAAGAGACTCACTCCATCGGAGTAATACGTTTTGCCGCTGACCGGATTGCAACCGCCGGCAAACGCCCACGAAACAGCCGCCATCAAAATAACGAACGAAAGCGCGATCACAGGTGTTTGTTTGATCATTTTTTTGTTTTATTATTTTATGGGTATGTTGCCGAATTAGCTTCAGAACGAAATTTTCAGTTTTCGAGCGAAAAAAATGAAGAACGTCTGCTCACAGTCTCGCTTTTGATAAAGCGAGGGAGGCATATTTAAGCTAAATCTGCCGACGAATGATGAATTTTTTTGTAGCCGAAAAATGGAAATTGCAGTTGAAGCTAATTCGGCAACAGACCCTTTATATACCATTATACCAAAAAGCCGCACGGGGGCATATTCGATTTGTGTTTGCGATAAGAAAAGAGACGGGCTGCGTTCCCCAATCTTGGATAGATGTGCACAAAAAGGATCCCTTGCGGGATCCTTTCGGGGATTGCTTGTTTGCTAAAATCACTTCCCTAGCGCGCCGGCCATCTCGTTTAAAACAGATTGAATGCCACTGATGGCCTGGGAGAGAGAAGCCATGAAATCCACGGAATAAGCCGCGCTGGAAACGGTTTTGCAGGTCATCGAAAGCACACTGGAAACCGAAGCCGATACCGGTAACGGGTAAGAGCCGGTGCAGTAGTAAGCGCCACTGGTCCCTAGTTGCTGGCAGGATCCCGATTGGCATCCATATAAATTACAACCCCAGCCATATAAAGGTATTTTCCATGACCCGCCCTGGCAAATCGCCCTGGCCCAACTGTTCTCGCGGACGCCGCCGTTAGCCACGCATTCATTGGTAAAGTTGACGCCGTCGCCGCCCCAACCGCAGGTTCCGGACGGACAGCAAAGATTGCCAGCGCTGCAAACAGTTCCCGCGGCACAGGTACCGCCCGAACCGCAATAAGCGGGAGCTCCCGGGGCAAGGACGCAACCGCGGCAGTAACCGACGCCACCGACAGTGCTACAGGTTCCCGTATCACAGGAGTAAGTTGACCCGCAGCCCCAGCCATTGGCATCAACCTTAAATGCCCCGTTCCGGCAAATAGCTTTGAGCCAGGTGTTTTCAACGCGGCCGCCATTGAGTATGCATTGGGGCGCAAAGTATATTCCATCACCCCATTCGCAGTTTGGCGAGCCGCAACAAACGCCGCTGACGCAACTATTCGACACGCAGTTGCCATTCTGGGTGCACACGCTGCCTTCCGGACTGCCGGATGCAACGCAATTCCCGTTGCTGCAGATCTGGCCGCCGGAACATGCTACCTCTGCGGACCAGGTCAGGCAGCCGTTTGACGAGACGCAGGTCTGCACGCCGTTGCCGGAACATTGTTTCGCGCCGGAGGTACACTGGTTGGCACAGGTTGAGGTCACGCACTTGCCGTTGCCGCCCTGGCCGTTGTTTTGGGTGGTGTCGCATTTGTAACCGCTGACACAAGTAAAGCTGAAATAGCCACAGACGAAACTCGGGGTGATGGCGCAGCCGTAACCGTTGGCCGCGGTTTGCCAGGTGCCGTTGTTGCAGTAACCGGTAAGCCATTGGTTGGAAGAAGACGATCCGCTGGCCCAGTACAGCGGATTTGCCACCCCGCCGCAGTAGGCGCTGCCGGGGACGCAGTAACCGCAGTTGCAATAACCAGATTGGCACTGGCTGACCAAACTGCAAGTTGATCCGTTGGCAAGAAGAGTGCTGGAACAATTTCCATTGGAGCAAGATTGGCCGCTAGTACAAGCTACCACCGTAGACCAGGCCAAGCAGCCGCCCGACAAAACGCAGGTCTGCACGCCGTTGCCGGAGCATTGGGTAGTGCCGGAAGTACACTGGTTAGTGCAGGCGGAAACAACCGTCACCGTAACATTGGTCGTCTTGTCGCCAAACCAGGTAACGTTCTCCTGGAGCATCTGCCACTGGAAGTTGTACGTTCCGGGAGTACCGGGCGCGGTCACGTTAAAGGTGAAAGTCTTGGATTGGCCGGGCGCCACCGATTCGCCGGCAGACAATAAAACCCGATCATTGCCGGTCCAAGTACCGTTGTCCTGGGGATTCTGGGCGCCGAGCTTGTAATTGGTGGCCGCGGTCCAAGTGGCCGTACCGGTGTTCTTCATGGTGATCGATACCGGATATGTCTGTCTGGCGGTCATGGATGAGGGTACCGACTGGGAAACAAACTGCGCAGCGCTGGTTGCGGTATTGGTAACGCAATTCCCGTTACCGCAAGTCTGGCCGGACGGACAAGCCACCACTGCGGACCAGGTCAGGCAACCGCCCGACGAGACGCAGGTCTGCACGCCATTGCCGGAACATTGTTTTGCGCCTAAAGTACACTGGTTGGTACAAGTTGAGGTCACGCACTTGCCGTTGCCGCCCTGGCCGTTGTTTTGGGTGGTATCGCATTTGTAGCCGCTGGCGCAAGTAAAGCTGGAATAACCGCAGGCGGAACTCGGGGCGATGGCGCAACCGTAACCATTGGCCGCGGTTTGCCAGGTGCCGTTGTTGCAGTAACCGGTAAGCCATTGGTTGGAAGAAGACGATCCGCTGGCCCAGTACAGCGGACTTGCCACGCCGCCGCAGTAAGTGCTGCCGGGGACGCAGTAGCCGCAGTTGCAATAACCGGATTGGCATTGGCTGGCCGCGCCGCAAGTCGATCCGTTGGCAAGAAGAGCACCGGAACAAATCCCATTGGAACAGGTCTGGCCGCTGGGACAAGCGGTCGCCGCCGTTGCCAATTCCGTACAACCGTCACCATTGGTGTCACTGCAAAGATAATAACCGGTATTGCCTGAATTGCACGTGTTTTGCGAACAGACATTTGAACAGTGGCTCGTATTGCTTAGACTATTTTTTATCGCGTCAAGATAGCGGGTTCCGTATTTTTCGGGATAGGGATTGTTGGTGTCTTCGATAGTGGATTCGATTGTCTGGCCCTCGCTCCATTGGTTGAAAGACACTTGATAAACCATGTCCGAATTTTCTTCCGCGCACGGGCTGGAGTCCCTGGATGCTTTAACCATGTTCACTTGTTTTAACACCTCACTGGTATCTTTTGCCTGCGACCAGAAATTTCCATTGTCAGGTGAAGTGCCGATCACTCTGAAGGAAAAGGCAAGCAACGGCACATAATCGAGCCGCGTCGTCGCCGAACCGTAAGCTGTTTTAACGTTGCCGGTAAGCGATTGGCGATAGCTTCTGGCTGTCGATAAAGCAACCGACTGCCATTTTGCGTTAATATCTTTGGCCGAATCAGTGTACGTCGAAAGGGATTCGTAACCGTTCGGTGTAACATAAAAATTATTCCAGCTTCCCACCGCGTCAAACTGCTGGAGATATCCCCAATCTTTATAATCCTGCGGCTTGGAAAGCGTCCGTGAATCACTCGCGGGCTTGATCTGCCAATAAGTCGTACCATATTTGGCAAAATCACCAACCAAATATAAGGTAATCCCGTATTTGTTATAGACTTCTGTCCGAACGCGATTCAAGGCCCGGGCAAAACCGTTCGTCAGATCGGTATTACTCTTGCCGTTGTTGAACCGCCACGTGTCATAAATATATACAACGCTTTTGCCGCCAATCTTTTGATAGTTGGGCTGGTTTAAATAAGTCTTTGCCAGATAGTCAAAGTCATAGCTTAGCAATTCGTCGTAAATGTATTTACCGTTATTCTGCACTGAAAAATCATAGGAAGGATAGCCGGTTGTCGCCTGCGCGGTATCGGTAAAATTCACTCCCAAATTATGTCCCGGAAGTATGTTTGGAGAGCCGTTATCCGACAAATAAATCAAGCGCGCGCGAGTTGCCAGATCGTAGCTGATCGTAAATTTCATATCTTTGAAACTGGGCGCCTGCATCATGCCATCATGATACGCTTTATCCGGATTAATATCGTACCATACGGGACCTTCTTGCTGCTGGTTGGACCAGCCAAAACTCACCACATTAATACCCGCCGCTTTCATTTGTTGCAACTGTTTTTCCGCAACCACCGGATCCCCCGAATAATATTTCGCGCCAACTGCGGGAACACCATCGGTTATTCCGTTCCAAACACCGCTAGACCCGCCAAACCAGCCCCAGTACTGGGTTGTAATGTAATGATTGAGTGAACCGGGAGCAGGTATACAAGAATTGTTCGAGCACAACTGGCCGCCAGAACAGGCTACCTCCGCGGACCAGGCCGTGCAACCATTCGATGAAGTACATGTTTGCACTCCGCCGTTGGTACCGCATTGTTTCGCGCCTAAAGTGCACTGGTTGGTACAAGTTGAGGTCACGCACTTGCCATTGCCGCCCTGGCCGTTGTTTTGGGTGGTATCGCATTTGTAGCCGCTGGCGCAAGTAAAGCTGGAATAACCGCAGGCGGAACTCGGGGTGATGGCGCAACCATAACCATTGGCCGCGGTTTGCCAGGCGCCGTTGTTGCAGTAACCGGTAAGCCATTGGTTGGAAGCAGTTTTGGTACTGGCCCAGTACAGCGGACTTGCCACCCCGCCGCAGTAAGTGCTGCCGGGAACGCAGTAGCCGCAGTTGCAATAACCGGATTGGCACTGGCTGGCCGTGCTACAAGTTGATCCGTCAGTAAGAAGAGTAGTTGCCCCTAATATGGAATTCATCACGCTCTCGTCTTTGCAGGGGCCGTTATTGTCCGGAGTGTATAACGAACCGGTACTGCCGCAAATCGAATTGCTGACGATCGGTATTCCGTAGGGCAGCATAAGTCCAACGCCTTTTGCCTTAAAAGCCGCGTAGGTATTTCGCAGAAAACTGGCTCTCAGGCTATCAGACATATGGGCAAAGATGTCGGCATCTACATCGGGGCTCCCACTCCAGTCCATGTGAATGATGACATTGTTGGCGTACGAAAGCCACGGCTGATTGTAAAGCAATGCCCAGCAAATATCGCTGACTCTTGACAAACAGGAACCGGCTTCAAGAACGCCCCGGTCATTTTCTCCCAAACCGCCGATCACATAATCCATCTTCCGCAAATAGGTTTGATTCGAGATATCGTTGGTCTGGCCACCGACCAAAACCGTCTTGCCTTTCGATGCCGCGTACTGTTTTATTTCGTCGATGATCGATGGCAAAATCGGGCTGGACATGTTATCGCCCATATATACTTGCGCGAAAGAAAAAGTCTGAATGCCGATATCGATCGCTTTACGGGTGACATATCTTAGATACTTCCGATATTCATCGCTGGCATAAGAAGGAACACAGGTATTCGTCCCCCACGCCCCCATCGTACCGGATTTGCACATGGCGGAAAAATTGAAATTGCGGCTCTCATCCGGATAATAATAGGTCTTGGTGACGTTGATCCCTTCGGTAATGAACATATCGTACACCATGCCGGATTTGGTCACTTGCGCCATTTTCGACTTAGCCGCGTCGAAATCCACAAGACCCCATTCCGTATCCAGCGCGCGATGGATGTATTGGCAACCCGAACGGTTGATTAAGTCTGCCGAATGGCCGGTATTGAGAAAGCCCGCATCTATGCACCCGCTGTATTTTACCTTTGTGATCAAACTGGCATTATTGGGATCCGCACCCGTCACCGCCACGGACACATTCGTACTGTAGTCGCCAAACCATTGGACATTCTCCTGTATCATGCGCCACTGGAAATTGTAAGTTCCGGCGCCGGGCGCGATCACGTCAAAGGCAAAGGTTTTGCTTTGGCCCGGGACAATGGTTTCGCCGCTTGATAATAACATCCGGCCGGATTTCCAAGTACCATTGTCCTGCGGATTCTGGGCGCCAAGACGGTATTGTTGGGCTTCTGTCCATGACGTCGTACCGGTGTTCTTCATGGTCACTGATACCGAATAAGTCTGGCCGGCGCTCATAGATGAGGGTACCGACTGGGATACGAATTGGGCAGCATTGGTACCGGTATTGGTAAGGCAAGTCCCACCGCTGCAGGTCTGGCCACTAGGACAAGCTGCCGCCGCGGACCAGGCCAGGCAGCCGTTTGACGAAGCACATGTTTGCACCCCGCCGTTACTACCGCATTGTTTTGCGCCAGAGGTACACTGGTTGGTACAATTAGCCACGCACTCACCGTTAACGCACATTTTACCACTAACGCATTGGGACGAATCGTCAACCCAGGCACTGCCATCGGATTTGCAAACCTTACAACCAGAAACCGAGTAGGGAGTGCAAATGTTCGTATTTCCCTGCGCTACCGCCACGAAAATGGAATTGGCCGGGATAACAAAAGTGACTTGATTTTGATTCGTCGTATAATTCGAGCCATTCTGAATGCTGTAGGCAGAATCGGATCCTTTTACGGTTTTAGTGTTAAAAGTAACCGCCCCGCTTAAACCGGTGAAATTTATCGGCAACGACCTGTCGCTGGAACCCTTGTTTACCGCCCAAACTACCGGCTTTGCGGCTTGCCCGGCGGGCGCGGCGTTAATAACCACCGCGTCGAAATTTTTGTCGAAATCGCCAAAATTGGTCTTTACCACGGAAATATCCTGGCTTGTTTGCGGCAACGAGTTGGCAAGTATCTTTAATGAGTTATAAGTGGCCGGCACGGCAACGTTATTTCCGGAGGTTGCTATCCAGCAATCGGTCGCCGGATCGCCGCCGTTAAACCACCACCGCGCAATGGCATACGCGCCGTTACGGGCATCCGAAATTATTAATCGTGTGCTTTCTATTGAATTGCCCCAACGATCCATGCCATTAGCATCTTCGCAACCATCCGCGCCCTTATGCCCTGTTTCCCCAATAATAATGGGTTTGCCGTTGGCGCGATCAAACAGATATTTCACGTCTCCCGCGCTTCCGGTAGTCCCGTCGTAATCGTGCAAGCTGTATGCCTGCGCGTAGCTTGCCCAATTTGACAGCGCGTAATTAACGATAGATGTTGATGGCCAGGAAGCGGCATACGCGTCGTCAATACCTACAAGTTTAGTTTTTGAGGTCAAGCCCTTGTTACTCAATGATTGGACCATATTTTGGTACAATCCCGTAAAAGACGCGGGATATTTCTTGCTCGAATCCCTTGGATGATACGCCCAATCACCGCCTGGTTCGTTCCAAATGCCGACAAAATCAACTTTAAATCCTTTGGTGTTTATTATATAGTCCAAATTATTAACCAAGGTCTGGGCAAACACCGTATCGCTATAGGGATGATCGGTCTCCGAACCCTGGACGTTCGTTTGTGAGGCTTTTTGCGCGGCGGTACAAATTCCCGGGTCTTGCGAATTCACTACGCGGCACCACCGGTTCTGCGAATTCGTCGAATCATTGTGGCATGCTTGCGACAGCCAAAAGTAGTGATCAGGCCAAAGAGAATAATTGTCGTATTTCCCTCCCGCGTTCCAATTGGTAAGCATTACGGAAATATTCTTTTGCTGCGCGTGCTGCAACAAATCGTATACCGGTTGGATGGCGGCGGATTCATAGGCAGTGCTTGTTTCCGACGGTTGGTAAGACGACTGGTCCCACCCAGCCACACGAACGAATTGCGGCGCGGTATCATCCAGCAATGTTTGATAATTTGAAAATGGCAATCCCGCGTTTACGTCCCACCCCACGCCTTTGAACGGATGGTGGACGCTGCCCAAATCCGCGCTATAGAATGTCGAAGCTGTTCCCGCCGTCACGACCACCGTAATATTGGTTGAAAATCCGCCAAACCAGGTAACGCCCTCCTGAAGCATCTGCCACTGGAAATTGTAGGTGCCGGCAGCAACCGGCGCGGTCACATTAAAGGTGAAAATCTTGGATTGGCCATTGGCAATGGAGTCGCCGCTGGACAGATATACGCGATTCGCGCCCCAGATCGAATTGTCGCGCGGATTTTGCGCGCCCAACCGGTAATTTCCCGCCGCGGTCCAAGTCGTCGTGCCGGTGTTCTTCATGATAATCGATACCGGATATGTCTGGCCGGCAGCCATGGATGCGGGTACCGACTGGGATACGAATTGGGCGCCATTGGCCGCGAGTGCCGCGCTTGAACAAAACAAACAACCGGCAACCGCAACCAACAAAAAGAACAGCGGTGTTTTCATGGATATTTTTTTAATATTATATTATTCAATTATTATACCAAAAAAACCGCCCGGGACATATTCGGGACAATTTTTTGTTTTAGCCACAACTTAGGGGGCGAAATTTATTTAATGTGGTTACTAGCTATAAGCTTCTTCGCCGTGCTGCGTGACATCAAGCCCCCGATCCTCGTCTTCCGGGCTCACGCGCAAGGGCACAACAATATTGATCAGCTTCAACAAAACAAACGAACCCGCGAAGGCATAGCTGGCCGACGCCGCGACCGCGATCATCTGAATAACCAATTGCCACGGGTTGCCGTAGAACAAGCCGTTGGTTGCGCCCGTGTTGATCGCGGTCGTGGCAAACAATCCGGTTGCCAAGGCGCCCCACACGCCGCTGACACCGTGGCAAGCAAAAACATCCAGCGAATCGTCGAGTTTGGTGCGCGTTGCCCGCCAATTGGAAACCAGGTTGGACAACACGCCGGCGACCGCTCCGATCGTTATCGCGGGCAAAACACCGACATAGCCCGACGCCGGAGTAATGGCCACCAAACCACAAACCGCGCCCACGGCCAACCCGACCGCCGAAGGCTTGCCCTTGGTAATCCAATCGCAAAACATCCAGCTCACGCCCGCGGCCGCCGCCGCCAAATTCGTCACGACCAACGCCCAAACCGCCAAGCCATTGGCGCTCAAGGCACTGCCCGCGTTAAAACCAAACCAGCCGAACCACAACAGCGACGCGCCCAAAATGACAAACGGGATATTGTTGGGCAAGCCGCGCCCGGCATTGATCCGGGGCCCGATTGCTATCGCGGCCGCCAGTGCCGAAAATCCCGCGGTAATATGCACCACTGTCCCGCCCGCGAAATCCAGCGCGCCCAAGCTTTTTAACCAGCCGCCCGTTCCCCAAACCCAATGCGCCACCGGCGCGTAAATGAACGTGGCCCACACCACGATGAAAATAAGCAACGCCTTGAAGTTTATCCGTTCCGCGAACGCGCCGATGATCAGCGCCGGCGTGATGGCGGCGAATTTCAACTGGAAAAAGAAAAACAACAGCGCCGGGATCGTGGCGGCATAAAGCGGATTAGGATCGGATCCGACCCCCTTCAATCCAATATTGGCCAGATTGCCAACGAATCCGTGCCAGTCCGAACCGAACGCCAAGCTGTATCCCCACAGCGCCCAAACCAAACTCACCACCGCAAAAATCGCCAGACACTGGACCAGCGTGGACACCAAATTTTTTTTCCTGACCAGCCCGGCGTAAAAAAATCCCAGCGCCGGCGTCATCAACATGACCAGCGCCGCGGCGCTTGATACCCAAGCCACATCTCCCGAATTTAATTCCATAATGTAAATAATAGATTAAGGTTGAAAAAAGACTTAATTTTTTTTCCGGCGCTTGGTTTTCGCGGCTACCGCTTCCATAGCCATTTCCATTGCCACAGACCGGGGATTTTTGTTATTCTTCAGACTGGCCAACAACACTTTTTTCGTGACCGCGCGAATCTTACGCTCCACCATGTCAAACATTCTCGTTGGGTCATAGCCGCGATATTCGGCATAGGAAGAAATAACGCCGCCGGAATTGGCGACAAAATCCGGGACAATGAGAATTCCCCTGTTAAACAATTCTTCCTCGATACTCTCAGGCATCGGAATATTGCCGCCCTCAACGATTATCTTTGCGTTGATAAAATCCTTGTTTTCCTGGTTTATCACATCGGTTACCGATGCCGGGATCAGGATATCGACAGGCACCTTCCAAAAATCCTCGCAAGATATTTCCCTGGCGCCACGCAAACTGGCTAATTTTTCGCGATTTTTGATCAATCTTTTGACGTCCGCGCGATCAAAACCGCTCTCGGAGAATACGGCACCGTCGCAATCGGCGATAACAACAACCTTGGCTCCCATATCGGTAAGAAAATGATAGGCAAAACTTCCCACGTTACCAAAACCATGGATTGCTACCGTGGCGCCCTTGAGGTTGATTCCGCGAAGCTTGGCCGCGACGGCAGTAGCGTGCGCCACTCCAAAACCGGTTGATCCAAGCTCATGAGGAATGCCACGCTTTTTATCGTCGCGACCCGAAATTTGCATACAAAAATTAGCCGGCTTACCGGTGGCGGTGCGCCAATTGCCCGTGGCCTCGGAAAACCATTGCATTTCTCTTTCACCGCTGCCCACATCAGGACCGGCAATATATTTACGCGGCGTAAACATTTTTATGGAACGGGCAAAGCTTTGAATATACCGTTTTTTAAGCGCGGCGACTTCGTTTGAATTGCCATCCGGAACCGCTCTGGCGGCCGACCAAACAATACCCGCTTTGGCGCCCCCGAATGGAATATCGGCAAGAGCGTTTTTCCACGTCATGGCCCGGGCCAGCCGGAATACCTCCTGGGCGGTAACTCCGGGAGTCATCCTTATCCCGCCCTTCCCGGGTCCGCAATAAGTATTATCAACCACCAAAAATCCCCGCATACCCAGCGCGGGATCATTGACTTCCACAATATATTCCGGACCAAAATCATCACCGATTGTTTCTAATGAAGTTTTTTCTTTCAAATATAATTCCATAATTTTTGTGTCTTAAAAACAAAAAGCTCCCACGTTTTTCGTAGAAGACTTCGCCGTCTAGCTATTTGGCACGACCCTGTGCCGGTTAACTCCCTTGGTATTTTTTACTTTAATCCTTTTTTGAAACAAAGTCAACCCAAAAATCACCCAAAAATCGCCTTTTTATGCGCTCGCGGCGGTCATTTATTTTTCTATTTTTGTCCCACAAACAGTTGACTGATCGCGGCCGCCAAACTGTCGATCTCGTTTTGTATCCGCGCGATGGTGGCTTAAGACCCGCCCGCCGGATCAATTGATTTTATCGTAACCAAAAAATCGCCCTCACGACTTTTTAATGTTTAATCGTCTCAAAAATCGGGAATCAATTGCGCGCATAATAAAAAGGGATAGGGCAACCCTATCCCAAAAATACCCGCGCGTAGTATAACCAAAGTGCAAACGTCAGGGTCGCAATGACCGCAAGCGCCCCAAAGATCCTCCGGACATTGACGTCAATATCATGGCCTATTTTGTCGATATCATGGGCTATTTTTATGTACCTTCTGATAAGGTACAAACACCAACTGGCGACCATCACAATAAACAGTATTAACCCTAACACGGCAAATAATGATTCCACATCATAAACCTCCCAAAAATTCTTGATATTATTATACAATATATTATCATATTTTGTCAAGGTAACTCCGGCAATTAAAAATTGCCCGTAAGGCAGTTTTTCGGGTAGATTTTAATCTTTTGGATCACTTTGAAATAATTGTAGCGTAAAAAAACGCCGGGAAATCTATGGTTTCCCGGCCAGTTCGCGGAACGCGTCCGCGGAATACGTATCATGGGTTCGCTTATCATCCGGCACAAAGATGGTGTTAGCCACCACTTCAAGCTCGCTGGCATCTTCCAGCACCTTGTAAGTGTGCATGATGAACGGCGGCAAAAGTATGCCCACCCCGGGACAAAGAACCAGTTCTTTTTTACTGCCTTCCAGGTCCTGGCAAGTCCACAAAACCAAACCCTTGATACAGAATGCCATTTCGGTGCGTATCCGGTGGAACTCGTTGCCGCCGATCCGCCCGCGCGCCAAGCCGCTGATCCGGTAGATCCTGAATCCGCGGATATCGATCGCCAATCGTTGAAGTTCTTCTTGGTCGTAATCGAAAAAAACGTTGCCCAGTTCTTTCCACGGAATGGCAACGGCCACTTCCAGCCGGCCTCCGGATTTAGTCTCCCATGGTCCCTGCGCTCTGAGCATCCTGACCTTACCAATACCGCTAATCGGAATGATCACGCCTCCTTAATGCATTCCTATTTGATTACCATTACCCAACAACCTTGTCAAAACAAAATAACAAACAAAATAACTGCCCTCGCCAGTAAAGTCGACCATAAACACTTTTTTAAAAAGCATCCTTAGAAAGCTTCACCGCACTGCCCCCTTGGTTGCTTGCCCCGTTTGATATGCATAGGTTTAAAAAAAAGAGGGCCAAGCCCTATAGATGCGCATATAAAATATACGCAATAATCATTATAGAAATTATACCTATGCCTACCACGATCGTGAGGAAACCCCATATCAACTTCTTTCGTGCGCTCGATTTATTTTTAATCGCATTTATAAAGTTGCGTCCGTGGATGATAAATAGGTACAACGCAAGAAGTTCCACCACCGACAATATGGCAAGCTGAATAGTCAATAC
>Ga0182027_10005217_pt1 | contig 19816 bp, 17 predicted proteins | sample 712E1DmetaG_FD_121300 | JGI IMG/M metagenome (GOLD analysis project Ga0182027, IMG submission 121300) | Permafrost microbial communities from Stordalen Mire, Sweden - 712E1D metaG (Illumina Assembly) | ecosystem: Environmental > Terrestrial > Soil > Wetlands > Permafrost | place: Sweden...
GAGGCGGTCCGCTATCTATGCGATCAACTCAACGCCACCGCCACCATCTTCCCCGATACGGATCTCAGGCTGGTCTACCAGTTGGGGGCAGCGCAAATTCCTTGAGATCGGGAGTTCCGAAGGTCCCTCCCGAAGGCCCAACCCCTGTGCAGCCGGGCAACGGGCGTGCCCCACTTTGACGGCGCCGCAAGGCCGGACCAGGCTATCGCGCCAGGGACGGCACTTCGGCACCACTCCGCGCGGCGCGGGGCGTCAGCGTCCGCAGGCGGCGACTACCTCCGGAAGGTGCGCCAGCGCGGCGGAAGGACGGTAGTTCAGGAGGCTCTCCGCGTGCTGTGCGTGACGCACCTGCCGCAGATCGCCGCGCTCGCCGACCACCATTACCGCGTCGAGAAGCGGGAATCCCAGGGCGGCACCATGGCGGTTCCGAGTGAGTTGGACGCGGAGGGGCGGACACGCGAAGTGGGCCGCATGCTGTCGGGCCAGAAGCTCACGGCGGAAGCCCTCAAGAACGCCGAGCAGTTGATCCGCATGAGCGCGGAGTAGGCCGGCGGCGGGGCTTCCGCCACGCCGCCCAATAATCCGGCCGCCGAGCCGGAGGTCTCTGTGCACGAGGCAGGAAGGGATACGGCGCGTCCGTGAGGGGATGGCGCCCGTCAAGCGAATTGGAAGCCGGGGTTCAACGGGGCTAGGGACGGCACCTCAGCACGGCCTGCGTGTACGGGATGTAGAACAGATCCTCCCGAATCTCCGACTCCACTCGGGAGAATACACGGTTCGCCAGTCGGACATACTCCTTTTCCAGCCGCACGTGTTCTCCGCGATCGTTGTCGAGTAGAAACTTGGCAACCTTGGACTGGCCGGGGACGTAGGCGAGTTCCATGGCGATCAGGACGGCATCGGGCTTCATTGCCGACCGGGCGAGCCGGAATGTTTCGACAGTGGTGTCGTCGTCAAGATGGTGGACGACTCCCATCAGAATCACGATATCGGCCGGGGGGACTTGCGGCAGATACTTTGGGCTGAATAGATCGCAGTAGAATTTCCCGCGATCCCCGTACCGGCGCCGGGCATAGGCAATGTAAGCGGGGCTGATGTCAAAACCGTGGTAATCCGCGCCTGGAAGCCATCTGACCGGGTATCCCGGACCGCAGCCGATGTCCACCACCACCATTCCCGGCCGGAAACCGGAGTATTCCTTCAGCGTTTTGTGCCTGGCGTGGATTCCACCGACGAGCGCCTGGTACGCAAGGTACACAGCCGGGTGTTCCATAATGCCGCTGACGAGGGAAAGGATGGCCACAGCATTTCCAGCCTAGCACCGAATCCGCACGGCGCGGATCCAGCGTCAGCGTCCGCAGACGGCGACTACCTCCGGAAGGTGCGCCAGCGCGGTGGAAGGACGGTAGTGCAGGAGGCTCTCCGCCAGGCGGATATCGGCCACAAACCGGTCGATCTCCGCCTTCCGTGCGCCGGCAAACTCGATTGCGGACCGCGACCCGGTAAGCTGGAGGATTCGCCGGGCCAAATCCGCAAGCCCAGTCGCTTCGCCGCTTCCGATGTTGATGGTTCGCCCGGCGACAGGCGCGGCCGAAACTTTCACCAGGGAGTCCACCACGTCGCCGATCCAGACGAAATCGAGGACCTTATTCTCGCCGTAGATAACCAGCGGGCGGCCGCTCAACGCATTGGCCAGGAACAGCGGGATGACGCGTCCGGCGTCTCCGGGGCCGTAGACATTCGCCAGCCGGAACACCACGACATCCATCCCCGATTCCATGAAAACGCGGCAGTAGAGTTCGCCCGCCGCCTTGCTGGCGCCGTAGGCGTTCCCCGGGTTGAGCGGCGCGCATTCGGGAACCGGCAGGGCGGACGCTTCGCCATAGACCTCCCGCGAAGACGCGAAGATCAACCTGCGGACTTCGCACTGGCGGGCCGCCGACAGGACTTCGAAAGTTCCGGCCACGTTGGTGGTGAACGAATAGTCGATGTCCGCCACGGCTCCGAGCACGTTGGCTTGCGCGGCCAGATGGTAGACAAGGCCGATACCGTCCATGGCCGCGCGCACGGTCGGGCGGTCGCGGATGTCACCTCGCAGAAACTCGACCCGCGGAGTTCCCTCGAAGGTGTTGCGGCCGCGGTAGAGGTTGTCGAGAATGCGAACCGAGACGGACGGATTCTCCAGGAGTCTCCGTACCAGATTTTCGCCGATAAAACCGGCGCCGCCGGTCACCAGGACGTTCATCGCAGTTCGCTATCGGTGCCGGCGCTAGCGCCCGTCCGCCGGGATAGCGGCCGCTCCGCCGCCTCCGGCTCCGGCAGGTTGATCCGTTTGCGCACCAGCCACACCGGCCGTTGTTTCACCTCTTCAAACAGCCGTCCCATATACTCTCCCAGGATTCCCAGGCAAATCAACTGCACGCCCGAGGAAAACAAAACCACGAACACCAGCGACGTCCATCCGCGCGCATTGCGCGGGTTGAATCCCAGGAAGGTGTAGTTCGCAGAATATTGGAGCACGACCAGAAAGGCGCCGCAGATGGAGAACAGCGCCACCAGGACGCCCAGAAACACGATGAACTGCAGCGGGCGGTAACTGAAATTGACGATCCCGTCGGCGGCCAGCTTAAAGAGCTTTCGGAAGGTGTACTTGGGTTCGCCGGCGTACCGCGCGTGGCGCTCGTAGGCCAGGCCAGTCTGGCGGAATCCCACCCAGGTCCGCAACCCTCGAATGAAACGGTTGCGCTCCGGCAAGTCGTTCAACGCATCGACGACTTCCCGGCGCATCACGCAGAAATCTCCGGCATCCAGCGGGATGTCGATGCCGGCCAGGCGCTTCAGCAGCCGGTAGTAGACGTGGTAGCAGAATCGCTTGAAGAGGCCTTCCTTCCGCTTGGTGCGAATGGCGTAGACGACATCCCAGCCCGCGCGCGCCTTCTCCAGGAAGGGCAGCAGGGACTCGGGCGGGTCCTGGAGATCGGCGTCGATGACCGCCACGATATCGCCCCGGGCGTGCATGAGGCCCGCGGAAACGGCCGCCTGATGCCCGAAATTTCGAGACAGGCCGATCACCTTCAGCCGGGGATCGCCGGCCAGACTCTCCAGAATCTCCAATGTACGGTCGCGGCTTCCGTCGTCCACAATCACCAGCTCGAAGTCCTCACCCCAGGCGGAACTGGCGGCGCACACCCGGCGATACAATTCCTCGATGCCGGCTGCCTCGTTGAATGCGGGGACCACCAGCGAAATCATATAAAGTGTTCCCGCGGCCGGGGCCGCGCCGCCATGGCCGGCAGAGCATACCGTTGGGAGGTTTCGTGGTGCGTGGCCACCCGGGCCGGATCGCGCTCCGCCAAGCGCGCCAGCAGCCGCTCGTCCATGTTGCTATCCGCGCCGCCGCGCGACCAGAGCTCGAAGGGCATCGGGCCTCAGCTTAGCACGTCTGCGAAGGTCCCGGCCCGGCGGGGGGTGAGCCACATAGTAATCCGGAAGTCCCGCCAACCGAATTATGGTATCTATAGAGGGTTCCGGTCCGGGCCATGGTGGAAATGGGAAAACTCTCTCGGGTGGCCATAGCCGCCATCGCGCTGGCGGTGATTGCGTTTGGAGTCCTGCGCGTGCGGTCGACGCTGACGGTGTTCAGCTCGACCTTCGACGAACCGGATCACATAGCCAACGGCATGGAATGGCTATCCCGCGGCACGTATACCTATGAGCCCAAGCACACGCCTTTGGGACGGGTCGCGGCGGCGTTCCCCTTATGGCTGGATGGATCGCGGACGGTAGGGCTGGCCGGCGCATGGGATGAGGGCAACGCGATCTTCGCGTCGAGGGCCAGGTTCAAGACCGATCTGGCGAAGGCGCGTTCGGGCACCATCGTCTTCTTCGTTCTGATGTGCGGCGTGGTGTTCTGCTGGTCCAGGGAACTGTTCGGTCCCTGGATTGGGCTGCTTTGCCTGTTGGAAGTTAGCCTGTTGCCGGCGGTGCTCGCCCTGTCCGGGTTGGTGACGACGGATATGGCGGGCGCCAGCACGTTCCTGCTCAGCCTCTGGATGCTTTTGCGCTGGAGCCGGCAGCGTACGGTCTGGCGCGCCGTAGCAGCCGGTTTGTGTATCGGTTTGGCGCTGCTCGCAAAACTCTCCGCGGTGCCGTTCCTTCTGGGATGCGCGATGGCGTGGTTGGCGCTCCAGTGCTGGATGCGCCGGGGCTGGCCGCCGGAGGCGATTCGGTTTCGCCTGGGGCAGATTCTACTGATCGGGCTCAGCGCGTTTCTGCTGATCTGGGCGGGCTATCGTTTTCAGAGCGAGCCGCTGTCCCGGGCCAACACCGTCCGCCTGTACCAGACGCGGCTGGACCAGCACACCGTTTCCGGCCGGCTGATTTCTAAAGCCCTGGATGTTCCGATTCCGGGCGGCAACATGATTCGTGGGTTCGGCGATCTACTCCTCATGGAACGTGGGCCGACAATTCTCCAATACTTCCGTGGAGAAGTGAAGAGGGGCGGCTGGCATCTCTACTTCCCTGTCGCCTTCGCGGTGAAGGCGCCGCTGCCGTTCCTGATTCTTTCGGGAATCATGCTGCTGTTGGCGGTGCGCGTGGCGATCCGGCGAGGGGAGATCGAATGGTGTTATCCCGCGGCTTTTGCGGCCGTCGTCTTCCTGGTTTGTTTTCCCACGCACTGGAATATCGGCACGCGATACCTGCTGGCGCTCTATCCGCTGTGCTCGATCGGCTCGGGTCTGGCGATCAAGACCATGTGGCAGAGCCGCCGTTTCACGCTGGCAAGCCGCGCCGTTCCGATCGCGCTTATGCTCTGGCTGGGCGCGGAGAGCGTTTCCGCCCATCCGGATTACCTGGCCTACTTCAACGAGTTGGCCGGTTCGCATCCGGAGAAGATCCTGGTGGAGGGCGATCTCGACTGGGGCCAGGATCTATACCGGCTCCAGCAGGAAGCGGAGCGCGTTCACGCCCGCCCCCTTTGGGAGTTCTACTATGGTTCGACCAGTCCGCAAGCTTACGGTTTGGACGCCCGGAGGCTGCCCGACGATGGCACGGTGGCCGGTTGGGTTGCCGTCAGCATGCGCCACTTGCTCTTTTCCCCGGAGCGATTCGCATGGCTGGCACCCTATTCGTGGCGTCCGGTGGGCAAGAGTATCCGCTTGTATTATGTCCCGGAACCGGCGCCCGCACCCTCCGCGCTTCCCAGCCGGGAGCAGGCGCTGACGATGCTTCACCTGAGATGAAGACGGCCGGCGTGGGTGGGGCGCGGCAAAAACGCCCTATAATCGTTAGTGATGCCCGTTCTTTCCGCATTAGTGACCGGTTCCTGCGGCCTGATTGGTTCGGAGGTTTCCGTCTTTCTGGCGCGACAAGGTTTCCAGGTTACTGGAATCGATAGCAACCATCGCGCGCTTTTCTTCGGACCCGAAGGCGATACAAGCTGGGTACTGGAGCGCCTGCGCCGCGAGATTCCCGGCTACCGGCACGAAGCCCTCGACATCTGCGCGCGCGACCGACTGCTGGCGCTGGTGGACGAGTTGCGCCCCAAACTGATCGTGCATACCGCCGCGCAACCGTCGCACGACCGGGCCGCGGCCATTCCGTTTCTCGATTTCGAAGTCAACGGGGTGGGCACGCTGAACATGCTGGAAGCCGCCAGGAGGTCGTGTCCGGAATCGCCGTTCATCCACATGTCGACCAACAAGGTCTACGGCGACCGCCCCAACACCATTCCGCTCGTGGAACTGGAGACGCGCTGGGATTATGCCGATCCGGCCTACCAGAACGGCATCCCCGAAGACTTCCCGGTGGATCAGTCCAAGCACTCGCTGTTCGGGGCCTCGAAGCTCGCCGGCGACGTGATGGTGCAGGAATACGGCCGCTATTTCAACATGCCCACCTGCTGCCTGCGCGGCGGATGCCTTACGGGGCCGAACCACTCCGGGGTGGAACTGCACGGCTTCCTCAGCTACCTGGTCAAGTGCAACCTGGAGGGGCGCGAATACAAGGTTTTCGGTTACAAGGGAAAGCAGGTCCGCGACAACATTCACTCCGAGGACGTGGCGCGCTTCATGCTGGAGTTTTTCAAGGCCCCGCGGGTGGCCGAAGTGTACAACCTGGGAGGCGGCAAAGGGAATGCCTGCTCCATCCTGGAAGCGTTCCGCAAGACCGAGGACATCACCGGGCGCCCCATGCAGTGGCGATATGTGGACGAGAACCGCATCGGCGACCACATCTGCTACTACAGCGACCTGCGCAAGATGGTGCGGCACTATCCCCATTGGGACCTGACGAAATCGCTCGACGCCATCTTCCAGGAGATTGCCGAAAGCTGGATGCGCAGGCTGCCGGACAAGGCAACCCCATGAGGATTCCGGGCTCGGGACCGGCCTGGAGCCGGCCTTGAAGAGGATGACCGAACCGCCCAGGCAGGAGCCCATCAAGCTCCTCTCGGTGGTGATTCCCTGCCGCAACGAAGAGGGCGCCATCGCCTCCACCGTCGAGCACCTGTACGTGGAGTTGCGCCTCCACGGCGTGGAGCACGAAATCGTTCCGGTGGACGACGGCAGCACGGATTCCACGTGGGCCGTTCTCGAGGAGTTGCAGGGCCGCATTCCCACCCTGCGGCCGGCGCGGAACACCGGCGAGAACGGCTTCGGGCGCGCCATCGTGCTGGGGATCGACCACAGCCAGGGCGACGGCGTGGTGGTCATGATGGCGGACGAATCCGACGATTGCCGCGACGTGGTGCGCTACTGGGAACTGCTCAACCTGGGCTGGGACGCGGTGATGGGCTCGCGCTTCGTCAAGGGCGGCGGCGTGATCGATTATCCGGCCCACAAGCTGCTGATCAACCGGCTGGCCAACCTGTTCCTGCGGGTGATTTTCCGCGCGCCCCTCAACGATTTCACCAACGCGTTCAAGGCCTACCGGCGCCGGGCGCTGGACGGCTGCCGTCCGTTCCTTTCGCCGCACTTTAACCTGACCGTGGAACTTCCCTTGAAAACCATTGTCCGCGGCTACTCGTGGACGGTTATGCCGATCACCTGGCGTAACCGGCGGTCCGGCATCTCCAAGCTCAAGCTCCGCGAGATGGGCAGCCGCTACCTCTTCATCGCGCTGTATTGCTGGCTGGAGAAGTACTTCAGCCGCGGGGATTACAAGCAGCGGCATCGCCAGGGTTGAGACTGTGGCCCGCCAGCCTGCGCGCGTGCCCGGCATTCGCTGCAAACCCGAGGATCTCCCCCGTTTCCCCTTTGGTACACTGTTAGGAACTGGGGGACCCATCTTGAATCGGATCGCTATCTACCTTACATTCGCCTCCGCCCTGGCCTTTTCCGGCTGCCAGAAACCGTCGGCGCAGCCCAAGGGCGCCGGAGGAATGCCGGTGTTCCCGGTGACCGTGGCCAAGGCCGCGCGTCAGTCCGTCCCCACCGAGTTGCGCGTGGTCGGAACCGTCGAAGCCAGCGCCGTGGTACAGGTGAAGTCGCAGATCGCCGGGCAACTGGTGGGCGTGGAATTCGCCGAGGGCCAGAACGTCGCCGAGGGCGACCTGCTGTTCCGCATCGATCCGCGGCCGTACGAAGACGCGCTCCGCCAGGCGGAAGCCGCCGTGTTGCGCGACCGCGCGCAGATTTCGCAAGCCGAGGCGTCCCTGGCCCGCGACGATGCCCAGGCGAAATTCGCTTCGAGCGACGCGCAACGGCAGGCCGAGTTGAATCGCGGGGGCCTGACGCCGCGCTCGCAGTTCGACCAGGCCCAGTCCACCGCCGAAGCCGCCATGGCTTCGTCGCGCGCCACCCAGGCGAGCATCGAAACCGCCAAGGCGGCGCTGGCCGCCGATGAGGCCGCGACGGCGAAGTCGCGGCTCGACCTGAGCCACTGCGAGATCCGCGCCCCCCTGAGCGGCCGCACTGGGAACCTGCTGGTCAATGCCGGCAACCTGGTGAAGGAAAGCGACGTGGCGCTGGTTGTGATCCACCGGGTTTCGCCCATCTTCGTGACGTTCAACGCTCCCGAACAGTATCTCGCCGCCATCCGCCGCCTCAACTCCGTGAGCCGGCTGGCGGTGCGCGCGTTCGCCGAGAGCGACCCGTCGCACACCGCCACCGGAACCCTGGCGGTGATCGATAACACCGTCGATACCACCACTGGCACCATCCGCCTCAAGGCCACCTTCGACAACCGCGACGGCCTGCTGTGGCCGGGACAATTCGTCTCGACCGTGCTGACGCTCGATACCATTCAGGACGCCGTCGTGGTGCCGTCCGAAGCGGTGCAGTCCGGCCAGCAAGGGTCGTTCGTTTACGCCATGAAGCCGGACACCTCGGTCGAGATCCGGCCGGTGGTGCCCGGGCGGAGTTTCGGCGCGCGGACGGTGATCGACAAGGGACTCTCCGCCGGCGAAACGGTGGTCACGGATGGCTTCCTGGTGCTGTTTCCCGGCGCCAAAGTGCGCGTGGTGGAGACGGCCAAGACGGAATCGGGGACGCTGTGAACCTCTCGCGCATCTTCATCGAGCGCCCGGTGATGACGGTGCTCGTGACCTTCGCCATTTTGCTGTTCGGCGCGGTCGCCTTCCGCGGCCTGCCGGTGGCGGCGCTGCCCAGCGTGGATTATCCCACCATCCAGGTGAGTGCGGCCCTGCCCGGCGCCAGCCCCGAGACCATGGCGTCCTCCGTGGCCACGCCGCTCGAACGCGAGTTCTCCACCATCGCCGGCATCCAGCAGATGAGTTCCAGCAACTCGCAGGGGTCCACCAGCATCACCGTGCAGTTCACGCTCGACCGCAGCATCGACGCGGCGGCCCAGGACATCCAGGCGCATATCGCCGCGGCCGGCGGCCGTCTGCCGCCCAGCATGCCGCGGCCGCCCACTTATACCAAGGCGAATCCGGCGGACCAGCCCATTTTCTATATGGCCCTGAGTTCCGGCACGCTGCCGCTCTCCAAAGTCACCGAATACGCCGACATCCTGCTGGCCCAGCGCATCTCCATGGTGAGCGGCGTTTCGCGCGTGCAGGTGTACGGCGAGCAGAAGTTCGCGGTGCGCGTGCAGGTGGACCCGGACAAGCTGGCGTCGCACAACATCGGCATCGACGAAGTGCAGCGCGCGGTTAGCGGCAGCAACTCCAACCTGCCCACCGGCCGCCTGGACGGGGCCAAGCAGGCCTTCACCATCGAATCCAACGGCGCGCTGTTCAAAGCGGCCGACTACCGGCCCATTATCGTCGCCTGGCGCAACGGTTCGCCGGTGCGGCTGGACGACGTGGCCAACGTGGCCGATAGCATCGAGAACGACAAGCTGGTGGCCTGGTACAACGACACCAAGTGCGTGCTTCTGGCCATCAACCGCCAGCCCGGCACCAACACCGTGGACGTGGCGGACGGCATCTACAAACTGCTGCCGGAATTCCGCCGCGAGATCCCCGGAGCGGTGCAGCTCAGCGTGGCCTTCGACGCGTCGCAATCCATTCGCAATTCCATTCACGACGTGGAATTCACCCTCATGCTGACCGTCTGCATCGTGGTGATGGTGATCTTTCTGTTTTTGCGCAATTTCTCGGCCACGCTGATTCCCGGCTGCGCCGTGCCATTCTCCATCGTGGGCACGTTCGCGGTGATGTACCTGCTGCGCTACAGCCTGAACAATCTCTCGCTGATGGCGCTGACGCTCTCGGTGGGCTTCGTGGTGGACGACGCCATCGTGATGCTGGAGAACATCGTGCGTCACATGGAAATGGGCGAGACGCGCATGCAGGCGGCGCTGGCGGCCTCGAAGGAGATCGGCTTCACCATTCTCTCCATGACCATCTCGCTGGTGTCGGTCTTTATCCCGGTGCTCTTTATGGCGGGCATCGTGGGACGCCTGCTGCACGAGTTCTCGGTGACCATTGTGGTGGCGATTCTCATCTCCGGGTTCGTCTCGTTGACGCTGACGCCGATGCTCGGTAGCCGCTTCCTGCGCGACGAGCACAACCGGCGCCACGGCATCTTCTACCGCGCACTCGAGGGCGGATTCAACCTGCTGACCTGGTGGTACGAGATGACGCTACGCCTGGCCCTGCGCTTCCACCCGGTGACCTTTCTGGTAGCACTGTCGATGCTGGTGGGAACCGTGTACCTGTTCAAGACCATGCCGACGGGTTTCATTCCCAGCCAGGACAGCGGATTCATGTTCGGCGTCATGCAGGGACCGCAGGACGCGTCGTACGAGTACATGGTCCACCACACGACGGCCATCAGGGACATCGTGAAGGCACATCCGGCCGTGGACAGCACCATCGCCTTCGTCGTCGGCGGCGGCAACCAGTCCTTCGTGTTCGTGAAACTGAAGCCGCGCGGCGAGCGCGCAATCTCCGCCGATCAGTTCATCGACCAACTGCGCCCGCGCCTGTTCTTCTCCGTTCCGGGAGTGATGGCGTTTCTGCAGAACCCGCCGCCCATCACGGTGAGCGGGCAGAACTCGGCCAGCGTGTACCAGCTCACGCTGCAAAGCGCCAGCCTGGACGAAATCTACGCCTGGGGACCGAAGCTGAAGGCCAGGATGGCACAGTTACCGGGTTTCGTCGACGTCAACAGCGACCAGCAGATCTCCAGCCCGCAGATCATGGTGGATATAGACCGCGACCGGGCCCTCGCCCTGGGCGTCACGCCCGCGCAGGCACAGGACGCGCTCTACAGCGCCTACGGCTCGCGCGAGGTTTCCGTGATCTACGCGCCGGCCGACCAGTACTCCGTGATCCTGGAACTGGCCAAACAGTACCAGCGCACGCCCGACTCGCTATCCAAGCTGTACGTCCGCTCCTCGCAGGGACAACTCGTGCCGCTGGACGCCATCGTGCGTACCAAGCTCCAAACCGGCCCGCTCACCATCAACCATTTCGGACAACTGCCGGCGGTCACCATCTCTTTCAACCTGCTCCGCGGCTACTCGCTGGGACAGGCCGCGCAATCGGTGGACGATGCCATCGCCGAGCTTCGCATGCCGGCAACCATTTCCACCGCGTTCCAGGGGACCGTGAAGGAATTCCAGAGTTCCTTCCAGAACCTCACGGTGCTGCTGGTGGTAGCCATCCTGGTAATCTACATCGTGCTGGGCGTGTTGTATGAGAGCTTCATCCATCCCATCACGATTCTCTCGGGCCTGCCCTCGGCGGTCTTCGGCGCGCTGCTCACGCTCCTGCTTTTCCACAAGCAACTGGACCTGTACGCTTTCGTGGGCATCATCATGCTGTTCGGCGTGGTGAAGAAGAACGCCATCATGATGATCGATTTCGCCATCGGGGCGCGCCACAAGGGCCTGAGCGCGCGCGATGCCATCTGGCAAGGCTGCCTGCTGCGTTTCCGCCCCATCATGATGACCACCGTGGCGGCGCTCTTCGGCACGCTGCCCATCGCGCTGGGATACGGCGAAGGCGCCGACGCGCGGCAACCGCTGGGCCTGGCAGTGGTGGGCGGCCTGGTGGTCAGCCAGTTCCTGACGCTCTACATCACGCCGGTGATCTACCTCTACCTGGACTGGGTGCAAGGGAGGCTCGCGGGCCACCGCGAGACGGAACAACTGCTGGCGTCGCGGTAGGCTCCCAGCCCGCCCGGCAGCGCTGGCATCGGGCTGTGCTTCCTGGCTGGGCGATGCCGGCCGCGGCCCGGCTTCCGGCGTCGGCGTCCGGCCTCGACAACCATGCCGCCCGCGCGTTCCAAGCGGAAACCGCCGGAATCGGGCGGCGCCGTGGGTTTTTCACTGGCTTTGTGTCTGGCGCTTCTCCGTGCGGCGGTGGCGGGGTTCGCCGTCCGCAGCCGCAGGTGGGCCGCTATCTCCGCGGGCTCCGTGGGGGTGACAAGGTGTTGGAAATGCGCCTTCTGCCGCAGCAGGCCAGTTACCGGTTGCCGTCCGGGCGGCCCGCAGCATGCCATTCTGCCCCACAAGGGCGCGCCCGGCGTCCACTTTCGCGTCGCGCGCCCGGCGTCCACTTTCGCGTCGCGTGCCCGGTGGATGGCACCGCATTGAGCCTGTCGAGGCTAGGCTGTAAGCAGCATATTTTCCAATGGCTTGCCATGGTATATTAAAGCCTGTTAACACCCTCGGCGCAGCTTCCCCGCGCGCCGCGGCGTTCCCGAAAAAGTGAGTGCTGGCTTGATCCAAAACGGTGATATCTCGTACGGAGCCCCCGGCCGGCTGGCGGCCGCTGCGTCCGTGCTTGGTCGAACCTGGTTGCTCGCCGCGGTGCTCGCGGCATGCATCCTGAGGCTCTGGATCGTACCCCTGCCGTCGAGCTTCTGGGTGGACGAGATGGCCACCGTATTCGTGGTGCAGCATGGCGCGGCGGACCCGTCGTTTCAGGCCGCTCCGCAAGTGCCGGCCTCGCTGTACTACGTCCTCCCGCGGCTCGCTCAGTCGCTGTTCGGAGTGTCGGAAATCGGCTATCGCCTGCCATCCGTGCTGTTGATGTTGGCCGCGTTACTGGCGATCGCGCGCCTGGCGCAACGGCTGATTCATCCGGATGCGGGATGGTTCGCGGCGCTGGCGTGCTTTCTTCTTCGCGAGTTCAACTATCAGGCGGCGGACGCTCGCCCATACGCCCTGGGCACCTGCATGGCCTGCGCCAGTCTTCTGTTCCTGGTGCGATGGCTGGATTCCGGACGTTGGCTCGATGCGCTGTGGTTCGTGGCGTTCGGAACCCTGGTGTGGAGAGCGCATCTTCTCTTCTGGCCGATCTACGTGGTGTTCGCGGTCTACACGCTGGTCCGCCTGCCGCGCGGAAAGGCCAGGGTCGGCTGGCTTCAGGCCGGCATGGTGTACGCGGCGCTGGGCGTCTCCCTCTTGCCGGTGCTGCGCGAGGCCTGGGAACTGAGCCGCCAGGCAAGCGCCCACGTGGTGGCCGAAATACCGACCGGCGGGGACTTCGTCAGGGCGCTGAAACTCGGCTTCGTGGTGCCATTCTGCGCGGTGAGCGCCTTGCTCGGCCGCTGGTTCAGGTGGCCGCTGGTCAACCGCCCCACTTCGGTCGAATCGATCACTCTGATACTCGCCTTGTGGTTGTGCGATCCGGCTTGTCTGTTCCTGTTGTCGCGAGCCAGCGGAGACAGCGTGTTCCTCTCGCGCTACCTCTATTTGGCGCTTCCCGGAATTGCCCTCACCGGCACGCTGGCCACGGCCGTTTTTCTGCCGCGCAACCTCTGGCGGCCGATGGCGGCCGTGCTCGGAATCGGGATTCTGATCTTCGCGGGGCGATGGAATCACGTGGCGTTGGCGCACCACAATTCCGACTGGCGGGCCGCATCGCGCGCCATCAACCGGGAGGTTGCCGGGATGGACGTTCCCATCCTGTGTCCCAGTCCCTTTATCGAGGCCCGTCCACCCGTCTGGCGGCCCGGCTACCCGGCTTCGAGCTTTCTGTATTCCCATCTCGCCGTCTATCCGGTCCGGGGAGCGGTGTACCGGTTTCCCTTTGAAACCTCGCCGCAGGCTGAGCAGTTTGCGGCGGAACTGGCGCAGGGCAGGCTGTCCACCTCGAAGGAGTTCATCGTCTACGGCGGAGACCGCGCAACGCGTTTCTGGCGCAACTGGTTCAGCGCCAGACCCGAGTTGGCGGGTTGGCGCATCCGCGGGTTGGGCGCGTTTGGGGACGTCGAGGTTCTGGTGTTCGAGAGACCCGCGTAGGAGCCAGGACGCCAACGCCGAAAGGGCCGCCGCGAGTGTAACGGAAACCCGGCCGGGCGCATCTGATAGTAACAACCGTGACACTACCAACCAACATCTCCCGGCGAGACCTGCTCTCGGCTCTCGCCCTGCTGCCGGCGGCTCGCCTGCTGGCCGGGCAGGACCAGGGAGGCGCACCCCCTCCGGCAGCCCCGATCGCCCCGAGGCCCGATAGCGACCAGCCGAAGTTCTCCAGCAACGTCAATGTCGTGAACCTGTTCGCCACCGTCCGCGACAAGCAGGGGAAACTCGTCAAGGACCTCACCAAGGACGATTTTTTGCTGGATGAGGAAGGCAAGCCGCAGACTATCAAGTACTTCACGCAGGAATCCGATCTGCCCCTCTATCTGGGGCTGCTGGTGGATACCAGCGGCAGCCAGCGCAATGTGATCAGTCAGGAGCGCAGCGCCAGCTATCAGTTCTTCGACCAGGTTCTGCGCCAGGACCGCGACCTGGCGTTTGTCGTGCACTTCGATTTCGAAGTGGAATTGTTACAGGATTTCACATCTTCCCGCAAAGACCTGGAGAAGGCGCTGGACCAGCTCCACGTGAATCAGCAGCAGTTGCAGCAGCGCCAGGGGCAGGGACAGGGCGGCGGAGGCGGCTATCCCGGAGGCGGATACCCTAGTGGCGGTGGCGGTCAGACCGGCCGCGGACGCCGCGGCGGGGGCACGGATATGTACGATGCCATCTACCTGGCCTCCGATGAGCTGATGTCCAAGCAGAAGGGGAGAAAAGCGCTCATCCTGCTCACCGATGGCGTGGATACGGGCAGCAAGTACACCTTGTTCGAGGCGGTGGCATCCGCCCAGAAGGCGGATACCCTGGTCTATTCCGTGCTGTTCTCCGACTCCAATGCCTACCAGCAGGCCATGGGCGGCCCGCGAATGGGCGGACGGGGAATGGGACGCGGCGGCGGCATGGGCCGGATGCCCATGCCGGGAGGCGGCGGATACGACAGGCCCGATGGCAAGAAGGTGCTGGAGCAAATCTCCCGCGAAACCGGAGGCCGGTTCTTCCAGGTTTCGCACAGCCAGCCCATCGACAAGATCTACGCCGAGATCCAGGAGGATCTGCGCAGCCAGTACAGCATCGGCTACACGCCCGATCCGCCTTCCCAGGGCGGCATCTACAGGCATATCCACCTGACCGCCAAGAAGAAAAACATGACGGTGGCGACCCGCGAAGGGTACTACGCCACGTAGCAGAATCGCCACGGCGTTACGGTTTCGCCCTGGCGGCTCGCGGCAGGCGCGACCATAATGGTAGTGCCATGTTCGTTCTTCTCGTCTACGTTCACGTTCAACCGGAACACCTCGAGGCCTTCCGGCAAGCTACCATCGAGAACGCGCGCAACAGCCGGCTGGAGCCCGGTGTCGCGCGCTTCGATTTCCTCCAGGAAACCGAGGACCCCACGCGCTTTGCGCTGGTGGAGGTCTATCGCAGCCGCGACGGCCATGCGCAGCATCGCGAGACCCCGCATTACAAAGCGTGGGCTGCCGCGGTGACCGGTTGGCTGGCGGAGCCTCGCACCCGAACCGCCTACCTTGGCGTCGACCCGGCCGGCGAAAATTGGTAATCGATGCCGTTTGAATTCGCCACGGCCACGCGCATCCGCTTTGGCGCAGGCGCCCGGCACGAACTTGCGGCCGCGGCGGCGTCCATGGGCACGCGTGCGCTGGTGCTGACCGGCTCCGCGGCCAACCGGGCGGCGCACATGCTGCAAGCCGTGACGGCCGCCGGCCTGACGCCCGTATCCATCGCCGTCGCCGGTGAGCCGGCCGTGGCGGCGATCCGCGAGGGTGTTGCCCGTGCCCGCCAGGAGCGCTGCGATGTGGTGATCGCCATCGGGGGCGGCAGCGTGCTGGACGCCGGAAAGGCTGTGGCCGCGCTGCTGGCCCACCCCGGAGACCCGCTGGATTACCTGGAGATCGTCGGCCGCGGGCAACCCCTGACACAGCCGTCGGCGCCGATGATCGCCGTGCCCACTACGGCCGGCACCGGAAGCGAGGTCACGCGCAACGCCGTGCTTCGCTCGCCCGAACACCAGGTGAAGGCCAGTCTGCGCTCGCTCGGGATGCTGCCGCGCCTGGCGATCGTGGATCCCGAATTGACGCTCGGCCTGCCGCCGGCGATTACGGCATCCTCCGGTTTGGACGCGCTCACGCAGCTCATTGAACCGTACGTTTCGCCGCGCGCCAACCGCATGACGGACCTGTTTTGCGTGGATGGCATGCGCCGCGCCGCGCGGGCATTGCCGCGCGCCTGGAAACACCCGGAGGACTTGGAAGCGCGCACCGATATGGCGTGGGCCAGTCTGCTGGGCGGGCTCGCCCTGGCCAACGCCGCTCTCGGGGCGGTGCACGGCTTCGCCGCGCCGCTGGGCGGCATGTTCCCTGCGCCGCACGGAGCGGCCTGCGCGGCGGTCCTTCCCTACGCCATGGAGGTCAACATTCGGGCATTGCGCCAGCGCGCGCCCTCTAGCGAGGCTTTGCGGCGGTACGCCGAGGTGGCGCGGATTCTCACGGACGATCCGCACGCCGGGCCGGAGGATGGCTTCCGATGGGCGGCGCAACTCCGCGCCACAATGGAGATTCCGCCGCTCGGCGCCTACGGCGTAAAGGAGTCCGCGATTCCGGCGCTGGTGGAACGCGCGGCCCGCGCTGGAAGCATGAAGGGCAACCCGATCGCACTAACGCCCGAGGAACTGCGCGAGATTATCGCGCGGGCGATTTAGCCGGTTGTGCCAGCCACTGGCCCGGCATCCCTGGCCGCTGGAGCGGAGCGCCGCACCAGGTTCCCGTCCTCATGGGCGGCAACCGGGAGCTCCGTGGGCTGGCCCGATAGAGCCCCTTCCAGGGCGGCGTTGAGCCGCAGAAGATTCGCCTGGAATGCAGTTTCGTCGACGCCCTCGACGATCCCTCCGGCTTCTACCGCGGGTGCGGCGGCTTCCACGGCCGGGGCCGCCTGCTCGGGGATGAATCGCGGCGTCCGGCTTGTGTGGCGCGCAAAGAAGAGCGTCAGCAGCCCGGCTCCGGCGGCCAGGCCCAACGCCCCGAAATCCGTCCACCAGCCCGCGCGAAACAGGGAAGCGGCGTTGGCCCGCTGAGCGTCCACAGTCCCGTCCTGGAACTCGCGGAAACGAGCCGTGTCGCGGGCATTCAACCGATAGATCGGATAGCCCTGGCCGGAGGCGATCTTCAACGCCGCCTCGGAATCGCCCCGGGCGGCTGCCCGCTCAACCTCGACCACGACGAGCCGCCACGCCATTAGCCGATCCTGCATCTGGTTAACGAGACGTCTCTGGTCGTCCTGAACGAGCAGCGGCTGGAGGTCGCCAATCGCCTTCCGCCACCGGCCCGCCGCCGAATCGAACTCCTGCTTGGATACGGCGGCTTCCGCCGGTTCCCCGGCGGCCGTGAACAGAACAATGCCGCGCATCGAAGCCAGCATATTCGACCCCGCCGAGTCCATTTCGGCCGCGATCTGCAGCCTCCGTGCGGCCTTTTCCGCGACATTCCGCTGGTCGATGTCCAGGCTGCCGAGACGGCCCAGCCACGCAATACCCATGGCCACCACCAACGCCAGCATCGACCCCACGCCAATCTCAAATTTCCTGCCGATTGTCATATTCGATCGCGCCCGAATTCCCTGGCGCGCCCTCGCAATGGATCTATCGGCTCGACGCGCGAAAAACTTCAGTGCCCGCCCTCAGCGGCCGCCGGCGGCCAGCGTGAACCAGTTGGATTCGAATCCGGCCTGAATCTCGATGCGGCTCTTGCCGCTGGGAAACAGGAACGTGCCGACACCCCAGGACCAGACTCCGGTCTGGCGCATCGCCAGGTTGGCTCCCAACTCCCTGGCCAGCTCCGCAGGGGGTTCGCTGCGGGCCTCGAAGGAAGATAGAATTCCCTGTATCTCCACCCGGTTGAAGGATATGGCGATCAGAAAATACGGGGTTGGCAACAGATGGTGCTCCACGCGGCGAATGCGGCCGTGGACCACCGCACCGGCGGGGATCAGTTCCTCCCGCGACCCCGGGCGGCGAACCGGTTTGACGACTCTCGCGGCTACCGGGTCGCCCGCGGCGGCGGCGGCGGTATCGATAGGCGCGCCGAGCGCCAGCGTGACCGGCAGCCCGATGGGCAGCGCCACACGGCCCCGGCCGGCGCGCGGCGGCACGGCGCTCTCCGGACCAGCCGGCGCATCGAAGACGATTTCCGATTCGGCCCGATACTCGCGGCAGTTCGAGAAAGCGATGGCGTTGCGGGTTTCGCGTCCGCCGTCGAGCAGGATCTCCAACTGGCTCTGGCGCGGGAGCAGAACGTCGCTCGCGCCGATGCGGACACGCTGGTAGTCCAGGGTGGCGCCGGCCTGGCAGAAAGCGGCGCCGGGCGGCAACTGGCTGATGCGGATGGTCATTCGCTCCAGGTCGAGCGATTGCGGATCGATCCGGACTTCGCCTTCGTAAGCCGCTGGAAGCCACGCCGCGCCCACTTTGATTTCGAAGCGGCTGGCCTCGAGGGCCACGCGGTATCCGTACTCGAACACCGCCCTGCCGTTGGCGGTCCGCTCGCCGTTGTACTGGAACGCGGCCGCCGGTTGGTCGAAGACGCTGGCGAGATAGGCGCCGAAAGCGCCGGTCGACACCGGGCCATCGCGAATGAGCTCATCCACATCGCGCGAATCGAACCGGGTGGCGCCTGGCCAGGAGTGCAATTCGCGTCCCTGGGAGACCGTCACCTCAAGCCGGGCGCGGTCGGTGAATTCGAGCTGCCGCGGACCGCCGGCGCCAGTCTCGGCGCAGGCCGCCGGCGCCGCGCCGGCCGCCACGCGCCCGTAGTAGTTGCGATCCAGGGTTTCGATACAGACGTAATTGTCGAGGCCGCGGGCCGCCGCGCGAAGCCGGGGGCGCGCCTGCTCCAGCACGGCGCCGGGATCGCGGCCCTGGCCACGGGCCATGGCGGCTGCGGCAAGCAGGACGGCGAATCTCATGGCCGTTCCGGGGAAACCTCCGTGGCGCTCGGCGGGTGGTACGGGGAGCGGCGCGGGTGCGGCGCCGGCGAGGGCTTGCGCCGCATCGCCGCGGAAGCCGGGGAGCCGACCCCCGGAGGCCGGCTGCCGGTCAGGCGGTGGGACCGGACCTGGAAGTGGGATCTGAAGCATGCCCCACCAGCGCTACGGTTTGGGCTTGGCCGCCATCCTCGGTTTCCAGTTCTGCGCGGCCCGGTCCTGAGCGGCAACCTCGGCGGGACTCAGTTTGGCGGCTTCGGCGGCGCGCTGTTTGTCGACGCTTCTGTCGCCGTGGAGGAAGGCCAGGGTCAGCCAGAAATACGCGAGCTTGCCGTCCCTGGGGACGCCGCTCGCCGAGGCGTAGCGCCCTCCAAGCTCGGCCATGGCGGGCGCATAGCCCTGGGTAGCCGAAGCGCTCATCCAGCGCGCCGCCTGCTCCTGGTCGCGCTTCACGCCCTGGCCGCCGGCATACAACCTGCCCAGGTTGAACTGCGCTTCGGGATGGCCCAGGTCGGCCGCCATCTGATACCAATAGGCGGCTTGTTTGGGGTCGCGAGCCATGCCGTATCCTTCCACCAGCGCCCAATCGGTGGGCGGGCCGTCGGATTCCACCGAGTTCGCCATCTCGAACCAGCGAATGGCATCGGCTTCATCCCGCGGAACGCCCCAGCCGCGCGAGTACAACTGTCCCAGCGCGAACTCCGCTTCCGCGTTGCCCTGCTTGGCGGCTTTCCCGTACCAGTTGGAGGCTTCGGTCAGGTCCCGGCGAACGCCCAACCCTTGTGCGTACAGGACGCCCAAGTCGAACTGGGCCTCGGCGAGTCCGGCTTCGGCCGACGCCTTCCATTCCCGATAGGCCAACTCATAGTGCTTCAGCTTGAAGGCCGCCAGCCCCGCCGCGGTATCGGCGAAGACCGGCAACAGCACACCCATCCCCAACAGCCCCAAACGGATCGCTATACGTCGCATGCCGTTCTCCCTTCCGACTAACGTTGTAGCACGATGCGGCGTGAGCTGAGCGGAGGTGTGCGCACCAGAGCGGTGAGGCCCCGTGGGAGCGGCAAAGAACCGCGGCTGGGGTACTTTCCGCGTCCGGAGCGGC
>Ga0182027_10005219_pt1 | contig 19812 bp, 26 predicted proteins | sample 712E1DmetaG_FD_121300 | JGI IMG/M metagenome (GOLD analysis project Ga0182027, IMG submission 121300) | Permafrost microbial communities from Stordalen Mire, Sweden - 712E1D metaG (Illumina Assembly) | ecosystem: Environmental > Terrestrial > Soil > Wetlands > Permafrost | place: Sweden...
ATGATTATTTCCTTGCTGCTATTATAGTCTCGGCGACGTTGTTAGGAACAATGTCGTAGCGGAAGAATTCCATTGTAAATGAGGCCCGGCCTTCGGTCATGGAGCGGAGCCCGGTCATGTAACCGAACATTTCCGAGAGAGGAACTATGGCACTGATGACTTTGTTCATTCCTCTGTCTTCCATTCCTTCAATCAAAGCGCGTTTGGAAGAAAGGTTTCCCGTCACGTCTCCCATGAATTTCTCCGGAGTGACAACTTCTACTTTCATCATCGGTTCCAGAATTACCGGGTTGGCTCGGCGACAAGCGTCTTGGATAGCCATGGAGGCGGCAATCTTGAAAGCCATTTCGTTGGAGTCCACTTCGTGATAACTTCCATCCCAGAGATCCACGGAAACATTGACGATTTTGAATCCGGCCAAAACTCCGCGGTCTAGTCCTTCTTTGAATCCTTTTTCGCAAGGCGCGATGTATTCCTGCGGAATAACGCCTCCCTTGATGCTGTTGACGAATTCAAACCCCGGAGACCTCTTGGTGTTTTTCGGCAAATCTTCCACTTCTTCTTTGGTCAGCATTTCCATCGGCTTTACTTTGATCTTCACATGTCCGTAGTTTCCGCGTCCGCCTGACTGCTTGATATATTTCCCTTCCGCGTCGGAAGTACCGGTAATTGTCTCCCGATAAGCCACCTGCGGCTTGCCGACATTGGCTTCCACCGTAAACTCGCGTTTCATGCGGTCCACGATAATTTCCAAATGAAGTTCTCCCATACCAGCGATGATTGTCTCGCCTGTTTCTTGATCAGTGGAAACTTTAAAAGTAGGGTCTTCCTGGGCGAGGCGGTTGAGCGCCATACCCATCTTCTCCTGGTCGGCTTTTGTTTTCGGTTCAATGCGAAGCTGGATGACCGGTTCCGGGAAAACAATTCTATTTAATTCAATTGGATTATTTTCATCGCAAATAGTATCGGAGGTAATTGTATCTTTCAATCCGACAGCCGCGGCAATTTCTCCAGCGAAAACTTGTTTCACTTCTTCGCGATCGTTGGCATGCATCCGCAATATCCGGCCGATGCGTTCCTTGTTGCGGGTGCGCGGATTATAGACATAACTGCCGGACATCAGAGACCCGGAATAAACGCGGAAGAAAATAATTTGTCCGACGAACGGGTCTGTTGCCACCTTGAAGGCCAGCGCCGCGAAGGGTTCTTTGTCATCCGCGTGGCGGACCATCGGCTCTTCGGTGTCCGGATTAATGCCTGGAATCGGCGGAATATCCGTCGGAGCCGGCAAATAATCAACGACTCCATCCAGCACCAGCTGAACGCCTTTGTTTTTGAGCGCGCTTCCGGCAAATACTGGGAAGATTTCGTTGCTTATTACCGCCTTGCGTAGAGTTTTTTTCAATACATCAATGTTTGGAATTATGCCTTCTAAATATTCCGTCATCATCACCTCGTCCGTTTCCACTATCTTCTCTATGAGTTCGGAATGATATTTTTCTGCTTCCGCCTGCAGCTCTGCCGGAATTTCTTTTTCAATAACCTTATTGCCCATTTCTCCTTCAAAGTAATAGGCCTTCATGCGTAGCAAATCCACAACTCCTTCGTGCTTTTCCTCCAACCCGATAGGAATCTGCATGCGAACAGCTTTCTTTGTCAGGCGATCTAAAATTGTCGCATACGAATGTTCAAAAGAAGCGCCCGTTCTATCAAGTTTATTTACAAAACAAATGCGGGGAACTTTTGCCTCGTCCGCATAGCGCCAGTTGGTTTCCGATTGCGGTTCCACCCCAGCCACTCCGTCGAAAACAACCACCGCGCCGTCTAGCACGCGCAGTGAACGTTTAACTTCCACGGTGAAATCAATGTGTCCAGGAGTATCAATAATATTAAAACGATGTTTTTTGCTTTTGTCTTTTATATCCGCGTAGGTAGGAGTCCAAAAACAAGTGACCGCCGCCGAAGTGATAGTAATACCGCGTTCGCGTTCCTGCTCCATCCAGTCGGTGGTCGTATCTCCGTCGTGCACTTCCCCTATTTTGTGCGATACCCCGGTATAAAAAAGCACCCGTTCGGTCGTCGTCGTCTTGCCCGCATCAATGTGCGCGATAATTCCAATATTCCTGACTTTTTCTAAGGGATAATCTCGTTCCATAAATGATTTTATTAATTAATCAAATAAAAAGCGCTTCTTGCGCTTAAGGCAATATATAACAAAAAAATATTTTTTGCAAATAAATGTATAATTATCTATAAAGATCGTGGTCGCCAATCGCCAAAAATACAATCTCATTCTTTATTCCATGCTCAAAAACAATTCGAATTTTGTAATTTACAGAGAAACTAAAACAGCCCAAAAATCCTCCGTGTAATTTGTGGACTTTTAATAGTTTATGATTTTCCTGATTTTTAAATAATTCTATTTTTTCAAAAACTTCATCAATTAATGCTTTCTCTAATTTATTTATTTGCTTTACAAAAGTCGCCTTAAAAGATATTTTAAGCATAAATTTATTTGAATTTTTTCATAAGCTCTCGAAGATCACCTCGCAATGTCGGTTCAGACTGAGCTTGCAAAATTACTTTTACAATTTCATTTTCCTCATACTCTCGCAATGCGCGCCGAACAACATCAGCTTTGTTTGAAGCTTTTCCATCTCTGACCATTCTCTCTATAAATTTTTCTAAATCCCCCGATACGGGTATTGATAGTGTAGTCATGTTTTTATTTTATAAATTATATGATAATTTAATATGATAATATCATACACCCGCCAACATTAAAAGTCAATGAAAAACCCGAATCCTCTTGGGGATCTGGGAAAATGCACTTTTTGGATCTACCAAGCAAAATGCGCAAAGGCCTTGTTGGCTTCGGCCATCTTGTGCGTATCTTCTTTCTTTTTAATAGCGGAACCTTCGTTCTTGGAAGCGGCAATCAATTCATCGGCAAGTTTCAAATGCATTGATTTGCCTTTTCCTCCGCGGGCGGCATCGCGAATCCAGCGCATCGCAAGCGCGACCCGGCGCTCCGGACGAACTTCAATAGGCACCTGATAGTTGGCGCCTCCGATACGCTTGGAGCGCACTTCGGTCATCGGTCCGGCATTTTTCATTGCTAAATCAAAAATCTCCAACGGGTTCGGATTGCCTGTCTTTTCTTTCACGACATCCAAGGCGGCATACATTACCTTCCTGGCGGTTTCTTTCTTGCCGGACCACATGATGTAGTTAATAAATTTCTCCAGCTTTTGAGAGTTGTATATAAAATCCGGTTTTACGATATTTCTGTTTTTTATTTTGCGTCTCATGATTTTTTGAATTACCTCCCCTTTCATCCCCTCCTTAATCAAGGAGGGGAAAGAGGGGTGGTGTTAATTATTTTTTGGCCTCTCTAGGCTTTTTATTTCCATAAAGCGAACGTCCTTGTCGGCGCTTTTCTACTCCCTGCGTATCCAAAACTCCGCGCACAATGTGATATCTGACTCCAATCAAGTCCTTCACGCGCCCTCCGCGGATCATTACCACGGAGTGTTCCTGTAAATTGTGCCCTTCGCCCGGGATATAGGCCGTCACTTCCATGCCGTTGGTCAAGCGCACTCTCGCAATCTTTCGGAGAGCGGAGTTCGGCTTCTTCGGAGTGGTGGTGGAAACTTTCGTGCAAACGCCCCGCTTGAAAGGAGCCGGGAAAAAGACCGGTCTGTTTTTCAAAACGTTGAATCCTTTCGCCAAGGCGACTGTCTTGTGCTTGGAGTGGACCTTGACTCTATTTTTCTTAATTAATTGGTTGATTGTTGGCATAAGCAAATAAAATAGCCCCATAGGACTATGGAAATAATGTACTATAAAAAATTCTAAAGCGCAAGCCCGGTAATAACATGAAACAAAAAAGCCAGAATCGGATATAAATAATCAGAAAAGAAAACAATAAAAACAAGTAGCAATACCAGGGCGTACCTTTCGTAGGTTATCATGAGGGAAAAAGCTCTTTCGGGTAAAAAGGAAAAAAGTATCTTAGAACCATCAAGCGGCGGAATCGGCACTAAATTGAATATGCCTAAAGCTAAATTCACAATTACAATTGCCGAAGTGATGAAGTAAAAATTAGCCGACAAAACAGAGCTAGAGAAAATGTCAGGTGCAAAACGAATGATTATTCCGAATACAATTGCGATTAAAAAATTAGCCAGCACTCCAGCCAGAGCCACCCAAAATGTTCCCCATCTTTTGTTGCTTAAATTATTTGGGTTGTATGGCACCGGCTTTGCCCAGCCGAATAAAAACGGAGAGTGGAAAAGCACCAGAACCGCCGGCAAAATAATAGAGCCGAAAACATCCAGATGAGGAATAGGGTTTAAGGTCAGGCGTCCGGCCTCGCGCGCTGTTTTGTCGCCAAAATATTCCGCCATGAAACCATGCGAAACTTCGTGGATGACTATCGACATCACCAAGATAACTACATAAAAAATTACGTTAATCCCTTGCATAATAGTGTATGTAATGATAGCATAAAAAAGTTATGAAAAAAACATGCGCGATAACTAAAAAGGGTTCAATCATCGCAGGTGGATACAGCAACCGAACCCGCGCCACTAAATTCAACCCAACCGGCAAAGTAAGAAAATATCCGAATCTTCAAAAGAAGCGGATTTTTGTGCCTGAATTGAATAAAACAATAAACATTGAAGTCAGCGCAAGAGGCATGCGCACAATGAAAAAAAACGGCATCTACGCCACCCTCCTCAAAGCTGGACTTGTAAAGACAAAATAGTTAAACAATAAAAAATCCCCGTTCGGGGATTTTTTATTTTACTAACTTAATATTCGTTCTCCCCTCCCAATCTTTCCATTTAGAAACTTCTATTTCGGCCTGCTCTTTTGTGGTTCCAAGATAGAAATCAACAAGTTTTTCAACTCTATCTTGTGAAAGATTTGACGAACAAAAATGCCACCAAAGAGCTGCAGCAATATTTTCCATTCGACGTCTTCCATTCTCCATCCACTCAATACCGTGAGTGCCCCAAATTTTATTGGCAATATCTATAATAAGACTAGAAGCTCCTTCTGTGCTACCCATGACTAAATCTATAAAAAATTCCTTTTCCGGCTTAGATAAATTAAGAACTTCACCTTGTTTAATGCTGGAAAGTTTTTCATATAAACCAGGAACTTTTTGCCTCATGGCATCAATAAAATACTTACTTCTCAGCCCCATATAAATATCTTCGTTTTTGGGTATAATTGGATTATTTGGGAATTGTGGTTTTGGGTCAGACATATGATTTATTGTATAACTTATATATTTTAAAACAATAGAAAACTTTATAACATCATTTTTAGACGGCCGTCAGAAAATGATGTTGTTTTTATGTTTTTACACTTTGAATTTTAAATGTTTTTACACATTCACTGATGTCTAGAAAACGAAGACGCATATTAAATTCTTTTGGTAATGGACCCTTTCCTAGCCAGACACTCTGCTGCAGCATTTCAAAATCCCATAGTTTTAATTGTAAGCGAAGCCAATTTCTAATCTTTCTCTTTCTTTCTGGAATATCAAATAAAACCATAACTTTTGTATCCCCTGCTGGTTTTTCACTGATTTTGGAAAAAAGAATATGTTTATTTAAATTATTTTTATTAAAAATAATATCTTTATTAGAATCAAAATTCAATAAACCTTTTTTCTTTAACCGATATAAATTATTGTTAAATAACCCTCTATTCAACATCCGTCTTTTTTGTACCAGTCCAAAAAGTATTTTCTTTTGAATTTTTCTTGAACGGCAAGACAATAAGTGGCTTATAATAAAATCACCAAAAGAAGCCTCGTCTTCCCAATGTTTTTGCATTTATGTAGTATACCATATTTAGACGGCCGTCTAAATATGAGGCATGTAAACAATGAAAAAGAATGGCATCTACGCCACACTCAAAAAAGCGGGATTGATAGAAGCTTAGTAAGAATAAAAAATAAAAGACAAAAGTAAAATAGTTGGGAAAATTAGAGTGAAAAGGAAAGTTCTTTTCCTTTTCCCGTCCAGGATAAATCCAAGAATTGCTAAAATCAACATTACTGCAATAAAGGCAATGTTTTCTGTCCTGGCAGTGTCCGTAGAGCTGTTTACGTTAATACCGTGGATAATAAAAAGGGAGGCCACTTGCAATAAGCCAGTAACAATCACTATCAAAAAATCCTTTTTACTTAATGTCATTATTACACAAGAAACAAGATAAGAAAAAATTAAACCTATAATTAATATTTCCCAGAAAAACCCTAGAAAAACAGAATGCTGTAAAAAAAATACTAACGGGGACTGAGCAGTATATTGAGGACATGAACCTAAAAAATTCACACTCAAACCACAAAAAATGACTCTCTCAACTTTTAAATATGGTACTAAAATAATAACCAACAAAAAAGTTAGAATTATTTTTGTTAAATTTGGTTTTAAAAAATTACTAATTTTTTTATTATACCATTTACCCTGGCACGAAAGTCAAGGCAGTCCCTTTTTTGCCGGAACGGCCGGTTCGGCCTATTCTATGTATGTAGGTATCATAGGTTTGTGGCACATCGTAGTTTATTACATGCGTGACGTCTGGGATGTCTAATCCTCTTGCCGCTACATCCGTCGCTATCAGCACATTGATGTAGTCCTTTTTGAATGAATCCAAAATTTTAATTCTTTCCCGGCTTCTTTTGTCGCCATGAATGCCTCCTACTTTGAATCCCATTTGGGCAAGCTCTTTAGCGAGAGAATCCACGCTGTGCTTCATTTCACGGAAAATCAAAGTTTTCATTGGAAGCCCTCCCGCCCCTGAATTGGCGGGCAGGCCTTTCTTCAACACTTCGTGCAGTTTTTCCAATTTGTCTTCTTTGCTTCTAGCGCGAATAACGTCTTGGTCAATGTTTTTCAGCGTCTCGCCGGAAATTACGGAAATAAAAATCGGTTCTTTTAAATATTGTTCGGTCAGCTTTTTAATTTCCGGAGAAAGGGTGGCCGAAAAGAAGAGCGTCTGCTTGTCTTTAGCTGTTCTACCGATGATGTAAACCATATCGTCCCGAAATCCCATATCCAGCATCCTGTCCGCTTCGTCCAGCACCACGGAATGGCAAGTGGACAAATCTAAAACTTTTTTATCAATTAAGTCGCGCAAGCGTCCCGGCGTGCCGATGACGAAAGAAACCCCCATTTTTATTTCGCGGATTTGCTTCATTATCGGCAGACCTCCCACGCAAGCCACGGAAAACATTCCGAAGCCGAAAGCCAGATTTTTAAAATCAGATTCTATCTGAAGCGCGAGCTCGCGAGTTGGCGCCATTATTAGCACTATGTGTCTCGCGCTTTGTCCTTTGGTTTTTGCGATTTTTTCAATCAAGGGCAAAAGGAAAGCGGCTGTCTTGCCCGTGCCGGTATTCGCCAGACCAAAAACGTCATGTCCTTCTATGACGGAAGAAATGGCTTGGTCCTGAATGGGGCGCGGATTTGTAAATCCAGCTCTCTCAATATTTTTCTGCAATTGTGGACAAAAGGGAAAATCAGCAAAGCTGTGCTTGGGAATATAGGGCTTTTCTTCCACGTAAACATTTTTCTTAATGAAACGTGAAAAATCTATCCGCTCGCCGTGGGATCTTTTGTTGTTCTTTTTTTGAAAACGCGACCTTCCTTTAAAAGAAGAAGGCCGGCGCCCGAATTTACTCGGTCTTGCCGTTTGATGTGTGTACATAATGGGTCACTCCCAAAATGTATTAGATGAGAATGATGTTAGAAGAGTAGCATTTATGGATTAAGTTGTCAATGTTTATTGAATTTGTAATAAAAGTTATACTACAAACATGCCAAATATAAACATAGAAAATCTCAAGCACTCTAAGGTTGAGATTGAAGGCGGAGGAAAAGTGATAGTGCTTGATACTGGCTCCGTTATCGGTCCGGAAGCGGACGCCATGCTTCAAGCGCTACACTCCAGATCGACCGGCGGGCTCGAAAATCATTTGAAAATACTGGTCGACAAAGGACCGGAAAATTTTATGAAAAATTTCTATGTCGGTTATGGACACAAATCTATTGGCGACTGCGGAAGCACTTCAGTATTTGTTGAAGGTATTTCCATGCTGGCGGCCAAAGCAATTCAGGACTGGCCTCTTTATTCCGGGCAAGAATCATCCACCCGTTATGTTGATTTTCAAACTCAGCCTCTTAAAAATCCGCTTCAAACAAAAGAAGGCGAGGAAATATTGGAGTCGTGGAGAAACTTTTATATTGAGATGCTCGGATCAACAAAAGAATATTTAAAAAAGCAATTCCCCATCGGCGAAGGAGAGCCGGCGGGTATATACGACAAAGCGATAAATGCGAGAGTTTTTGATAGCTTAAGAGGATTTCTCCCCGCCGGAGCAACGACGAACATCGCCTGGCACACAAATTTGAGGCAAGCGGCAGATAAAATAATGCTGCTCCGCCATCATCCGCTTGAAGAAGTAAGAAATGTTTCAAAAGCAATCCACACGGCCCTTGTTACCTCCTTTCCGAATTCTTTCGGACACGAGCTTTTTGAAAAGACGGAAGACTACAACGAGTTCTGGATGAAAAATAATTATTATTACCACGACAAAAATTGCCCTGAATTTGAATTGGCAAATAATTCAGTAGATGAAAAATTGCTGCCCAAAGAAATTTTAGAGAAAAGACCGCCGAAAACCGAGTTGCCGAAATATTTAGCGGAAGCAGGAACTTTGCAATTTGAATTTCTGCTTGATTTCGGTTCCTTCCGTGATTTGCAAAGGCACCGCGCTGTGACCCAAAGAATGCCGCTCCTGACAACCGAAATAGGATTCCAAAAATGGTACCTAAACGAACTTCCCCTGGAATATGCGGAAAAAGCAAAATCCTTTATCAAGAAACAGGAAGAGAAAATAAATAATCTGAAAATTTCCAAAGAGGAAAAACAATATTATATAGCCATGGGATATAACATTTCAAATAGACTGACGGGCAGTCTGCCTCCGCTTGTATATTTGGCAGAATTGCGAGCTACGCGCTTTGTCCATCCGACCCTACGAGCCAAGGCGAAAATGATAGCCGATACATTGTCGGAACTTTTTGGCAAATTCGGACTGGTAATGCATATAGATAAAGAAATAGACAGATTTGATATCAAGCGCGGAGAACAAGATATTGTCTTAAAATAGAATTAATCTACTGGTCTTTGTAAGACTGAATTTCTTTGTTGATGATTTCTATTTTTATTCCAGCTTTTTTAAAAACATTTTTTGTCTCTTTGGTTGCATGATAGTCCCTTAAAGAAACAACTCTTTTTATTCCCGCATTGATAATTGCCTTCGCACAGGTATAACAAGGAAGAAATTTACAATATAACGTTGCCCCCTCTACAGCTATGCCAACACGAGCTGCGTTAGTTATTGCATTTAATTCAGCGTGCGCAGTTCTTGTGCAGTGACGAGATTTAGTTCCATCTTCATGTGTAACTGTATGCATCTCGTGCCCAACCTCGTCACAGTGAGGAAGTCCAACAGGAGAGCCCGCATATCCCGTAGTAAGAATTCTTTTGTTTTTAACTAAAATCGCCCCTGCTTGTCCCCTGTCGCAAGTTCCGCGAGACCCGATCATATCCGCCAACTGCAAAAAATATTCATCCCAGGTCGGTCGTTTATATTTCATTATTTTTTTCACAGCTTTTTTCATCCCATTAGAAAATTAAAATAATAATTTTTTTCTTTTTGCAAGCCCGTTGATTTTCTAACGGGACAAGTTTTTATGGATCATTGGGAGTTTTAATGCGGATAAAAACATCCCGGCCTTCGGGGGACTTTTCTTTTTTGTATTTTCTGTTTTTATTTTTCTCTATTTTCGCGACTAATTCTTTTTCCAAATCAAAACCAAGAATTTCAGACATTCCTAAAATAAATATCATCACATCGGCAAACTCTTCCGCCACCCCCGGCTGATTTTTGTTGTGCTTGGAAAATGCCTCCGAGAGCTCTTCATACGCCCGGCAGAATTCTGACGCGACATCCGTCGTGTTGAACCCTTTCTCCAGCTTGTTTCGCATCACTTCTTTTTGCAATTCTTTAAGGTCTACCATGTCATAAATATACTCCTACTAATCCTTTTTTCCAAGCGCTTTCAGCACTTTTAAATACATGGCTTCTACCGCTTTTCTTTGTTTAGCACCTGAGGCAACATAGTGGTCCAAGCCCGGAGCGGCGTTGATTTCAATAATATAATATAGGCATTTTTCGGCATTTTGAGTAATGTCCCCTTCCTGCACCATAATATCTATTCCCGCTATCCGCAGCCCCATATCACGGGTAAGGTTTGCGGCAATTTTTTTAAAACTTTTATGAATAGTTCCGGTCACATCCAGAGATTCCCCGCCGGTTGACAAATTGGCATTATCTAAGAGGAAAATATGTTGACCCTTCGCAAGGACTGTTCTTGCGAAAAGTCCTTGTCTTTTTAATTTCATTTTTATTCTCGGGTCATTGAAATTTATTTTTGTATCGCGGTTTTGTTTATTAAAAAGTTTTTGTTTTTCTTTGAGTAAACCAAGGATTGAACTTTTCCCGTCCCCCATAACCGAAAGCGGAATTCTTTGATAAGCGGAAATAATTTCTCCATCCAAAACGACAACTCGGTAATCTTTGCCCGGCAAGTACCGCTCAATGATAGCCACTCTGTCTGTTTTAAAAACTTTAAGCAGGGCTGAAGTCAGATCTTTTTTATCAGACACCAAACGAACATCCATGCCTTGGCTCTTGCTGTTGGGTTTTACGATAACAGGATAACCCAGCTTTTTCGCATATTTTACAGCGTTAGGTGTAGTGCGTTTACTTTTTACAATTCTCGCCCAATTATTTTCAAAAAAGGTCTGCCCCTCCGCGACAGGATAGCCCCGGCTTTCCATAAAAAATTTTGCATAATCCTTATCACGGGCAATATCTGACGAAGCAATGTGATTCAAATCCAGCGAATACATCCGCACGCTCCGCACCACGCCATTTTTGTAAATTATCTGCGAAGCAATCCCCCATTCTGGCTCCACAACAACTCTTGCGCCTATTTCGGGCGCGAGTTTCTGAATAAGTTCTGTTAAATATGGGAGTTTATTTTTTTTCATTTAATTTAGAAAAAAGTGGAGCGTATATGTCATCCTTTTGATTAATTATAAGTTCTTTTCTGTTTATTTTATTTGTAAATACTACAGGAACATCATTTATCAAAGCCAGTGGTTGCTGTTCTCTCCCCTCGCCCATACATATTACTGCCGATGTTGCCAAACTGTCAGCCACATCGGTTTTAGACATTTTAAAAACTCTGCCGAAAATATCCTTTTTCCCTATATTGTTTTTAATACCTCGGAAACCGGCATATCCTAGAGCCACCCCCACCACTCCGGCTCGCAGTGGCATCAAACGTGAATCGGTTATTAAAACTCCTAAATTTTTCAGGTTAAATTTTTGCATTAATTTTTTTCTTAAAATTTCCGCACTCTTAAAGCTGTTTTGGGGCAATAAGATAAGCTTCCCTTTTGCGTTTGATTCATCAATACCGGCATCGGCCAGCACCATGCCGTCTTTTATAGTCATCCAGACAACCTTGGTCTTGATTGCAAAATCGCTTTCTTGTTTTATAAGTTTAATTCTTTCTTTTTCGCTTTTACGGTCTGCAGTTCTGCCTTCGGAAAGGGCCACAATCTTAGAAGTAATAACGAGAACTGAATTCTCTTTGAGATTTTTTACATACTGTAGAATAAATCTGAACAAATCTTCATTCTCTCTAAATATTTTGGTTTTGATTGGCGTAATTTGCATCGTTTTTCCCGCCTGCAAAAGCTATGCTTTAGCATTGCGGGCAGGTCCTCTTAATAAACGAATTCCCAAATACGAAAGCGGGGTATATAAAAATCCCATAAATATTTTATACGCCCACCACGGAACGATAATCAAAAAAATAGTTTTAACCGGCAAGATGCCCAGATAAGCGATAAACATAAAAATAGCGGAGTCAAAAAATTCAGACCAGATATTGGACAAATTGGAACGCAACCAGAACTTCTTTTCTCCTATCTGCTTCTTCAGAAAGAAAAAGGAAACAACATCTTGATATTGCCCGATAGCAAAAGCGACAAGCGAGGCGATGGAGAAGCGGACAGAAAGTCCAAAAATCTGATTATAGCCGTCACGCACCCAGAGACCTTCTTTCGCCCAGGGCGTAATCGTAGAAATCAGAGAATATAATAGAAACAGGACAATACTGACGACTCCCGCTAGAACGAAATTATTCGCCATTTTTTTGCCGTAAACTTCCCCAATAACATCCGTCATGCAAAACACAATAGGAAAAGAAAAAACTGCCACTGAAAGGTGGGTACCGAAAAGAAAGGGCATTAATTTTATCCCTAAAGTATTAGCCGCAAAAAGAGAGCTGATATAAAGAGTTAAACAGATGAGAATTTTTTTATAATCTCTTTCAGTAAGCTGTTGCATGTAAATTCAGATTTTATTACTTAACCTCTATGCCCATTGAGCGAGCGGAGCCGGCGATGATGTTTATAGCGCCTTCGTCGTCTTTTGAATTCAAATCCACCATTTTTTTCTTGGCTATTTCTAGGGCTTGCGCGCGGGTTATCTTGCCTACTTTCGTGGATGCGTTCTTGCCGGAACCTTTCTCTACCCCGGCCGCCTTCAAAATAAGGCCTGTGGCAGGAGGAGTTTTAACAACAAAATCATAGGTGCGGTCTTCATAGACGGTAATGGATACACCCACCCTGTCCCCAGCCATTTTGGCCGTCGCTGCATTAAACTTGGTGACGAAGTCGCCGATGTTGATACCAGCCTGTCCTAGAGCGGGTCCAAGCGGGGGCGCCGGGGTTGCTTTCGCGGCCTGAATTTGCAGTTTTATTTTTTTGGTTATTTTTTTTGCCATCCCAGTACTAAAATTTTTACTTATAATTTAATAAACTTAATCTATACTATTTTGTCCTTTTTGTCTATTTTTCTTTATATTAACTTAATTAGAAATTTAGTACGGGACAAGTATTTTTTATATTTTTTTCACCTGCAGAAAATCGAGCTCTACCGGAGTTTCCCGACCGAACATGGAAACAAGAACTTTTACTTTCCCGCGATCGGCATCCACCGAATTAACCTTGCCCTCCAGGTCTTTGAACGGACCATCGGTAATCAAAACCGTCTCGCCTATTGCCATATCTATGTTGTGCTTGAGCGTGCCGGCATCCATTTTCTTGAAAAGATACTCTACTTCTTCCTTTTTTAACGGGACGGGATTGACCCCTGCGCCAACGAAGCCCGTCACTCGCGGAGTATTCCTCACTACATACCAAGAGTCATCCGTCACAATCATATCCACTAAGACATAACCCGGATAAATTTTTTCTTCCACTTCCACTCGCTTGCCGGCCTTAATTTTTATTTTCTTTTCAACCGGAACAATGACGTTAAAAATTTTGTCATTCATGCCGAGAGAGTCGATACGCTGTTTCAGATTACGCAGAACAACATTCTCGTATCCTGCATAAGTATGTATTGCATACCAGTTTCTTGCTCCTTCTGTTTCTTGTTTCATATTATTATACTAAAATTATTCGAAAATTTACGAAAGTCTGCGAAAATTTTTTTTGTAGTTTTTTGTAGCTTTCGCATGGTTTTCGTATTTATGGTGTGATTATTTTCTGTAATATTTGTGAAAAAATAAAATCCCAAATACCCAAATAGTAGGCAATTATCACGGACAAAACAATAACTATTACCGTATAATAAAAAGTTTGTCTTCTGGTTGGCCAAATTACATGTTTTAATTCTGCTTTTGTTTCTTTAAAATATTCGGTAATTTTTGATCCCATAAGAAAATTTAAATAATAAAGATTAGTAATAATTTTTGCCCTGTTGATTTTCTAACGGGACAAGCATACTCTCTTAAAAAAGCCCCTCGCAGGGCTTCTTTAAGAATACTCTTATTCACCAAAATAGTCAACTTATCGTATCTCGTAAGTAATAGTCACATTGGAAGTAATTTTATTTTCCCCGGTAGGAAGAGTTGGAGACGGGGCGGGTACGGCGCCGGCACTGTCTAATTTTGCCATACTATTAGCATACATTATGGGAGGATAATTGCCGTTCTCCGAGAAATTCACAACACGAACGAGTTGCACACCGAGGTCAGAAGCGAGAACTTTCGCCTTGGCCTTCGCGTCATCTATCGCAATTTTACGGGCTTGTTCTGTCAGCTTGTCCTGATTTTCAATTGAGAAATTAGGCCCGTTTAAATTTGAAATTCCAATATCGCCGATTCCCTTTACTATATCTCCCGCTTTCGTAAGGTCATGAACTTGAACAGAAATATTTTCAGAAACTTCATAACCCGTTAGAACTTGTTTCTCTGGAGGACAAAAAATAGCCGAGCCGGAGGAAACAGAATCTGAACCAGAAACACCGCCCGAGAGAGGAACCGGTGCGTATTGCGGACAAATAGCGTTTTGATACTGATAGGTCGGGTAAGAACTGTAATTTTCTGTCTTGATGTCTTTTTTAGCTATGCCGCTTTTATCCAAGAAAGCCAATACGGCCGTTTCTTTGGTTGTCACCTTAGCTTCTGCATCTTTCACCGCTTTGGCATTCTCTAGAATAGTAAAACTAATAGTTGCCAAGTCCGGCGCAGCCGAAACATCTCCTGTTCCGTTAAAACTCATAGTATTTGAAGCGGTCGCACCTCCTCCAATGTAATTGTAACCTTTTATTTCGGTTATTATTTTGGTCGCAAAATATACAGTTAAAATAACCAACAAAACAAAACCGGCTTTCATTAGACGAGATTTTTCAGTGTTTCGTATTTCTTCCATATGCTTGTTATTTTTTAATTGCTAAAAGTTCGACGTCAAAAATCAGGGTGGCATTCGGAGGAATTACTCCGCCGGCGCCGGCGGCTCCATAAGCATCTTCTGGCGGTATTACAAGGGTCTTCTTTTCACCAACTTTCATTCCGACTATTCCTTTATCCCAACCGGGTATTACTTGCCCTGCGCCTAGAGTAAAAACAAAGGGTTCTACATGCTGAAATTTCGGATCCACGTTTGAGTCAAAAATCGTGCCATCTTCTAAACGGCCGGTGTAATTCATAGAAACTGTATCTCCTGTTTTTGCTACCTCTCCCGAAGGAACGGTATTGTTATTTACATTATTTACCACATTATTCGCACTGCTATTGTTTGAAGCCATATTTGCTTTACTTTTTATACTGATAAAAATCAAAACCGCCACCAGAGCCAGACAAATCACAACTGCTAAAACTATGTTCATTCCTTTTTTATTTTCCATATGATTTTGCGAAATCATGTCGCGCAACCGTCCTTTAAGCGCGACGCTAATTAAATATATTTATAATAACTTCATTGTAAACCTTCTGCTTCTTTTATACAATGTTGACCTCCGGCACTAATTCAAGGTCAAATTTTTCTTTTACGGATGCTATTATTCTGTTGGCCAGTTCAATGATTTCACTGCCTTTTGCGCCTCCGTGATTTACCAGAACCAATGCTTGCTTGTCGTGGACACCCGCATTCCCGACTTTCTTCCCTTTCCACCCGCACTGCTCAATCAGCCATCCGGCCGGAATCTTAAAAAAGTAAGCCTTGCTTTCTTCTTTCCTCCCCTCTCCTTTATAAGGAGAGGGGTCGGGGGTGAGGTGGGGTGAGGTCATACCCTCTTCGTCAAAATTAGGGATTTCTGGATAATTTTTCTGAAGCCTTTCCAGCTCCGTTTTTGTCACGAAAACATTTTTAAAAAAACTCCCGGCATTGCCTATAATTTTCGGATCCGGCAGTTTGCTTCTTCGTATTTCTATAACCACGTCAGAAATATTTCTTAAGGTAATTTCTTTTCCGGTTTTCTCAAGATAATCGGAAAGAATTTTATAAGAGAGATTTGGTTTTGGCACAATGCTCAATTTCAAAGTTACCGCCGAAATGAAATATCTGTCTTTCAATTTTTTCTTAAAAATACTTTCTCTGTATCCGAGTTCACATTCTTCTTTGTTGAAAATTTTCTTTATTCCGGTCGCAATATTAAATGCCTCCACATTAAAAAGCGTGTCTTTGAGCTCCACTCCGTAAGCGCCGATATTCTGCATAGGCGCCGCACCGACTGTGCCTGGGACAAAAGAGAGATTTTCAATTCCCCAATATCCCCCATTTACGGCATATATCACAAGGTCATTCCACAATTCTCCCCCCGCGGATCTGACCAAGACACTTTCAGCTTCCTGCTTCAAAATACTGATCCCTTTCAATTTATTCAGAACGATTATCCCGTCGAAATCTTTAGTAAATAAAACGTTGCTTCCTCCACCTAAAAACATTTTTTTGTTGTTTTTGAATTGGGGCATTTTAAAAAGCTCCGCCAATTCATCCCCACTATTTATTTCAACGAAAAATTTAGCATTAATCTTTATGCCGAAGGTGTTCAGTTTTTCCAGATTATAATTTTTTTGAATTTGCATAAATTTTTTAATGTCCAAAAGTAAAAAACATGGCGAGAGCAGCTGCTCCCATAATAACAAAGGTGCCCCACACAAATATATTTGATATATTACCACTTTTGTGTTCACCCATGATTTTTTCACTTCTGGCTATCTTACCAATTATGAATATAAGCGGAACGGCTGCTACTCCATTGAATACAGCGGTATAGACCAGCGCCTTGATGGGGTCAATACCGATGAAATTGATCGTCAAGCCAACGATGGTGGCAACAGTAATTACTCCATAAAATCCATGAGCATTTTTTAATTTCAAGTTTAAACTATCTTTCCAGTTAAGCGTTTCCGCGACTGCATAGGAGGCGGAAGCGGAAAGCACTGGCACTGCCAGCAACCCAAGTCCTATAACCCCGATGGCAAAAATAAGTTTGGCTAAAAATCCCGCGTAGGGAAAGGTATGGACTAACGGCTCTAGAGCCCTAGCCGCGTCTGCCGCCGTGGTAATATTGGTTACGCCGTGGGTGTTTAAAACAGTGGCCGCTACTATGATAATGCACCAAGTCGCGATTTCTGAAGATAGCATTCCAGCAAAATTATCTATTCTCAAAGATTTAAGAAAAGATTTTGTAACATGTGTCTCGCCATGTTTGATGAGATGTTTTTCTCGTTCTTCTTCTACTTCTTCGGATGCTTGCCAGAAAAACATATATGGAGAAATAGTTGTTCCAAATACACCAGTAATGATAAAGAGGAAGGCAAAACTTAATTCGATGTGGGGAATGAAGGTGGCTTTTAATATTGTTAACCATGGTTGCTTGACTAAAAATAAAGTCAAAGGATACGCGAGCAACGACAATGCCAACCATTTCAAAATTTTTGCGTATTTTTTATACGAAATAAATATTTCAAGCAATAAAATCAAGGTGGTAAAAAAAAGCGTCAGAACTGCAATATTAATTGGCAACACTAGATGGGCGGCGGCAGCCATCGCTCCTAAATCCGCTCCAATATTGATTGTATTTGCTATAACTATAAGAACTACTGCCCCATAAAGCATTTTCTTGCTGTAATTTTCTTTAATGACCGTGGCAATTCCTTTGCCGGTGACTGCGCCAATCCTGGCGCAAGCTTCCTGTATTGCTGTCATAAATGGCAACAACAATAGGGCTGTCCAAAGTTGCCCATAGCCAAATTGAGAACCGGTCTCTGAATAAGTGGCAATGCCGGAAGGATCGTCATCCGCCGCGCCCGTAATTATCCCCGGGCCCAATTTTTTCCAAAAGCTTTTTCTCATTCCCTAAGTATGACACAATTTTAGCCAATTTATAAGCATTTCCATGCCTCAACATTCCTAAATAAGATTGAACTGTCTCTAGTTTTGGGTTGTTTTTTACGTTCTTGAACATTCTTCTCTTCGTACTTGTCCGCAAAACTCTATGTTTAAAAAAATTTACCCAACCGAGAAAATCAACACCGGAAGTAATAGTTCTAATATAAACCTTGTCGGGATGTATATGTAGTTTTAGTTTGTTTTCCAAAAATTCTTCCATTTTTTCTAAAATAGTTTTTAAATATTCTTTGTTTTGCGACAGGACAACAAAATCATCCGCGTATCGTATATAATATTTCACTTTTAATTCCCTTTTTACAAACTGGTCAAATTCATTCATATAAATATTCACTAAAAGCTGGGAGGTGAGATTTCCTAGTGGTAATCCGTGATACTCATGTCTAGCGATAGCAGAATTTGAGTATTGATGTTTTTTTATATCAGCTATAGCGTATATTGAGTTAAAACTGTCTATCACTTGCGAAGGCAACCACAAAATATTTTTGTCTTTAATATATTTCTCTAGAATTGTTTTTAGTATATTATGGTTAATATTCGCAAAGAATTTTCGGATGTCGCATTTTAAGACAAAACAAGACCTTGTATTGTTTTTGGAAACTTTAAAAAACATATCTCTGAATCTGTTTATCGCCTTATGCGTTCCCTTTTCTAGTCTGCAAGAATATGAATCATGGATAAATTTAGAGTCAAAATATGGATATAAAATTCTATAAATCGCGTGGTGTAAAAGTCTGTCTCGCACATTTGCCTTGTGAATATTTCTCGGTTTGGGATCGGAAATATTAAAAGCGTAATACCCTCCGTGAACATATTTTTTGTTTTTTAAATCTTGGTGAAGAGATAAAACATTGTCCATAAAATGCAATTGAAATTCTTGCACATCTTTTTTGTTTCTTTTTCCGCGTGTAAATTCTTTCCAAGCCAGAAGTAAATTTTCAACGGAAATTATTTTTTCAAAATTTATTGTATCCATGATATAATCTTAGTTTATCAGATTAAAAATAAAAAATGACAATTAAGCCCCCCCCCACTTGGAAAATTTTACCAGTTTTAGAGATAATTAAATCAGCCTATATTTTGTGGCAAAATTACATACCCACTATACCAAAAACTTCACGATATACCTTAACCGAAACTATAGATAAATATTTTATCCAAACCATTGAAAGCATTTTAGTAGCAAGTTTTTTGGAAAGACAAGAAAAACAGCCCTTTGTCAGAAAAGCCATCATTTCGCTTGATGCCTTAAAATTTCTTTTATACATACTTTGGGAAATTAAAGCATTAGATACTAAAAAATACGTTGTATTATCAGAACCGCTCGCGATGGCTGGCAAACAACTCGGTGGTTGGCATGGACAGCTTATAAAAGCCTCCGCCGCCAAGGCTTTGTAGGTCAAAGCAAAACTCTCCAGACAAAAAGTCGGGAGAGAAATGAAAAGAGTTGCGACGGAGAGCGGGGTTGTTCGCGTTCCAGTTGTTGTCGAGCCAGTTCCAGTTCAGCACCACCTTGTCGTCGTTCTCGTAGAGATACGGCACGTTGTCGTCCCGGACGAATGTATAGAATGCCATCTATGTCACCACCCCTTGAATTTCTTTTGGAAAAGCTCGAGGTTGAAAATTATTCTGCATCATAATGCGCCAGCACTCTATACCAAGTATTTTCATTTTTTATGAAAGTTCTACGCATACTACTCTGTTCGAAACCTTAATCTCAAACACTCTCAGTATGCGGATACTGATTTCGGCAGAAAGAAACCTTAATCTCTTTCAGATTCGCCTACTCTCATTTCTATTTTAGCAAATGAAAAACCGTTCCTCCAGTTCGGTTTTTCACGGTTGAAGAAACGGTTTGATAAAACGAATGCAGGACTGAGTCCCAAGGATCAAGGAGACCCAAGCGACCTAGCCCAAAGGACTTACTTGCGACGGAGAGCGGGG
>Ga0182027_10005221_pt1 | contig 19809 bp, 17 predicted proteins | sample 712E1DmetaG_FD_121300 | JGI IMG/M metagenome (GOLD analysis project Ga0182027, IMG submission 121300) | Permafrost microbial communities from Stordalen Mire, Sweden - 712E1D metaG (Illumina Assembly) | ecosystem: Environmental > Terrestrial > Soil > Wetlands > Permafrost | place: Sweden...
CTGCATATGCGACTTTAACGCGGCAATCTCTTCGGTGGATAAATGCTTGCGTCCACTCACCTGGCAATAATATCCGCCAAAGGAGATCGAATGGTCAATCGTCAGTTTGGCTTTCGGAAAGAGATCGGCAAAGGCAATTTCCAGAAGGAAGTTGAGCGAGCGGCGATAGATCAACGAGCCGTCCGAATCGGACATGGTCACAGGGCGAACATGCGCATCCATATCAATGGGATAGGTTAATTCATGGATCTCCTCGTTGACAATGGCAGCCACAACCGGTGCAGGAAATTCCGCCACCTTCAGGAATTCCCCCACCTGTGCGCCGCGCGGGCCTGATAGAACGCGCCCGTCAGGAAGATGAATCTCAACATCATTTCGAGGATTTACTATTTGAAAAGACATAGCTCTCGTTTACAAGTTATAAAGTTGGAAGGTTGGAAAGTGAGAAGGTTCAAGGTCAAAACATGCCAACTTGAAAAACCTTCCAACGTCATAACAGATCAAGTAACTTCTCCGGCTGGCCTGCGAATTCCTCCAGTGGAATCTCCTTATTCGTCAACTTCATCAGCGTCTCGGTCAGAATTTTGTTGATTGGTGTGGGAACGCCAAACTTCTCACCGGCGCGGACGACCGCCCCGTGCAGATACCCGACTTCCGATTTGCCGCGACCGGAATATAAATCAATATGGAAGGATGGCATCTTGCCGCCGCGCCCCGCACCGGCAACACGCGCCAGCAACGGCTTCGACGCCCACAAGGGCAGGCGTGTTGCAAACGCCAGTGCGCGCACCGGCGTGCCGGGCAGATCCACCACAGGTATCTTTTGCGCATGCATCACGGCCAGGCATTCGCGCAGCATCCCGATTTCGAGTGCATAGAGTCTTCGATCCGCAAGGATCTGTGCGGCGGACATATTGAGAATCGCCGAAGTCGGATTCGCAATCAGGTTGGTCAGCATCTTTGACCATTTCATGGCCGCCGGGTTGGAGAAGGCCTGGGGGTTAAGAGAGGCTGCTTTGGCTGAAGCCATTAACCTATCCGAAAGCGGATGGGTGAAAGCAATGCCGATACCGCGCAGCTTCTCCAAAACAATATCCCCCGCGCCGCGCCGGCCAATGGCACTGGTGACAGTCGCCGGAATGACCTTCTCGGCGCCAAGGACATTTGCAATCACAGATTCATTATCCACGCCGTTGGAAAGACAAAGAATGGGCGGAAGTTTTTCGGCGAAGGCCTGCATGCCTTCCAAAGCCGCTGAGGTATCAAAAGATTTGAGCGCAAACAAAGCGGCATCGAACGGGCCATAACGCAAGGCATCTTCCAGGGACGGAGCAAACACAAAAGCCGATGGAGAAAGCGCAAGAATCTGATCCATCTTACGCCGGTTATCCATCGTTAAATTCAAACGCAAGCCGCGCTGACGCAATTCGTCCGCAACCGCAGGCTGCTCGATGAAGACAACCTGTTCGCCCACCAGGGAAAGCGAGCCGCCGATATACGTGCCAATCGCTCCTGCGCCAAAAGATAAAATCCTAAGGTTTGTCATGTTCGCTCCGATGCAGGGGATTCGAAGCGGATCATACGCCATTGATGGCGCGAGGGAACATAATGGACGGTTGCAAAAGCCGCGTTCTCGAACCGAAAACTGGGACCGTTCGAATTGGCCTGTACAGGTATCCCGAGAATCGCGTACATCACTTTATTCAACAAACCGCCATGCGTCACGATCAAATATTTTCCCGCCGGGCGCTTGATCAGTTCATGCACAGCTTTACCTGCCCGCAAATAAAGTTCCCAATCCCCTTCGCCGCTTTCGCCGAAAGAGTCATACGGTGTAATAAACGCAGGTCTTGGAAAATGTTGCTCCACTTCCTCACGCGTCAAGCCAGATAATTCGCCGTTGTCGCGCTCAACCCAAACCGGATCCACTTCCAACGGGATTTTCAAAGCATTCGCGATGATCTGCGCCGTCTCTTGAGTGCGGATGAGCGGGCTGGTCACTGCCAAATCGAATTGGACCCCATCCTTCAGCCAGCGTTCCGCCAAGGCATGCGCCTGCTGGCGACCTTTATCGGTCAAAGGATAATCGGATTGGCCCTGGAAACGTTCCTCAGCATTGCCGACGGATTCGCCATGGCGAAGAAAAGTAAAAGAATATGAAAATTCGATCATCTCAATGAATCGGACAATATTTCAAACGATTTTCAATATTAAGGATAAAGTTGCGCTCTTGAGCGGACAGCGAAGAATTAAGGTTTACCCTCTGCCAAAGTCCACATAACGCCGGTTCCAGAATCGGCATTGTATCTGCGGTCGAGAGGGCTAATTGCTTCGCATCGTTCCAGCGGTTCAAACGGGCATAAGCTTCGATAAAAGGCAGATATTCGGAAGGATCATCCGGACGAAAGGAAGCGGCAAAGGCTTCATCGCCGAAACGCGCCACTTGAGTCCAGTCTCCCATCTGGCGCGCCAAATCCGCCTTTTCATAATAGTAACACCAGTTATGCGGTGGTTCAGGTCCGAAAAGATCAGACAAGGCAACCGGTACTGCATCCGAGGGTTGGATCAAGGATGGATTGGAAAGCGAAAGCGCGGCCTCATCCCTGCGTCCAAGCGCCGGAATGCCCGCATTCGAGAGCGCCTTGTAATTTTCCCCCGAAGGAGGAGAAAGCGGCAAATCTGAATCATAAAGCGGATTCAATATATGCAGGCAGGATGGCGGTGTGAATTGAAGAACAAGCGCAGAATCCGTCGAACCGTGAAAACTGACCACATCCTTTGTTTTGACAAGAGACGCTCCCGGAGCGAGCGAAATCGAATTGCCACTATTGACACTGAAAAATATTTGAGCGTAATGCAGTGATCCGCTTTTATTTTCGGGCGCATAGATCCAGTTCAGCGGGAGAGTCAATGCATCGTCATCGGTGTAGGGAAAGATCGTATTATCGGAAAGAATGGCCGTTCCGGATTGGATGGAGGGTGCGCGCCAGAAAAGCTGCCAAAAGTAGGCTTTCTGCAATTTCCAATCCTCACGAAACGCAAATCCATATTGGATTTGCAGTCCAATCGCCAGAGCAACCAATGCAGAAGAAACTGTTGTTCGCCAAGGAAGCGATGGGATTAGTTCAAGCAAACCGGCCAGAATCAAAGCGGCGCCGAAAGCAAAAGGCTGGGTAAAGCGATCGGCCGGAAAATCCAAACGAACCTGGAGACCCACAACATAAAATGGGATGCCGGCTGTTATCAACGCACCAGCACCGATGATTAGGCATTGCCAGACAATACGTTTATCCGAGGCAAGCGAACCGGTTTGATCTTCCAAAGTCATCAACCGCGATGCATAAAAGATCAACCCGGCAAATGAAACCAGCAATACAATGAAGTAAAGAATGGTAAGACCGATCCCAAAGTCAATCGCAGAAGGGATGCGGAAGATTTCCAGCCAGGCGCCCACGCTGGAAGTCCAGATGGCACCGAGAGCTTGTAGAAACATCTTTCCCAATGATCCCAGAATCCCAGCATTGGCGTTCAAGTGAACCCCATAATCCTGTGAATGAAATCCGAAGATACGCCACAGGACAAAAAGGACGAGAACAACAGCATAAGGCAGATAAGCCAAACCCACACGCTTGATCTGGTTTATTCTTTCAAGCCTTGTTTCTGAAACCACCACCCACAACAACAAAGGGCGTACTAATTCAATCCCAAAATAATATTCGAGGGTAAAAAGGTTGATTGCCGAACAAAGAACGCCGCCGATCAGCGCAGGCCAATAATAGCGCGGGTAACGTTCACCAAAGAGCATCAAAGCAAGGGACAGAAAAAAGAAAAGGAAGACCAGCGAGAAATGTCCATACGTAATGACAATGGAATGTTCCATGAAGCCGGGATACAAAACGATAAACAGTGTCACGAAAAATATGAGGCGGGATTTTTTCGGCCAGGCCAAATGAAGCGCCCACCATAAGGCAATTGCCGCCAGTCCGCGAAAAATCAGCGCGAAGATCTGCCAACCCAAAATGTTCGAGCCAATTAATGTAGTGGTGGAAAGGTAGAGATCGCCCCAGAATGGCCGGCTGGTGGAAAAATATTTAATCAGCCCTTCTTTTCCGAGAAATGCGGGAATCCACATAAACACCCAATCATCCCAATGGATCCCAGCTTGAGCAGCAAACAGGCCATATGCCACGAATACAATGACAAAGAGCAGGACAGGAATCGTCCACAAAGGAAAAGAAATACGGCGCGCCACGGTCATTCCTCCGATTTTGGGCGGCGCACCAAATAAACCGGCCGGTGTTTTACTTCCTGGAATATGTATCCAACATAAACGCCGATAAAACCGAGCAGGATCATGATGATACCGCTGGCGATCAACATCACAGCCATCAATGAACTCCAGCCGGGAACGATGCGATCCGTCTGGTGAGTCAACCACAAGGTCATGACATAAATCATCTGAGCCAGGGCCAGGACAATAAAGACAAGGCCCGTGGTCAGGCCGATATACAACGGCATCAATGAGAATGAAAAGATCGCATCGGAGGCGAGTCGAATCATTTTTCCAAGCGAATACTTTGACCTGCCTGCAATACGTTCCGGCTCGCGATAGGGCAGGATCACACTGCGGTATCCCATCCAGACGATCATCCCCCTCAGGAAGCGATGATATTCCGGCATGGCTTTGAGCGCATCCACGACTTGCCGCGACATCGCCCGAAAATCCGCAGCTCCCGGCAGGACGCGCGTCCCGCTAATGAGATTGAGAATCTTGTAGAATCCGCCGGACGTCCATTTTTTGAACAACCCCATCGAAACGGCATCACCCCGCTGTCCTTGAATCACATCGTAGCCTTGTTTGAAAAGGTTGATCATTTCCGGAATCAATTGAGGTGGATGCTGGCCATCGCAATCCATCGTAATGACCAAGTCGCCACGCGAAGCATCCAATCCCGCACTCAAGGCGGCCTGATGACCAAAATTGCGGCTCAAGTCAATCACATGAACGCGTTTATCCTTTTTCTCCAGAGCGGCCAGGGAACCGGAAGTCTCATCCGTAGAACCATCATTCACATAGTAAATTGAAAAATTATAAGGAAGGGAATCAATGACAGCGGAAAGCCCGGCATATGTTTGTTCCACAACGCCAGATTCATTGTAAACCGGGATGACAATATCAATCGAAAGACGGGATTTTCGCGGCACAGCTTCCTCTTTGTCCAGTCATTTTACCATGCCATAAAGGCGCCCCCCGAATTCCTAGATACCCACTGGATCAGGTGAATCTAACGGTTTTGGCAGCAGATTTCCACGATGGCAGCCGGGAAAAATATATGGATGGGATGAATGATTTGAGAAACGAATCATTCATCAACCAACTTGAGCAAATAATCTCCGTAACCATTTTGTCTAAGCGGCAAGGCCAGTTCAATCAGCTGCGAGTGCGTAATAAAGCCGGCGCGATACGCAACTTCTTCGGGGCAGCCGATCATCAATCCCTGCCGCTCTTCGACGGTTTGGACAAAGTTGGCGGCTTGCAGAAGCGTCTCGTGAGTGCCGGCATCCAGCCAGGCAATGCCGCGTCCAAGTTGTTGAACGCGAAGCAGGCCCTGCTCCATATAGATACGATTGATGTCGGTGATCTCAAGTTCGCCACGCGGGGAAGGCTGGAGATGCGCGGCAAAATCCACAACGCGGTTATCGTAAAAATACAATCCGGGCACGGCAAAGTTGGAACGCGGACGACCCGGTTTCTCTTCGAGGCTGAGCGCCCTGCCATCCGTATCGAATTCGATCACCCCATAATGCTGAGGATCGCGCACCGGATATGCAAACACCTGCGCACCCTCTTTTAATGCAGCGGCATTGCGAAGATGATCCCACAGACCTGTGCCAAAGAATATATTATCGCCAAGGATCAAACAAGCGGTATCGCTTCCGATAAAATCCTTTCCGATGATAAAAGCCTCGGCCAGGCCGCGCGGCTCGGATTGTTCCGCATAGGAAAATAAAACCCCCCATTTTCCCCCATCACCGAGCAAACGCTGGAAGGATGTCAAATCTTCCGGAGAACTAATCACCAGAATTTCCCGAATACCCGCCAGCATTAACATGGAGAGCGGATAATAGATCATCGGCTTGTTATAAACCGGTAAAATTTGTTTGCTTACGCCCAGAGTTAACGGGTAAAGACGTGTGCCGCGTCCGCCTGCCAGAATGATCCCTTTCATCTGCCCCTCCGCGCATAGTTTTGTTCCAGCCAGTCGCCAAAGTCTGCCTGTTTCATAATCGCCTCGACCCAATCCATATGACCGAGATACCACTTCACCGTTTCACGCAAACCGGTTTCGATATCATGTTTCGGCACCCAGCCCAATTCATTCCGTATTTTTGTGATGTCCATGGCATAACGGCGGTCATGTCCCGGGCGATCCGGAACATATGTAATCAAATCCTTATACGACCTGGAGGCCGGTTTCAGTACATCGAGGATGGAACACAGTTCCTGCACCAAGTCAATATTAAAGGGCTGGTTGCCGCCGCCGATATTATACGTTTCGCCCGGCCTGCCGTTCTTCAAAACAAGATGGATTGCTTCACAGTGATCCACCACATACAGCCAATCGCGGATTTGTTTGCCGTCACCGTACACAGGTAACGATTTCTCCTGCAAGGCATTCAAGATCATCAACGGAATCAATTTCTCAGGGAATTGATACGGCCCGTAGTTATTCGAGCAATTTGTGATCGTGACCGGCAAGCCATAGGTATGAAAGTACGCGCGTACAAGATGATCGGATGAGGCCTTTGAGGCGGAATACGGCGAGCGCGGCTGATAGGAAGTCGACTCTGTAAATGCAGGCTCAGTGGAATTCAACGATCCGAAGACTTCATCGGTCGAGACGTGGTGGAATCTCTTTCCGACCTTTTCAGCGCCCCAAGCCTGCCGCGCGGCTTCAAGAAGTAGGAATGTGCCCACAATGTTTGTTTGGATAAACGGCGCCGGGCCGAGAATGGAACGATCCACGTGCGACTCGGCAGCAAAGTGAACTACCGCATCAATTTCATTTTCACTAAACAGCCGGCTAACCAGTTTCTCATCACCGATATCTCCCCGGATAAACACATGCCGCGATTCATCCGGCAAACCCTTTAAATTCTCAAGACTCCCGGCATAGGTCAAAGCATCCAGATTAATGACACGGATATCCGGCTCAACTTTGAGCAGATAACGCACAAAGTTCGAGCCGATAAATCCCGCACCACCAGTGACCAGTACGTTTTGCATCAAAATTTAAATTCCAAAATCGCTTCGATCACCTGCTCCTGATCCGTGCCAGTTAATATATTATGGAACGGCAAACGGACCAATTGATCACTGACCTGTTCCGTGATGGGACAATCCCCTGCGCGTCCGCCAAAGCTTCGGCCCATATCAGATAGATGCAGAGGCAGGTAATGAAATACACTGTAGATGCCGCGCTCACGCAAATACATAATCAGCTTCTGCCGCACGTCAAGATCCGGCATAAGCAGATAGAACATATGATACGACTGCTCACAATGAGCGGGCACAATGGGCAATTGGACATTATGCTTCCCCGCCCAATCCTCCAGACCGGCTTGATACGTATGCCAGAGATTCTTGCGATGGGATTGGATCCGCTCCCGCTGCTCCAGCTGGCCGTAAAGATAGGCGGCGAGGATATCGGACGGCAGGAAGGAAGAGCCAATATCCACCCAGGTATATTTATCCACCTGGCCGCGGAAGAAGCGCGAACGATTGGTGCCTTTTTCGCGAATGATCTCAGCGCGTTCCACCAAGGCTGGGTCATTAATAAGCAGCGCCCCGCCTTCGCCGCTGCTAAAGTTCTTTGTCTCGTGAAAAGATTGGGCCGCCAATGAGCCAAAGGTGCCAAGATATTTGCCCTGGTATTTCCCAAACAATCCATGCGCGTTATCTTCGACAACGGAAATGCCATGCTGATATGCGACCGCAAGAATTTTATCCATTTCGCAACCCACGCCCGCATAATGGACAGGAACAATTACTTTGGTACGCGGGGTGATCAATGCCTCAAGTTTGGATTCATCCAAATTAAGAGTATCCGGCCGAATATCTATGAAGACCGGCCTGGCGCCGCGCAGGACAAAGGCATTCACCGTCGAGACGAAAGTGAAATCGGGAATGATGACTTCATCGCCGGGTTGAATATCCAAAAGAATCGCCGACATATCCAGAGCATGCGTACACGAAGTGGTCAACAAAACTTTTGGCACGCCAAGCTCCTGTTCAAGCAGGGCACTGCATTCCCTGGTAAAGGGACCGTCGCCGGAAATGTGTCCGCTTTGGACGGCTTGCGTAACGTATTCGAGTTCCTTGCCAATAGGAATAGGACGGTTAAAATCAATGCGGGGATTCTCGTTCATATCAATCCTTGCGAATTAGGATGGTGAAGTCATATATGCGATAATCGTGAAGCAAAGCAACGTTCCTTGAGAAGTTGCGTTTGCAATAATCGAAAAGATAAAGCGGATCGGCGTAATAAAGATCGGAACGCATTTTATCCGCGTCCGAATATTTGGTCAGGAAGTTGCTGGCGAATCCTTTGCGGCTGAGATCGTTGAAGCGCTTAAGCGAACCAACCACATACTTCGTCCATGTTTCAAAAGCCTGCCCGCCGCGCACATTGAAGACGCCGCTGGCGACCACGTAATCGCAGACGGGCAATTGATCCCGGTCTGTCAGAAATGTGCGATCCGGTTTGCCTGCATGTGTTCGCCGCGCAACATCAATTGCGCTTTCCAAAATATCGAAGCCATAATATCCGACATGAAACCCTTTTCGTTCCATGTAGTCCGCCAAGGCCCCATAGCCGCAGCCATAATCGAGAATAGAGAAGGACGGCGTTTCGACAATTTTAAGTAGTTGATCAAAGCGATTATTTTGGGATTCATCCGAATTCCAATCCACGCCGCGCGGCGAGGCACCATATTTTTCAATGCGTTTGCCAAAATACGATTTGACCTGCTCCAAACCGGGGATGTCGTTCATGTTTTTCCCTTTTCAAAATATCGAAATGCATCAGACCCCACCATGAACAACAAATCCAAAACGCTTACGAACGGATCATACGGAGGGTACAACTGCGGGTATTCCGGATAATCGTATTGCATATATTCGAGTGCGATATCCGCCGCTGCAAATTTTTCAGTTTCGATGTAGTCCTGAGCCGAGGGTCCGCTGATGTAATGTGTCGCACCGATCCGCTTCAAAATCTTGATGAGGCGGTCGGTCTTCTCACCATCAACTCCATCCAATTCCGAGGAGCGCATAAAGCGTGTATGACTGTTTCCCAATTCACGCGTCAGCGTCATTGTGGTCTCGATGGTAAAGTCGGCAATGAATTCATCGCAGCGCTCATAAAACGATTCAAGCAAAGGAAGATATTGTTTGAAACAGGGTGCCTTGCTGTAGGAAACCGTCAGCGCCTTAAGATGATTCTTCGCCCACGGTTTGCTCTGATCTATTTTCACATCCTTGATCGGAACGCCCTGCGTGACGCCCGAACTGTGCACAGGAATGGTCAGCCACTGTTTTCCCTGCACGGTTTTGATCTGGTTGCGATTGCGCCAGCCATGTTTATCGTACTGCACATCGTCATAAAAAATGAAAAGGTCCGCGCGGCGGATCTGGTCGAAGTAGCCGCGCCAAGGAATATAGGACGGTTGCAGGATCACCGCGATCATGAATCCCCGTCCGTCGTTTTTTGAATCACATAGGGCGGCCTGCCGGAACTACGTTCGAACATGCGCGCCAAATATTCGCCGATGATCCCCAAAGCAAAAAGCTGGACGCCGCTAAAGATGGTCACTGCTGAGACTAAAAATGAAAATCCGGGTATGGAGCCGAGTGTAAAATAAATAATGAGCACATACAATAAAACAAAGAACCCAATGATCGTGAACAAGAAGCCCAAAATGCTGGCAATGCGCAAGGGGATGGTCGTGTAATTGGTAAGGACCAGGAGGGAAACTTTGATCAGTTTTCCCAAATTGTAGTTGGAAGTACCCGCTGCGCGAGGCGCTTCTTCGATCTCGATGGAAGCGAAACGGGTGGCGCTCCACGAAAGAAGCACATCGATCTGCACATCGGGGCTGTTGATGGAATCGAAGGCCTGCTTCAATTCCGCACGAAACGCTTTATACGCACTAATATCGCGGATGGTCTTCACACCCATCACGGATGAGATTGCCCGTTTAACAATTGCCGAGAATATACTCTTCCACCAGACCTGACGGCGAACGCGCGGCACGCCATAAACAATATCGTACCCTTCGTTCAACTTCGCAATCAACCTGGGCAAATCGGATGGATCATGCTGAAGGTCATCGTCCATCGTAACGATCACATCACAGCGCGCTTCGCGAATGCCGCACAACGTGGCATTTTCCTGACCATAATTCCGCATCAATTTAATACCGCGTACCCATGGGTATTGCCGGGTCAACGCTTCGATCACATCCCAGCTATGATCGGGACTGCCGTCATTTACAAGCAGAATCTCAAATTCCTGCGCACAAGCAGGCAATACGTTTGCAAGACGCGTCACCAACGGTTCAAGCGTATGTTCCCCGCGGTAGACGGGGATCACCACAGAGCAATTCATGGAAAAGATTTTACCATGTGATTGAAGGATGCTTCGCAAAGCTTCGAACCTCAGCAAAGGGTCTCAAACCCGCTTCAAAACCGAACGCCGTGCCTTTCCGCCAGCAATTTGAGAGAGCGAGCCACCTCTTCTTTTTTCCTCTCCGCATCCCAATCCAGAGATTCGCCAAGAGCATCACAAATTTCCTCAACCGATTCGCCCGTCAAATGACCAAGCATGGCCAGCATGGATCGGCGCATCAGAAAATCCTCCAAATGAATGACCTTTTCATGTTGGGCAATATAACCGATCTCGCGACGGCTGTATGAAGGTAATGATTTAAGCGGCACATCGTTTATTTGGGCGATAAATGTAGCCATTTGCTCGGCGCGTGTGCCATATCGTTCGAATAAAACCTGTACCCGTTCCGCCGGTAAACCTGTCCAGGCTGCGATGCCATCCAGCTTTCGCTTAATTTCCTCCGGCTTAGCGGGATAGCCGCGTCCGCCGCCGATGGACAATGAACGTGTATCCTTAAGACGCGCTTTGCCCAGGAACCCCAGAGCTTTATCGGTCACCTGCTCGGAAAATGCGCGGAAGGATGTCCACTTGCCACCCACCAGCGAATAAACCGGGAAACTTAATCCAGTCCAATCACCACTCACACTTTGGATTTCGTGGTCACGCGTGATCTGCCCGGTGGTCTTTGCATGGCTGGCCGCCAATGGCCGAACTCCGCTGAAACGATAGACAATATTCCCGCGCGTAACTTTAATATCCGGAAAAACGCGAGCGATCATCTCAAGGAAATAATCCACTTCTTCTTCAGTGCAATGGGCTTCATCGGGATTCTCGATCTCGATATCCGATGTGCCCACCAGAACGCGGTCAAACAATGGGAAGATCAAAACGATCCTTCCGTCCTTATTCTCGAAGAAAAATTCGTGATCGCCGATTGCCTTGCGAAGCTCAGGATGATCGAGAATAAGATGCGAACCTTTCGTCCCCCCGATGAAATGCGTCGAGAGGCCCAGACTGCGATTGGCAAAATCTATCCAAGGGCCAGCGGCGTTAATCACCAGATGGGGTCTCACTTCATACACGGCATCCGTCAATTCATCCCGTAGAAGAAGCGTATTGCCCTCTCCGCCTGAAAGGCTCATATAGTTGACCGCCCGCGCGTTGGGATTATCCGTTTCTGCATCCAGGATCAATTCAAGTCCAAGGCGTTCAGGCCGGAGAATTGCGCCGTCATAATATGTTGCCGTATTGATAATTTTCGGATTGAGTTTGTCCCAGCGGGCAAGTGAGGATTTGCGGTTTTGGAATTGATGACGAGGCATAGTACGCTGCTCACCGGTAAAAGCATCGTAAAACATCAAACCGATTTTAATCACAATCGAGCCGCGTTCCGAGGGTTTATCCAGCAAGCGTAAAAATTTTAGCGGCGCATTGAAAAGACCCGAGAAAACCTTGAACATTGGAACCGTGGTCGGCAAGGGCTTGACAAGATGCGGCGCATTTTGAATTATGCGGTTGCGCTCCTGCACCGCTTCACGTACCAAACGAAATTCCCCGTTCTCCAAATAGCGAATGCCTCCATGCGCCATATGCGAAGAAGCCGCGCTGGCGCCGGAACAAAAATCGGCGCGGTCAACCAGCAGGACATCCACGCCGTTCAATGCCAGGTCGCGGAACGTGCCAATGCCATTTATACCTGCTCCCACGATCAACACCGAGACTTCCGGATTATTTTTCAGTGCTGAGAGAATTTCGCTTCGATTCATATTTTTGATACCCAATATTGATTATTTTCTATTCGATCCAATCAAATGTACGCGTTACAGCCTTCTTCCAACCTGAGTATAACTTCCCGCGTTGGTTCGAGTCCATGTTCGGAATCCACTGCTTATCCTGACCCCAATTGGCGCGCAATTCATCGAAATCCCCCCAAAAACCGACGGCAAGTCCCGCAGCATACGCAGCACCCAGGGCAGTGGTCTCCGCAACCTTCGGGCGAATGACCGGCACGTTCAATATATCGGCCTGGAATTGCATTAGCAATTCATTAAACACCATGCCGCCATCCACTTTCAATGCGGTAAGTTTGACACCGCTGTCTTTTTCCATCGCGTCCAGCACCTCGCGCGTTTGAAACGCCGCAGCCTCCAAGACAGCACGCGCAATATGACCTTTATTCACATAGCGCGTCATCCCGACGATTGCACCACGCGCATCGGAACGCCAATACGGTGCGAACAATCCGCTGAATGCAGGAACAAAATAAATGCCACCGTTATCTTCGACCGTGTTCGCCAAACCCTCCACCTCGGACGACTGATGGATCAATCCCAAGTTATCTCTCAGCCACTGAACCAGAGCGCCCGTGATCGCGATGGAACCTTCCAAGGCATAAACCGCTTTTTGGTTTCCAATTTTGTATCCAAGTGTGGTGAGTAATCCTGACTTGGATGGCACGGGTTTCTCACCGGTATTCAACAACATGAAACAACCTGTTCCGTATGTATTCTTTGCCTCACCCACCGAATAGCAGGTTTGACCAAAGAGCGCGGCTTGCTGGTCGCCAAGGTCGCCCGATACAGGAATGCCTTTTAGAACACTCTGCGTCGTTCCATATCTTTCGGACGATGAGCAAATTTTGGGTAACATCGCGCCGGGGATGCCAAGCAAAGACAGGATTTCCTCATCCCAATCCAATTTCTTGAGATCCATCAACATTGTACGCGATGCATTGGTCACATCGGTGATATGTTCGCCAGTCAGGTTCCAAATGATCCAGGTATCCATGTTGCCAAATAACAATTCCCCGCGCTCCGCCTTTTGCCGTGAACCGCTTACATTATCGAGAATCCATTTGATCTTCGGCCCGGAAAAATAAGTTGCCAAAGGCAAGCCCGTTTTATCCCTAAATCGATCCTGGCCGCCATTTTTTGCCAGTTCATTGATAATCTCATCCGTCCGTGTATCCTGCCAGACAACTGCGTTATGGATTGGCTTGCCGGTTTTCTTATCCCATACCATTGTTGTTTCGCGTTGATTGGTCACCCCAATGGCGGCGATATCAGAGACAGCACAATCCGCCGTGGCAATCGCACCCGCCATCACTTCCCTTGTACGCTCCCAAATCTCCAATGGATCATGTTCCACCCACCCCGGTTTGGGATAAATTTGCAGATGTTCCTTCTGATCCATGGCAATGACGTTCCCTGCGTGGTCAAAGATCATAAAACGCGTGCTGGTTGTACCTTGATCAATGGCAGCAACATATTTGCTCATGGCCTTCTCCTGTGAGAACATACAACCATTGTAAAACAATATTCGTTCAGAACTTTATGTCCCAATTCCTTGGGGCGAAAAAGCCTTTAAAAGCAATCTTCCCAACCAGTGGTTGGGAAGATTCTTGATTTACGAAACCAGGAAAAACTTATCGGGCTTGGTTCCGCAAACTGGGCACGGATCGGTCGGTTTGCCAATCTCGATGTTGCCACATACAGGACAAAGATAAAATTGAACATCGGCCAAGTCCTTGCCCTGCTTTACGGCCTCAAGTGCCATTGTATACAATTTAGCATGGATGGCTTCCACCTCCACAGCATATCCAAACATGCGTTGTGCTTTATGTTCTTCGGAACTAGCTTGCTCAAACATAGGCGGGTACATCTCTGTATATTCATAAGTTTCCGCGTCTATTGAAACCTGGAGATTCGCGGCGGTAGTCCCAACCCCGTCCAAGGCGCTCAAATGTCCCTCGGCATGGACGCGTTCCGCTTCAGCTGTGGTACGGAACAAGCGGGCTAGATTTGGAAAGCCTTCCCTTTCGGCTTTCTTCGCAAAGGCACGGTAGCGCTGGTTAGCCTGACCTTCTCCAGCAAAGGCAACTTTCAAGTTCTCAATTGTGGTTGGCATAATTACTCCTTTTGGATTTGGCTTATGTACAAGACAAACATCGTGAAACTTACTCTGATTATATATTCCCACTAAAGTGAATACCAGTTGCGTTTGTCATGAATCTTGCATGAGCCAATACGTAAACAAAACCATCCCGAAAATCCGCCTTTTCTCGATGCCAGATCATTAAAAGGATTCTATTTTAGTCACTCCAATTGCGAGTCCCAGATAAAAACGCCTTGCCGCTCATGATTTTTTTCGCAGCAGGTTGTACCTGATCGAGAATGAGAAGTCCACCGCGGGCGCCGACCGCAGGCTGACCCTGATAAACCAGCCTCTGCCCTTCTGAGGCGTTTCCCTTCTCTGCGTGAGCAAGGTGAACCTTTAACATTCCGCCACCCCATTCAAAATATGTGCCCGGCCATGGGTTGAAAGCGCGCACCCGCCGGACCAATTCCTCAACCGGTTTTGCAAAATCAAGCAAACCGTCTTCTTTCTTTAACATTGGAGCGTATGTTGCCAGAGCTTCATCTTGAACATGCGGTTTAAGCTCACCCGATAAATAGCGCGGCAAAGTTTCGATGAGTAAATCCGCACCGAGATGAGACAACTTTTCGGACAAGGAACCGGTTGTATCCCACTCTTCAATTCTTAGTATGCGCTGTTCGATCAGCGCGCCGGTATCCACACCCTGGTCCATTTTCATGATCGTCACGCCGGTTTGAGAATCGCCAGCCAAAATCGCGGCTTGAATCGGCGCCGCGCCGCGCCAGCGCGGCAGTAATGAAGCATGAATATTAATGCATCCGTGGGGAGGTAAAGTCAGAACGTCCGGCTTGAGAATCTGCCCAAAGGCAGCAACCACGATCAGTTCCGGGTTCCAGAGGTGCAGTTGATCCATCGCTTCAGGCGCGCGTAATTTTTCCGGTTGTATCACATCCAATCCCAGTTCAAGTGCAAGCGTTTTGACTGGCGGAGACTTGAGCGAACGTCCGCGCCCAGACTCCCGGTCCGGCTGTGTCACAACACCGACTACCTCATAATGGGATGCCAAGGCACGCAGAGCAGGCACGGCAAAACCAGGCGAGCCCATAAAAACAATACGAGTCATTAGTGCATTTTAGCACAGTAGTACTATTGTCTTCTTTGCTTTTTGGTAGATTTCGTTGTACAATAAGTAGAAATTCGTTCCAAAGGAGAAATAACCTATGTCTCAAGCACCAATGTCTTCTGATGTCACCAGTGATGATAAGCTATGGGCACTATTAACTTACCTTCCGCTTGTTGGCTGGATCATCGCGATCGTTGCCTTGTTAATGGAAGATAAGAAGGCTCGTCCTTTCATAAAGTTCCATTCAGTTCAGGCACTTATTTTGGCGGTAATCAACGGTGTAGTTGCCGGTGTATTAACTCCCGTTGTCTTCATTGGTTGTATAACCGGTGTAGCCGGGGCAGTTTACATGCTCTATATAGGTTACAAAGCTTATCAAGGCGAAACTGTGACAGTGCCATTCATTACCAACTTCATCAAAAGCCAAGGCTGGGCATAAACCAATAACCAAGTTCGAAAACATGAGTTACCTCGAATTCAATCTTTCAAGCTTTTAGCCACTGGTCTCACTGATTTACACGAAAAAAGCCGACCCGTCAAAAGGTCGGCTTTTGATTCAGCTCATTTCCGGCAATTATTCAAATCGCTTATCAACGGCTGAAGCCTAAAGTTCGCCGGGAACCTCATGTTTCAATTCGCGCTGCAAAAAAGGGATTTTCTTCCTCTTGACTTCCCCTTTCATGCCCCATACAATGGGATTACAAATTAACGGGTTGCAGGGAAGAGATCCCGCATCACGCGAGACGCCGAAGGTGCAAATCTGGCAAACAGCGAAACCAGATGAAACTCTCAGGCAAAAGGACCCTGCCCCGTATTTCTCTGGAAAGTTCCGCGTGGTCGCGGGACACCGACGGTGCAAATTTAGTCTCGTAGTCTGGACAGCCACATGGTCGAGCAGCCAGGACCAAACGACCATTCGACCAGCAGACCATCCGACTAAACGAATCTCTCAGGTCAATTTACAGAGGACGCGTGATATTAATATCGTGCGTCCTTTTTGATTCGCCAAAATCCATTTCGATGAGGAGACCTAAATAATGAATGCTCCATCCAATCTAAAATATACAAAGTCCGACGAATGGTTCGATCCATCCAACGGCGCGATGGGCTTAAGTGATTATGCTCAGTCACAATTATCGGATATCGTCTTCGTTGAAATTCTGGTAGACGTCGGCGATACCGTCGAAGCCGGCAATCCCATCGCCTCGGTGGAGTCCGTCAAGGCTTCGGCGGAAACCTATGCGTCGGCCAAAGGGAAAGTAGTCGCCGTGAATAAAGGCTTATCCGATAAACCTGAAACCCTTAACAGCGATCCCTACGGTGCAGGCTGGATGGTGAAGGTTGAAAATGGCGCGGTCAGCGATGTGATGGATGTCGCAGCGTACGAAAAGTATTGTGAAGGAAGGTCTCACTAGTCTACAAGTCTTACAAGTCTAACAAGGCGACGTGTTAGAGCTGTTTGACCCATTAGGCTTGTGTGACCTTTAGGAAATTACTATGACCTACATACCCATTAGTCCGAAAGAACGGGATGCGATGCTGGCGACCATCGGCGTGAAAACACTCGATGACCTTTTCAAAGATGTGCCGGCCAAGCACCGCTTCCCAAAGTTGGATATGCCTCCAGCGCTGACCGAGATGGAAGCCGCAATGGAACTGGAGAATATTGCCGCCAGCAACGAGAATGTACGCGGCGATTTGATCTCCTTCCTTGGCGCAGGCGCATATAACCACTATATCCCGTCCGTGGTGGATCACATCCTGCGCCGCGGCGAATTCTATACCGCGTACACTCCATACCAGCCGGAAATCTCCCAAGGCACATTGCAGGGCATCTTTGAATATCAGTCGCTGATGGCCGTGTTGACCGGCATGGACGTATCCAACGCCTCGCATTACGATGGCGCGACCGCTGCCGCAGAAGCTGTCAACATGGCTTATGCCCAATTCCGCGGCAAGCGTAAAAAGGTGGTGATCTCACCGACGGTGCATCCGCAATACCGTGCCGTGATCCGCACCTACACGCAAGGCATGGAACTGGAACTGGCCGGTGATGATGGAAATGCCGACCTTGATTCAAGCCCCGAGGCGCTGAAGTCGCTGATTGATGAGAACACAATGCTCGTCATCGTTCAGTATCCTGATTTCTTTGGGCGCGTTTACGATTACACCAAACTAATCGAGGCTGCTCACAGCCAGGGCGCGCTGGTCTGTATCGTTGCAAATCCGATCGCACTGGCGCTTTTCAAAACCCCAGGCGCGATGGGCGCGGATATTTGTGTCGGTGATGGACAACCACTCGGCATTCCAATGTGGTATGGCGGCCCGTCGCTTGGTTTCTTCACGACCAAGAAATCCTACGTTCACAAAATGGCGGGAAGACTGGTCGGCGAAACCGTTGATTCACACGGACAGCGCGCCTACGTCCTGACGCTCACCGCGCGCGAGCAGCACATCAAGCGCGAACGCGCCACTTCCAATATTTGCACCAACGAAGGTCTGCTGGCGCTGGCGGCGGCCGTCTATCTTTCCGTGGTTGGCAAAACCGGTTTACGGCAAGTCGCTGAACTGTGTTATCACAAAGCACATTATGCGGCTGAACAACTCAGCAAGATCAAAGGCATGGGACTATGCTTCACCGAGCCGTTTTTCCATGAATTTGCGCTATGTGTTAACCAGCCCGCCGAGGAAGTCAACGCGCATTTGCTCGAGCACGGCATCCTTGGCGGTTATGCCCTTGGTCAGGATTATCCTGCGTTGAAGAACCATTTATTGATCGCCGTGACCGAGATGAACACCAAAGAAGAAATAGATACGCTGGTGGATGTCCTTTCGGAGGTGAACAATGACTGACGCGACCCCCAAAATTGTCGAACCCACGATCTTCGACTTGTCCTCGCCTGGCCGTACCGGTGTTACTTTCCCCCACCCGGACGTACCGCGTTCCGAACTGCCTGCATCCATGCTGAGAACAGACCTGCCCCTCCCCGAACTCGCGGAAGTGGATGTGGTAAGACATTACATGCATCTTAGCAAATTCAACTACAGTGTAGACGGCGGTTTTTATCCTCTCGGCTCATGCACGATGAAGTACAACCCGAAGATCAATGAAGATACCTGCCGATTGCCCGGCTTCTTATTCACCCATCCTTTACAACCGATCGAGACCGTTCAAGGCAACCTGGCGTTGATGTATCAATTGCAGGAATGGCTTAAAGAGATCAGCGGTTTCTCAGCAGTGACATTACAACCTGCGGCAGGCGCACACGGTGAATTTACCGGTGTGCTCATTATGTGCGCTTATCACAAATCGCGCGGTGACGCAAAGCGCATGAAGATGCTCATTCCCGATTCCGCACATGGGACCAATCCCGCCTCAGCGGGCATGATGGGCTTGAAAATCGTGCAAATCCCATCGGATACACGCGGTAATGTAGATCTGAAAGCCTTGCAAGAACAATGCGATGAAACCGTGTTTGGCATGATGCTCACGAATCCGAACACGGTCGGTATGTTCGATGAACACCTCGAAGAAGTGATCAAGCTCATCCATGATTGCGGAGGCCTGATGTACGCCGATGGGGCAAACCTGAACGCCCTGCTCGGCATTATCCGCCCGGCCGATATCGGCTTCGATGTGATGCACTTCAACCTGCATAAAACATTCGCCGTCCCGCACGGAGGCGGCGGACCGGGTTCAGGCCCGGTAGGAGTCGCGGCGCACCTGGCGGACTTCCTGCCGGAGCCGCTGGTCGGCATCCTGGAAGAAGGCGATGATGAAACGCCTCCGCTCTACGGTTTTGTCAAGCCGGCCAAATCCATCGGCCGCATGAAAGCGTTCCATGGACATTTTGGCGGCGGCATGGTACGCGCCTATACTTATATTGCAATGCACGGCCCGGATGGTCTGAAGGATGTTTCGCAGTATGCAGTGCTGAACGCCAATTATTTACTGGCGCGGCTGCGCTCCACGTATCATATTCCATTCGACCGCATCTGCATGCACGAGTTTGTGGCGGAAGGACAATTTGCCGGCAGTGATGTGCGCGCCCTCGATATCGCCAAGCGCCTGATGGATTACAATTTCCACCCGCCGACAAATTATTTCCCACTCATCGTTCACGAGGCATTGATGATCGA
>Ga0182027_10005222_pt1 | contig 19808 bp, 14 predicted proteins | sample 712E1DmetaG_FD_121300 | JGI IMG/M metagenome (GOLD analysis project Ga0182027, IMG submission 121300) | Permafrost microbial communities from Stordalen Mire, Sweden - 712E1D metaG (Illumina Assembly) | ecosystem: Environmental > Terrestrial > Soil > Wetlands > Permafrost | place: Sweden...
CATAGTTTACGGCGTGGACTACCGGGGTATCTAATCCCGTTTGCTCCCCACGCTTTCGTGCCTTAGTGTCAGTAGCGAGCCAGTAGACTGCCTACGCCATCGGTGTTCCTCCCAATATCTACGGATTTCACTCCTACACTGGGAATTCCATCTACCTCTCTCGCACTCAAGTTTGTTAGTTTGGAACGCAGCTGTATGGTTGAGCCACACGCTTTCACGCTCCACTTAACAAACCACCTACGCAACTCTTTACGCCCAGTAATTCCGGATAACGCTTGGGTCCTACGTATGACCGCGGCTGCTGGCACGTAGTTAGCCGACCCTTATTCATGTGTTACCGTCAAATTCTTCGCACATAAAAGCAGTTTACAACCCGAAGGCCTTCGTCCTGCACGCGGTGTTGCTCCATCAGGCTTGCGCCCATTGTGGAAAATTCCCTACTGCTGCCTCCCGTAGGAGTCTGGGCCGTGTCTCAGTCCCAGTCTGGCTGATCATCCTCTCAGACCAGCTACCGATCGTCGCCTTGGTAGGCTTTTACCCTACCAACAAGCTAATCGGACGCAGGCCGTTCCCAAAGCGCCGAAGCTTTACTCCTTAGAGCACATGCGGCATTAGCAACCCTTTCGGGTCGTTATTCCTCACTTCGGGGTACGTTCCTACGCGTTACTCAGCCGTCCGCCACTCGTCAGCGAGAAGCAAGCTTCTCCTGTTACCGTTCGACTTGCATGTATTAAGCACGCCGCCAGCGTTCATCCTGAGCCAGGATCAAACTCTCCAAAAAAACAACTAATTAAAGTTGTCAGGAACTGACGTTGATTTGCACTATTCAATTTTTAAGGTGCATTTTTTAAGGACACCTCAATACAAGACCCGAAAAAATCTTCTTACATAATACCCTGTTGGCTAATTTACTGTCAAGCAAATTAGCATAATGATTATCTAAAACTTGGTTCTAAGGCTTTACTGGTTCTGTTTCGACTACGTCATTATTTATATCAACCAAGGCTAGCGATACTACTTCATCACCATCGTTCAAACGCATAATTCTGACCCCCTGGGTTGCTCGGCCCAACTGCGGGATACTCTTTAAACCTAGGCGAATTGTTTGGCCTTGGGAGGTGATAATTATCATTTCTTGGCTGTCTTTATTGTCCAATAGTGTGATAACGCTTACTAGGCGGCCGGTCTTTTTGTTGACTACCGCCGAGCGGATGCCTACGCCACCTCTGGCGTGCGGCATAAATTGGGCAACTTTAGTGCGCTTGCCATAGCCATGCTGGCTAATCACAAATATGCTGGAGCCATCCTGGACTATATCCATACCGATTACTTCATCACCGGCTCGTAAGCGAATGCCTCGAACGCCTCTAGAAGCTCGCCCCATCGGACGGACATCCTTTTCATGAAACCTAATCGCTTGGCCTTGAGCCGTGGAGATTAACACCTCGTTGCTGCCATTGGTAATGTGAATCCATCTGAGCTCATCGCCTTGATCAAGGTTTATGGCAATTAAACCTGAACTGCGGACATTCTTGTACTGATCAAACGGTGTCTTTTTAACTACACCCTTGATGGTGCACATAAACAGATTCCCATCCGCATGTTTATTTATATTAATGACTGAACTAACTTTTTCTTCTGGTTGTAATTGGAGTAGATTTACAAGTGCAATTCCTTTGGCATTTAAATTAGCGGTTGGGACTTCATAAGTTTTTATTCGGAATACTCTTCCTTTAGTTGTAAAGAACAATAAGAAATCATGTGTACTAGCATTTACAACATGTTCAATGAAATCTTTGTCTCTTGTGACCATCCCGCGCCGGCCTTTACCGCCCCGGCCTTGCTTCTTATATTCAATGATCGGACTACGCTTAATATAGTTAGCTGATGTTAGAGTTACTACGACTTGTTCTTCAGGTACAAGGTCCTCATCGTTCAATTTTCCTAATTCTTGAGCAACAATTTTGGTCCGGCGTTTATCGCCAAATTGCTTTTTAACCTGCTCCAATTCGTCTTTAACTATATGCAGAACTTTACTTTCGTCGGCTAAAACCGACTCGAGATTCTTAATCAAATTAATTAGTTCAGTATATTCATCATCAATTTTCTTTCTTTCAAGGCCAGCTAGAGTCCTTAGCTGCATGGCTAAGATGGCCTTGGCTTGGATTCCACTTAAAGCAAACTTGCTCATTAAGTTAGCTTGGGCATCATCGGTTGTCTCACTGGCACGGATAGTATTTATCACTTCATCGATATGATCAAGGGCTATTTTCAGGCCTTCTAGAATATGAGCCCGTTCCTTAGCCTTGCGCAGTTCAAACTCAGTCCGCCGCCTGACTACATTCTGGCGGTGTTTAATATGCTCTTTGATAATGTCCTGAAGCCCTAAGATACGGGGTTGAATGCCGTCAATTAGGGCTAACATATTGAAGTGGAACGGTGTTTGTAACGACGTTAGCTTATAGAGCTGATTCAGTAACTTTTTGGGATAAGCATCTTTCTTAAGATCAATAACAATCCGAACATCGCCTCTGGCGCTCTCGTCCCGGATATCGCTAATACCGGCTATCCGTTTTTCCTTGGCAAGTTCGGCTATCTTTTCAAGCAAACTAGCCTTGTTAAGGCCATATGGAATTTCCGATATAACAATCTGGTGGCGGCCTTTTTTAGTCTCTGATATCTCGGCCACGCCCCGCATGATGACTCCGCCCTTGCCCGTAGCATAGGCAGTGCGCAGCGATTCTTTACCGAAAACAACGCCGCCGGTCGGAAAATCTGGTCCCTTAACATACTTCAATAAGTCATCTAGCGTAGCTTCGACGTGTTCTATTTGGTAAACAGTGGCATCAATCAACTCCGTTAAATTATGCGGCGGTATATTTGTGGCCATGCCAACTGCGATGCCTAGCTGGCCATTCAGCAGCAAATTAGGCAGTTTGGCTGGCAATACGGTCGGCTCTTGCCGGCTACCGTCGTACGTATCGATAAAGTCAACGGTCTCTTTGTCTATATCAACCAGCAAATCATCGGCTATGCGGGCCATTTTAGCCTCAGTATAGCGTTCGGCAGCCGGTGGATCGCCATCCATCGAGCCAAAGTTACCCTGTCCGTTAATTAGCGTGTAACGCATAGACCATGGCTGCGCCATGCGAGCCATGGCATCATAGATTGCCAGGTTACCGTGGGGGTGATATTTACCCATTACTTCACCGGTTACCCGGGCGCTTTTAACTGTTGAGGAATTACTCCGCCAACCGTTGGCGTTCATAGCGTAAAGGATTCGCCGGTGAACTGGTTTCAATCCATCTCTCACATCTGGCAAAGCACGGGCAACAATGACACTCATAGAGTAACGAAGGTAATTATCTTCCATTACATCTTCTATGGTTCGAAGCTCGACGTTTCCCGAATAGATTGGAGAGTCCATTAAAATCGGGTCCTTTTCTTTGTCATTGGGGTTGTTGGCTTGAGGTTCCATAGCTTTATACGTCCAGGTCTTTTACAAATTTAGCGTGCGTTTGGATAAAGTTCTTGCGGAGCTCGACTTCGGTCCCCATAAGTTTGTTAAATATTGCATCGGCTTTTTCAGCATCTTCGACATAAACTTGTATTAAGACTCTCTTAGCTGGGTCCATAGTCGTATCAAACAACTGCTCGGCATCCATTTCACCTAGTCCCTTATACCGTTTCTGTTCAATAAATCCAGCTTGGCGGAACCGCTCTTCGGTAGATTCGATTTTTGCACCCTCCATTTGGCGTTTAGCAATCGCCTGGTCAATAATCTCGTCAAGTTTCGACTCATCATAAATAAAGATACTGGACTTGCGACCTGGTTTAACCAATTCAAATAAAGGCGGCTTAGCCAGGTACAGATGCCCGCCATCGATAATCTGATGCATAAAGCGGAAGAAAAATGTCAGCAACAAGGTACTGATGTGCGAACCATCGACGTCGGCGTCAGTCATGATAATAATCCGGTCATAGCGCAACCCGTTAATATCAAAAGACTCTTCTATGCCCACGCCCAGTGCTTTTATGAGGCTTAGTATCTCATTGTTAGCCAGCATTTTATCAAGCCTGGCCCGTTCGACATTTAATACTTTCCCCCGCAACGGTAAAATCGCTTGTGTCTTGCTATCACGGCCACTTTTCGCCGAACCACCAGCTGAGTCACCTTCCACCAAGTACAATTCAGAATTTTTTGGGTCTTTTGACGAACAATCAGCCAGTTTGCCGGGCATACTGGCTCCGTCGAGTATTCCTTTGCGGATAATGTTATCTCGGGCCGCTCGGGCGGCTTTACGGGCCCTAGCAGCGAGAAGCGCTTTACCAACGATTTTACGGGCAACAGCCGGGTGCTCATCCAAGTAATAATTGAGATATTCGGTCAGGACTTGCTCGACATAGCCGCGGACTTCCGGGTTGCCCAGCTTGTTTTTTGTTTGTCCTTCAAATTGCGGGTCAGACAACTTAACCAGGATAACCGCCGTTAATCCTTCACGGCAATCTTCACCAGATAAGTTTTCTTCCTTTTCTTTTAGGAGGCCGTTTTTTCGGGCGTAATCATTAATAACCCTGGTCAGGGCTGATCGGAAACCTGTCAGATGGGTTCCGCCTTCTGAATTTAGAACGTTATTGGCAAATGTTTTAATGGTTTCCGAGAAAGCATCGGTGTACTGAATGGCAATTTCGATTTGGACGTCTTTTATCTGTTTATCAACATAGAAGATTTCATCTTCAACAGCATCCTTGCCTATATTTAGATGATTAACATAGGATTTTATACCGCCTTCAAAATAAAAACTGTATTTAGTATTAGTTCTGTAATCGTTTATGGTCGTTCTGACACCTTTTGTGAGATATGCCTGATGTCTCAATCTGTCAAGGATAGTATCATAATCAAACTCTAAATCATCAAAAATAGTTTTATCTGGATAAAAAGTTATTTCAGTTCCGGTTTGATCGGACTTGCCTACTTCTTCAAGTTTTGTTTGCGGAACACCTCTTGAATATTCCTGACGGTAAGAGTTACCATTTTGGTAAACCGTAACCGTCAATCGTTCAGAAAGTGCATTGACTACACTAACTCCAACGCCATGTAAACCACCAGAAACCTTATATCCGCCGCCACCGAATTTACTGCCCGCGTGCAAGATAGTCAGTGCTGTTTCAACACCGCTCTTCTTCGTCTTAGGATGTTTACCGGTAGGAATACCGCGGCCATTGTCGAAAACAGTGATGCCGCCATCGTCTAAGATTTTAACTGATATTTCATTAGCAAAACCAGCCAGCGCCTCATCAATACCGTTATCAATAATTTCCCATACTAAATGATGAAGGCCTTCTGTGCCGGTACTGCCAATAAACATCCCAGGACGCTTACGTACTGGTTCCAGTCCCTCAAGAACCTGGATTTGTTCAGCATTATAAATTTTTTGTTTCTCCACTCTTAAACCATCCTCATAATAATACTAGAGTTCTATATAACCCACTTGACTAATATTATAACTCATACAGTAATTAACAGCAATCTTAGTTTGAAGTTTTGTAAGCATAATAACCCGCCTAATTTTGGCCAGAATTATAGCCTGATTTCTGAACTAAGTTGCCTTCACTATCAATTATAATTTCTCCATTTTGCGGCTGATGGGTTTCTTTGGGTTCCGGGACTTCATCCTCTTTGGTGACCGGCTTAGCTTGTGCCTGAAAAGCCGGTTCAAGTTTAGTCTCCTTGGCAGGTTTCTTAGTAACTAGATCGGACCTTAACTGCTCTTTTAAATCATCAATATCTGCCAGTGGGCTGGCGTTTGGGGCCGGCGCTGGAGTTGGTAGCAACGCGGAAACGGTTGGCGGTTGGACAGGCGCAAGTATTTCGTCGGCAGCATTGCTTGCGGCTGCCGGCTTACTAATCGGAATTTGGGACGGTATGGTGGTTGGTGCCGGTGCGGGCATGGAGCGACGTTTATTAAGCCAATCATCAAGAAATGACGAACCGGTTGAGGAACTTCGCGGTGGTACCGAACTGGGTATTGGACCTGTCGTACCTGGCACACCCGGATAAGGAGTGGGTCCGGATGGCCATTTTAAGGCATTCTCGAATGGTGATAGTCCGCCATAAGATGGACGAACATCGTCTTTGGTAGTCAACCTTTCATTCACTTCTTTTTCAACTTCATCTTTCGGGCGACCGTACTTGGCATCCGAAAGATCTTTTAATGCTTCTGCTAATTTGGCATTTGGCTTACCCAGCGGTGGTAACGTTGCCATGCTGAACGGCAAGGTCGGAACCCCATTTATTAGGGTTCTGGAAATCGTATTGGCATTTGGCAGCCTTAGTAGATCCTCGCCGCTAAACTGTGGCTGGAAGTATTTAGATAGTATCTCAACGTCGTTTTGGCCAACCCGGAACGAGATTATTGTTCCCATGTTACCGAATACCGAATCACGGATTTCATCAGTTAACTGGGTTGTAAATTGGTTGGCGACAATCAAATTGAGGTGGTATTTCCGTGCTTCTGACATTATTGTGGCGAAGGATTCGGTTGAAAAATTCTGAAACTCATCTACGTACAAAGTGAAATCTACTCGGTCACTTTCGGGTATATTGGCTCGACTCATAGCTGCCGCCTGGAACTTCATGACAAAAATTATGCCTAGAAGTTTAGAGTTCAGTTCCCCTGTCCGACCTTTACTCAAATTAACCAGTAGGATTTTCTTATTATCCATAATTTCTCGGAGGTCAAAAGCACTTTTAGTTTGACCGATAATCCGCCGCATCATTTCATTGGACAGAAATGCTCCGAATTTACTGACAAACCAACTGACAACATCACCGAATTCGTTAGACCTCTGCGATTGGGGCATCTCTTTTTGCCAGAATTCAAGAACATTCTGGTCGGTAACATACTGTAATTTTTGCTGAACAAATTTAGGATCCCTAAAAAGCTTTGGTATATCTATAAACGTCCCCCCGGCTGGATCAGCCATAACTGTTAGAGCGGCTTCGCGGAATAAATGCTCGTAGCGCGGCCCCATAATACCCTGGTGTTGCGGATCGTAAAGCTTATATAGCATATTAAGGGCTTCTTGGATTAAGAAGTCTTTTTGATCAGGTGTTTGGAATTCAAAGAGGTTTAGTCCCTTCGGGTAATCCAAGTCAGCCGGACAAAAATAGATAATATCTTCAGTACGTTCCCTTGGAACCATAGCCAATAGCCTTTCGGCTGTGTCGCCGTGAGGATCAACAAAAGCAAAACCATTGCCGCTCAGCATATCCTGCAGGGCAAGATTTTCTAAGAATGTGGATTTACCGACACCGGTTTGACCAACCACGTACATATGCCGCTGCCGGTCTGTTAAAGCAATCCTGATCGGCTTTTTAACACCTCGGAATATATTATAGCCAAGTAGCAGACCAGAGTCTGGGATGTTGCGCGGCGCGTCGACTTGCTTTGAGCCCTGCCGCTCAAGCTGTGAAGTAGGTATATTGCTCTGATCCGGGAAATGGAAGATGGTTGATAGTTCCACAGAGTTCAAGAGAGTGCTCTTCGAGTTTTGCGGGAAAAACCGCATAATATACGCTGTTACGAATTCCTGGATATTGTCAGCTGGTTTATATTTAAGACCGTTCCGATTTGGAGCATTGAATAATGAGAATGCGGCAACAACGTTGCTTAAAATAGTTTGAGCCCGTTTATCGACATTTGAAGAGGCTACTATCCGGATTTGAACTTCAAAACCAGGGTAACGGGTTTTATCATCAATGGCATCTAAGTTAGCTTGATCAAGGCTCGATAATTCCTTTTGGGAATCCTGATTCTTCGGTTTTGATTCTGGAGTCTTAACAAAGGCCGTAAGAAACTGCTTTAATAAATCGAGGAGGCTTTCCATACCAAAACTTTTGCTTTTTCCATGGCGTTTTTGGTTGGCAGTATTTGTTGCCACCCGCCGCCATGACGGGTGCGCCGGACGCATCAGAATCTGAATTCCAGCACCGTCTTCCTTATCTAATACCGATAAGGCATTAAGCATGCTTTGCAGGGCATCTCTTTTTAAATCCTGGTATGTAGCAATCGGCTGGACATACGATTCCTTGAGAGTCAGCTCCCCGCCAAGCGTTCCAGTAATTTTACCGGATTGATTAAAGATATTGCGTTCTGGAGCTTCAGTAATTTGTACCGTCGGATAGGCGCTGACCAAGGCTTGCTTCATGACATCGATTAAATTAACCGGCACTACTGCATAAAGGTAGACAAGTCCTTGATAGCCGACAATTTCAAATCCAAAATGACGTTGGCCGCATAACTTGAACCAGGATCCCTTCTGGTAAGTACTATCAAGAATATTATAGATAACCTGGGCTTTTGATATATTTTCTTCAACTACGTCCCTTATATCCCTGCCCGCAGTTTCAGCATCTTCACTGGCTGGCGGTAAATGGATGAGAAGCGACACCATCTTAAGACCGCGCTCATAGTTCTTTTCTTCCCTGACCGTATTCCGGAATATCCAAAAGACCCCCATGACAACCCCTATGGCAAGAATAACCGTTATACCCCCGTAGATGATCAGATTCTGCATAGTCTTTATCCGTTATCGATTGCTATATCCTTATTAAATCGCTTCTTTACATAATCCGCTTTTACTTCAGCAATTTTCTGAGCCTGTAAATAAGGATCGCTTTTAGTTGAGTTAACTATCTGCTTTATCTTTAATATCCACTCGTCTTCCAGTCGATTGCTGTCATGTGCTGAAGTCGGATTATCGGTTACAGCTCGTTGAATGGGATTCATATTGTTCAATGGTTGGTTTAGCAATACATTCTGCGATGGATCGCTGTAATTAACGGGTTGTGCTAATGGAATCGCCACTCCCTGGGCGGCGCTGTAATCTAATTTCGAGCCCGGTAATTGTCCTACCATTTCTAGGCCGTCTTCCGGATTTGTCAGGCTTTGGTTGATTTGATTTTGTTGAATATCAGGGGTTGGCAAATTCAAACTTGGCATCTCGCTGAGAGAAGATGGATTCATATCTTTATTATAGCAAGTAACTAGCAATTGATTATGGTTAATATAACCAATTGCTCAGAGATTAAGTTGCACGATTAACATAAAAGCTGGCTATACCAAAGAGAATCAATAGTGTAATTAAACTGCGTAATGAAAATTGCCCGATAGAAGTTAAGACTAAAGATAATACGGGTAAACATGCTATTAGCCCTGCGCTAAATAGGCGTTTCCTTGTGATAACATACTTTTTATCATTACTGATGTATTTCATGACCAGTAGTATTGTTAAGGTTAATGCAGCTAAGAATATAGCGAATGGCAGCATAAGGATAACTAACGGGATATGTTGGGAATTTGTCGATATAAGCAATAGCACGCCGAAAGCATAAAAACTTAGGTCAAGGAGTATCATTCTGGATGTTTTCATAATCTGTTTTATAACCATTTATTATACTGGCAATAAACCACAATAAGCACTGCGATTATATATGTATGCAGTGCTTTCCTGAGCCGGGACGGTAAAACCGCTCCTAAGTTATTAATAATAAGCGCTTACCGTCCGAGGCTTGACTGACCGCTCTTGCTACCCTTTGGGTAGTAAGGGCGATGAAGAGAATTGTAAGTTTTTGTTTTAGTACTTACGCTTATAATTGTATGATCATTAGCCTTGAAAAGTCAATGGTTTACGTTGTTATTATAACTATTTATATCCTTATTATGTTCTATATTACCATTGTATATATAACTACGCTATAAAGTTCCTAATTGCTAACTTTTTTGACAAATTAATTGTTTATTGCCTATTAACCACATACTAATATCAAACAATTTCATGGGCTATTCAAAGTTTGCGGGCGGCTGATATTTAATTGTTTATAGCCATTGCAGTTTTGCATAGTATTTATATATTAACTTTCAATTTACATGGCTTCAAATTGACGTTTTTCGGCATATATCAATTTAGTTAGCTAATGTTTGTATATTTAAAACTAGTCGCTGTTTTTTCAATTAAAGTACAGTTTTTCTGTAAGCATTATTGTCATAATTTGATTAATTATTAACATAATCGGCCTATTAATGAATCCCACTGCGTATACAGCTGCTGATAGCTATTTTGTTCGTTGTAAGTTCAACGGATGGCTATTTTTTAATGTTCTTAAATAGAATTATAGCTAAATTTTAATTTCAAAATTAAGCAATTTAATAGCATTGTGAATAGAGTTATGCACAGCTTTTTTAAAATATAACCCTAATGCCTATTGACACTGGAAATCGGGATCTACTAAGATATGCATAGCACTTGAATAAAAAAAGTGCTCAAAAACAAAAAGCTAATACAACAACGGCTTCTCGCAAGCCGTTGTTCCATAAAAATCAAGACAGCAAAAATCAAACTCAAATCAAAATTTCAAAATAATAAAAACCCACCTTTTTTAAGTGGGTTTTTATTATTTATAAAGATATTGCCACTTGATATCTGTTATCTAAACTGTTAAAATGATGACCAATCTTTAAAGGATTATTAGGAGACTTAGCATTAGCAGTAAATATACCCGTCTGAATGAATCCATTCGGGCGCCCCAGCTTAGAGTAATTGATGAGAATGGAAAGCAGCTGGGAATATTTTCTCGCCAAGAAGCGTTGAATCTTGCTCGTGAATACGAGTTGGATTTAGTAGAAATTTCGCCCGACGTCAACCCGCCGGTTGCGAAAATAATAAATTGGGGCAAGTACAATTACCAACGCATTAAGCAAGTTCAGAAGAACAAGCGCAATACTAAGTTCCAGACCATCAAGCAAATGAGATTTGGCCTTAAAATTAGCGACCATGACCTAGGCGTTAAGCTTAAGAAAGTTTCGGATTTGCTAGATAGTGGACATAAGGTTAAAATAACTATATTCTATAGGGGAAGAGAGTTAGCCCATAAAGAGTTGGGATATAAATTAGCCGAACGAGTAATTACTGATTACGGTGAAAAAATTATCGTTGACCAGCCGCCACAACTTATGGGTAAACAGTTAAGCTTTCTGGTAAGGAGTAATAATAATGCCAAAGTTAAAAGTGCATAGCGGCACTAAAGACCGAGTAAAAATTACAAAAAATGGTAAGGTTCGCCGTTTACACGCGAATAGTAATCATTTTCTACAGAAGAAAAGTGCTGCCCGTAAGCGAAATTTGGCTAGTTATCAGACGATGTCCAGTCATGACAGTAAAATTATCAAGAAAAAACTTGGGAGTGTCTAGATGCGCGTTAAAAGAAGTGTAGCTTCGCATAAAAAACATCTGAAAGTCCGACATGCCACAAAAGGCATGCAGCGTTCACATCGATCAAGCGTCAAGCGCGGTCGACAGGCTGTCACTAGATCAATCCAATTCGCCTACCGCGACCGGCGCAACCAAAAAAGAACTTTGCGGCAATTATGGAATGTACGAATTAACGCTGCTGCCAGAATTAATGGTACGACCTATAGTAAGCTGATGGCGGCTTTAAAAAATGCAAAGATAATCTTAGACCGAAAAATATTAGCCGAATTGGCTGTAAACGAGCCTGAAGCGTTTGCGTCGATTGTCAAAGAAGCTATCAAGCCAGACCAAAAGACTAAATAATTCAATATTAAAAAAGACCCAACTTAAATACTGGGTCTTTTATCTATTTTAGTCAGATTACCCGTAAGCCGGGTTCTGTTTTAACTGATCATCTATCTAGTCTAAATGTTGCCATTTAGATCAAGCGGTTTAATTGTGAAAAATGCTGACGGGATATCACGATTTAATAAATCGTTTAAGCATTTCTCTCCTTGCAGCAGGTAGGGTTTACCATTTTATTACTGTCACCAGTACAAATTACGAGCTTTTACCTCGCTCTTTTCACCCTTACCTCTAGGGATGAAATTCATCTGATTCGCACAGATTGATTTTCAAGTATAGAGGCGGTTTAGTTTCTGTGGCACTTTCCCTAGGGTTACCCCCGGTTGCCGTTAGCAACTACCTTTCCCTATGCTGCCCGGACTTTCCTCTCGCTTTATTCAAGCAAGCGATCAGCCGATAATCTGACAAACATAATTATAACATGTTTACGGTTTAATTTAGGCTATTGATAAATATTATTTCGTGAGTTCGTCGTCAAGTGCGCGGTTCACTAAACTATCAGCAAGTTTATTAAGCTCTCTGGGTATATGAGTAAATGTCACCTCTTTAAAACCATTGATTATCTCTGTAATGGATTGATGGATGGGCCACAAATCCCTGTTTCTGACTTTAAATTTACCTAACATCTGGTTTACAACTAACATGCTATCCATATAGACATGTACTTTTGATGGGTGTAGTTCCTTGCAAGCTTCAAGTGCAAGTTTCAGGGCGTGATATTCAGCTTGATTATTGGTTGTAACGCCAATATATACCCCTTCCTGGCGCAATGTCTTGTCATGCATATCAAGTAAAGCATAGCCGCTCGCTGAAGGCCCAGGATTACCCCTAGACCCACCATCAGCAAAAATTTTAATTTCATTAAAGTCCTTATTATATCGATGTGACGCAAGAGAAGGTTGATGACTGTCAAACAAACCGTTAATCTTTTTGGCTAAATTTTGATCTTCTTCGGTAATAACTTCCTGACCATTCTCGATATAACTTGTTAGCCAGATATCTACTTCATTCCCTTTATTTTCCCATCTTAAATGGGAAGCAATATCGGGTATTGAAGTCGTTAATAGTTGCATGAATGCAAACGCTTTAGCAAAGTTCGGAAAATCAAATTTCTTATATAATCCTTTATTTGTCTCTTGCCACATAGCAAATATATCTTATCACGATCAATTAACAGTTAATGACTATGGTCGGGGTGACAGGACTTGAACCTGCGACCTCACGGCCCCCAGCCGTACGCGCTAGCCAACTGCGCTACACCCCGTTACATTAATGGCTGGGTACCACCGAAATGATTAAACCTGATCGATGTCAGGTGGGTACTCTCACTTAATAACCACGGTTATTAAAAATATTAAGTTCCCGTTATTGCTATATTCAGATAATCATCTACTCGGCAGTAGTCCCAGCCAATTAATATTATAAGTTCTTATTAAAACTTAGCCAACTAATAAAAAGTGTATAAGATGGTTGTCTATAGAGATGACAACAGGGCTTAGGAAAAGGAAGAAGATCAATAATATGAGGATGATTGCTGAGAAACCCATACTTTCGATTCGCTCCATCACTTTCTGCAATGGTTCCGGAGCAAAGGCGTAAAGTAATCGGGAACCATCGAGTGGTGGGAATGGAATCATATTAAACACTAAGACGGCAATGTTAATCTGCATAAAGAGACTTATGTCGGTGAGTATGTTAAAGCTGAGTGAATTAATAAATAAATGGATTATTATAGCTGCCAGGCCGGCTAGTATAAAATTCGATAATGGTCCGGCAATTCCAACAATCGCTGCCCCATATTCCCGAAATTTTACCCTGTTAGGGTTAAATGGCACTGGCTTAGCGGCTAAAAACGGCACATGGAACAGTAAAACCATAACTATCGGCAGCAAGACAGTTGTATACAAATCAATGTGTTTCAAAGGATTCAAGGTTAAGCGCCCGGCCTCTTTTGCCGTATCATCTCCAAGGGCATGAGCAGCATAACCATGCATCGCTTCGTGTATGGCTAATGAGAAGATGATAGAGACAATTAATACGACATCTTGCGATGTGGTAAGTCCGTTAAACATATAAAACCAGTATACAGGACAGCCATTATGAAAACATATAAGTTGACTAACCCCTAGGAAGTCGTTACAATAACACCTCAGCTAAAGGTGAATTTAAGATGCAAAAATGTGAAATAACCGGAAAAGGTAAACAGTATGGAAATAATGTTAGCTTTTCCCAGCGTCATACTAAGAAAACCTGGAAACCCAATCTTCAAATCAAGACATTAATCATAAACGGTAAGAAGACTAAGATTAAGGTAAGTACTCAGGCTATCCGTAAGCTCAAGCAACAAGGGCTTATTTCAAACCATACTAAACCAAGTTCAAATTAGGTAAAACAGTTATTTATCTTGATCCGTCGTCAAGGAAAAGGGCTCAATAATTATCAATTGAGTGTTATCTGTTAACAGGTCGACTGGCTTGATCTTCAGTTTCTGGATAGTTTCCTTTGGCTCCATAGCGATATTCTTGAGGGCTTCCGATAAAGGCTGTTGTGGTACCGGGTATTTCAAGGATTTGCTGGCATAATGGGTCGGGATAACCAATTTTGGCTCTATTTTTTTAATTAAACCTAGTGCCCCGATGGCATCAATGGTGTAGCCATTACCTCCGACTGGGATGCATAAAATATCAATTGTCCCTATGGACTCGAGCTCACTATCGCTCAGCTCGGGAAAAATGTGACCAGTAATAAGAACGCGCATATCGTCAATTAAGAGCTTGTACAGGGTCGCGCTTTTCTGATCAGGTTCGTCCATGAAGCTTCTAACACCTATTCCATGAATAATTACCCCTGATACTTCGTATTCCCCTGGGCCATCTATAACTAGTTTAACTGGTTTTTGCGGCAGACTATGTTGATGGGTGTAGATTGCTATATCCTCGGCTTTTAAAACAGACTTTCCGCCAAGTTCTAATAAGTTATCATCAACGACAACTCTTGCCTGCTTGGTTGTTAGTACTAGACAATTAGCACCATAAAAACGTAATTCCATATAATTTTTACCTTTTATTACTTATCTTTATTAAATGCATCCAACAAACTATGTTTATCAATTAATATCTGCATCTTGGAAGATAAAAGTTCTGTTAAAAAACGATCTTTTATCTGGTGCCGATAATCAAATTCTTTTTTATCCATTAAAGTATACCGTAAATCTTTACCCTCATTGGCTTCTAGGGCAGTAATAAAGTTTGCCAGGCGAGTTCTGTTTATGTCACCGACAATTAAAATATCGACTTCAGAAGTCATATCACGCGTAAATTGGCCAGTATAGACTGCCAATTCAACGTTACCTAGTGACTCTAGGGTATCATCGTGTGTAGCTTTAGCGGCGACGGGTTCCTTCTTATTGTCTGAAGTATTTGAGCCAAACATCATTCGCAATGGCTCATATAACTCATAAGACTGGTTTACTTCATAATAAAGCCGGTTGTTGGTAGTATCGGAGGAAATAATCCCTATGCTCAGCAAATTTGCCAGTTCTCGCCTTACAGAATTAATCTGTTCATCTATCTTTCTAGTAATTTCTCGAACATAGAAAGATCTATTCGGGTTACTAAAGAACAACCTTAGTAATTTGACTCTGGTCTTTGACCCAAACAGTTGCTCGATCATGACTATATTGTAACAGACGTTGCCAAGTAAGTGTCTATTGTTTATTCAAAAAGGTTGTTATTAAGTCTACAGCTTGTATCTGTTTTTCAACCCAATGAATACTTTTGTTTCTTTTGAACCAAGTGCGTTGTTTTTTAGCTAGTTTCAAATCCAATTGCACACACAGCCCGGCTATTTCATTTTTCTTAATGTTTCCTTCAATAAATTGGCGGACAGAACTATAGGCTGGAGCGTGTAAAGCTTCAATATCCCAGCCATAGTTTTTAAATGCCTTTTGGGTTTCTTTAATCAAGCCTTGATCAACCATTCCCTTTGCCCTATTCTTCAGTCGATTACTCAGTTCTTGTTTAGTGATTCTTAGGCCGATGATTAATGTATTGGGGCGCAAATGATGTTTTTTGGGCTTAACGCCTTCCGTTTCAATAGTCCTTATAAGATAGCGTTTGTTAAGGGCATTTTGAGGTAGTTGTATATGCGAAGCTTTGATTATTTCTTGAAGCTGCTCAACCGTTAATTGTTCCAGTTGTTGGCGTTTAAAGGGATCGGCGGTCGGCCGAAAACTGTAATCAAATATAATGGCATCTATATATAAACCGCTACCGCCTACTAAAATTGGTATTTTACCTCTTTGGTGTATTTCCGCGATTGATTTATCGGCAAGTTTTTTATATTCGGCTACCGTTAACGGTTTTTCAGGAGTAGTTATATCCACTAAATAGTGGGCTATTTGCTTGCGGTCAGCTTTGCTTGGCTTGGCTGTGCCTATATCTAACCCCATGTAAACCGTACGCGAGTCCCCGGCGATTATTTCACCGTTAAACTTTTCGGCAATTTCTAAAGCCAAGGCGGATTTTCCGGATCCAGTTTCACCAACGATTACAATCAGGGGTTTTAGAGGTTCTTTGGAAACCATAATAACCTGTCTATATCAATTCTATATTTAGAATCTACAACTATACCATCGACCTCAATCATTTTTTTATGATGTTCCTTACCGCCAGGATAACCGTTCGCCAGATAGCCTTTCTTACTAACAACCCTATGCCAGGGCAACTCAGTCGGTCCAAAATGGGCTATTTGCCCTACTTCCCAAGCTGCCCAGGCTGCTCCACAAAGAGCAGCTAATTGTCCATAGGTCATTACCCTACCTTGAGGAATCTTCTCAACGCATCTAAACACCTTTAGCTTAAATTCACTATCTACTATTGGCATTATGTAATCTTATGACAAGGTTGATTTTTGTAAACGGTCTGATGATTCTTTAGCTATTTTGTCCACTAACTCATCTATATCATAGGTTTTTATGCAATTACCGATATCTGACCGGACACGTGGCTGCAGTTTTCGGCTTTCGATCTCTTTGTCTCCAACGACAATTGAATAAGGAACCTTCATGACTTCTGCCGATCGAATTTTCTTACCGACCGACTCGTTGGAATTATCTATTGTAAATCTCACACCAGCCCGCCGAAGTTGTTTAGCCAAATCATTAGCAAATGAGGTAGTTCTTTCTTCTTGATTTACGGTAAGTAGTCGAACCTGTTCGGGCGCTAACCAGACCGGGAAACGGCCAGCTGTATGCTCTATATAGACGGCTAAAAAGCGCTCAATTGAACCCAGCAAAGCTTTATGGATTATTACTGGTCTTTTAATGGCCCCGTCTTTATCTACGTATTCCAAACCAAAACGCTCTGGCAGAACAAAATCAACTTGAATGGTGCCGCATTGCCACTCTCGCTGCAGCGAATCACTGACCATGAAGTCAATCTTTGGTCCGTAGAAAGCAGCTTCTCCTGTACCATCGACGGTTTTTAACTCAGCATCATGGGCTACCTGTTTGATTATGGCTTCGGACTTCTCCCATAAGGCAGGATCGCCAAGATATTGCGTAGAATTATCTCTTGTCGAAAGACGCGCGTAATAATCCAGCCCAAGCACTTCATATAGTTTAACTACCATCTTAATGATAGTTTTTACTTCATGCTCGATGTGATCTTCACGACAGAATGCATGCCCGTCATCTTGAGATAGTGATCGAACCCTCGCCAAACCATGCAATTCGCCGCTCTTTTCATCCCGGTAATTCGTTGTATTTTCCATATACCTAACCGGTAATTCGCGATAACTCCACGGTTTTCGGGCAAACAATTGAATATGATGCGGGCAATTCATCGGTTTCATCATAAATTTTTCGTCGCTTTCAACACTTGTCACACTGAATCGCTCAGGGAATTTATCAAAATGACCTGATCTTTTGTAAAGTTCTTCTTTGGCCATATGAGGAGTCCACACTCTTTCATAGCCATGTTGTTGTTGTAACTCTTGGGAAAATGCGCTGAGATTTTCGCGTAGAACAGATCCTCTAGGTGTAAAAAGCGGCAATCCCGAACCTACTAATTCAGATACAGTAAACAGATCAAGCTCTTGCCCGATCTTTCGGTGATCGCGTTGTTTTGCTAATTCAATCAGTTCTAGCTCTTTTTTAAGATCAGCCTCTTGCTCAAAAGCCAAACCATAGATACGTTGCAGTTGGGGTTTATCGGTTTGCCCACGCCAGTAAGCACCAGATACTCTTAGAAGTTTGAAAACGCCAGCTTGACCTGTTGATTCAACGTGAGGGCCTCGGCATAAATCAATAAAATCCCCGTTCCGGTAGAAAGAAACCTTTTCAACTTTGCTTTCCCCTTCTTTTGAGATACCAAGCTCAAGGTTATTTAAATCCTTAAGATTAGTGGTCCCTTCCCGTTTAAGATCATTAAGAAGTTCTAATTTATATGGCTGATCACTCTGTTGGGCCCATTCTATCGCTTGGTCTATGCCCATTTCAATCTGTTCGAACGATTCATTAGCAGCAATGATTTTCTTCATTTCCGATTCAATCCGTTCAAAATCAATTTCTGATAGTTTTACGTCTCCCAAATCAATATCATAATAGAAACCTTTATCGATCACTGGCCCGACGCCAAATTTTGCTTCAGGCCAAAGATGCTGTATGGCATTAGCCATGATATGGGCTAAACTATGACGAATTTTTTCTAAATTAGGCGATGGTGGTTGCATTTTTTTAATCCTTATACCATTAAATATAAAAAAGACGCGCCTTCCTTTTAAATGTCCTCGCAATTATAAATGACATTTAAAACCATGGAATTCACGCGTCTCGGGCCTAAATATTATGTCGTAAAATACTTAGGTGGTTCCACCGGACTTCCTCACAAATGAGGCACTCATGACAGCACGTTATCGTACGTTCTGACTGCCAACGAAGCTAAGCGATTGGTGAATTCGCCTCACCGCTTACTTGCGATTATAACACATCCCAAAAATTCACCTGTCCAATTAATATAATATAGTTGGTACTATAATACTAGCTCTATTTTATTGTTAATCCTACATACTACCTGTGGATGATTACATCAATTTCCAATCATTTCCTCACTATTTTTAAGATATGAATTGGCGTATTTATATTTATCCACTACACATTCTAAATAAAGGATGCTAATCTGTTTCATAGTTCTAAGTGTGTTTTTCTGTTAAATTAATGGGTATGGGCTCTTAGCTCACTTGGCCAGAGCGCCGCTTTGACGTAGCGGAGGTAAGAGGTTCGAATCCTCTAGGGCCCACCAGAAATTATAAATATTTTATATCTGTTAAGAATTTCTTAAGCTTGATTTTTTTATTATTTTATGCTAACATAAGCATGTTAATTGAGGCTTATGTGTGAGTACCAATCAACATAGTACGCTTGATGATTTCAAACTTTTTTATGAAGAGTTGAAATTTCGTAAACCAATTATAAGAGTAAAGCGTATCCGTCCAGGATTACGCGTTAGTAAATAAGAATCTTACCCCGGCAATCGCCGGGGTTTTTATCCACTAAAGGGTAGTCCATTTTGCACTAGTATTTTTTATAGCTATATATCAATATATTGACATGGTATGTATATATTGCGGCGGATCAACTAGTATCATTAATTCAAGGCAGCAACGAAAGTTAAACCGTAAGTGGCGGCGCAGAAAATGCCAGACATGCGGCCAGATATTCACTACTATCGAGAGTATTCCTGAAAATAATTCATTCATGGTCGAAAGGAGTCCTGATAAACCTCAACTCCAGTCTTTTTCAAGAGATAAATTATTTATTAGCATTTACCGAAGTTGTGAGCACCGGCCAACGGCTTTAAGTGATGCCAGTTCACTCACAGACACTGTTATTAACCGTCTTCAGTCAAAAGTTGAGAATTCATGCATCCCTTTACCTTTAATCCAACAGCAGGCCTTTATAACGATAAAACGCTTCGACCCGGTAGCAGCAACCTATTACAAGGCTTATTATTTTAAATAACTCGTATTAATAGCCTTGTATATTAGTCAATAGTTTTTTAAGTTTTTGCTTTTAGGCCTTTTTCAACCTTCCGGTAGCGTGTAATTGTTGCCACTAAGCCAAACTGAACGTACTACCAGCAGCAGTTTTC
>Ga0182027_10005223_pt1 | contig 19804 bp, 12 predicted proteins | sample 712E1DmetaG_FD_121300 | JGI IMG/M metagenome (GOLD analysis project Ga0182027, IMG submission 121300) | Permafrost microbial communities from Stordalen Mire, Sweden - 712E1D metaG (Illumina Assembly) | ecosystem: Environmental > Terrestrial > Soil > Wetlands > Permafrost | place: Sweden...
CCGTCGTAATGCTTCGCATCGACCACGAACAAGCCGGCCGGAGCGACCACGAGGTGGTCGATGTTGCCGCGCGTGCCTGGGACGCGACGGTCGTGAAGGGCGACGACGGCCGGCAGGCCGGCGATCGCCTCCGCAAGCTTCTGCTCACCGCGCGCTCCCTTTGCCCACGCCCGCGTTGACTGGGGCTCATCGACCACCGCGAGCAGCAGACCGCCGAACCGCCGGCCGAACCGCTCCCTGACCCTTTCCTCGCGCTTTGCCGCTCGTCGGTCGTGCTCCCGTTGGGCCGAACCGCCGGCGGTGCCCACATCGAGCGGCGCCGCTTCTGCGACACCGTCCCGATCCGGGCAGGCGACGCACCTCACCGTCTTGGACCCAGTGTGATAGAGCGCCTGGGCGCCCTGAGGTAGCGCCGCACCGCAGATCACGCAGGTGCCGGCGTATCGGAGCCGAAGCTTCTTCAGCTCCGCTGGAGTTGGCTCCGAGTTAAGTCCCATCAAGGCTCTCCTTCAGGCCGCGCGTTTCGCGACGACCCGAACCAGATCGTCCACCGACTCGAGCCAGATGCCCAGCTCAGCCGCCGTCGGCGAGAGTTCATAGGCGTGGTGGTGGCAGGCTCGGCTGAGGGCAGTCCAGGTCTCGTCGGCGCATTCGGCGACGGCCGGGTCCACGTAGGAGCGCAGACAAAGGAGCTGGGCGCGATACGAGGCGTCCTCGACTCCCGGCGCCTTGGCTCGCCACGAGTCGAACATCGTGCCTCAAGAGCCCTCGCGGCAGAGGATGTCTCGCCATTACCCAGTCGCAACCAACACCGCGTCTGCGACCTCAGCTTGCGGCCAATGCGTCAGTCAGAAGTTGTTCAGCAGCCTTTAGGCCCTCCTCGTCACGGGCGGTCAAGACGATCCCGTAGTAGTTATCGCGGGCGACGGCCTGGCCGTACGTATCGTGAGAGCCTGGAAGCCTGTACTCGACCCTAATCTCGCCCGGTCGCGGGTGCGCGTACGCGACAACCTGGCTAAACCGCGGATGGCGAACCTGGAAATACCAAGGATCGCTCTTGCTCTGCTGTGGTCGCAGAGTCACGCCGTCTCTTGCGCGCGCAGCGGCAGCAAACTTCAGCGCGATTTCTGGGCTGCCGCCTGCCCGGTTGTCAATGACCTTGAGGACCCCGTCGGGCAGGTTCTCCAGGCCCTCTATCCCCAGGCTAAAAAGCCGGCTCCGCCGTTCGTCGAACGTGCCGGTCATCCAATCGTGGGGCACGAGATCTCGGATAGCCGCCAGGAACTGCTCCGTCTGACCAGCGGGGAGAACCCCTGCGTCCTCCGAAGCGCCTAGAGCCGCTTGAGCCCCCTGCAAAGTCACGCCAGGGACCCAACGCGCGAGTGCCGAAGGCGACTTCCAGATCCGGAACGATCCGCCCTCGTCCCATTGGGGCCATACGGTGAACAGGTAGATACGCCTATCGGCCGGCGGGCTGACCATGACGCTATAGCGGTCCGGCCGCGGATAGAGGCCGATCTCTCGACTCACCTCGATGATCCGACGCAACTCGACGCCTACGCCGACCTCGTCCGCGATGGCCAACGGCGACGCAAAGGCGTCGGGGTTGTCCGGGTCGGGAGGTCCCACCAGCTGAGGGGTGCCCGTGTCGGATAGCTCGGCTCGAGACGGCTCGGACTCCTCATCACTGTCGTCCGGCCGTGACCAAACAGACATGGCCAAGGTCGCCAGCCGCTCGCCTCGCTCTGAAATGGCCGCCTCGTCCCATGTGTCGGCGTTGCGGATATCAGTGGAGATCCGCATGACGCTGTGCTCTCGCAGCGCCGCCCGTTTGTCGAGCCATGCACCGTTGGACATCTTTGGATTGAGCTTGCCTGTTACGAGGGTGAGATTGCCCAGCCGATGTTTGGCTGCGTCGCGGTCAACTCGTGCCTGGAATGGGTCCGCGCCGTCCGGAAGTTGCCAGTGCTGCTGCCACTCTTGCGGGAGCACGTGCTCCACGGTGAGGTCGGTCGGCAGCACGACCTTCTCGGTCAAGCCGGAATACATACCCTGCTCAAGGGCCTCGAGCACCATCCGGAGCCGAGCCCGTGGGAAGACCGAGTAGGCCGGAAGGGTTCGAAGGATCGATCGGACCTTGCCGGCCGACGGCCAGAACGCGCTTTCACCCGTCAGGCGAGCGAGATACGCACCGACGTCCGCCCCCAGCGGCCCGGAACCGCGAGCGGTGGCCGCATCTCGCACGCTCTTGAGCAACGCGAGAAACACGGTGTTGTAGTTCTGCGTCGTCTGCCTGGCAAGCACCCGCCGGACCAGCCAGCTCTCAACGGCCTGGAGGGCAATTCGCCGGTCGGCCGGATCCGCCAGTCCCTGCGGCCCGAGCAGCCACAGCAGCGCCGGGTACGCCGTGGTGACCTCCATCGTTCTGAGTCGGTAGAGGAACTGGCCAAGCTCGGTTGTGCCCGGCTCGCTTTCGAAAGTCTCATAGACCTTGCCGTACCGTGCGAGATCGGCCAGCACGTCCGAGGCCTGCTTCTGGTCGGCCGCAAGGTATTGCTTGAACTCATGAAATAGCTGGTGGGAAACCACTTCGCCACCGCTCGACATGGCGAGCCAGTGGTTGAGGAAGATGTCTAGGCGTGGCCGCTTCAGACGGCCTTGCTGGACTTCCTCGCGCCACCAATCGGTATCGAGAGGCTTCCAGTGCCGCTGGTAGAGAGCGTCGACATCGGCCCCTTGTTTGGTCGCCGCTTGAAAGAGGTGGTTCTTCACCAGGTCCGCGGCAAGAAGCGGAGTGCCCCTCGCGTTCAGAGTCTCAAAGATGATCTGGGCGTTGTCGCCTGGATCCAGATCGATCGTGACCACGTTCAAATGCTTCCAGATGGCCGTGCTGAGACCCTCGAGACGCCGGCCAAACTCCTCAGCATCCGCGCCTTCGGCAGCCCACTCGAATATCGCGCCGCGGAAGTAGCGGTAGGCCTCATGCATGCGGTGGCTGCCGCTCGACGCTACGATCCCGTCGCCGAGAGCCTCTTGGAAAGCCTCTTGATCTCGCTGTGTTGGAACAACCTTGTACTCGTCACCGGCCTTGTGAACCAGGAAATCGTCGTTGAATAGCAGCTTCTCAAACATCTTGCGCGGGCCGTTGAGCCCCCGCTCCATGGCGAGAGAGCGGGCAGCGGCGATCACGAGCTGGAGCGTGGTAAGGCGCTGCTGACCATCGATGACCGTTCGCGACCCGATCATTCCAACCTGGTTGAGCGTCTGCTCCAGCACGACGGCGCCAAGGAAATGCGGGATGTTGTCGTTCGCGGGCGTCGCATCGATCTGACGGTCGGCTACGCTCCGGATATCCTCCCAGAGCGGCTCCCACTGCGCCTCCCTGGTCCACACATACGGACGCTGATAGAGCGGCACAACGTAATGGATGGCCTGGCCGAAGATGGCGGCGAGATCGACGGTGTCAGCCTTCATTGTTGGCCCACCTCAGCGAGAACAGGTGCAGAAGTCCAGCCGCCCTACCCCGAAGGCCAGACCAAGTCCCGGCAAATGATCGTTCGATTGTAGCGAGACTGCGGGCACATTGATCGAAATGGAACGAGCTAGCTGCCCTCCAGAGCGGACTACCCCAGCCCGCTTGGCGTGGTCCGCCGAAGACTCGAATCCGCATCTTGGACTACCCTGCCTTGCATGGCCGACCCAGCGGGAAGGGCCTATCTTCACCCACCGCTCGCGCCGATGATGCGCCGTGCCCTACCCATCCGTTCTGACGTGATTGGCAACAGTCAGAACCATCGCGACGATTGTGAGGGCGAGCTGGCGAGAACCGCCTTGCGTGAGGACGTGGGCCGAACGGTTAGTGAGCCGGAACACATTGCGATGTAGGTTCCAGATGACCATATCGACGCCCTCGCGGTCCTGCACATCCATAAGGCAATCCACGGCTGTGTGGTAGGGCGGAACTTGGCTAGCACCGGTCACACCCAGGTATTGCGCTCGTGCGATCGCTTCTGCCACCTTGCGACACTGGACAAGTGCCAATTCCGGATGCCCGACGGACAAATCGAGGGCCTCCTGGATACCCGCCCGGACCTGTGCATTCATCCCGCTCGCAGCCTTTAGTTCGGTAGCGACGTAGGAGACGAACCCTGCCATCGGGTCGGTTCCCGCTCCGATGGACGCTGTAGCGGGTGCGTCCTTCGGTTTGGCCGCTAGGGCCGCTTCAAGTTGATTGGCGCGCTCTTCTTGCGTCGCCAGACGCTCCTCTCCAACTGACAGTGCAGCCTTGGCTCGCGCAAGCTCCCTAACAAGCTCGTCACGCTCCGCCTCAACGGCCTCCAATCTGGCTGACTCGCTGTGCTTCCCTTCCGGCACTTCGGGTGGGGCCGACCGGGCCGTGGCCTCGGAGATGAGGGCCGCCGCGGTCGTTCCAACCTCCGTGTCATCGTCGGACCCTACGTCGCCGAAGCCGAGGCCGGCGCCAAGCAAATCCTCGCGTATCGCCTGGAGGTACAGAGCGCTGGGGGTCACCAGTCTGAGGGCACCTACTTGGGCGCCCGATTCGATGAGGGTCCAAGCTGACGCAAATTCGGCGCTGTCAACGCGTCGGATCACACCGCTAGGTAACTGTATCGCGAGGGTTCCGCCCTCGAACTGGACGATGAAGCGGCCTTTGAGACCGGACGTCCGCAGCTCGCGGCCCTCTCTGTAGCGGCTTGCGGCATCAGCCCAGACGCTCACTTCTCATCCCTTTCCTTGCGACCAAACAGTCGGCCAAGCTCCTTGAAATCCTTGAAGACGAGATGTCCACCACGCACTGCTGGCCGGGGCGTCGCATCCGGCACTCGCACGACGACCGCTCTTGGGGCATCCACCCTGGGAACAGGAGTCACTTGAGTCGCGTCGTCAACTTGGGCCCTGCCCGCCGACCACCTCCGCATGTTCAGGCGACGGTAGGCCTCCTGTTGTTCGATCCTTTCCAGCTGAGCAATCTGGTCAACCTGAATGATGAAGTCATCGCCTCCTCGCACGAGAAGGCCGGTGGCGGCAATCCAGCCACCTTTCCTTATCATCCACTCCTTCCCGAGCGCCGCGAACTGCCCAGTCACTTGGCCTTCCACCAGCACGGAGAATGATCCCGACCCAGGTGTTTCCAGGTACAGCGATGTCGCGCGTTGGCCGTTCGCGTCGCGACGAGTCTCGGAGCGGACGAACTGGCCCACCACCATTACCTCGTCGCCCGCGTAGGTCGCAAGGACGGTCTCTTCCGGCTTGATGACTGGCATGTACAGCGTCGGACGGGCACTAATCGGCGGTCGCGCGACCGGGACTTCGACATGCGGTGGCGTCGGCAGCGGTCCGGCCGGAGCGGGCGGCGGAGCTGAGCGTCGAGCCGAGGTGTCCTCCTCCAAGCCGACCTCGCGAAGAAAGACCAGGAGGGAAGGCACATCACCTATCGGCGCAATGCAGATCCCCCGGAAGAACTCGACGATGCGGCGTAGGTCTTCGTAGGAGCTTAGCGAAGACAGAGTCGCGGACGCTTCGGGGTCGAGGTAGTCCTCCCGGCGAAGAAGAAGCCCCTCGGTGCGCTCCTTCCCAGCCCACAATTCGGGATGGCGGGCGACGGCGTATGTTTGCAGGTAGATAGAGATCAGCGCGAACCTATCCAGTGTCGGCCCGAAAATGGCGCCGTCATCTCGACCCGGATGCTGGAAGTCGGGATGCCCGAGCTCGTTGGTTCGCTTGCCCTTCAGCGAGGGGACGTACATCCCGTCGTAGTCGATCAGCCGCAGTGTCCCCCCGCCATCCACCAGGATGTTTCTGTGCTGCAGGTCGCCATGCGCGATCCCGGCCTGATCCAATTCCTTGGAGCACTGGCGGATCTGGGACGTGATCCGGTCCATCTCATACGCTTTGGTGTGGACCGAATCGAAATGGCGATCCAACGAGACGCCGTCAACCCAAGGGAGCGTAGTGATCGGCTTCCACGCCTCGTCGATCTTGATGCCCTGCGGAAGGTATTGAGTCCGCAGTAGCAACCTGGACTTCGACCGAACGGCCGCGGAATCGAGAGTCGTGCAGATCTGCTGGTACCGCGCGGCAAGGTCTGGCGCCAGTTTCTTGAAGCAGCGCACCGCGACGACCTCTTCGGTAGAGGTGATCCGGTTGCGCCCGGTCAGTTGATAGACGATGGCGAAGTTACCGGACCACCCCTTCGGCCAATCTAGGCTGTTCTTGGAGACGCGCATCTTCATGAGGTCGGGGTCGGAGAATGCGGTCTGCGGGTGCTGGATGGCATTCTGGTATTTCGACATGTCAATGGTTTCGAATGGAATCGGAATCATGCGCCCCGCCTTACGAGCATCAATGTCGTATCGTCGTCCTCCAGCCGGCCGCCCTCGCGGAGCGACGCAACCCAGTCGGCAAAACCCCGCCTCGATCGCACAGCCGCGGCCGCGTCCCCCCATAGCGGTTCTCCCGCCTGGTGGGCCACAAGAAGACACTTCGCAAGGGCATCGGTAGCGACCATGAGGCGATCACCGGAGCGAAGCACTCCGCGCCGTCGGAGTCGTTGGCCGGGGGCCAGCGCGGCGTTCTCACCGCCCGTGCTGACCAGGAAGGGACTGCTTGTGAAGGCAGCGGGGTCGGATAGTGGATATGCGTAGACAAGCACGTCGTCGGCCGTGAGGACAAACATGTCCGTGTCGCCTACCGCCAGCGCCTTCCATTGCCACAAGCGTCCGACGTGCGTGAACTCCACGCCGATGATCGTCGAGTGCGCGCCGCGGCCAGCTTTCGCCGACAAATACCACGGCGCACCGGCGCCCGGATCCGCAGTTGCTCGCCAGGTCTGGGCCAGATGGCGGACCGCCTCTGAGATCGACGAGTTGCTGTCCGAGGCTGAGATCCGGCCGTCTATCCACGCTCTGACGAGAAGCTCGGCCCACATGTCGGCTCCGTAGGATTGAGTGGCGCCGTCAGCCACGGCGACGACGAGACGGCCTCGGCCCGACTTCCGTGCGCACGCTCGATCCTTGTTGTGGGCGGGCGCCTCTTCCCGCTTGGGAACAGTCTGCGTCCAGACCCGCCACCGACTCACCGTCGGTTTGCGGTCATCGTGCCGATCGTGAGGAAATGGACGAGGCTGATCATGTCGCCGTTGTAGACGAAGCCCCGCGACCCCGGAACCGTCTCAACCCCCAAGTCATTTGCGACCTTGGCCATATAGAAGGGCAGTTCGGAGGTTATGTCGAATAGCTTGCGGTGATACTCGCCCGGAAGATCCTCGGACGATGCGGGGTACGTCTTCGTCGTCTCCCGTCGCCCTGTGAGGCAGAGATTGAAGAGCAGCGTTTGGCCAGAATCGGTTCCGGTTTGCTTGAGTGCGGAAGCGACGGGTTCGATATCGCCGTCGTTGGCTTCGCCGTCTGTGATGTTCATGACGATCGGCGGCGGCGACTGCCGGAAGTCGACCGTCCAGTCGTCGATAAGTTCCCGCGCGCAGCTAAGCGCCTGACACATCGGGGTCATCCCCTGGTTTCGGGGCGCAATCCACACCGGGTAGGTGTCACCGTCCGCCGCGTCAGGAGCCGCCTCCACCCGAAGAGGGTTGGCAGCTATCTTCTTCGCTGGAATCGTCTGGAGCCCCTCCAGCTTGCCACCCCACGCAAGTCGAGCCTCCGAGCCGCCATATCCGACAGCGGCGAAGTGGTAGTAGTCCTCGACCTCTCCATATGGCATGCAGTTCAGGATGAGGTTGTAGATCGTCTGGTTGACGGTATATGCGACAGCCTGCGCCTTTGAGTATCCAGTGTCGAGAAAGCGACCTCCCATCGACTGCGACTGGTCGATAAGGAAGACGAACAGCCCGGGGCGCTCCCGGCTTATCTCGGGTCGAGTGACAACTGACACTGGCGACAACCCTCTACTCGCTGCTTGGAAGGCGCTTGAGAACCCCTGTCCGTCTGACTGGGTGTTGATCATCGTAGCGACGCGCTCGATCAGTTGCCAGGTCGCTGGGTGCGCGCCACGCCGAAGATCGAGGCCGCCGTCTATGGCCTGAACCCCTGTGAAGTCAGCCGGATCACCACGGTCTGGACAGACGGTCCACAACATCAGATCGACCGAGAACACGCGAGCAAAGCTCCCACCGGTTCGCCTCCGGATCGATTGTTCGCTCGTAGCGAAGCTCAAAAGCATCCTTGGCCTGACCCCGCAAGTGGATGTACTCGTCGAGCATCTCGCGAAGCTTCTCCTCGCTCTCGATCCAGTCGTCGTCGATCGTGTCCGGGAGACTGCCGAAGATGTCGAAACGATCCTTCATTCGCTGCGAGAGCACGTCGTAGACCGTTTCATCGCGGGTATCCGCGTACACCAGGTTCAGCATGTCAACGGTGCTCCGGGCTTGGCCGAAACGCTTGATCCGTCCTAGACGCTGTTCCAAACGTGAAGGGTTCCAAGGAAGGTCGACGTTGATGAGCGTTCCGAGGGTCTGGAGATTCAAGCCCTCGCAGGCCGCGTCCGTCGCGACGAGGAGGCGCAACTCACGGTTCTTGATCGCTCGCTTTATCTCTTCTCGCTCAATCGAGGCGAACTGCCCATCGCGGAAGATCCCGCTCTTGCCGGAGCCGGCATAGACCCCCACAGGCTCGCCGTTCAAGCTGTTCGCCAGCTCCTCACCAATCCAGCGCGCGGTGTCGTAGTACTGGCTGAAGACGATGCAGCCGAGCTCCAGCCACGTATGTCCGTCCGAAAGCTGCCCAGTGAGGAAGTACCGTACGGCGCTCAGTTTGGGGTCACGAGCCTCGGGTCTGGACAGCTCGGTAACGATTGTGCGGAGGTGACCCGCTTCGACCGGGGTCAAGCCACTCAGCGCGTCAGAGACCTGCTTGGCATCCTCCTCGTCCTCCAGGATATCGCGCTCGAGCATGCGCGATGCCGTGGCGATTCCAGACGCAAAGCTGGAACAGATGCGTTGAAGCAGGATGGATCGCATGAACCCCGCCGTCTTAGTTCGAGAAGCAAGGGCGCTGGTAAATGACTCCGCCGCAGCGTATGCCAGATCGAATGGATGATTAGTGCGCAGCGCGAGCCCGACAAAACCGACCCCCGGATACGCGGTAGCCGGGGCGTCTGGATCTGGATGAACCATCACGCCGACTCGCTCGAGGAGACCCTTGTTTTCCAGAGTCGAGCGGCGTCTCAGCACGGTATGGCGAACGACCGGATTGTGTTCGCGGAAGAAATCCGAGGTGAGAGCCTCGTTGGCGACCCACTGCTGCTCGAGATACCCGAGCGATGCGAAGCTTCGGGGCGTGAAGAAACTGCGATCGTCTACGTTGAGCTGCAATCGTAGGTTCTGAAAGAGGGCCAACTCCTCGCCGGGTGGCAGGGGGTTGCGTATCCAATCCCAGGCTTCACGGTCATCCTGAGCGACTTGGTCCCCCTTCACGATTGGAATCGCCCGGTCGGAGGCTGCCCAAGGGGCAAGAGGCGGGCGCCCGAGCACGAACTCGGCGTCGCCCGAAAGGATCGACATAAGGTCCCAGAGTTCGCGCACGTTGGTCTGGATCGGCGTAGCTGTGCCCAGCAGCAGATTCTTGGTTCGCGACCCTATCTCGAGCATGAATCGGAGAAGGTTGTTCGGTTCATCTGCAGTCTCGCCCAAGCCGCCGCGACGCCGTGCCCGATGTGCTTCATCGAGGATGACCGTGCCATATCGGCGCTTGAGGAGGTAGTCCCTCTCCTCGGACTCGTGGAAGACAAGGCCCGTCGAAACGATGGCGATTTGCGCTGGACACCGCGCAATGTCCTCTGCGCCTCGCGTCCGGATAACGTGGCCCTTCGTGTCCATCCAGACTTTCCGGTTCGACGACCATACGGCGCTGGGGATCCCCAGCTTGTCGGTCAGTTCGACCTGCCACTGTAGGGTGAGGGTGGACGGGCACAGGATCAGCACCGGGCCGTCGTCCAGCAGAGAGGACACGACGGCTGATGCCGCGAGGGAAAGGGTCTTGCCGACCCCCACCTCGTCTGCCAATAGCAGCCGCGCACGGCCGTAGGTATCGCGATGGTCCAGGAAGATGGTCACGAAGGAACGCTGCCAGGGCTGGAGCTGTTCCCCGCCTCGGTAGATCGGGCTCTCTGCCAGCGCTGCTCCCGGAAGGTCCTCGACCGATAGATCCTCGAACCGGACCTCTGTTCGCGCGGCGATGCGCTCCACTTCTTCGATGATCGCGTCCGGCAGCGGGTAGCTGTCCTCCCAGAGCGCCTGGAACTCCTCCTCGACCCAGGCCACGCCCTCACCCGAACTGTCCTCCCAGAGGATCTCGTAGTTGGCTGCGAAGGCGCTCTTCGTTTCGTTGATCGAGCCCAGGAAGGCTGTCTTCGTGCCGTCTGCCAGCTCGATGACGCCGGCCTTGCCGTGAATGAAGACCCGATCCTTGGGCACCACTCGGATCTGCACCCGGCCGCTTCGCAGCAAGTCGTACAAGCGACGGTAGCGATCCCGATGGAGCAGAGCCTCGACCTCGGGCGCCGCATCGTTCCAACGTTCCTTGAGCGCCGTCTCTCGGACGTGCTTCGAGATTACGACGTCCGCTGCGTCCAGCTCACTGTTGCAGACGATCTGGACCAGAGGTATCTCGCCGATCTCTTCGCCGACAAGTTCGAAGATGGAACTCCTGAAGTAGCCCGCGATCCGGCGGTAGGATCGCGCGCCCCGAAGACGATCGGCCAGGAACGCGTGGTCAAGGCGCTCCCGACGCGAGGAGAACCGTCGAATGAGGTCGCCTGGCTCGGAGGTCATCCGAGGCGCTGATTAAGGACCAGCTCGCGAAGGATGCGAGCTCCCGCGGCTTCGTCTGGACGTATCTGCTCGAGTTGCCTTGCAAGGAAGCCGGACAACGCGATGGCCGCTTCGCGTTGGGTCACGTCGGCGTAGTAGTCGGGGACATTGAGGGTGAGGTGCGCCAGCACTTCTGCTCCGTCAACGTCCTTCACGAGCTCCATCACGGCGTATAGCACTGCCCGCAGGACGGAGCCATGGAGTTCCGAGCCCTCGCTCATCTCGCCGCGTCCGAGTTCGACGGCCGACTTCAGGCGGGCGTGGTTGGCACGGTGATCGCCGATGAACGCATCGAAATCGCGCACCTTGAATGCTTTGGCGAAGTTCTGGTAGTTGTCGAGGGTATGGGTACCGCGGGCCTCGGTCTCGATCATCTTGAGGTAGAAGCGCTCAGCACCAGAGAAGCGATCCCAGAAGCGCTTGTCGATGCCGGCGGGAACGAGCGCCTGATTCGCCGTGCTGACGGCGAATCCAATGAGCCGGTCCACAAAGGTTGTCTCCCCCTTCACGCGGGGCCGGATAGCCTCACTGGCCATGTCGCGCCCGTCAATGACGGCAAACCGGGTGAGAACACGCAGGGCGGCCGCGTAACCTGCCATCTGGACATCCGCGTCATCGAAGACGTTCTCGTCGCGGTATAAGCCCTTGGCACTCTGGTTGAGCCCCGTCAGTGCAGAAACCTGCTCCTCGACTTCCTCTTGGATGTCCCAGGCCAGCTCATCCGATGTTGTCCGCGCCCCGCCGACGCGCTTCCGGCACACAAGCAGCACCGTTCCCTTGACGTTGCTGCCCTGACGGAGGGCACTGTCGGTTTCCGTTACGACATACCACGCCGCGGTGGCCTGTAGTCCGGACGCCCAGACAATGTTCGCCATGTCCGCCCAGATCGAACCCGACTGGTGAGTGAACATGATCACGTGCAGGCCGTTGTCGGGCATGTACTGGTTCATACGTGAGTACGCTGCAACCATGCCTCGGCGGAAATCCTCGTCTTCGCCTGCGATCGCAAGGGCTCGCCGGCTGTCCCAAATCCAATCGGCAAACTCAGCCGGTGGGTTCTTCCGGAGCCAGGCGATGAAGAACTCGAGGATTTCCTCGTACTTGACCGCATCGCCATACGGTGGATCGGTGATGTAGATGTCGTTTTGGGTGGTGAGCGTGTCGGCAGCGAGCGCTGCGATGTCCCATCGGACACCCGGCAGCGGAAAGCTCTTGTAGCTCTGGCCGAGGAAGCTGGCGGCGTACTCCGAGCCGCGGCACCCGTAGTTGAAGAGAGTGTTGAGAGCTTGGTTGTCGAAGATACCTGCGGTGAGTCCGCCGCCCCCGCCACCTGGATGCCACCGACTCGACCGGCAGTTGTTGTTGAGCATCTGAGTGAGCCCGAACTTAAGCCTGGCGTCGCTAGTGCTGTTCACGAGCGCGGCCAGCATCAGCTGGCGCGGGTTGAACAGGTGGTGCCAGTAGGTCCAGCCCCGCGTACGGATCGGTTCGTCGGTCTTCTCGCCGGGCTCGATCCGCATGTCCGGGGCCCAGCCCTTTTCCTGCCATTCGGCGAGGTGCGACGCGACGTACTGCTCAACCGTGCGCTCACGTTCCAGGTCCGCAGCAGTCACCGATCGGAATTCGTAATCGTCCCCTCGACCCGCCTTCGCACGCATCCATTGCACCGCGTAGAGGCGTTCGCGAAACAAATCGTCTGGACGCGGTCGGGAGTCATCGATCTCCCAGGCGCGCAGCCGGTTGGCGTTTGTGCCGTCTGGCCGCTTGTAGTCGCCACGCAGTGTCGAGATCTTGGTTCTGTATTCGACTCCGTTCACAGTGTGCAGTAGGTATGGGTCCTGCCCGCGGCCATCGGATCGGACCGTGCCCTTCTCCGCATCGGCCAGATCGTCATCAGATGCGTTCGGGCGGATGACAATGTCGTATCGGCGGTTCACCGGGTCGGGCACCACATCCGCGACCACGCGATAACCCTTGCTGATGACGCGCGTGGGCAGAAGCGGCACCGTCCAACCGGATTGGGGGCAGATAACCTCGACGCAATACAGGTAGACCTTTGCCCTCCAGCCCGCTCCATCTGTTTCCACGCCGAGGCGATCGATCTCGGCCTGCACCCGCTCTATCAGCGACCGTTGGGCTTCCAGCAGGGCCTCCCGATCCTCAGCCAATCCGCCCACGATGTTGAATGCGCCCCATGTCAGCATGCAGGCGACGGGGCTCAGGTCCGCGGCATACACGTCGCAGCCGAGCCGGGCCGCCTCAAATGGAATCTGGCCCGAGCCCGAGAACACATCGGCCACACGCGGCCGATGTCCGAACCGCATGATCCCAAGCTGCTCAACGAATTCCGGGAAACTGTGAGCCTCGGTCCCGAGGTGTTCATTCACGGCATCCCAGATGTGGGCATGCATCTCGTCCCCGACCTCCTCGGGCCGGCGCGATTCCTCGACACGCTCACGGTATGTTCCGCGCAGGAGCAACTGAGCTTCAAGACGGCGGCGGTCCATCTCAGGTAGGTCGCGCCGCCACTCCACCGAAACCGCCGAGTAGGCGCGGTTGGACCAATCAACAGGGGAAGCAGCGGGCAGGACGCCACGAGGGGAAACGGTGAAGTAGTCCTCGATGCGCGAGAGGGCCACGGATCCGAGGACCTCGCGGGCCTTGGCCCGGCGCTTGGCTCGGACGACGAATGACTCGTCGTCCATGCCCATAAGCTTCTCGAAGATCTCGAGGTCCCGCGTCGGATCGTCCGTGGCAGGAACGAGACAGCCGAGCACGCAGGCCTTGTTGAGGATGAGCGGCTTGCGACCCTTCCAGTAGCTGCCGAGGGCGGTCAGGGTCTTGCCATGGACCGCCATCTGCTCCTTGTAGGACTCCGCAGACAGCTTCTGAACTGGAAGCAGGCGTTCGATTATCGCGGGCGCATCCTTGAGCGCGAACGGCGTGACTGTCATGGTCTATTCCGGATCCTCGAAAAGCTGCAAGGCCATCACATCCGGCTCTGCCGGCCGTGGGCGGCGGCGAGGGGCTGCCGTCTTCTCGCCGTCAGACAACGCTACGTGGAGCGCTTGGCGCCAACCCCGATGGGCGTCTTCTGGCAGGCCCGCCTCAGCGACAGTCATCGCAAACAGCCACCAGCGCTCTTCCGGCCGAAGGGCCGCCCACTTGTTGCAGATCACGGGAAGCTGGTCGCCGCTGGCCGTCTCGGCGGCCCAAGCCAGGACACATAGCTCTTTGCCCAGCAGGCGGTCCACCAGGTTGGTGCCGCTGTGCCAGCGACCCACGTTCACCTTGGCTGCTTTGAGACGCTCGTTGAAATCGCGACGAGCGGCCTCCGCGATCGCGGCCCAGACGTGCCGGTCCAGGATGACCCGGTCCTCTTCTTGGGGGATCCCCCCTTCCAGGCCCCTGTATCCGTAGTCTTCGGTGATCTTCACCGGCTCGGTCCGAGATACCGGGATCTGGACGCGCATAACATGCGCCCCAAATGCGGCCGAAGCACCGAAATCAACCGTGACGAGGCGGGCGCCAGAATCGGTCATTGCTGCTCCACGTTGTCCGGACGGAGCACTATCCCCAACTTCCTGGCGAACTCTTCGAGGTCGTGGCCCGATTGGAAGGATGCTCGACGGAAGTTCATTGTCACGGGCACGTCTGCCGGGAACTGGGCCAGTACTTTGACCAGTAATTCCTCGATGAACGCCGGCTGCACCGCGATCTCGCCCACGGTTACCGAGATGCTCTTTGCACCCTGGCCCACCGTGAGAACCACCCCCTCAAAGGTGACCGATCTCTCCTTTGCGTCGCTCAGGCCGGCGAAAGTCGCCGAGCGAGAATCGAGGCTCCTCGCTGGACCTTTGGCCTGGAATTTGGCCGGTTTCACCGGGTCGATCTGTACGCCCGCCTTCCCACGAGCCGGGAACTTGAAGTCCTTGTGAGCTTCAAGCGCTTCCGCTTCTGCAAAGGCCCGAACGAGTATCTCGCCATCGTCGATTGCGATTGGGCCTGCGTACGCCGTTCCGTCGCGTGGCTCGCTCCCGTCGAGCGAGTACTTGATGCTTCCTCGCGGGGCGACGAGTAGCTCCACGGTGCGCTTCGGCCCGCCGTCGTGAAGGTTCGTCCGGAGGGTCAAGTCGTTGGTCCATGTCACTGGCTCGCCTGTGTCGTACTTGCCCGTCTGGTCGCTCACCAGGAAACGCACACGTAGGGCCGACGTGACGTACGAACGCTCCTTCAGGAGCGTGCTATCAACAGTGACCGGGGCATCCTCAGCGTAGTAGATCAGCGGAGCAGGCCCAGCGTTCAGGGGACTCACAGTGAGCTTGACCTCACCCGTATCGCCCATCAGGGGCTCAGCTACGATCTGCGCGGACGTCGCCTTCTTCTTTGGTTGCCGAGTCACGTAGCCATTGCCGAGATCTTCCCAGAGCCCCCGGTTGCAGGCGATGGACTTCAGGTTGTCCAGGCCCTTGGGCGGCATCCAGGGCATACCGGCTTGCTCGGCGTACCGGTCCACGGCGTCAATCCAGCGCGTCTCGTCCGACCCTTCGGGCCACAAGAGATCCTTGGCTTTCTCGTTGAGCGTGTCGAAAGAGCCCTCGATATCCACGTAGAGCTTCTGTGGCACGCTCACCAGCGTCTTCTCGATCTGATCCTCGCCGTTGAAAGGCTTCTCGCCATCGCGCGTCTGGTCTAGCGGCTTGGCGATGAGTTGCGCGTCTCGACCCGTCCGGTGGATCGGGAACAGCACCTTGTCAAAGAGGCTCAGGATCGTGGAATTGAAGGCCTGCTCGTACGCCTGTTGCTTGTGCTCAAGGTCGTCTCGTTGCGGGTGCCCATGCGGGATTCGATCGTTCGCTTTCTGGGCTGCGTAGTGCTGGCGAGCCGATGCCTCGACGCTTGCCATCGTCGTCTTCTCGCCGGTCAGAACACAGAGGTTGTTCTTCTGCGATACCGCCTCGAAGAACCTCTGGACTTCATCTGGCGGCATCTTGGAGTCCGGGTTCACAACTACCAAGACTCTTGCCTGGCGGACCTTGTCGGCAATCTCGGTCAGCGGCGCCAGAGCCAGGACTTCCGTGTAGCAGGTCCGGCGAACTGGTTTGAACATCTCTTGGAGCCGACGTCTGATGAGGTCATCGACCAGGTTGGCCGGCGCATCCTTGGCGAGGCTCTGGAGGAGTTTAGTCAGGTTCTCCTGCCGGTCGAAGTAGTAGCGACCCTCCGCTGTGTGATGCAGGTACCAGGCCATCTCCACGAGTTGGTCGAACGCCTGGAGGAAGTCCGATGGCTCCCTCAACGGCGTAACGAGGCACTCCGCCAATTCCTCGCGCGTGAGTCCCTTCACTGAGTTCACGGCCGTGGACAAGCTAGCCATGAAGAGCAAAGTCCCAAGCTCCGCAGCCGCGTCAGTTCCGGTCTGGCTGTCGATCACTTGCGCGTGGGCGCTGCCCTGCTCCTCCCAGAGATCCCTCGCGATGACGTCGTTCATCCCGGAGATCTCATTCAGCTTTTCGCGAACCTCCTTGATCCCGAGGTCGAAATGCTGCGGCCCAATGAGAAAGATGTCGTTGTCTGCCCTTTCCCAAACCGACTTGAGAAGACGCGAGACGAGTTCGATCAGACCGCGGGTCTGCTTGAACTGCTCGTTCTCCTTGAACAGGGCGATCACGCTCTTGAGCCGCGGATGGAACGGGTATGTTGCGGAGATCTCATCCGCCAGTGACTCCGCGCCTCGGCTGACGGTCTTCGCCTTGGATGCCTCTTCAAGCTTTCGGGCGAAAGTTGCGGCGACGTCATCGATTTCCGCTCTGCTCGGAAGCGAGACGAACAACCGCTTCCGCAGGATCTGGTAGATCTCGTCGGTGGCCAGGTCCACCGGAGTGATGTTCCGCTCCTGACGACCTAGCTCGTTGGCTGCGTCGACAAGGGCCTTGTTGATCAGCTTGCCGCCGGCGTCATACGAGGCGGTGAGGTCAGAGACGACGACGCAAACGTTATTCTTCTTGCCGGCCGCCGTAAGCATGTTCGCGAATGCCCGCGTGGCGATGTCCGCGACGGTGCCGTTTCCAACCTTCTGCGTGTCCAGGTAATGGAAGTAGGGAGGCATCTCGTCAAGCAGGATCAAGGTTGGGCGATCGCCGTCGAAGAGCTTGATCCAGTCGCTCTCATCGGGCGCCTTGGGACCCGCCGTCCAGAAGCGCGCGAACTGCTCGCCCTTCCCAAGCTGGTCAGCGATCTCGCCCCAGAAGAAGTGCTCCGGGCTATTCCGACCGTTGAACGCCGCGACGTCAGCGACGCCGAAGCGATCTACCGCTGCCACGCCGGCCGCGTACGTCTTGCGGAGCTCCGGGTGTTTCGCCAGAAGCCCAAACCCCACAAGCAGATGAGTCTTGCCACCGCCCATGGCTTGTTTGAGATGGAAGATCGCCGTGGACGACTCCCCGGCCAGACGGGCGAGTCCGAGGGCGATGAGCTCCTTCATGCCGGCCGTCAGTGCCGTCCTCTCGAAGAAGACGGTCCCGTTGCCCTCGGCGTTGATTAGTTCGTCGAGCTGCTCGATCTGGTCGCTGATCGTGATGGAGAGCGCGTTGTCCTGCAGCACGCATGCGTCGCGAACAGTCTTCATGCAGTTCGATCTCCCTCCCGATCTGAGACGATCCGCTGCGCGCCAACTTGGCGCATGCAACGGACATTGGTGACTCTGTCAGGCCCGAACCTCACGGCGCGTCTTTGCCCGATTGCAGGGCAGCGATAAGATCCGCGAGCCTCATTATCCAGCTTAGTTCACCCACGGAGAGCTCGTCGGCTCTCGTGGCAGCCCGGCCACCGACAACCCCATTCACGGTGGGGCAGAACGGGAAGAATGCCGGATCGTCCCTAGGTCGGAGCCGGGTCTACCCGCCCAATCCGGGCCCAACCCGACTCCGAACGCCCGGCGGAACTCACCTACCACGCCTCGGCGCCCACGCCCAGTTGCTTCTCGCAGACACCCGGCACAGGCTCGTCATATTCGGCCAGAATCCGCGCCAACTCGCGCGTCGGGAAGGCACTCAACTCCCGCAGGCCACTCTGCTCTGCGCGGTACGTGAGCACATAGCCCGGACCACGACTCAACTCAGACCGTCGTGGATAGCTGTAGCCGGGGAAGGTCAGCTCAACCGCACGAATCAGTTCGAGCCCGTCTAGCGACATCCGCGCGCGCTCGGCAGCGATGCCTGTAAGCCGAGTGCCAACTCGGACCTGCGGCGCGACGCCAGCGAACCTCTCGAATAGCTGCAACCCGGTGGGGGCACTTGCATCGGGCGTACAAGCAAAGGCTCCGTGCGTCTCCTCCCTGCCGACCACATGACCGCTCAGGTGCTTGTAGTCAGCTAAAGCGAGATGCCTACCACTCGGTGCGACGCATCCTTCTAGTTCCGCGGTTCGATCGATGCACTCGACGTCCGAGAAATACAGACCTCCGTCCGGGTCCAGTGCCTCTAGCATCGCCGCGCACTCGACGGTCGGCTTCGCCTCCTCCGAAATCGCCTGAAGATGCTGGCTCCACGAGTAGTACTTGGACTCATGTCCATGCTTATGGGGCTGGACATAGCGCATAGTGCTGAACAGGAAGATCGCGTCGGCCCGAGATCCGTCGAGGATGTTCGTCAGGTCCTCCGCTCGACCCACGTGAGCGTCGACCTGTGCCCCGAGCACACGTGCGACCGCTGTCGTGACGGATACGGCCGCCGGACTCTCGTCAATGGCCACCACGGTCACATTCAGGGCGAGGCTGACAATTGCCGCAGCGACTCCGCTGCCGCAACCCACCTCGGCAATCAAGGGCGACTCGCGACCTGCGGTGTCGCGGCGCAGACGCGACAGGAGCCACATGAGTTCCTGCCGGCCTAGGTCACTCCGTAGGCCGGCCGAGAGAAGCATCGAAGTCGGAAGATCCCGATGTGACAGGTCATAGAACTCTGCAGAACTCTGATCCCTAAGCGCGTCCCAACGCGCCAGGAGCTCCGAGTCAAGTTCCGAGAGACAACGACTCCGCCATTGCGCGAGGTTCTGGCTACCTGGGATGCGGAGTTGGGAGAACACGCGGTTCACCAGGGCGCGGTCCGTGTCGCTCCCAACGGGAGCGCGCTTCGCCGCGTGAGTATGTTTCGCCACCTAGTTCCCCTTGTTGGCGTTCGGTCGCGCCACCGAGACGCGACGAGTGCTCGACCAGTCCTCTGAGGCAAGCCCAACGGCCGGCTCACTCTAGAAGCGTTGCGAGTCCTCGGGTTGCCAGCGAGTGGATGCGTGCGTCCGGCATGTGCTGCAGAGTTTGGATTTGCCCCAGAAGGCCTTGGCGATCGGCTCTTGGCACTGTTCGCAGAGGGGATATCCGGCGGCTTTGGCATCCAGAGCCCACCGGTGGTTGTCGCTGAAGCCGTTCTTCGGCCCCCTGACTGTCTTGGGCTGCTCCATGTTTCAACTCCTCGCTACCACCGTCGGGATTGTTCAGTTCGGCGTCCGGACTTTCCGATTCGCCCGCCCCTACTCCGCCACCCCAATCTCCGGCAGATGCGCCACGAACAACCGCACCAGCTCCTGTCGCAGCACAACGCGGATCGGGATCCGCAGCTCCGCTTCCAGCTTGCGACGATGCTCCTCGAAGCGCTCCGACACACGCTCGGAGGTAGATAGGATCACGCCGCCGGTGATGCCTTCGTAGGCGCCAGAGGCCTGGCGGATCTGCTCCAGCGGGCGCGTCCAATCGGCGTCCCAACTCCACATCTTGACCTGGACGGCGAGGCGGTGAGTGACGCCGAGGGGATCGTCGTGGGTGACGATGGCGTCGGCGCCGCGCTCGCCGGAGCCACCGGTGTGCTCGACATTGCCGTCGCCATAGAGCGCCTCTAGGAGGAGGACGCACGGCCGCTCAAACTCGGCGCCATGGAACTGCTTCTGGAGCGCCTCCCAAGTGGC
>Ga0182027_10005225_pt1 | contig 19799 bp, 13 predicted proteins | sample 712E1DmetaG_FD_121300 | JGI IMG/M metagenome (GOLD analysis project Ga0182027, IMG submission 121300) | Permafrost microbial communities from Stordalen Mire, Sweden - 712E1D metaG (Illumina Assembly) | ecosystem: Environmental > Terrestrial > Soil > Wetlands > Permafrost | place: Sweden...
AAACCGGTTTTGTCGCCTCCAAGGTCCGGGAACTTGTGTCGTACTGGCCGACGGCGGCTTTTTCCCAGGAAGTAATCCATCTCTACGTCGCTGAGGGTCTGCGTCCGACCCGCATGAACCCGGATGACGACGAATATCTGGAACTCATCCGCGTCTCCCCCAGGCAACTGGAAAAGTGGATCCGCGCCGGGAAAATTCAGGATTCCAAAACCCTGATCGCCTATCTCGCCTGGAAAGCCGGCTTAAGTTCGACCAAGTAGTATCCTTCCGGCCCCGGCGCTTCTTTTCCCTTTTTAAACTTCTGAAACCAACGGACGACGCTTCCTGGGGTCACCTTCATCTGGGTTTCGGCTTCTTTCTGAGACTCAAGATCCAATAGATCTTTTTCCACCCAAACGCGGCCGCCGCGTCGCCAGGCCGCTTCGCAATCCGCGGTCAGAGGATCCAAGTGGGTGTCCGGCCGACCGAATTGGGTGAGCAGATAGCCATAGAGCGACCGGGCCGGTATCTGGGGAAGAAAATAGGCCGCGTACACGTTGACGATGGAATGAGGGCCGCGTCCGGCAAAGAGCAGGAAATCGATCGGACGTACATGATCATGGATCCAGAGGATCCTCGCCTGCTGCGTCCCGCCAGAGCGCCGCGGAACGATGGCATGGGAATAATTGACGGCCCCGAGAAGGAAAAGTCCCACTGCAGAAAGGATTCCCCATGCCTGGTTGCGGCATCCGCCCGATAGAGCCGCGATCAGATAAAGAACCGGCGGCAGCAGAAGAATGTAAAAGCGCAGGGCATGGTGAAAGAAAAATAAAAAGACACCCACCGGCAGAATCCATGCCCAAGCGACAGCCAGCTCAGGCCGGAGCGGTGAGCGGCAAACAACATGCCGACAGGTCCCGGCCAAAATACATAGAACCAGAAAACTGACAATCACGTAGCCCCAGAAACTCTGCGCGATGACGCTCTGGACGAGAAGTTCCCAGAAGGGCTTGAGATTCGCCGCCCAGGCCCAGTTCCACCAGAAGCCTTGCAGAACACCCACGGACATCGGCGATCCCGCCGGGATCAGAAACCAGTTCAACTTCTCGGATAAAGGCCCCGGGTGATAGCGCGCGGCAATGATGGCATAAGGAATACCTGCGCCTAAAAGAACGCCCGCCGTATAGCGGATTCCCCGGAGCCGTCTCGGCGCGTCACCAAAGGCGAAGGCCATCCAGAAAGCAGGGATGGCCAGGATGAGCAACTGGTGGAAAAGGATGAGAAATCCGTGCAGGAAACCAATCCCCCAGGCGTTTCCCTCCCGGGCACGCATCAAAAGGTTTAGCACACCCACAGCGGCCAGCCCGGCCAGAGCGTAGCATCCAGGATCGATGGCTTCCGCCCAGAAGACCTGGCTCAGCCCAAAGAGGCTGGAGAGAAGAACTCCCCGAACACGTCCAAAACGGTCTGACAACGTGACCGCGAGGAAACCCACGGCCAGCGCGCCGATCCAGGCGTTTACGCTCTGCATCAGGAAAAGGGCGCGCCCCGACCCGCCGAAGACGTGAAGCAGGACGATGAGTTCCCGGAAGAGAAATGAGTAAAGCAGGTGCCCGGGATGAAAGAGCTGGGCGGTGGTTCCGAATTCCACATCCAGAGCATACATGACCCCGTCATAACTGAAGAGCTCCGCGGCCGTATGACGGTAGAGGATCCCGAAAGGGAGGATAAGAATAAGCGGACTCCAGCGGACAAGGCGTGACGTCATACCTGCGGGTATCGCCCGAGAGTTTCGGCCAGCTTTGCTGCCGCCAGAGCACTGTGACGCCAGAGACGCCTCACCAGAGTCCAAGCGCGGGGATTCAGGAGCCGCCACGTGATGCCCCAGACGGAAAAAGAACCTTGAGACCCGAAAAGAGGCGTCAGATCGTCTTGAAAACTGTCGCTGACCACGCGACGGACATGGATGGGGACGCCCCGCCGGGTTCCCTCTTCGATAATGGCTTGAGTTTCCATATCCACAGCCACGGCATTGGCTCGTTCCGTCAGGGCGCGGCGTTCATCCGGAGCCCTGGCAGGCCGATCAACGGTCACCAGACGATGCGTCACCAAGTCCCCCACCTTTAACTCCGGGACAAGCGCCCCGCAAAATCCCATGGAAACCAACTCTCCAGCCCCGTTATCGACAAGACGGCCGGCCGCCTTTCGCGCCGCCTCACGTCCGACACCGGAGAGGCATAGCAGCGCGGGACGCCCTTGAAGATCGGCCTTATATAAATTACGGGTGATTTTCTTGAAACGGAAGCGGCGCAGGACTTCGACCGCTTCCCAGCGGGTGGGGATAATGATACCGATCGGTTTAATGGTGAATGTAGCCATGTTCTTGAAACCATCGCACGGCTTTCTCGACCGCGGCCTCAATCGACGACTGCGGTAAACCGAGTTCCCGGACCGCCTTGGAGGCGTCGTAATACATCGGCGCATGCGCCATACGGACGCCGTCGAGCGGAATGGCCGGCTCGCGCCGCGTCAGGGTGGAAAGTCCCGTGCTGACGGCCCCCGCCAGCCAGGCCAACGCGTAAGGAATCTTCCATCGAGGCGCCCGGCGTCCTGAGACGCGCGCGAGAATTTCGAGGAAGTCTTTGAGTGTCATGTTCCTGTTGCCAAGGATATATCGTTCGCCGAGCCGGCCTTTTTCGGCCGCCAGCCAATGCCCGGCGGCCACATCTTCGACGTCGACAAAGTTCATGCCGGTGTCCACATAGCCGGGCATCCGGCCGTTCAGGAAGTCGACGATCATCTTGCCGGTCGGGGTCGGCTTGATGTCCCGCGATCCGATGGGCGCGGCGGGATTGACGATGACGATGGGCAATCCTTTTTTCGCGAAGTCGCGGGCGAGGAGATCCGAAGCGAATTTCGACCGCTTGTAGGGACCGACCAGCTGCTCCGGCGTTGGATCCAGATCTTCCCGGCCGACCCCCAGGGTTCCGTCAACGACCGGACGCCCGACGGCGGCGACGCTCGAGGTATACACGATCTTCTGAAGACCGGCGTCTGCGGCCGCCTGAAAAAGGGCGCGCGTTCCTTCAATATTGATGCGATTCATTTCCGATGGATCCGGGGCCCAGAGCCGGTAATCCGCGGCGACATGAAAGAGCAACTGACAATCCATCAGGGCGACTTTCAGCGAATGAGCGTCCCGCAGGTCGCCGATGACGTAAGAGACTTCCAACCCGTCCAGGTTAGTCCGCTTGGAACCGGGCCGGACAAGACAACGCACATCGATTTTTTGCTTAAGGAGCTGGCGGACGACATGGCTTCCGATAAAGCCCGTCCCACCGGTGACCAGCGCTTGCATGGAGAAGATTTTAGACTATTTCGGAGACGGCGGCCGGAGAAACCGTTTTACGGCGCGACCGCTGCTGCCGGTGCAGACGCTGAAACATGCCGAGCGCCAGCAGAGTGAAGTAGTGACGGTAATAGGTGTATTCGAGGTAGAAAACTTTAGGGAAGCCGGTCCCGGTGAATTCGACTTCATCCCAGGTTCCGTCTGGGCGCTGCGTGCTCAGCAAATACCGGATCCCGCGCTCGACAACCGGGTCTTCCAGGATGCCGCAGGAAAGAAAAGCCATCAGCGCCCAGGCCGTCTGGCTGGGGGTGCTGGGACCCTTTCCTTTCCGGCTGGGATCCTCATAAGTGTCGCACCGCTCCCCCCAGCCGCCGTCCGGCTGCTGGACGCTTCGCAGCCAGGCCAGCGCATTCTGAATGTACGGCTCGGACGGGCTTTCCCCGATACAGGTCAGTCCGCGGACAGCCTGCCAGGTTCCGTAAATATAGTTCACACCCCATCGGCCGTACCAGGAGCCGTCCGCTTCCTGGTCACGCTTGAGAAACTGGATGGCCCGCTGAACACAGGGGTAGGTCTTGTCATACCCGACCAATCCCAGAACTTCGAGAACGCGAGCCGTAATGTCCGCGGTCGGCGGGTCGATCATGGCGTTGTGATCGGCAAAGGGGATCTGAGTGAAGATCCATTTGGAATTGTCGATATCGAAAGCCGCCCAGCCGCCGTCAGAACTCTGCATCGACAGGATCCAATTGAGCCCCCTCAAAAAGGCCTTTTCACGCGCCTGAGCCAGCGGCCCTTCAAGCTTGACCCGGCGCAGGGCCAGAAGCACCATGGCCGTATCGTCAATATCGGGATACCAGGCGTTTTCAAACTCGAAGGCCCAGCCGCCGATCGGACCGGTCGTGTTTTTTACGCGCCAGTCGCCGGCAATTTTGATTTCGTGGTCCAGCATCCAACGCGTCGCTCGAAGCATGGCGGCATGGTCGCCGCGCAGGCCGGACTCCGCCAGAGCCAGCATGGAAATCGCGGTATCCCAAACGGGAGAAACGCAGGGTTGGACCTCAATCCCGTACTCGCCGCGGTCAACAAAGAACTTTTCCAGCTCATTGAGATTTTTCTGCAGAACAGGGTGGTGATCGGAATGCCCCAGCGCGCGCAGGGCGATAATCGTATTGAGCATCGCGGGAAAGATGGCGGCAAGCCCTTCGGCGTGATCGTTGTGCTCGAGCATCCACCGTTCCGCTTTTTTCAATGCCCAGCCGCGCAGGAAATAGGGGCCCCGGCCTTCAAAATCTTTCAGGAATTCGTCGACTTCCAGGAAGAAACGCCGCCAGGACAAAAACCCTTCCGGAGGAATAAGGCTTTCGCCGCCCACCGGCACCCAGGCGGGAGTCTCCGCCGGGAAAAGCTCATCGATGCGGCCATTTTCCGACAGCGTGATCCGCGGACGCTTGGCCCAGACGATGGACAAAGGGATCACGATGCCGCGCGTCCAGGAAGACATCTCGTAAATGTTGAAGTAAAACCATTTCGGGAAGAACATGAGTTCCGGTGGAATGGCCGGCACGCCCGCCCAATCGTACAGGCCAAAGAGCGCCAGATAAAATTTGCTATAGGAATTGATCTTGTGGATCCCGCCCAGCGCGAAGAAGCGCTCCCGCGCGCGCGAGAGGCGTTCATCGTCGGCGGAATACCCGGCCAGCTTGAGCGCCCAATAGCCCTTGAAGGTGGCGGAGATTTCGCTTGGACCGTTGCGGTAGATGGGCCAGCCGCCGTCGGCATTCTGCGCGTGGAGAATATAAGTTGCCAGTCCTTGGATTTTTTCCCGAACGGCGGGCCGGTCCTGCCATCCCAGCAGGATATAGAGCATGATCATGTCGGATTCGAGGGTCGTGTCAGCACGCAGATCCGCCAGCCAATAACCTTCCTGAGGATGTTGTTTCTGCAACAGCCAGCGCTGCGCGTGATCGATCGCCCGGCGAAGGTTCCAGGTGGTGGGCTCTTCTTCTCCGTGGAAGACGGGATCGGCGGAAGGGAAAATCTTATGCCAGTGCCGGGGTTTCTTGAAAAGTTCTTTGCGAGAAAGGCCGGGAATGAACTTGGCGGCGTTCCGCTCGAGGAGGTCGCCGTTCACATAAGAAACGATTTCCGATACGACTTTGCGCACCATTATTCGGATTAGCTTCGGGACGCCCCGACGGCTTCCCGTTCCTCATCCCGTTTCTTGACGGGTTGGGGTCTCGAAGGAAGAACCGGCAGAGTTTTCATCGGTGGTCGGCCGTTCGTGTTTTTCCGCGTATTTGACCGCCCGAGTGCGTCCATAAACGACTTCCACATGTTCTTGAAATTCGCGGTGGAATCAAGAACGGCGGTCGGCTCATAGCCGCAATGGACCATGCAGTCCGCGCAGCGCGGGTCGCGGCCGAAACCATATTGATCCCAATCCGTGGTTTCCATGAGCTCCTTGAACGTTTTAACGTATCCATCCGACATCAGATAACAAGGCTTCTGCCAGCCGAAGACGTTCCGGGTGGGATTCCCCCAGGGCGTGCACTGATAATCCTTGTCCCCGATCAAAAAGTCCAGGAAGAAGGAGGAATGGTTGAACTGCCACCTTTTCTGCCGCTCCAAGCTGACCTTGTCGGCCGACGGACGAAGGATTTCGCGGAAAAGCTCTTTGGTGCGCTCGCGGCGCAGGAAGTGCTCCTGGTCCGGAGCCTTCTGATAGGCGTATCCCGGGGAGACCATGATGCCGTCCGTCTCCAGCTCGTTCGTCAAAAAGTCAAAGAATTCATGGAATTCTTCCGGTTTTTCCCCCTCGAACACGGTGGTGTTAGTCGTCACGCGGAAACCTTTTGCTTTGGCCGCCTTAATGGCGCTGACGGCAATCCTGAAGACGCCTTCACGGCAAACCATCCGGTCATGAGTGCTTTCCAGCCCATCCAGGTGGATGCTGAGCGACAGGTAGGGAGACGGGGTAAATTCATGCAGGCGCTTTTCGAGCAAAAGGGCATTGGTGCAGAGATAAACAAATTTCTTGCGTTTCACCAGCTCGGCCACGATTTGCGGCATCTCCGGGTGCATGAGCGGCTCCCCGCCCGGGATCGAGACCACCGGAACACCGCATTCCTCCACGGCCTGAATGCATTCTTCAACGGAGAGGCGCTTTTTCAGAATGTCTTCGGGGAACTGGATCTTGCCGCAGCCGGCACATTCCAGATTGCATCGAAAAAGCGGTTCAAGCATGAGAACCAGCGGATACCGCTTGGTCCCTTTGATCCTGTGCTTCATCACATAAGCGCCAACTTTGAGGCTCTGCAAAAACGATAAACTCATACCTCTCTCCTATAAAGAAAAACAAACCGCAGGCGGTTGTCACAGCCAGCGGTTTTCACTAAATTACTTGAAATATAGTACTAATCCTGACCCCAAAAGTCAAGATAGGAACACATCGTCGTTTAGATGCGTTTTAAGTGTTTTTAACGAGAATATCGCTGATAATGTCCGCCGCTTCGTCCCCGCGGTCGGCGGCATTGGAAAGATGGCGGTAAATTTCACGCATTTTAATGATGGTCACAACGTCCGTGGTCTTGAACAACTCCGCCAGGGCTTCCCTGTAAAGGTGCTCCATCTTGTTTTCGGACTTTTTGGCCAGAATGATGTTGTTCTGGATGTCATCCGGCATATGATTCAGGGAGGCGATCGCATGGGTAATATGCTGGGCGCCTTCAAAAAGAATGGTCGCCATGTTCTGCAGATGCGGGTTGGGCTGGACCTGAAAAAGAGTCATTTCTTCGACCGTGCTCTTCGCATAGTCAACCATATCGTCCACCGCCCTGGAAAGCGAGAAAATGTCTTCCCGATCCAGAGGCGTGACAAAGGTACGGTTCAGGGCGTCGATCAACCGTCGGCGGACCTCGTCGGCCGCTTTTTCGGCCTGTTCGACCTGATGGCCTAATTTTTCTCCGGGATCCTGGACAAAGTCGACCAGAAACTTGAGGCCCTCTTCCGTCACGCGGGCCTGTTCAAGAAGCAGCCCGAAAAAGTCGTAGCGCTTATGGAACCACATGGAATCCCCTTTGGAGAAGACCGAACAGGACGGCCGCGAAAAGACCTGAGCATGGAATCGTGAAAATCCAGGCCAGCACGATTTCTGACGCCGTTCCCCAACGAATCCCTCGCGGGTGGACCGCCGCCCCGGCGCCAAGAACAGCGCTGGACATCGCATGGCTGGTCGCCATCGGCCAGCCGATCAGAGAACTGGCTCCCACGACCGCCATGGCGGCCGTTTCCGCGCAAAGGCCTTGATGGCTGAGCATCGGATACAGTCCCCGACCGAGCGTCCGCATAGTCCTGTTGGATCCAAGGATCACACCCAGCATCAATGCCCCCGAACATAAAAACGGAGCCGCGGAATGGATCCGTGAGCCTCCCGTCGAACAGCACGCCATCGCCAGCCACATGATCGCCAGGCTTTTCTGGCCATCCATGCTTCCGTGCGCCAGAGCCAGGCCGCCGGAAACCGCTCCGTGGAGTTTGTGCAGAATGATCGTCACCGCCGGCACCACCCACTGACCAAACCAGCGAAGCAACCTAGAGAGCAGAAAACTGGTCACCGCCGCCACCCAAGGTCCGATTCCCAGGAGAATGAGAATGGTCACCGCCACCGGCAATCGGATTGACGATACCCCAAACCCCATCAGTGAAGCGCCCAGAAGACCGCCGATTAAGGAGTGACTGCTCGAGGAAGGGAGAGAAAGCCGCCACATAAGAAGGTTCCAGGAGAGTGCGCCAAGCAGAGCGCAAGCCAGGACCCATAGAATCCTTTCAGGGGCAGCCGCCAGAGGGAAAGAAAACAGCCGCAGGCCGACGGTGCGGGCCACCGCGTGCCCGAGCACAAAAAGTCCCGCCGCTTCGCAGGACGCCACGAGAACCAGCGCGGGGAAAGGATTCATCGCGCGCGTGGCAACGACCGTCGAGATAATTCCACCGCCGTCCAGAAAACCATTCGTCATCGTAAAGCCAACCGTTAGAAGGATGATGCTCCAGAACAGGGCGGTCGTCATGACACGGGGGTCGCCTCCACGACGCGATTGCGTCCGGCCGCCTTGGCGGTATACATCGCGCGATCGGCGGCCGCCAGCACGGCTTCGGGAGAATCTCCGTCCAATGGGAAATGGGCGATGCCGATCGAAATCGTGACGCTGATCGCTTCAAGACCGATCACGAACGCCTCAGACGCCACGCGTTCACGGATGCGTTCGGCTTTTACTTTCAGCCCCGCCGCCTGCGAGCGCGGCAGAAGGCATACAAATTCTTCGCCGCCGTAACGGGCAATGACGTCGGTTTCATAGAGGCCTTCGCGCAGACGCTGCGCGACGGTCTTTAGCACTTCGTCTCCGACCTGGTGGCCATAAGTGTCGTTGAGATTCTTGAAATGGTCGATGTCGATCATGAGAATTGAAAAGGTGGTGCGGAAGGAGCGCGCGCGGGCGACTTCTTCCCGAAGCCGTTCTTCGAAAGGCCCCCTCCGCGACAGGCCGGTCAGGCCGTCCGTGCGCGACCTTTTATCCAGTTCGCGATACAGCTTCGCTTTCGCCATGGCAAAAATGAGCTGAACGGCGAAGGTGTTGGCTTCCGCGATCAGAGCCGCCTGTTGATCGGCTCCGAGTTCCGTAATTCGGATCAGGAGAAGGCCAATCCGCTCGTGAAGTCGCCAGAGCGGGATACCGAGCGCCCAGACGCTCCGTCCTTCATCCGTCCCGGCCGGGGGCACAAACGTATGCAGAAAGGGCTCTTTTTTGGCCAGATCTTCGGCTCGTGGATCCGGCGTGACGCCACGCCGCTGAACCAGCTGAAGCTCTCCCTTTTCATCGGTCAGATAGAGCGCCCAGCCGTCCGTTCGGAAAAAATGCTTGAGCGCCTTATCCAGGCTGGGAGACATTTCTTCCCAGGACATCGCCTCAGCCAGACGCTTGACCATTTCATACTGCTTCAACCCTTTATCGACTTCGGTGACTTTAATGGCGATGCGCGCCTTTAAATCATCGACGACGCCGCGGACCTGTTGCTGTTTCTCATCGGATTCCTGACGGTCTTTAGCCATCCGTTTGACCCAGCGCGTGTGACGGAAGACCCAACGCAGGGCCAGCGCCATCGTCATGACGCCCGCCAGCGCCTGAACCGCGGCGGCACCCGGGTCCGCCGCCTTAAGAATAAGAATGGCGACCCAGCTGCTCAACAGAATGAAACTGCCGACAATCCAGCCGGCCATCCCCGTCGCGTAAACGAGGCCCAAGACGAGAACCAGCACCAGCGTGAACGCCAGGGTGGACAATCCGCTCATCCGATCACCCGGTTCCTTCCGCCTTCTTTGGCCTGATACAAGCGGTAATCCGCCACGCGCAGAAGCTGGCTGGCAATCGTCGCCTCATTCGGAAAGTTGGAAAGGCCGATCGAGACCGTTACGGATTCGCGCATGGAGGCATCCTGCCCGAACTGGAAAACTTCACTGGCGATGGCCCGGCGGATATTTTCCGCCATCTCCCGGGCCTGGACAAGAGACACCTGGGGCAGGACGAGCACGAATTCTTCCCCACCGTAACGCGCAAGAAAATCTACCGGCCGCACCAAGCGCCCAAGCACCTGGGAGAAACGCACGAGAACCTGATCCCCCGCCGCGTGGCCGTACGTATCGTTGTAGCGCTTGAAATGATCGATATCCATCATAAGCAGGCAGAACTCCGTCTGATAGCGGCCAGCGCGCAGAATTTCCTCGCCCAGGCGTTCATCGAAAAACTTTCGGGTGTAAAGCCCCGTCAGATTATCGCGCACGGCCCCTTCGTGCAATTTGGCCAGGAGCTGAAGATTTTCGAGCGCCAGAGACGCCATGAGCGAGAGCGCCTCTAGAATCCGCAAATCTCCCACCGAATACATCTGCGGCTCAAAACCATTGAGCCGGATGAGACCGACCAGCTGGCGCTCGACGACAATCGGCGCTGCCAGAACGGAGCGGACTTCGTTGCCCGCGCGAACGGTTTTAAACCGGCTGTCTTGCGCCAAGTCAGTGACGAGGAGCGACAGCTTCCGATCCATGACCCACCGGTCCATTAGGTCGCGTGGGGAGGCGCCGGCAAAATAGTGGATCGTCCCTTTGCCGATGATGGAACGGACAAATTCCATGAGGCGCTGCCGCACCATGACCGGATCCAGGAGACTGGCCAACTGCTGGACGGCATCAAAGAGATATCGGCGGAGCGACGCCTGTGTGTCCAGCTCCATCAGGCGCTTATCCAGGCTTTCTTTTTCTTTTTGAAGACTGAGCATCATCTGCTGGCGCTCCTGAATGATATCGTTGCACCGGTGCTCGTCTTCCAGGTCGCGCGTCGCAAAGCGCTGCGCAAAAAAAACGCCCGCCCAGAGCAGGACGATCTGGCCAGCCAGCCACGCTTTGTCCTGGCCCTGAACCACACCAACTCCGCCGAGCTCAATGAGCGTCACCAGCACGCCGAAGACCGCGGCCATCTCGAGGGAAATCAGCACGGCAGTGCTCAAAACAAAGGTGAAAAAGAGAAGCCCTATTAGAGGATATTGCGCCGGGAGATAGAAAAGCAGAATGGTGAGGCCAAAGAAGAGAAGCATTCCCGGCAGCAGAAATGCGGCGGCTTTACGCTGTACCTGCATAGCCAGCGTTTACCATGAACCCCTAGCAAAATCAATAGGAATCTATGTTTTGTGTGTTCATGGGATGAATGGATCCCCCACCAGATGCCGTGGGGGATGACGGATCAGATTACGAGGTGACTTTCTGGAGGTGTTTGCGGACCAGAGTTTCCAGAGAATCAGCGGGAAGCGCACTGCTGAACAGGAATCCCTGATAGGCATCGCACAGATGTTCGCGCAGGAAAGCCTCCTGCTCGCGGGTTTCGACGCCTTCCGCAATCACCTTGAGCTTGAGACTGTGCGCGAGAACAATGATCGCGTTGGCGATCGCGGCGTCGTTCGGATCGGTGCTCAGATCTCGAACGAAGGATTGGTCGATCTTCAGCGTATCAATCGGAAATTTCTTCAAATAACTGAGCGATGAATAGCCGGTGCCGAAATCATCAAGCGCCACCAGGACATCCATCTCCTTGAGCCCGCGCAAGAGGACGTTGGTGTAGTCGGCGTTCTGCATGGCGATGCCTTCAGTAATTTCAATCTCCAGCCAGCGCGGATCGAGGCCGGTTTCCTTGAGAATCCGAGAGATGATCTCGACGAGGTCCTGCTGTTGAAACTGCCGGGCGGACAAATTCACGGCGACGGTCATCGGAGGCAGGCCCGATTTCTGCCAGGCCACGTTATGAGCGCAGGCCGTGCGGATGACCCATTCTCCCAACTGCATGATGAGCCCCGTCTCCTCGGCGATCGAAATAAACTCCGAGGGATAGACGATGCCCAGATCCGGATGCTGCCAACGAAGAACCGCTTCGGTGCCGAGAATCCTCCCGGACGGCATGTGCACCTGCGGCTGATAATAGAGCGAAAACTCCTTGCGCTCGATCGCTTTCCGAAGGCTGTTTTCAAGGGCCAGCCGCTCGAAGGCCCGCGCATTCATGGCCGGCGTGTAGAGCTGGTAATTGTTGCGCCCCTGTTCCTTGGCCCGGTACAAGGCGGTGTCGGCATTCTTGAGCAGCGTGTCGGCGTCTTCGCCGTCATAGGGATAGAGCGTGATTCCAATGCTCAGGGTGACGTGCAATTCGTGATGGTCAAAATGAAAAGGGGGCTTCACCGCCTCCAGGATGTGTTGCGCCACGCGCACGGCGCGGTCGGCGCGATTGATTTGAGGAAGCAGAATGACGAATTCATCCCCTCCCAGCCGGGCCAGCGTATCGCCGGCCTCCAGGCTTGCCCCCAAACGCTCAGCGACGCTCCGCAGAAGCTGGTCTCCAATGGTATGGCCGAGGGAATCCACAATCGTTTTAAACCGATCAAGATCGACGAACAAAACGGCGAGCATCTTCCGGTTACGTCCCGCCTGGGCGAGCGCCACCGTCAGACGGTCGCGGAAGGTCGTCCGGTTGGGAAGGTTCGTGAGAAGATCGTAATGCGCCTGATGCTCGACGGTCGCTTCCGCGCGCTCGCGTTCCCGGCGGACCTGGACCTCGCGCAATTCCCGCTCGATGGCCGGGCATAGACGCGTGAGGTTATTTTTCATCACGTAATCCTGCGCCCCGGCTTTCATCGCCTGGGCGGCCAGATCCTCGTCAATGCTCCCGGAGACGATGAAGAAAGGAATGTCGAACCCGTTGTCTTTCAGGAGAACGAGCGCGGAAGCGGCGCTGAAACGCGGCATGTAATGGTCCGCCACCACCACATCCCATTTCTGGCGAGCGAGAGCCACTTCCATGGCGGGCCCGTTGTCGACCCGTTCGTGCTGGATTGGGTCATAGCCGCCCTTCCTCAACGCATGAAGAAGAAGGTTAGTATCGTCCTCCGAGTCTTCAACAATAAGAACGCGCAGGGGTGTGGGCATAGCGGTATGAGGATTCTATAGAGTTTTGCCGGAAGAGAGCAACGCCTCGAAATCTTTTGCGGACACCGGACGGCTGAAGAAATATCCCTGCATTTTGTCGCAATGGTGCTTTCTTAATATTTTCAGTTCTTCCGCCATTTCCACACCTTCCGCCACCACATCCATCCCGAGGCTGTGCGCCAGGACGATAATCGCCGACACAATCGACTCTTCCTTGGGATTCGTGGCCAGGTCCTTGACGAAAGACCGGTCGATTTTGAGCGTGTCGATGGGGAAATGCTTCAGATGGCTGAGGCTGGAATACCCGGTGCCGAAATCATCGATGGAAATACGCACGCCCTTCTGCTTCATGGATTTCAAGATGGCGATGGTAAAGTCCGCATCCCGCATGGCGTAGGTTTCGGTGATTTCCAGATCCAGCCATTGGGGATCGAGTTGCGCATCGCGCAAAGCGCTTTCCACCTTTTCCACCAGATTCTGGTGATGGAACTGGCGGCCGCTTAAATTGACGGCGACGGACAGCGGCGAATGCCCTGCGTTCTGCCAGCGCTTGTTCTGGGCGCAGGCGGTGTTTAGGACCCATTCCCCCAACGGAACGATGAGACCGGTTTCCTCGGCGACGGGAATGAACTCGGAAGGCGGCATCATGCCGAGGTCGGACACTTCCCAGCGCAAGAGAGCTTCCATGCCGACCATGCGACCGGTGATCAGGTCCACCTGGGGCTGATAGAAGAGCATGAACTCTTCCTTTTCGATAGCGCGCTTCAGGCGTGCTTCCAGAGCAAACTGGTGCGTGGATTCCAGCCCCACGTCGGCGCGGGAAAGAGGTTTGGCCATAGACAAGCTAGTTTTACCACGATTTCAGTGCGTTTCAAGGCCTATTTACAAAGGGTTATGCGGTGGTCCTAAAATATTGTTTTATATAAGTGTGAATTTCCAGCGCTTTCTATTAGCGACGTTTCTTGTTGCCTGTCCGGTTCTAGCCGTCTACACCGTCAAGCAGACGAACTGGGGCCCCGTCCTGGCAACACCCAAATCCCGTCAAACGGGCGATCTGCGCGCGAAGGTCACCATTGTGGAATACTCGGATTTTCAATGCCCCAGCTGCGCCACCGTAGATCCGACGATCCATCAATACCTAGAAATCTACAAAGGGAAAATCCGCTTGATCTACAAGTACTATCCACTGGTCAACATCCACAAGAACGCCATGGCCTCGGCGCACGCGGCGGAATGCGCCGCCCGACAGGATCATTTCTGGCCTTACCATGACCGCCTGTTTCAGACGCAGCTGTCCTGGGCCAACCTGCAGGATCCGACGACGAGTTTCATGGCGATCGCCGAGGAGGTCAAGCTGGATATGCCGAAATTCCAGACCTGCTATGGCGATCCTGCACGATTGAAAGTGATTGAACAGGATGCTCAGGAAGCGCAGGCGCATCAAATCACGGCAACTCCAACCTTTCTGATCGGCGACGAGCGGCTGGTAGGGCAGGTCGTCGTGACCGATGGGGCGCGCGCCATCGAGAAGGCGCTCCGGCAATGAGAGTCAGAACCGACGATCTCATCATCCTTTTTTCGCGCCTCGCCATCGGAGGGGTGCTGTTGTATGCTGGGTTTATGAAAGCCGTTGGCCCGTCGGCGGAATTTGCGGCGGCAATGGAGACGTACAAAGTGTTCCCCCCTTCGCTTCTGACACCGCTGGCGATCGGGGTGCCCTACGTGGAAATGTGGGCGGGTCTTTTTCTTCTGACCGGTCTGTATACCCGTCAGGCGGCTTTGTTCGCGTCTCTCCTATTTATCTCTTTTCTGACGCTCATTTCTTCGGCTTTTCTGAGGGGAATCGACCTGACGTCCTGCGGCTGTTTCGGGTCGGAGGTTCTTTCTCCCCGATATACGCTTATTCTCGATGTCAGTTTTCTGATACTGGCGCTGTCAACATTTAAGCTCGCAACATATTCTCCTCCGCTTTCCCTCGACCGAGCATTCCCAAGAATTTAATCCTCTATTTTTGGGCCTTTTGGGCATCCCTTAATAGGCCCAAAATTAACACACCCGTAATGTAAAAGAAACGCTCTTGTAACATAGCTCTTTTACACTTGTTGTTAGTGAAAACGGGGGGACAAATCTCCCACCTCAAAATGATCAAAAAAACTCTCAGCCTGCTGCTTTCACTCTGCGTGGTTTGGACTTCCGGAAGCCTGTTGGACGCCGCACTCACCGCTCCGGAAATCTTTTCCGGTTCATCTGATCTACCCCAGTTCCTGCTACAGCCGCCGGGCCAATTGGGGCGTATTGCCGATTATTTTAACGCCAATCCCAAGGCTCCCCTCGTCATCCTCATCCAGGATCTCCACGCGCACTATGGTGTCCAGAAGAATATTGCCGGAATTCTCGAATTCCTTTCCCAAAAACTGTCTCATACTTCCTCGTCCCTTCACCTCTTCGTTTCCTCACCGCTGTTCGCTCTTGCCGTCGAGGGTGCAAGCGGCCCCATCGACTCTTCTGTCATGGCCTTGTTCCCCGATGAAAAAATAAAATTAGCCGCTTCAGATTACCTCATGCGCGAAGGAGAACTGACAGGCGCCGAATACTTCGCCATTAAGCACGGGGCTCCGAACCTTCTGGTCGGCATCGAAAACGAACAGTATTACACCGTTCACCGGGATCTGTTCCGTAAGACCTTGCAGGACCGCTCCGAACTCGTTTCCACCCTCAAATCCCTCAAATCCGACATAGACCAGCTTCTTCGATTTGTCTTTCACAAGAATAAAGCCCTTTGGGATTTCCACAAGACCGCAGAAGCCTACGAAAAGGGAGAAATGTCGACGCACGATTACATCGGATACTTGATGGATCGCGCCGGAGCAATCGATCTCAAACGCGATTTTCCCGCCCTCGCTTCGTTCGCCGCCAACTCCCGTTTCGGCACGATGGACGAGGTCTGCGCGGCCACCAACGGATTTCTGACACAGATTCAGGGCCAGCTTACCAATCAGGAAAAGGCTGACTTAAAACTCCTGACGAAAAATAAAGGTGCCAGCGCCTATTATCTGTATCTGCGGGAACTAATTTTCAAGAAAAAACTCTTTCTGGCCGTTCCCTCCGCTCTCGCCCAATATCTGGAATACATCCATACGGCGCAGACCATGGGCATGGACCGCGTCACCCATGAAGCGCGCGAGCTCGCGTTTCGGATTAAATTGTCATTGGCAGGCCAAGGGAACACCCGAGACCTCGTCCAGGTCCAACACGACCTCGACCTTCTTCTGCGCCTGTCCGACCTTCAAGCCACTGAATATGAGGTTCGCGACTTCGCTCCGAGACTCAATCAGTTCGTCGCCCTTACAAAAGCCCTTCTCAAAGACAAAAACCAATTTGACGAAACCAAAATCCGCCGCCTCATCTCTTCGTCCATCGATTTCTACGTCATGGCATTGATGCGAAACAAGCCCATGATTGACAATACCCTGGCGCTGAGTGCACCCGTGTCTGTCCTCGTCGCCGGCGGCTTTCACACTGTCCAGCTCACCAACCTCCTGCGCGAAAAAAACATCAGCTATCTCGTCATCACCCCGACCGTCGAAAAGGTGACTGAAGCCGATCATGATCTTTACGTCAAACGCCTCAACGGCCAGGATCTCACCCCAGAGGAAATATTCGCCTCCCTAGACAGGGGGCATCGGACGGATTCGGCTCTCGCCAATCTCTTAGGCCTGCGCGGATCCCAGGAAGGTCTGGCGGTCGGTCTCGAACGGACTCGTGTTGTTCCGCGGTGGATCTGGGCAGCTGGAGCCGTTTTTGCCGCAGCCGAGGTTCATGATGCGAACAAACACCATGCCGTCGAGATCATGAATATGTTGGCACAATTCAAACAACACTTCGCTGCGTATTTCGCCCAATACCCCGCAGCACAGAAGGCACTTTCAGAAGCCCTTAAACAAGTGTCTCCGGATCATGCCCTAGTCGTCGGTAAAGGCGCGGCGGCGGGCTTGGGAACAAGTGCAACGGGAATGGTCGGGACGGCAGCTATTCTTAATCCAAAAGGAATAGTTCAAGCCATACGGCGCTTGCTGACCGGCAGTTTATCCGTTTTCAGGCCTACCCTTCGCAAACTGGCGCGGCCATGGGTGCTGGGACCGATAGCCATGACCCTGTTTCCAGCCTTTGCCAAGGCCGACAGCTTCTTCCGTAACTCCGCAGGACAACTCATGATCCATGTGGACAAGTGGACACCGGGGAGCAGCGAAGGAACCCCCAGCGGGATCGGCTGGTGGATTCAAAAAGCGATGCGCGCAACCGGCCATATGACGCGGGCGCAGGCCAAGTGGGACACCAGCAGCTTGGCGGAGCAATTCCACCAGCATTTCATGGTACCCAACGCGGATAAGATCCCTGACCCGGCGCACTTCAACCTGCCACCAGGTGATTACGCGATCAATGGCAACATTGAAAAGATGTCCGATGTCCAGCAGTGGCTCTTGCAGCATCACGGCAAAGTGGTCGAGAATATTATTCCACAGACACCCCATGCGCCGTCTCTAACTCCGCCACCCTACCACGTTCAGCTACCTCACTTGCCAAACATATCATGGCCGGACCAGGCCATGGGGTGGATTTATCACAACGCGACAACCATCGAGGTTGTGATCGGCGGCATCGCGCTGATCGCCGGCGTATGGTTGGCTAAGCGTTATCTTTGGCCGAAAGTCAAAGCGTGGAGGCAGGCACACCAACCCGCACCGCCGGGAGTCCGGCCGCGCGATGCCCGACGCCAGGAAGCCCTGCGAAATCGCCTGCGTCGAGCTAATGAAGCTTTTGAAGCGGCGGGAGCAGCCCTCATCAAGGCGCGCGGCCGGCATTTCGATGCGGAAGCGGCGCTGCACGACGCACGCCGAGAATTGGCTTTGGCGGCATCACCGCGAGATAAAGCCGAAGCCATCCAGACGCTTGAGGACGCTATTGAAAACTATAAGAGTGCCGATGCACACCTGTCTTCGGCGCAACGGGCCTATCAGCGACGGCGCGAAGCTTATCGGCAGGCCGGCTCTCCGGCGGCTGCGGGAATATTGCCGGGCGGAACTCCTTCGCCCACGGGCCCGGCCATGCCGCCTTCCACACCGCCTTCAGATGCATCGGGATCGCTGCGCCGTGTCCGCACGAGTCAGGCGGGGATCGACCCCACCAATGAAGCACTGCGGCAGCAACTTCAAATGAGACGACCGGAGTTTGAGGCCATCGCCCGCCGCGGTAGCGCCCAACCCTTCGATTTTATGGGGCGAACCATCCCTGCGTTCGTCGTCGAAGCGGATTTCGGTGACGGGTTGGAGCGGGAAGACGGCTATCAATTTGAATCGGAAACACAGGGGACCTACGTGATCGTGATCAACAACCGCGCATCGGACGAAGTCAGAAAAGAAACCCTCTTCCACGAACAACGCGAGATCGGCTGGATCACGCAAGGCTTCGGACAGTCGGAAGCGCATATCCTTGCCTCGAATGAGCAGTCCGGGGTGGGGACATTCGCCAATCACCATACGGGGTTGACACAATTCCACACGACCGAGCTGAACCGGATGAGCGCTCAGGAACTGCGCGATTTGATTCAAGAATATCGATCCGGCGGCCGCCGACGCCACCACGATCTCCTGGCCCGGGTTCAGTCCCCCTACATCGACCTGACCAAGGTCGACGCCTATGATCGGCGATTCATCGAATATGCGCTGCAGCAGCTTTCCTATCATATACGGGAAGCGGAGGACCGCTTGTCAGATGTCGACCGGCGCCTGCGCGATGCAACACTTCTGCAGGCCGAAGACGAACTCGCCGCCGCCAGGCAGGAATTCAAACCTAGCAATAGAGTGTGGGGATTTATACTCCGGCAAATTTCGCGAGTCCGCCGCCCCCTTGCTAGACCCCGGGACCGAGCCGAGGGAATCATTGCCTTGAGGCAGGAAAGAATCCAACGTCTCATAGAAGTCCAGGAGATGATGAGGATCGTCAATGATGTCCGGATCGGTATTCCCACGAGCGGGCCTGTCGCGGAAACCGGCCCACCGGCCGCCTCCACCCTGCTTTTCGACACGGTCCTGGAGCAGATGGGAACTCAACAGGCGGATGAGGAACAAGCGGACCGGTGGCTCGCGCTCGCACTTGCAGCCAATCTTTATCAGATCAGTCCCATCTTAGCGGCTCTGACTGGACTCGATGAACGCCAGGCTGAGCGAGAAGAGCTCGCGGCACTGCGCAAAACCGATGAACGTGCCGCCGCCGAACGCTGGGAAGCTCGAACGACAGAGCTGGCGAAATACGCTGCCGGCCAGGCCGTTTATGGCGCGCTTCCTTTCTTCATCGCATTGCTGCAACAAGAAATAGCGGAGCAAGAACGAATCGAGGCCATCGCCGCCCGCGCCTTTGCCGATCAGCAGGTTCAGGAACTCCAGCAAAGAGCTCAACAACTCGCCCTGCCCGTTCCGTCCGGCCGTATGGTGGAACACACTCAGCCTCGTTTCCTGAACGCAAACCCTGCCGCTGCTGTCGCTCCAGCGCCCATTGCAAGGACCTCTCGACAGCGCCGCACCCCCGAAGTCTTACCCCCCAGCGGCCAAACCTATCTTATGCCGGCTACAGAAGCCGAACGCCAACGTCAGGCAAAAGAAGTTGTCGGCTTCTTCCCTCAACAACCTGCTCGGCAGTTGCCTCCGCCGCGGCCACAACCAGGATCGCTGACGTCGCGGTTGGCCGATCCCATTCCTCCGAAGGCTTTGCAGCCGACTCTCCCCATGGCGGGCGAAGTCATTGCACAAACCGTTTTTCTGGCTGTCGAAGACGCGATGCCCATCAAACTGCCGGCGCCGATTGCGCCGTCTCAGAGTGAACCCGTTTCTATCGAGGCGCCTCCCCTGGCCGCAACATTGCCAATGGGATATCCTAAAACAACGCAAGGGCTCTCGGAGC